>Ga0065711_1000068_pt1 | contig 106747 bp, 44 predicted proteins | sample Hoacrofraction12_FD_59098 | JGI IMG/M metagenome (GOLD analysis project Ga0065711, IMG submission 59098) | Hoatzin crop microbial communities from Cojedes, Venezuela - Epithelial fraction 12 v2 (version 2) | ecosystem: Host-associated > Birds > Digestive system > Esophagus > Crop | place... | reverse complement strand
CATATATCTCAGTGGTCTGATTCAGAACAATTGGGAACACGTTTTGGTATTAGCATCTTTCGAGTTGGGCTCAAGGCTGTATTAGACGGGGAAAAATATGGCTTTACTTCCAGACTTCTTTAGACCTGGAACAGAAACCAAATTATTCATTAGTACTATTAATAAGTACAGAGGGACAGCAACAGATTTGATGTTGTCAATACTGAACACCAGTGCATCTGATGTGACTGATGACCCTGTCTCTGTACTGCACATCTGAGCATTTCCTATTGGGGACATTTAGGTAGTGCTTTAATAATAGTAATCATTATATTCCTCAGATGAACACAGTAGCAATTCTAAGGAGAAGCTAGGTTTGGTGTTGTAAAGGCTTATTTGTGTGCTTAGCGTCCAGTTGATATCAAGGGGATTCCCACATACAAAATACAGCATATATGTAGGATTTAACTGCATTCAGAGTCAGGCTCTGAGATCCTTGCACCTGTAGTACATTAGGTTTTCCCCACCTTAGCAATGCAATATGATTTGAAAGCATTTTGATGAACAGGTCTTGCTCAAAGCCTTGTTGCCCTGCTAGAGAACTGGAAGCGTTGCTGTTTCTGTGTCATTTGCAGAGCAGTCTTTTCTTGTGTGTGTACTCTTACGTATAAATTGTGGTGCTGCCAGTGGGTTACATTAAATATTTCACCCTATGCCTGTCTAAACTTCTAAGCATTACAGTTGTAGACTGTGCATGTAAATAATTTATGAAAAACATTGTGTGGATTTTAAGTCTTAGCCTCTTGGCATCTGCATTTTCGTCTCAATGTTACTTGTGTATTACATGGCTGTGATAAATTAGCTTTTTAGTGAATTAGTTATGGTGGATTTTTAGGAGAAAGCAGAAGTAGCTGTTAAGTAAATATGCAAAACTTTGCTGCTAACAAACTAGAAGTCTAATTAGTGTAATTACTGTCATTATAATTCTAATTTGACTGCATAGACTTGTTCTACAGCAACATCGGAGCTGTCACATTTGCAAACTGTGTAATTATATGTATTAAGATCTGTCTCTGTTGCATCCAATATATAAAATGGGCTGTTACCTTAAACTGCTCAAAAAAAAAAAGTCAAAATGTCATTAAAGGGCTGACTTAATTTCCTTGATTTTTCTGATTACCACTGCAAGGTGAAACAAAAAGCTTGTCTAAATAACTGTCTTTTAAAAACATACTTGATAAAATTAATAAACTGATGGTGAGCTGAAAATAACAAATCTGAGTGGACATGTATATATTTATGTGTTCATGTCTGCATTTATAAATCCTACTGTCTTGTACTTACTGGTAGTACAGGTCTTCCTGTGAGTCTCAGAGATCCTATACCACATGAAGTTTCATAGGAAGAGTCCTAATGTAGCTGTTAGAGAGCATTTTTTTACAAACAGGGCGATCTGAATACAGTTGTGCTTATACTGTGTGAAATTTTTTGGGGGAGGTCATAGTATATAGAATAATGTCACCTATAAAATCCTAAGTGATTGTAAATGTGTTGCATACTAAATTAAACTCATAGAGGCTTCCCAGTTACTTAGAGTATTTTAAGCTTACATAAACTTGGAGTGAGAGTTGGGTGTTGCTAGTGCTTTGGAAGACAGGATATAACTTGAAATAATTTTCATTCATTGGGAAAGTGTCCCAGAATCAGTAAGATGACGTTTAATAAAGACAAAGAGAAAAGAGGAAGCAAATACACAGATTTTTAATGTGGAACAATTAGTGGGGAAGTAGAGGATGTGGTATTACAAATTGAGCAAGTCAAAATTGGATTCAGCTGCAGAAAGGCAAATGACATTTTTGGATGTTTGACCCCTATCACATGTGAAATGCAGGAGGTAGTTATTCCTGATCTAACTGAATTAGTAGCTGAAGACCTATATCTTCTGTACACTGAACTACATAGTAGTTTTAATATCTAGCATACAGATGATGCAGGTGCCAATTTAATCCAGCATAATCCCTGCACAAGAATTATGCCTTGATCTTCTGGGGCTTCTCTGAAAATGAGCTTCAGTGTGGTCTGAGATAGTGTGTGATTTGTGTTTTGGTTTTGTGGGTTTTTTTTTCCTTTAAACTTATACATCAATACAGTCTGCTTCATAAACAAGTGTTGCATTGTTCATTTAGCGTATGTGGTACGGAGCCATCATTCAACAGTCTGCATGGCCGGTAGGGATACAAGTGAAATATGCTTTATGCAGCAAATCACAGTTATCATGGATGTTTTCATGTATAAGATTCCTTGCACTTGTAAGTTCCAGAATTGCCTGAAACTGGCTGATGAGTCAAAGAGAGAGCTCAAGGGATGCAGGAGGAATGCTGGAATTTCTCTTTGATTTTGTTATTCAAAGAACAAACCCAGGCCTACCCCAGCAAGAACTAGATGTTTTTTCAGCATTTATCAGTGTACTTCAAGCTGTCAAGCCTTGTTTCTTTCATAAATAAACAAATCTTTGCAAATGTACATATTCCTGGATCATGTACTCTCTGCGCATAACCTGCGAAACCTACTGGTCTCGATGAGTCATCTGATGATTTGGGATAACCCAGTATTTGGTGTAACCTGAACTGCTGAATAACTTAACCACCTATGCAAGACAGCATTGCAAACGATCAACATGCAGATACCATGATTCAGTGGCTCTAATGATCAGGTTAAGTATAATGATAATTTTAAATAACACATCTTGATGTTGTCAAGCTCTTTTAGTTTTTCAAGGCTTGGAAACTTAAAATCTGAGAGTCCCAGTAATACTGTAACTCCAGTAAAAGAAAACAACAGGCTTTAAAATCTAAACTAAATAATTCAAAGCTTGTCAAAGAATTTCGACAAGTACTACTGCTGTTACGTTTTAGAAGAGCACCTATCAGCATAGTAAAATGTTTTAGTTGCATATATAATGTGCTGTTCTTGGACAAGTGCATATTTAGGTGACATGGGAACTGAAAGATAGTCACAAAATTCTCCTACCTCAGTCAGAACCTGCTTTAAACTGCAAGATTAGTTTGTGTTTCAGTGTTTCATTCTTCTCATTTCAATCAAAATTGGGCTTGTGTTTATCATCAAAGTGTGGGGACAGTGATGGCAATGCTTTTTTTTTTTCTTTCCCAGTGTTCCCTGTGTAATACACTTGACTAGCGAATAACACAAACATAGCTTGCTCCAGGACCTCAAACCAAAATCCTTCTGAGCGTTGAAGCTGTTGAGAGACCTGAACCTAAGGTTACAGCTCTGATAAGGTAGAACAGAAAGCTTAAATAGGAACAGATAGAAGTTTTGACATGACTCAAATCAAATTTTGATTCAGAATTCTTTAACTTGGTTTCACTCCCTGAGACTATGACATGTTGCATGCCGTTTTTGAGCCCCCAACCCTCTTTCAACAGACTGAGAAAGTACACCCTGTGAGATTTCCCTGCTTAATATGTATTTATGCTTCTGGAGCACTCTTGACAGTTTGTTTTCTCCCCCTTTCTACATAAAAAATGAGTTGCTTTTATACTGCTCAGCATTGTGTTATGAATATTAAACCAGAGGGTTTATTTTTGTTATTCAAAATCTGCCTGTATTCTTTGTAAGAAGAAAAATGGGACATAATTAATCTCTCTGTTAATCTTGATATTTGCATGGAACAAGTGAAACAAGTTCTTCAAACCACTCGCTCCACTCTTAAGAAGTATGTACACTGCAGTTCAGAGGGAAACTTGAGGATTTACTTATTTATTTTCATCATCTAAGATTCAACACACAGTGGGAGGCAAATTCCTAATTCCCAGTGAGTTTTATCTGGTTCACTGCAGTGGTTGCAAGAAGAATGGTGAATTACCAAATTTGGAAGTGCAGCCTATTCGATAGAACATGTAGGTCATCATCTACAACTTGGGTCTCCAAATGCAGCAGGTCGAATGAGTGCTCTCGGTGCGTGATGGACCTGGTTCAGTGTTACTGAGAATCTGTGTTAGCACCAGTGACAGAAGTGACTTGGATGCTTTATATTGTTGAAAATGGACTTCCCTGACAACATTCATTTCTCTACCTCCTTAATAAGGAGCTGTGTGTTGCAGGATGAAGCCCATAATTCCCTGGAGATCTATCTGTGAGTTTCGAAGTTTGTAACAGAAATGCTAATACCTGGAGACATGGCATTGAGCTTTGCCACACGCCCTTAGGGAGTGGGACCTCAGTTCCTGTGTGTTTTGTTTTCCTGTAACTAAGGTGGGATAGTGTCAATGCACAAATCTCAGGTGTCTGACTAGGCCTAAGGTTTCCTCTGGATTTTGTGAAAATGACCTGACATCATCCCATGTGCTACAGTCCAAGGTGTGTACGACCTTGGTGAGTAGAGGGAAGGAGCGGAATGACTGAGCAGCCTGGTCGCTGCGGTGATGTTGTCTGTCTTTGGGATGCCAGGTCTGTGGGTGTAGCTTCACAGATGAAGCTGTAGCCTCTTGGGACTGCACGGGTTTGTGCAGCCTTGCAGCTGGAACCTGTTATTCATGTCTGGACACTGTATCGGATGTATGAAAGTAATTATTTCTTTCTGTGCTGCATACAGCTGCTACATAATTGGCTTTTAGTGATGTGAAGATGAAATTGGGGTGTCTTTAGCCTTGTGCACCATTCCATAATTCATTGCTCAGTGATGTTGGTTGAATGTGGGGGAAGATATGTGCTGTACTGTAGGTCATGATACATTTAATTGCATTTAACAATATAGTAGCCTCGTCTAGGGTAAAATCTAGAGCTGGCTAGAATAAAATAAAACTGCGTGTATTACAGTTATGTGAAGTCTAACTTTTTTTTTTTAAACAATTCTTGTCAGATGACTAAAATAACATTACTTGGGCTCTGAGTGATGACTCCCAGATTATACATTGTAGCTTCCTCTACTGGGCTTTTGTTGTTGATTTCTTATTTACAGTGGCCTCCAATAGGATAGAACTTGTGCTAGAGAGTTTATAGTCTTAAGGAAAAAGAAATAGGAAATAGGAAACTTGCATGAGAAGAAAGAACAATAAACAATATATACAGAACTGGGATGCGTATCAGCATAACCTTCAGTAAACAGCATGACAGTGTAGCAGAGCATCATAAACAAGGACAAAGTTGAGGTCATGAGCTGAGGTTTCTACTATTTGGCCACTTATAGGAATGTCAAGAGGAACAGGAATAGAATACAGTTTTCTTTAAAAATAAACGGCCTTTCACATGAAATCATATTTTGTCTTCTAGTGATTCCCTGATTTAGAATTTGTGTCTTCTAAATCCTGAGGCAAGTGAGACAAAGATCCTGGAAACAGCATTCATCTTGCAATCCAGATGTTTCCACAGTGCAATGAAAGCAGTGTGATCCTTTAGAAAACCTGAGGTGTAGCTATTTGTTGGCCAGCGTTTTTTAGTTTTCCCCTCTGTGTCTAGGTAATAAAGTAGTTGAGTGGTGTGTGCTTTGGAGGAAGCAGCAGAAGAGCAGAGAAGCCCAAGCTGTATGCTTTCTAAGTGTGAAGAGCAGTTTCCTCAGGATACAGATCCTCTTTACATGTGTAAGTATGAAATGAATTGAAGCCTGGAAGTACAGTTCCATAAGCAGCATATTTTTTAATATCTGGAAAGTCAAGTGGTGCATTATATGACTTCTGTAAAGAATCTTCAGCTGTCATGGAAATGTGAACAATACAAAGGACTTAAAGTGTGTGCAGTAAAGAGCAACTTGTGTCTTAGTATTTGTATACTTTTTGCATACGTTGAACCCTGATGCACCAAGGCAAAAAACCCTTGTTTTGGACACGGTATGTTCTAGTTGCTGTAATGGACACAGCAGAGTAGCACAAGCAACTTCAGAAATCTTTATGAAATTTTAAGAAGGATCATGTGGTGTGAAGGAGTTGATATTTGTTTGATCTCTTATTGTTACAAAAGAGTGACAGAGGGGAAAAAATGCCAATTAAAAGAAGGGAAGGATCTGTGCTCTATATAAATCAATAGGATTAGTACAAGCATGAAAACAGACTCAGGTTTTTTTCCTCATGTTGGTTAGCAGTTTTTCAGTTAACAGAGAATGGAGGATTTAATTTCTACAGGCTGAGCCTGAATTTCATCAGAATTATGAACCTTCCCCCGCCTTGGCGGGAAGTTACTAACAGCTTGGGAACAGTAATCTCGGAGGCCACCCATGGTGCAGATAACTGACAGGACACAGATTTATACTGTTTAGTTTAATCACCAGTGACACATGTCCTCTCCCCAGCCTTCATATCTTTTCCTTCAGAAAGGTCATTAAAAGAGGATTAGGAGAGGAACCAGAAGGTTAATATGTAAGAATTAAGGTGGATGGAAAAGTAACGTCTGTGTGTGTTTTTGGTTTTTTTTTTGGTTTTTTTTTTTTTTATATGGGCATCAGGGTTTGATTCTGTCTCACTGATGGCCCTTTCAATGCTCTTTCCCCTTCTGCCTCCCTGCTCTGAAGTAAATGCTCTGCATAAACCAGGAATTATGCCTGGATCTGAGAAAACTTCATGTGTTAATGCCTCATCGAAGGTGATATACTGATAAAACTGAGTTTTAGACAGGTGGAATTCTCGTAACTGAAAACTCTAATGTTTTTGTGGAGAAATTCAAGGACCTTGTATATGTCCAAAGAGGAGATAGAAAACTGAATGAAATTTAGGACTGTGAGATCTCTGGGTAAAATCTCTGCATGTTCTGTTAATTTGGAAAGCTACTTTCCAAGAAAGCATTTTTAGCGTCAAGCTGTATTAAAAGAACTTGCAAATGTGTTTTCCTTGCGTTCTGCTAGTGCGGCCTGCTCAGTAGAGACACGTCGTTTCAGATTGCTTTTCAGAGGTTCCTAATGCACAGTGCATAATCAAAAATCCTGTTATTAGATGAAGCCATGGTTTTGAGAGTGTCAATTAAAGTATCTTTTTGGAGGGAGTGGTCACAGTGTGCTGCTGCTGACATGTATCCTTTGGGTTGCTATAATATGAACTTTGTGCTACTACATGAACGTGCCAGCTAGAAGGGAGGCAGAATGGGTGCCAGGTGGTAGCTTTGGCAGAGCATAGAAGATATTTTAATGCAAGTGCTGTGATTCAGCCAAGGTTGTTGCTTTCACGTGAACACGTGCTGTCCGTTGTTCTGCTGGGAAATCTCACCTAGTCTTCAGTGAACACTAAAGGTGCTGCTGCCTTTGAGAGATGTGCAGCAAATGCATCTGAAGAGCCGCACAGTGAAGTATGGGTTAAGTCTGTGTGTAGGGTGATCACCAGCTCACAGCAGTAGAACTGTACTATAGGCCATACAATGCAATATGATTAGCAGGTACTGTAGCAATTGTTTTTGAAGACACACCCTGTATATTAACATTTGTGATTTCTGGTGTCTGACTTCAAAAGACTCATGATACAGATGAGCTTGGCCCTCCATCTGAAAAATAAATTGGAGCAATATTGAATCTTTGGAAAAGGTAACCCTGCTTTGAAGGCTCCTGTTTTATGAAAGATGCTTTGAAGGTATTCGTTCACTCTGAAATGAATTCATGCTATTCATTCTGCCACTCACAGAATGAGATATAACAGCAGTCACTCATGATTGCTGTCATCTATCAACAGTTCATTACATACCAGTTAGACTAAGGATACAGCATTTCTGAAAAGTATTACGGTGTGCGTCTTGAAAAGAAAAAGCCAGCAACTTTTTACATATAAAGATACTGAGCCTGTTTCTCTACAAGACTGGACGTTTGATGTTTTGAATGCATTTTATCAAGTGAAGCCACTGGTATGCTTAACAGATAAACTGGTAGAAAATGATGCTGCTCCAAGGAGTCAATTTACCCTGGTTGAAGATTAGGCTTCTTGTGGACCATTTTATTTGGACCATGATATTCCTAGCATAATTTTCCTTAGAAACTCATCTCTTCAGAATGTGTCTGCCAAATTACTGACGTGTCTCCTCTGCTTTTGCCTTAGGAGTTCAGCCAAATATCTTTTTAACTAGGAAGGGAGATGGGAACTGCCAGTTTGTGTTTGGGATTTATTTACAAAGGAAGTTGGATTCCTGTTGCTGCTGAAATGACTTTTTAGTAATATGGTAATGTGTGTGAATAGAGAGGATCAGTGGTAGAACAAACAGTTAAGTACTGCAGTGTAAGCATCACGTGTTCGGACAATTGCACCAAGTGTAAAAGGTTAGCCAAAAAGGGACCTGTGTGTCTGCCTAGCCGCATTTTTGCATTTGTGCTTGCACTGTCAAGATCTGAGTAGGAGTAAAGGTGACAAGAAGAACTCCCAGATAACAGTCACTTCATGCACACATTTCCCATTTACAAATAATTTAATATAATTTTGCTATTATTTAGGAATAATGCGTGTATAGATTCATAATGTGTATGATGGGACGGATAACTGCATGTACACTGACGCTAAAACGCTGAAGGGTTGACTGCTGCTTTTTCCTTGGCCCCTTCTGCTGTGTCCTCATCAACACAAACAGTTCAGTCAGCTTTGTACTTTTTTACATATTAAGGAATGTACTCTTTTTACTCATGTACTTGCAGTTGTTGAATACAGAGGCTCTGCTTACTCAAAAGAGTTTTCTGTTTTGATAATGTGTAGCCAAAATTACAACAAACGTAGTGTGCGGTGTTGGCTGTATGTAACCTCAGCCTCAGTTTACTGTCCTTTAAAATGTTTATAGGAGTATTTCTTGGTGTAACTTACAATACTTAAGCGGTGTTTTTAATATGGTTTTAATCCTTTCACCAACTTCTCTGTAGATTAGAGAACATGCAAAATAATAATATACAAGCTAGAATGGACACTTTAGCTGGGAGTATAATTTCTCCCAAATCTCTGAAGAGTAATCGAGTTAATAACAAGTTAATTACTAATGTATAATTTTCTCATTTAGACAAGTAAATTGTAATTAAAACATATGGCCTGCAGATACATGCTGGGAGGGGAGGGGAGAATATCTAATTTTCCTCCCTCTGTTCCCAGGTATGGACAGATTACAATGTCCTGTTTTGTGGGAAATACATTTTAATGAACTCTAATGTGCACAGATCCCCTTAACGAAGGCTTTTTTCCCTCAGTTCTTTTAATTATGAGGATCAGCTTGAACCAAAAGGACCCAAAAAGCTTTGGATTTAGGGGAAAAAAGAGGGGAGGGGGGGAAATCACCACAGCTATATTTAGAAATAAAAGCCTTAGGAAAGCATTTTGGCTTTTTTTTCCCTCCTGTTAAATGTATGGAACCATTGTGTTTGCAGTTGCCATCTTTTACATCAAAACTTCACGAACATCAGTTAATCAATATAATTATGAGGTTGGAGAAATATTTAAAGAGGAAATTGAATTGGGGTGGCGTGTAGAGGTAGTGACAAGGGCAGTCCTTAAATCTACTCTTATCTCTGATGTTTGCATGGAAGAGAGTTGATACCCAATAATTTACTAGAACAAGTGCGTGTCCTGATGAAGAAAACTCAAAAGCAGAGTGCGTACAGGTCACACTGTCTAGATATTTTTCCATCACTTTATATATATCTTCTGCTTACTTTTGCTAGTAATAGCAAGCACTAGAGAGCATGAAATTGAAATGTCCTGTACCTCTGAAATACCTGTCGATTTACCCATCCCAGATACATATGGGGTTGCTATTTTAGTGGTGTTGGCCAGTGCTACAGTATGGGCAGTGAATTCTGTTTTTTTGCTTTTGGTTTTTCAGTGCAAAAGGCTATTTATTTGGGTTCTTATTTTCAAAGCAGAAAACCACATCCAAAGGATTTCTGCAGCCTGGCTCATAGATTTTTGTAAAAAAGAGTGTGGAAGGTAAGGCTGGTAAAGGAGCACCTTTGAGGCACGTTGGCCTTTTGTGGCAAATGTGAGCATTCAAAGAGTTAAAGTACCTCCCTTTATGTGGATAAAAAGAAGAAAAGCTTATAGTGGTCACTTGAACTACGGTGTTATGTCTGCTCTCCAGTACATCTAGTGGAGAAGCTGCTTCTTTCCCAAGAGAAAGTGTTGCAAGACAAGCATGATGAGCTGAATGGGGGGGGAAGTATCGTTCCATTAGTGTTGCATCACTTTAATGTGGCAAAGCACAGCATTGTCTCACAGAAAAGCTCTGATACCTTTAGAGGAGGAGGGAAAAAAATGTAGACTTTTAACCAGTATTGTGGCTCACAGAAAGAGTCTAGAGGGGAGGTGTCCAAATGTCCTAGTTGTGCTTTTAACATACTGCTGTCTTGTAGATCCTGTTCTTTCCATTTTTGTTCAAATACTCAAAGGTGCTAACGCCGACTGAAATCCACTACTGTACGTATGCCTTTGATCGTGTGTGCATCTTCTCCCACAGTCACCTCTGGCATTTCCTGTTGAGGAAATCTTGCATTCACCTACTGTGGGTACCTTTGCTTCAGGTTCTTTGCTTGGCTGTCAGGGCCCTTATGAGAAGCCTGGCAAAGCGCTTGGGTTCTAGCTAAATAACGTCTTCCTGCTTTGCAGATGCAATGTTCGGTTTATCCTTGTTTTAAGACAGCTACATAACCCAACTGGATAGGGTTACCCTGATGCAATTGCAGCTGAATCCTGAATTAAGCAAAAGGAGTATTCTCTTCCTTTCACTACTGTTGCTGTCTCCTCCAGGGTATTGGTCGTTGTACTATCACGGGCTGTAGTATCATCTGAGGTTCTTTTCCTAGGCCGGTGCTCAGTTACGCGGGGCTGGTGCTGCGTGCGTGCGATGTCACCTCTTGCCAGCAGGTGTCCCTTCAAGCTCACCAATAGTCTGCGTTTATTGACGAGGTGCTGCACGTGGGTTATTAACGGCGAGAAGTTATTCATTATAACACTGGGTAAAAATTCAGAGTTCACCTTGCTGCTCTGAGCTTCTAGCGTACAGAATGGCACTGTGTAAACTGGCGAGTATATCACTGAGATTATCTTGAACCAATGTTCTTAAGAAAAGGACAAAAAGAATAAAGCTGTTGATGAGCCATGTTCCACAAATCTAAAATAGTGGTCAAAACCAACCTCATGTGTTTGCTGGGAGGGGGGCGGGGGATCCTTTTTGACCAGCTCTAACTTTACAGCATACTTCATTATATACACCATGTGAGATATGAACAAATCTATTTTTGAAGGGGAGGGTAAAAACCTGCAAAAACTGCCTTATGAGACTTACCAGTTTTAAAACTAGATGTTTCTGTAGCTCATACTCAGCTAGTGCCTGTGAATCAAATTACTAGTCCTTAACATTTTTGGTGTGGGGGAGGTTGCTTAGCTGATTTGGGTATTTTTGCGTGTTATCATCTAGTAAGTACTGCTACTATACTGGTTTCGTACAACTAGGAGATTCCATGGTGGTGGAGGAGCTATTGGGCCTGCCTCCACTGTGTGTGATTGTGGAAAAGGAGTTGTAGGTTGAGTCCCTGTTAATTCTTGCATTTGTCATAATGCATCCACTTGTCTGTAATGCTGAAGAACCCCAAGGGCGGTAGATGCCTAGGACAACATTTTGATTCATGCTGACTAATAAATGACACAAGACAAGTTTGAAACTACTTTGTCAGACTGGATGACTGACAGACCTGTGAGGAGCAGCCTCTTCATTTTCTGCAAGGTTGTGTGCGATAATGCTCTGAACAGCTTCTAGTTCTGATGTGCAGGGGATTGGCAGCTGGACTTGTAGATTTAGTGGATTTGATTTCTTGTTTGTACCGGAGGTAAGTCTGGAGTCGAATCAAGTCGTGAGCGCTTCGTTACAACAGATAAAATATTCTTCCTGTATGAGTGAATGTAGACTATCTTCACCCACAAAAACAGACTTTAAGATCTTCAGGGCTTAAATGCCATTTGGATCTTGCTCTCATCAGCATAATTAGTCTCATTTTAGAAAAATAAAAACGTTTCTGGAAAGAGAACCTGCATTTTTTTGTTGTTGGTTCAAACGTAGATTGTTGATTTTTAGTGCCTAGTCTGTAGTGCCTTTTAAAAAACCCTAACTTTTTAAATGAGCAACAGTAAGTTGCTCTGGGTTAGTGAAACTATAGGTTTTCTTGGACTCTTTTGTGGATTGGATATGGGTAGGTTTAAGTTTGGTCCCCAAAGGAACGAATGCTACCACATGCATTGTCCTGAACAGAGTCTGCGGAGCATATCTGTCCCACCCTGAATCACCAGATGAAGCTCTACAGAGAGTCCCTCAGGTTTTAATCTGTGTGGTGTTCTCTCCTGAGCATCCCCCCTCCCACTACTCTTTTGGAGTTGCTTTCAAAAAGCAATGACAGCCATTTCCCATAATGTTGCACTCTGTATAGGTATCTTTATGCCATTCTGTGCTTTCAGATTTGTAAATAAATGCCTTGTTGTCAAGGTGACGGGCATTTTATCATAGTCAGTTGAATGAATAAATATGCTGGGAAATGAAACCTCTTAAGTTTGCCAGTCACAGTTAGTATTCCTGCTCTGTGTGTTGCTCCTAAAATGGAGGACATCTGAAAACTGTTCTTATTGTTCTACTTTCAACAGTAGCCTTCATATAAATCTTACCTTGAGCAAAATGCAACAGTGGGATCAGATAGCAGAGCTACTGTAGAGGCTTCGGAGTTGACGCTGCAGAGGTCTGCGCAGGCTGCCAGCCCTGGTCTGTGCCAGCACCAAGTGTTTCAGGGAAAGAATTAAGAAAGCTATATGGAAATAGGAGCAGATTATTCAGTATGTACAAATGGACTGTTCTTCATCATTTTGTCAGATGTGAGGTATCTGAATGTGCTTAAACATCTGGCTTATGGGTCATCACCTACTTCCTGATTATTCTCACTGACTCTTATGGGTCAAATTATACTTGTGGTAGTTTATCAGCTTCCAATTATATTTGTTCCTGGAGTGAAAGTATCTTTAAGTTAACTTATTATTGTAACTGGGGATAAAAAGCAGCAGTATCTGGGGAAAGAGCCAGTTGAAGAAACACCTCACAAGCAGTTCCTCAAGAATTCTTTCACTGTATTTGGTTCCTTTTTAGTTTGTACACACCAAGGAAATGAGAGCAAGCCTCATCTTACTGTTATGTTTTAGTTAATTTGCCTAGTTAGGGGTATTATATTTCTTCTCAGATGTGTGTTTATGCTTCCCAGTGTTTTTAGACTGCTCTCCATTACAAACAGTGAACTCATCCATATGATGCTGTCTTTATCAGACTTGTGATGAATTCCTACCCAGATGGGCTCCATTTCCTCTCTTCAACCCAGAAGCTGCTGTAAACTTCCCCCACTGTTAGTAGCATAATGTACAGAAAGAAAAAATTAAAAACATATGATAAGTTGTTACCCTTGTAGACAACTTGTGACTGCTACTGTCACAAGAGCAATCTGGTCATCTATTCATGTTATAATAACAGTTGATGTTTTGATATCTAATTTGTTTTTTGCTGTTTAATTTGGGCTGCTATTGACTGCAGAAAAATATAGTAAGGGGTTATCTTAAATAATGTGTTAAAAGTTTAAAAAAGTTAAAATCTACGACAAAGTTAATTTCTTAAAAAAACCACAGAATACGAAAACTAAAAACCACACTAATGCACTAGTATGCAAGCTCAATGGATGTTGGAGACGCCCAGAAAACCCATATTTTCTACAGCATTCATAACATGGGAAAAAAAATGCCTGGAACTTTGAGGTTTGGGTTTTCGTGATAAATGACATATTTACATGTTTTCTTCTTTCTTTTCACACTATGTCAGATACTGCTGAACTACACTCCAAGAAAAGTTTCCTACCCTGAAAAGGTTACAGTCTAAATAGACAAGGCAGCACAAAATGAGGCACATGATGTCTTGCAGAGTCCCATTACAGATCAGTGACAAGAGTCAGCAACAGAATTTAAAAAAAATTTTTTTTTAAAGTTGGACCCCATTCCTCAAGCATCTAACCACCTGTGTTTTGTCTTTCATCTCTGCTATTTTGGTGCTGCCCTAAAGCATCACCATGATGCATGTTGTACTTCTCTTCTTGTCTCATCTTGTATTTAAATTGTATGCACTTTGGAATAGTGGTTTGTCTTTTTTTATTTTGCTGAGCCTAACAGAGAGGTCTCTGCACAGGGAAATTCTTTGTACATGAGATGTGAACAAAAGTTTGTTTGGGATGCTGAAAAATAATTTTGGTATGTTTATGATCATCACTTACACACTATTTTACATGTGTACACAAATTAGGAAAGAAAATTGCGTGGTTTTCTACTTTACCTCCCACTCATATCAACAATCTCAATTATTCAGTGCCATGTGTTGCACAGTTCAGCAGAGTACTTTAAAGGTCAGTGCTCTGCAGGTTTTGGTGACATTTGTGAATCTGTTGAGATAGTCAGGCAGTTCTCTGTGGAGCAACAGGGGCTGGAAGTAGAGGGAATGTGATTTTTTGGACAGCTCTTGTATAGGTTTGAACTGATCTGGCTCAGCAAAGATAAACAATTTTGTTTGCTTGAAAAGATTAAATAGAAATAGCACACTAGTGCAGAGGTCTCCAGTTTGACAGGAAAAGCTGAAGCATAACATTGTGTAAATGAGTTTTCCTTAATTTGAAATAATTACAGTCTCTGCTGTTTCATGTTAGGGCTGTCAGCACTCAGGCCTTGTTTTCCAGTAACATTGTACCATACAACTTAAAATTCTCTTTATACCTGCTTAAAGTGGTATTGAAAGTTAATCCCTGATAAAACTAAGTTAGGCAGAAATGTCCCTGCCCTAGGCTGAAGTGAAGGACATGCTCTCAACATTTTACACCAGCTTAATTGTGGTGGTTTGATATTACGCTTACATTTGATACAAGACTTGTATGTACACTAAACTGTAGCAAGATCGATCTTACTTGCTTTTTTCCTCTTACGCATGTGAGAATCTGGTCTGTTTGACCATTAATGTGAAAGCATGCTCATGGATGAGCTATGAATATCAGTATTTTAATAGTGAGAAGGAGAGGAATGCAGGTAACAAACGTGAGTTTTTAAAATTTGGAGTTCAGATGGGAGTTAGATATGTTCTGAGCATGTGAAAGCTGCGTGCCCAGAATAGAGTTAAAACCAATATGAACCTCAAGGAATACTGTGGTAGTTACTGTGCTTACAGCCTTAGCAAAGGCCATTTTTTTTTTTCCATATGTAATTCATTGTAGATTCATTTCCCTTATTTGCAATTCCTTTATTTTCTTCATATTTCAGTGAGAACTTTTGCACATAGAGCATGGACAGAAGGGGGAAAAAACACAAATAAGTTTGTGTGTATTTCCAGGATTTATCCTTGAAGTGTTCTGCAAAGCTTTAATCTATTATTAATGAAACAGCATGATTACAAGTATTCAAGAAAAATTTTTGGTCAAAGAAAAAGTGATTTTTAAAGCCCAGAATTGGTTAATCTGGTAATGGGGGGGGGAACCCAAAACCAACTTGTAAGTTAAGTGGTCAGTCCAGGAAATAACTGAGAACTAACGAAGAGACTGAGGTAAAGCATTGCATAAAAGAAATAAGAAAAGTTAAAGTTCATATGGCAAGTAGTGTTTTAATACAATGTTCAGGAAATAATTGGGAGTGAAAAGCAAATTAATGAAATCAAATTTCATTTATTGGGGGGGAAGGGCTAAATGGGGAAGATAAATTGCTTGCAACAAAGAACATAACCAGCCCCAACAAAAAGCACTAGAGAAAACAGTAACTAATGTTTGCTAATTTCAGCCATGCTAATAGAGTAGGATTTTGAATTCAGACACTTAATTTGTAGAAGGAAGAGTGTGTGGTGTGTAATTAAATATCAGAAGACTGTTAAAAGTATTGCAGAAGAAATAAGAAGCTCAAGACAGCTGCTATCTTACTGTATTAATACAAAATTACAGAAGCAGCAAATGTATAATTAGGGTGGAGAACTGTACATCCAGGCACCGTTGCGGCATAAAATTGTAGTGTAGTTGCTCCGGTTGCAACAGAATTAATGCCAGGGAACAAGGTATTTGTTTTGGAGTTCTTGAGGAGTGGTGGAGGGTGTGTGTGCGTATTTTTGTATACATATATATACAGTCTACACATGCATGTTTGTGTGTATACAGTGTATATATATATGTTACAAATTTACAGTATGGTTGAGGTTGGAAGGGACCTCTGGAAGCCACTGTGTCCAACCTCCCTGCTAAGGCAGGGCCACCAAGAGCCAATTGCTTAGGACCCTGTCCAGATGGCTTTTGTGCTTTTGCATGTTTCTGAGGATGAAGACTCCACAACACCTCTGGGCAACCTGTGCTAGTACTCATTCTTACCCTCACAGGAAAAAAGCATTTCCTTGTGTGTGTGTGTATGGTCTTGTGCACACTCTCACTCTGTTTTCCCTGTTGCTACCTCAGTGAAGAGTTTGGTGTAGTTGCTCCACAATAATCTGTTGAGCAACGAAGAATAAACTTCAGGTTTGGTGAAATACTGTGGGCTTGATCTTAATCCCATTGACATTGCATCGGTCAGTAGTAATGTGACATTTTTTGGAACCATAATAGTTATTGCTGCTTTGGATATTGCAGAATGGGAAAAGCTCTTGTTTCTGCCAAAAAAAAATTGAAGGATTCATGGTAAAGTACTGCTGCTTAACATCCTGGTGCATTTTCCTTTTCCTCCAGTTGCTCGGTGTCTCAAACCCAGAACTTTCTATGTGCGTTCCTAGATAAAAAATTGCGTACCAATCACCTAACCCCACAGGAATGAAAAGGAACATCTCTCTTGATGCCGGATGGAGTTGCTTCGTGATCTGCTCTGTCATGCCATACTCAGATAATGTTTTCTTCCTTCAAGCTACCGACTAAAGACGCTAGAAGGCTTTTATATTTTTTGTGTAGTACTGGGAAGCCATTGACATGGTAGTGTAGGGGATCCTTGAAGATACTCTAAATATGCTGGGTTGGTTCAGCAGTCCAGCTGCGGTAGCACTGCATACAGGCTAACGTATCTGGTAAATTGCTTTTGGGATCTTGGGCAATTGATTTAGAAGGAATTTTGGTATCTGGTGTTGTATGGCAATGAGCACACTCTGCTCGACATAAAACTGGTGAGTTACAAGATCAGACAGAAAGCAGGTCAGGCTTTAGTTTGGGGTAAGGGAAGTCAGAGCTCTGTTCTTGTCTACGCAGCTTATCTGGTGGTTTTTGTGTATTTTCCTCCTTATGTTGTGTGTGGGTTTTTGCTGAGACTCAGTTAGCTTGGAGGCAGCACTGCACTAATGGGTCTGTATCACCATTTTGGAAAATGGCGAAGGGGCTCAAGATTTCTTATATCTTTCCATGCTGACACTGTGGTGCTTCTGATTTTACTGAAAAACAATACAAATATTCATTTTTTGATAGTTAATCAGACACTGCCTATTCACAGGTTAATCTTTCTCAGTTTAACTTTTAAAATAATAGATAAGCAGCCCTGATGGCAGAGGACAGGGAATTAAAAAAAAACCAATAATGTTTTGTTAGCTTTTCTCCCATCAGTCACCAGAAAGCAAATACCAACAGCCTATTACAAATCTGTAAGTGGTTCAGGCATGATGTCTGTCTTTCTATCAAGACGTGCACAGTATGCCAAGGGCAAAGACTGAATGTAACACTTCATTGCACATTGCTGTCATGCAATGTTCCAAAGAGATCTGCAGATGCAGCACTAATAAAAGGAGTTCCACAAGCCTATGGTTTCACGTGAGGTGGTGAGGAGAAGAAATGGCAATTGTGCACTTTTTTCTGTCCATTAGTTGAGGCAATGTACTGCATAAATAACCAGTTTTGGCCTTTTCTCTGCCCTTTGTTATTAGCAATGGTCTGCTATGAAGGATGGAGAGGAAAAGACAAGGACAGTCTAAACAAATAGCAGGAGATGGATCATTTTCATTGCAAGGCGGTCATTTGCTGTGGGATGTGGAGAAGGAGTGATGTTAAGTGTGACTGTTTTCCTAACTAACTGTAAATGTGCCTGTGTTGCAGACTGTAGTGCAGAGAAATCCAAATGAGACAAGAGCTAGTCTGATCTGGTATGGAATCCCTCTGTTTGCCAATGCAGAGCTCAGTGGTGTTGCTGTTTTACTAAGCTGGTCAACTGACTGCGAAGTTTGTATTGCAGGATGTAGCAGAGTGGTGATAGCAATTCAACTGCTACTTTTTTTCCCATTATTTTTCAGGTTAGAATCTTACTTGGATTCCAGTGCTGAATCTCACTATGTCAGGGTATATGTTCTTACAAGAAGTGTTGCTGCTTTATATATTTCACTCCTCTCCCACCTCTAGATATTTTTCAGTTTACTACTTCCCTATAAAAGCAGTGTGTCAGGTTGAATACAATTTCCTCCTTGCTTGTATGAGCAGACTCTTGTATATTTTGTGTACAGATACACAATAAACCAGAATAGACCTAGGAGAGGAAAGACTATGTGAGCTTAAAAAAAAAATTAAAAATAATTTCCTGTTGTGCTTGAACTCAGGAGCATAGATTTGTAGCTTAAATCAGTGGAACTTCTACTGGTGGTTGTAACTGGAAGTGGAGGTAGAATTCTCAGCAGAAGTCCTGCTAAAATAAAAGGGCAAATACAGTTCCTCTGGCTTTGAGCGTATGTCAGCTGGAGCTGTGGCCAGGATCTTTCAGAGCCTTCAGCTGAGGTAATTCAGTAGCTTATTCTAGAGCATGTAATGTCTGCAATGAGACTGGGTTCAAGGTTTGTGTGCCTAATAGTTCGTACAGGATTAATTATTGTAAGGGAAAAAGGAGGAAAAGGCAAGAAACAGAAGTAGAATTTATAAGAACAGTTTACATAGTGTTAAATTCAGTGCTAATGTCAATATAAATACGAAACAAAAAACCCAGCTGGACTAGAACACTTGAGACCGCCTGTTACTTCTCTTAAAGTCTTCAGAATCACATTAATCCCGCTGCCACTAACAGGCAGGGTTTTTCCAGTCGTCTTTAATTTTAAATTGTTTTAACAGCTCTGGACGTATTCATGAATTCAGGTTTCCTCACTCCCCTGATCATGTTGTTGGCTTAAAATTCACATTTAATTAACCTCCTCACCCAAGGCGTAAATCAATACTAAAACTCCAAATGCTAACTATACTGATAGTGATTTTCATTTGGGCTAGCCTGCTGAAAATTGGGAATTAAGATGCCTGCAGGAAAGGAGCAAACCAGTTGTGAGGTATGAAGCACAAGTAACTTGTAATCTGTAATAATGAATGTCCTTGGATGGGATGGGAAATCCATTAATTAAGTTTCCAGGGAAGAAAGTGAGAACCAGACTAAGCAGAGCATGATGCTGCATTCAGGACAAAACTCACCTGAGTGGCTGGACTCAAATATTTAAGTACAAATTGCATGTGTGTTCTGGAAGTACTGAGAGTCGCTTGAAATAAGAATAGCAGAGCAAGAGAGGTTAGAATTACGTGAATTTGCGCATGTGTAAATTTTTACTATGAAAATCCTGTGTAGTGTTATTTCCTCCTTTTTATTACTTTCATCTAGTAGTGCTATAATGTATTTTAAGTATAGCAGCTCATGGGAGCCTGGATGTGCAGATGTCTCTATACTTGTGTGGAAAGAGGCATAAATGTGGTTGTAGTATACTGTCACAGAGACTAAACAAACTATTTTTCATTTTATTAGTGTATTTTATAAGGTATATAGTGTATATTCCTATTCAGAATGAAGGCTAGGAGGAGCAGAAGGGGATTCCTGTATTTTTATGCTTCAAGAAGAATTTCTACGTAGTTCTGAAATGCCGTTGTTTTCCCCGAAGTAAGCATTTTGTGTCGGAGACTTCTTTTTGCTAAAGGGAAACTAAAAAAAAGCCACATTCTGTGAGCTTAAAATTCGCCTTGATCTATTGGTAAAGCTTGAGTACTCCTTGAAATAATAATGAATTATAATTGAATAAATAATTAATAATTGTCTGAGATTTAATGAGATGATGAGGTAGAAGAATGAGGTGGTTTAGTGAGATGTGATAGGTTTCCTGACTACCTGCTCTAGTGAGTATTCTTTTTGTGTGAAGAATTCAAATCTTTGTGTACTAGGAATGTAAGAGCTGTTTTCTGTGGTGGTGAATCAACTGTATTTTGCAAATGAGCTGTCAGCTGAGCAATCTCCAAGCACTTGGGCTGTGTTTCAGGAGGATGTTTAGTTATATCCCTACCTGTAAATATGTGAGATATTGTCTTTACTTACAGTATGTACTTAGGAATCTTGGTCAATCTGGGTCTTGACTAGCAGTGATGGATAATGTATCAGGAGCAATTGTGCCTCCACAAGAGGTTTTGTTTTCATTCTGCCTCTCGAGGTTTTTCTGCTTCAGTATGGTGGAATATAGTTTCCAATTTAGTGACTAGTGAAATGGAGTCTTTGTAGAATTTGACGTTTTCTTAGAGCAAGGGACATAATTTCCCTTTGTCAGATATTTATAGTAGTAAGGACAATGTGTTATCGTGTTTTGAGAGCATACAATATCTTTATACCAGCATGTTACCACAGAGTGTAAAGATGTAAGCAAAAGTTGTTGAATGTTAGGTTTGATTGCAGTGTTGGTTTTGAATCTTGTTTATACCAGGAAAGCATAGGATATTCTTATAAGAAAACTAAATTACTGTAAAGTATCTTGCTTTTAAATGGTAAAATCATATATATTTCAGGGATATTTCTGCAAAGACCTTGAGAACTCTATGGTTTGCTTTGTGTATCTTGTTTACAGATGTTACTTCAGTTGCACCTTTATATTTTGCAGTAAATGCAAGTCCACAAACTTGAACCTTTAAACTACTTGAATTACACACCTCATTTCACTGGAGTCTAGTAGTGGGTATATCTTCAACAGAACCATTAAATAAAGTCTTAGCTCAGCAAAGTATTTAACCATGTGGTCAAAGCTCAGCACACTATTAAGTCTCTTGATACTTGAGGACCTTCAGGCAAAATTAAATCTTCAATTATATGCATGTTACTTCCTCGGTTAAAATGGAGTTACTCAGGTGTAACGAAAAGCAGAATGGAGCAAAAAGAATGCCATCTTACATAGTTTTGTCCAGTTGGCTTTTCCTTGATATTGGGTGTTGTGGTGCAAAAACTTGGGCAGAATACAGGTTCGACCTGCTGTGTTATCTATCTGTTTCTAATGCTCAGATTGGACAGAGTGTTGTTAGGGCTTGTAATACAAAGTTGAGTTTATGTACTGAGTAAATAAGGAGTGGAGAGGGAAACCCAGCCCATTTTTTTTAACGTGACAAATATGAAACCCCACAGTGCTCATTAATCACAGACACTGTTCAGAGTGCAGCAACAGCGTAAGCCAGTAAACTTCTTATTCTGCCCTAGCTGGCCGATGACAATCATTAGTCCCATGTTCTTTGTTACCTCTCTTCACATGCAGGTAGGCTCCTTACAGATTTCCATTCTGTTTTCTTTAGACTGAAAAAAAGGCAGATAGCGTTCAGCAGCTTTCTGGAAATTCGGAGTGTTTCTTAAGGGTCTGGGGAGTAGGATTTTCTTCTTTATTTAAAGTGGCTGATGCTGTTATGCCTAGGCCAAAATCTACAGAGTTTTCACTTCAAGCCCTGCTAGAATCAATACAGTGTTGCTGTAGCATTCATCCTGCAAAAAGAAAATATGAGTCTGAGGAACAATGTCCTGCCTTTATCATTTGACGAGCGTCCCCTTGCCAGTACCTGTAAGATTATTTGTAGGCTAAAGTTTCTGTGCTACCATTCCAGTGCATAACAACAAGGTGCTTCAGAGCTCAAGGAGCAGCAGTTAGAATCTCTTTTCCCTGACCTGAGGAGTTATCATATTCTGTAATAGTCTATTTTGACAGCATTTCTTGCTGAAACAAGCTCACTGTGTATGCTGCTCAGGTATTGACTGTTTATTGCTTGTATAAGCAGAGTTACTTTGCTCTGTGCATTGAGGTTTTTGTTGCTTTTCTTTTGACTTGAGTTGAAAGCCTCCTGTTGTTTCTAGAGTCACCCTAAAAATTCTTTTGCTTCTTGATATGTGTAAGTGGAGGCATTTGGATTATTTTTGAGGATGAAAAATCCTGCAAGGATGGTAGGTTAAAAAAAAACAACGCTTGACTAGTACATATCTGTATTTCATGCATATAGTATTGCCCTCTCTCCAAATGAAAAAAAGAAAGGAAAATCAATTAAGATCCTTGTAGGGGAAAAAAAAACTCAGAATAGGATTTATTAGGAGGAGTCCTATATGTACTGGTAAATGAAGCTTTATTTTCCAGAGCTTAGGAGTCTAAAAACAAACAGGTTTCACAACTTTGGGGTCAGTGAGGTGGCAGTAAAGAAATTCCCATCATTCCTGTGTTCTCCATGCAAAAGCTTCCCTTATGTGCTTGCAGCTGCAGAGCTGCACAAGGCATTCACATATGATAGCCATCACTTCAGGCTCTATTTCACCTTGTCAGATCCCATTTATAAACTGGGTTTTTTAACAGGATGACAGTCAGTCACTGAAGAGGGAAGGCCTTAGAAAATAAATAAAGATTGAGGAAGTCAGAGATCATTAAAGCTGACACCACCTCACATGTTCATTAATTATGAATCTACTTGGAAGAGCTTTGTTAGACTGCCAGCAAGTGCATGTGCTACACTTTTTGAAAGCACTTGACTCAATTGTTGGAGGACCTGAAATAGGGGAACCCAGAAGTGGAATTCAGCCTTAAGGTATTTAAATTCAGGTCTGTACTCAGCCCAGGATTTAAATTTCCTTAAGGCTGAAATTCTCGCCAAGTGTGTTTTCTCTACAAACTGACCTCCAAGGTGCTTTCCTCCTGTAAAAGAGAATCTTTTTCTGTATGGAAGAATTCTTTTTTTTCTGTGGGCCATGTTGTCACAGTTGTACTTTCCTGATAAAATCCCAGCCAGTCCTCAGCATGTGTTATGTGGACAACTGTGCATAAATTAATGTTTTGGTTGCTACATGTGGCAAAAGGCTGGAGGAGGAGATTGCTGTATTTGTTCTGTTCCATATCGCATCTTTCCCAAGAGAATCTCCTGGTTGACAGGTGACTGCAGATCACAGCGGATATCTGGGAGAAATGGGGCCATTCTTACTCTTTACCCTCCTCTCCTTATTTTTTAACTTGGTGAACTAATCTTGATTACTTTCTGCCTCTCAAGTCACATGCACCTTTTATGCTTCAATTTTAATAGCTTGAGAAGGCTCCAGCAAACCTCAGGCTTCTATTGACGTTTTTTTTTTCCACAGCAGTGCATGTCTAGGGAAACTTCAGCAGCAAGACCAAAGCCTTCTACATACACAGATTAAAACCTCCTTTAAAAAGAAATAAACACATAAAGCCAGGAAGGGGCTTGTGAAATCAGACCAAATTGGCCTTGAACTGAACTCGTCTTTTTAACAATATATGAACACTTCTGCTCCTGGAGGCCATTGAAGCTGTAGTCAAAACTTAGATGTTGTATGTTTTAGCCTCTTGTTTACGAATAACGGACTGTTGCTGGTAGGGCAGGGCAGATTTTCTTCTCGTGAAAACAGACCTGAAACACTTCCATATCATGAGGAAACTGCCAATTTGTTTTGACTGCTGTTCCTCAATGAATAAAGAGATAAAGGAAGGATACTGGTGTGGTATCCATACTTCTTGCCACAGGTTTCCCTACATATTGTGCTGCTTTTGCTTCGGAAGGAATCACACTTATAGCCTTGTCTTTTCTTTGTCTTTTGTTCATAGGTTTCTACAGGTTCTTTGAAGAACAGTTTCAGCCTGAAATGAACCATCTTCAGCTTCTGTTGCTCCTGGAAGGAGGACACCAGGCATCCCACAGACTGCACACCAGAAAATGTAAGTGAACAGGACAAAAACATACATGTGATCCGGGCCTCACTCATTCTGATCAGTGTTATGCCACCAGATGCACTGTGTGACAAGCAGTGATGCCTTTCTGACCTTCAGTGTAATGGTCATTATAAATAATTGCCTTGTAGTTACCTTCTTTAAAGAAAAGCAGAAGCTGGAAAGTAACCAGGTGAAAACTGCAGGTAATATGTGGGACAGATATTTCCATAAAATGAGGTATAGTGTTCCTGTGCTGTGTGGCTTGCATGCATGCCAGCGAAGTGAGGGAAAGTAGGCCAAATGTGCACTCAGCCATAAGTCTTCTGTGCCTGCTAATAAACAAATGATTCTAGCATCTGTACAACCAGCTGATGAAGAACAAATGAGGTGGAACTTCATGTGTGGGATTTTTCAGTGTGCTAGTAATAAAAAAAATCCAAATACAACAGCTTGATTTTTCAACAAGGAGTTCCTACAACCAAACACTTAAAGAAATCATTGCAACTTATTTTTACTTCCAAGATAAATACCTAGCTTTGAAGAGATGTTTCAGTTCACTCTCTTGTTAATGGAGGGAGAAAAGCAACTTGGAGTAGTGTTGAGATGATCCCTTCTTGGGTTTCTGCAAACTGCTAAGTGTGGAACTTCTGTGAAAATGAGAAAATTGGAGCTGAGGAATCATTTGTGTGCAGATTTGCACAAGTTTGACTAAGGAGTGTAGACAAATTATTACTGTGGCAATGGTGGTACCAGTGACTTGCATTAACCAGCTGATTTTACAATCAAGCTGTCTATAAGCACTTAGACAAATCTTTGGCCGGTGACTGCCTCAACTGATAATGAACAGTTGAGAATGATAAGCTTTAGCAGTTTTAGATGGAGTAGTTTGAGATGTTACTTGCTCATACAGTGAGGCACGATTGAAGTCAGTTAATTAACCTAACAGAAGATTTCATTGACATTTTACCTTAAGCTTATTTTTATTTAACTTAAGAGGAGCCCAGTTAAGTCATCAGTTTAAACCAAGTGTGTCTGCATCAGAAGTTTGCCTAGGTTTAACTAAAACACTTGAGATAAAAAGGCAGAAAGTTCTGTATAGGAAAGACATTCCTTGTTTTATAATCTTGACTGTGATACAGCTATTCTTGTAATGTAACTTCTCCTGTCCTCCCTAAACTAATAGAAACATGAAGGCAGGACAGTGAGCCAGCACTGAGGAGCTAACACATTTCCTTATCCTGATGCCTTTGAGCCAATTTCTACTTTACTTATTCAGGCAAGGGCAGCTAGAAAAATCCCTGAAGCTTATTCCAAATGCCAATCTGTAACATAAGCTAAGAAAGGGTAGACTTTCAGTGTGGCAGCTGCTGTGTGACCCTGGGTTTCTTAGTTAGTGACCTCAGCAATATGCACAGTCTCCACAGGCCTTGAGAAGGGAGCCTGTGGTTATCTGCCATATGGTCTGGTTTGTTGGCCTAGCGTGCAGCTTCCAGGCCACTGAGATGTTTGGAAATCATGTACGCTGTGCACGTCATAATGGCTCTCAGGTTCCCACTTGCACGCTCTCAGTGATCTCCCCTTCATCTGTGTTGACTCTTTATAACTGCAGGGTTAAGTATTTCTTGCAGTGTAAGCAAAAAGCTTACTTTCATACTACTTTTTGCAGATCATTTCCTTCTATGCTTACTGCTACTATCTCCTTAGAGCTAGTGTTATTTCATACTGAAAAAAATAAATTCATCTTCATGTAGTAACAGCTGACTCTGTGCAACTTGGATAGCACCTTTCAGCTGAGGACTTTGGGAAGCATTTAAAACATTAAACCCATGTTATAAACACTAGGGACTCATGAAGTTTTTAATCCTCCTATGAAAAGATCAATTAAGCGAACAGAGCAATTTGTCCAAAGTCAAATAGTGAGTAACTGATTGAACTACAGTCCAAAGCCCAAGGGTCTTGATTATCCATTTTGCATTGTATTTACTATAGTTGCTATGTCACAAAATCTCTCTAGAGCTGGTGGTAGGACTTAGGAGTCCTGACACTGTCCTGTCCCAAATAAACGGTAGAATTATTGGTCTGGTTTCTGTGTTCTTAAGGTTGTACAGGTGCACCCTGTGTTGGTCTAAAGCACAGGCTTCCTTTAGCACATGCTGTGGATTGAAACTAGTATTTGCCTCTCAGTTTGGACCATCATTTAAAACATACCAGTCAGTTATTCAGCTGGAATCTTTAGGGTAGTTCTGAAGTAGAGAAAGAGAAGGAAAGAAAGAAAACCAGGGGGTGCAATTGCTAACTTTTGTAATCGTTTAATGATTTCTACAAGGAAGTGGTGCAGCATCTTAACCAGGGTGCACAGTGTAGTAAATGAATCTGGATTTAGTTTCGTATATTCTCAACAATGTATCTGCATGTTTGTAAGTGTTACAAATCAAACTCAAATGAAAAATATTGCATTGTTTAAACATTCTCACATATAAGTGCATTTTGAGTTCAGTAACATTATCAGAGCATCTTTCAAGTTCCAATTAGTGCAAATCTAATTCTTGCTTAATACCAGTACTGGAAGGATTTTAACTTAGGAACATACGGATTTATCTTGGAGCTCCTAAATAATTTTTTTAATGGTTTTTGTACAATTTTTATGCTGTGTGTATGTAGCTTATGGAATGGAACTGTACTGATGCAGGCATCTACATCAATTTAAGGACCTGGCTTTACTGGTTGGTGTTATTTACAATGCGGTTCCTTGCATCATGGAATTGTGATCTATGGAGACAATTTTCATAATGCCAAATAATTAAAGACGGATTCTGAGAATTAACAGAGATTCTCTAATGTCTATTCTTAGGTACCGCTGTTATATCAGATAAGTATATAGAATTATTGTCATTTCTATTTACCTACAGTCTTGTCTCAGAATGGGGCAGTACTAACTTTTAATTTATTTTTGGTTGCAGTGTGCAGTTGATAGACTTTTTTCCTTTTATTGTGGTAGACTTTTTTTGCCAAGGTGTTTTATATACTGTTACTGAGAACATAAAATTTAAATGTGCATAGCAGTCAGTGTAGCATATTTCAGTCAGATATGAAGTTTCATTAACATCACAGTTGTTTTTTTTTTTTTGCGGGTGCCCATGAAATGAAAACAGGTATAAAATTTGTGTCTGGTTTAAAATTTTATAAGTGAAGTTATACTGAACATGAAGTAGGTCATTTTCTAACACCATAAAGCATAGTGACAGGAGGGGAAAAAGAAAGACAAAAAAAAGACTTGAACTGTCTACGCGAAACTGGGGAGATCTGTATCAAGTAAGAGGCTTATATCCCTTTCAGAGGTAGGCCAGTTGAGAGAGATGGTGAAAAAACACAGATAACTTTTACACTCTGTGTCTTTGAGTCTAAGGTCATCCAGAGTCATATGAAGTGTCGTATTTAGAGCCCAAGTTTGTGAATTTCAGGCTGAGGCAACATCTTGCACGCTAACCCTAGCAGAGCCAGTTCTGAATTTCAAATTAGCATAACTCCATCCCTGCACTGCTGTAACCAGGCTAATAAGTCAGCTAAAGCAGGATTAATTTGCCTAGATATAGCCTAGCAGATTATCCCCATGTAAAGAATCCTCGTCACTAATACTGCCACTTCATCGTAGGTTTGTACTGCTGCTGTTTCACTGACCTGTCCAATACCTTTCCTCATGTGTTGTCCTAGGAAGACCGTGGCATACGAGCTAATAAAAGCCTGAAGGGTCGGTCCTCATCCAGTATAGTTAATTGTTTCTGCTCATAGGCATTGCTGTATTCTTATAAATTAGTGTTTTTCAGATCAGTCTCTTTATAATGCAGAAAAGGAAATGTCTGACAGTGAGGAGTTGTAGGTATGTATGCGTGTGTGTGCACAAAGACTCAAACAGTGCCCACTCAGTTCTGCACTTTGGCTGCAGATGGCAGGGGAATACAGCTGGGTGATAAGGACTGTCCTGGTATCTCATGCTGTTCTTGACTGAGTGCGACTCGATGAATTTGAGACTTGGGACTACTCTGTGGAAGAGCGACTTGCAGAATTGAGCAGGATTGAGGCAGTAGCTTTGAGATCCAGGATTACAATGATGGTTATACACAGGTCAATGCTGACAGCTATTTTCTGAGCTTTGCTTGCATAAAGTTCAGGTGAATAGGAGTTTCTAACACCTGATCCAGCTGTGACATTTACAAGTCTCTCTCGTTTGGAGGCCTTACTATTACTAAACACAATAAATAATGAAGTGACTTCCATATTCCCTACAGCCAAGTTCATTTTCTGGTTAATCCTGGCTCAGACCAAATGCAAATTTGTCACTCATGTCTACCTATGCATGAGGTTTCAGTAATGGAGAGTGCATGGAATAAATCAAATCTAGAAATAAACGCCTGTGTTTCAGGAAACTCTCAATTTTAGGAAGGTTTGAAAGATAGGCAGATACTATGTTGCGGCTGGTGTATTTTTCAGCAATGTTGAAGAGAAACAGAGGAAGCTTAGTTCTCCTTTAAACTGATGCTTGTTCATTACCCTCTCTTTAGTATAAGGGGAATATAGATCACTTTAACAAGAAAATGGTAGGTCTATGATTTTGATGTTGTACTTGACTTTAATGTTTAAGATTCAGCAGAAAAAAGTCTGAGGGTTTCTGCACTGAAAGCACAAACAGACAGGAATCTGGAGCAGTATGTCATTTGACGGTCTTTGGTTATCAAGCTAAAGTGTGGGTCTAAAGAAATTTCAAACAAGCCATCTGTTCAGCGGGAATTGAGAAGATCTTTGAAAGAAGACCCCTGAACATCAGAAATGTTGAAAGGACGATTGCCATAGGGCAAAACTTCCTGATAGTTATCAAGCATGCACTGTAGTTCAGCATTTAAAACTCCAGAAAAGATCAAGCTGAAATGTAAATCTGGTCAAAGCAAATTTATTTCATTAAAACTCTTCATTTGTTGCCTCCAGAAGATCTGCAAAAGCCTGGAAATAGGATTAAGGAAAGGGCATCAAGATGAACAGAGTACAGCCATATCAGCAAGGGGGTTTGCTGATGGCATCTCTCCCTCTCGTGAAAAGTTTTTTTGTACTTTAAAATAATGTTCAGACAGCTTAATACAAGATAATCACAAATGTGGACTCAGGTGGGTGAATATAAAGGAAACCAGTATAGCATGGTCAAGCTAAATGCAGAAAAGAGGATCTTCTGAGACTGAGAGGATTTTACAAGTAGTATGCTCTGCTTTAGAAAAGCATCCTCATTCTAATGTTGCTTGTCTGGTGATGTTTGGTGTTTCCTCTGCTTTTGCTTCATGAGAAGCACCTGTCCATTCAGCTTGCAGGGCAAAGCTTAGATGTCTGAACTCCTAACAGATATAGCACAATAAAGAAAGCCTCTATTCTTACAACTTTTTAAAACATTAAAGCATTTCAGAGAGGGTAGATACATGATTTTTTCAGTATACATAATAGCTACATAACCGCTGCTGGAAAGGGATGAGTATCACTTGAGCAGGGTGAAAAACATTTTCTCTCTGTACTGGAAAACTTTTAAATTGTAATAGTTTCCTTTTCTGTCAAGGAAAGAAGCAAATGTTGATAGCTTCTAAATAGCAAAACTAAAGAAATACTATTTGCAGATGCTAAAGAACCTGATTCAATGTCTCGGTGTGTTTTCCTATGAAAACATGCTGAGTGATGGCTTATTTTGATATACAACCAGGGCATTAGACTGTAAGCTCAGTCTAATGCCCGGGGCAGAGAATCGGTTTTCATTATTTTGTGAAGCCCAGGCATACTCTTGTGCCAAGATGAGTAGCAGCTGTTTAAAAGTAGGGGACCCTCAAAGCCCTGCTGGTGCAATCAGGGATGCAGATAGAGATTTTTGGCAAAAAAAGTTAAGGTAAGCTATTTCAATACATGTGAAATAAGCAGGCTTTTTCAAAATACACAGCTTGATATGAAAGAAGGTGCAAATCAAGTAGCAAATTTCAAAAATAAAATCCTCAAAACAAGTTTCTAGATGGTATCTTGCAGACCTTTAATGTTCTGTACCCAACTGTCAGAAAAATATTTACAGCATGAAAGACAGACCTGCATTAGTTCCTATTTGGTCCCCACAAAGGAGCAGTTCATTTCCTTTTTCCCCGCTTCTTTTAGTGTCAGTTAGTTGTGAGATTCTTAAATACAGCGTGCAACCAAATGTTATTTATGCTTCTTTTCTTAGCTGTATCCAGTAACTGCTAATTAAGTCTTTTGTAGCATGATTTTGAACTAATTAGGGTTAATTGAGCCTGCTTGTGCATTAACTACTCCAGCACTTGTCCTGATCATCAGGCGTTTTGAGTGCATTGAATATTTTGTGATTAGCTAGCCTGAATTCACGTTCTCTGCTGTTTTTCTGGCTCTTACAGCCTTTTGTGACTACTCTGATAGTAAACAAGGGTATCGCTTTCCTTCTATCTTATTTCTTGTGGAGAAACCAAATTACTGGTCGCTGTAGCAGGCTTTTTGTCAGGCTGCTAGTTTGCAGTAATGCCGGTGTGAAATGGTAAGTTAAGTGTTTCATAGGTGTTCAGTTACATGCTGAAAGCTGCTGAGGTGCCAAGCTGCTATAGTTTGAGATCAACTGGGAAAAATATTTTTTGTGTGTATAGCATTGCATAGTGCCACAAGTTGGTGTGGATAAACTACTACTGCTGTAGAAGGAAAAACATCAGCACCTGAATTGGTGATGATTCACTTGCTGCAGTGTAATGATTCTTTTTTTCCCCTCCTATTTGAGGTCCTTCCATCCAAGTTCTTGATCCAATCTGTCCATCCTCAGCTCTGCTGAGGTTATTACCAAATTAGACACAATAAAGCAGTCAATCAGGTGAGAGTTCCTCTGACTTCAGTGTTATCTGTGGTTAGTCACTGGTTGACCTGTGAGATTCTAACCAGGCTCTCAACAGTGCTTCAATTTAACAAGGTAAGGCTGGCCCTGACTCTCTCTTGTTTCAGAAACAGTGTTGCAGCTGCAACTCCAAGCCAGAGACCACCTCTGCAGTGCCGGTTAAGGCCATGCAGATACTGTGTATCTTAAAACACAGCTTCATGTCAGCTGCATCCTGTGGCAAAGCCCATGTTTTCCTAAGCACAATACTGCTTTAATACAGACATGACAATAAAGGAAACAGATGCTTGGGTTCAAAGGTGTCTCATGCTGTCAGGGTTTTGAAAGGTTTTTGTCCCTCCCTTTAGCACCAGCAGGAGGCTTCCTCAGCTGTGCCAGTGATACCTCAACAGTTACAAACACATTAGATTTCAACTTCCCATCTCAGAGGGAAGTTTCTCATACAATGTAATATAGTAGCCTGTTCTCATACAACATAATATAGTATATGAATATTCATTCTTTTGCCTTTGTTATTTACATGAAGTTAGTGCAAGGCAAGTCTTCTTACTCTCCTTTTAGCTTTTTTGATACAAATGTAGATACAGCTGCACACACCTCCTTGAATTATTAGAGCAATACCTTTTATTCTTCTCTGCCCTTTTTCTCTGTTGGAACTGAAAATATTTTTTCTTTTTGAACGTTAAATCTGGAACTATATAGTTAGCTAAACGGATTGTATGTGTATTAGATTTTCTGAAACTGTCTCAGCTTAAAGACTTCTGAACTATGGATTCTGAGTATGATTTGTTTATTATTTGTATATACCAGGGCAGAAGTACTGATTTCAAAATTGTTATACTGGTCAGAAAATAGCATTAAAGGCAAATTAGCCACATGTATCCAATTTTTTATCTGTACATCTATACATATGTGCAATGTAAATACTTGTCTGTTGATTCACAGACAAAGTAATTTCCAGCAGTGATGGGGAGAGTAATTGTGCATTTTTAGGGGAGGAAGAGGCTGAATTTGCTCAAATTGAAAAGTTTTTATTATTGTGAAGGAGAGGGGAAAGGTAAACATTTCTAAATTCTTCATTCTCTACTGTAGTGGTTAAAAAAAAAATCACTGCTTTCTGGTGGCTGGTTAACTGGCTATATTTAGGCAAAAACAAATGCAAACAGTCTTTTCAAATGAGGACAAAATTTAGATACTTGGTTTTCTCAGTACTGGAAAGAGAAGATCTATAGAAGTTGAAAAATATTTTCCACTTCTCTGATACCTTTACTCCAGTGGTTAAGTGTTTTACAGACCCTGGTTGGTTCAGTCAAAAATGTGAGAACAGTAACTGCCATAGAAAGGGTTCCAGTGCAGTCAAACTCGCATTTTAAAAGCAGTCGAAGCTGTGGGTGCATCCTGTTGGCGTATGTGAAACTGCAGGTATCCCAGCCTGGATTTTCTGAGAAGTTAAGTTCTTGTGACTTGTTGCAGAGTTGGTCAGCCTGTTAAAAGCAAAACTGAGCCCTCCAATATATCACCTATAATCAGAACTTTCAAAAAGGGCTAAGAGGCTTAAATTTTGTAGTAATGGAAAGCACATGCAACAGAAGGGCCTTTTTCCTCTCTGGTTACCCTTTATGACAGTCTTTAACATAGTTACTGATTTGAAATCTGCCATGTAAAAATAATCTATGCCTTATGTTTTATGGCAGATAAGTATGAGGAGCTGTGAGTAGTAACTTCTGATTGGGCTTTGTACCACCAGCTGGTTAGCAAAAGCTCATGCAGGTGACTGGGCCAAAACACCCTGATAATTTGATTATTGTACATACCTTTCCCTCATCCAGCTGTTTTTGATCCACTTTGGCCTGCCTTGCCTATTCTGATGACAAACTTTATTGAGCTAGACTTCTCTCCAATTGTGCTTATCTGGTTTGCAGCTTTTACCTTTTTTAATCCAGGAAAAAGGAAAATGCCTGCCTAGGAGCTGTTAGAGTAATGAAGAAGTCAGAAGTGTGCTCCACACAGAATAGAAGCTGTGAGCAACTCTGCAACAATCAGGAACCCAGTCAGAAAGCTGATTTATATTGAGGTGAAAGGGTATATACAGGAGGCAATCATCCCCCCCAGTACATCTGCAATCTTCATAAAAAGAATTTAAGCACTGAAGCTATTTAGATTAACTCCTCTGTTTTTTTCCTAAAATACATTCCCCATCCTACCCCGGTGGGAGTAGAAGAAAATCATTATCAGTTATAGACAGAGATTTAAATTAAGATTTTTTTTCATAAAACTGAACTTCTAAAACAAAATCCCAGAGAAGTAGAATTAATTGCTGGATCTGCATTGAATCACCAAGAGAGATGGTTTTATTTTTGTGTCGCAGCAGAAAGTGCTTCATCAGTAGGAATTCATGTGGAGGAAAACGAAGCATGTCCCACTTATTGAACACAAGTATGTCCAGGATGTTTAATTATTTTTTGATTAATTCATTTAACATTAAAGAAGTCAAGGACTGCAGCATATTCAGCACTACACAGTTTGCTACCTGTGTGTACTTCCAGCTCTTCTTAGCTAAAGGCACCTTGTGGTTTTTACCTGCAGCTGTTGTAAACGAATTACTACTTCTTTTCTAAGCTACCTTCATTACCCTGAGGAAATGCTCACGAACACACTGGAGCTAAGATGATTTGCAACATCTGTGGTTAAGATTTAATATTGTGTACTCTCTGTGTTCAAGGATAAAACATGAGGGGGGGGTCAGTTAAAACAAGTGTAAGGCATTAGATTAATTACTTGGAAACCTTTCAGCTAAGCACTGTAGTTAGCAAGAGAAATAATAGGACAGTATTTTTGTTGGGTCTTGTGCGTATTTGATGTAAATTTAATATAAATTGAAAAGTAGGCAATCGATACATACTAGGCACTGAAGTTCACAAGTTCAGTAACAAGATGTGAGAATGTCTCCTGGTGAAGTGGTTTCTTGGTAGCAACAACTTTGTCATGTGGAGATACCTCAAGCAGGTCAAGCCCTTGCTGTGCCAGGTGATAGATACAGACTCTACACGTGCACAGGCCAAGTATCACCCTTCTGCTCAGCGTTGTTTCTTCTTGTATGAAGTGCTGCATCTCATTTTTAAATGTATGAGTGATGAAATGACTGAAGTTCAATATGTCAGTGTCGAGTAACTCTATTGTTTGTTGTTATTTTAACATGGTGGCAGTGCTAAAATGATCTATGTTAGATCAGTGACCAGTGGTCAGTGAATAAAAGCCCCTAACTTCAGATTACCTAGAGTCTCAAGTAATTAATACTTGCATGTTGCTAGAAGTCACCTATAAAGTCAAGAATTTGAAGGACCTGGTGTGGGACAGGCTGGCTTTCTGCTTGCTGAAAGCTGTCTTGCAGTCTCGTCTTTACTAAAAGCCTTGCTGCTCTGCTCTCTAGAAAATCAATAGGCAACAGATGAAGAACGTGGAGATTGCATTCTAATGTATTCTCTTCCACTCTGGGGTGAAATGAATTGAAAGGTGGCAATGAGAAACCCTTTTGCCAATGTCACTGGTTGTGATTTTTCTGGACTTTATTTTCCAGGACTTTGAGTGAGCTAGTCCTGTAAGCATTAAGTTCTGGAGTCACAAAAGCGGATAGAAAATCATCAACCTAATTAAATGCACAAAGAGGGTAACTAAGAGAATTGCAAAGCTAGGAACTGAATTTGAATCTCCTAAAGCTGCTGATAGCATTTATGCCTGCAGAACTTGTATCTGCATTTATCATTTATTGCATAAGATACAGGTGAAAATGTAAAGTTCACTACTAAAGTGTCTTCTGCCTTGGAGAAAAGCATGTGCTCAGATTTATGTTTTGTTTGAATGAGCAGCATTAACAAATGATCACTCTTTATTAATGAATAGATTTCCCGTTGAAGTGTAACATTGGTATTATCTATGAGTAGTGGACAACCTGTTATCAGGCTGTATTCCAGAAACCCTGATTCATCTGTCAATCAATTGACATTGCTAGATTGGTGGAGAAAGCTTTAGAATTGTTGGTGTCAGGAAGTTTCATAACTATTCCTTTGATTCTGTTAATTAGACCAGATTGTAGACTGCCAGGGAAGGACAGCTTCAATAAATCTATCTCAAAAAGGTGGTAGGAGTCACCAGTCCTGGACAAACATCTGTTTGTCCGTGAGTGGAAGTTAGGATTTCCTAATTATTTGACTGCTTTGGCTCTGTAGTTCTCTGACAGTATGATGTATGTGCACAATGATGTAGCGGCACGATGATGTGTGTAGCACAATTAACTATCAGAAAGACTTGCTGACCCTTGTGCTTAAAAAAACAAGCTAGAAGGGGTTAAAGGAATCTCCACCAAAATTAATGCAGTCTCTCACCCTGATAACATCACGTAATTTGCAGAAAGTGAAATGAAAACTTTACAATACACTATTATATAATAATCAGCACCTCTGGGATTAGTGTCCTAATCTCTGTCAGTTTGTAGGTGCTTTTTTTGCCTTGCAGCCTGAAGATTTTACCTGTTCATTCTGAATCTAATGGTATACTGTGTTTCTTACATGCACAAATGTGTAGCCGTTCTTTGAGTAATCCTAGCATGAACTTTGTGATGCCTTATATCTTGAATTGCACAGCTTGTTCTATGCAGAAGTGTTTATTAATAATCTTTAAATGTCTTAAAAATTGTGTCCCCCTCTACATGCAATTTGAGAATAAAAATGAGTGAACAAACTTTATTTTGCAAAGTAATGTGCCACTTCCTGCATCTCCCTTGCTATGCTTTCCCCCCCACCTTCTCTCTGAAATAATCAATTATAATTTTGTTAATGCTTTCTCATGCCGAAGTCTTTCAAGGACTCTTGTCACTTCCCTGTTGCTTCAGTAGCTCAGCTAAAGGTAGTTCATTGTGCTGTTACAGACAGGGTTTGCTTTAACAGTTATTTCATTTTCATTATCAGTTCATACACTGTTTGTTTCATCTGGCAGATTAACTGCCATACTGAATCAGATTGGATCCAAGCTCTATGCTGTTTCATATTCTAGCTTCAATTGTGTGTAAAATGTACAATGTAGATGTGTATATATTCCTACACTAGTGTGCTCTTCAAAGCTGTTATATGTAATAGGCATTGATGAATATCTGTTAATATCACTGTGAATACAGCTGTGCTCTGTTGATGAACCTCTGTATGGTTTTAGCCCCACCATAACCAGAGATGTTGAGTTCTATAGATTTACTTTGGATATTTGGAAAAAATACTTCAATGCTCTTCAGAAGTGAAGCAGGAACTACAGCTTCCAAGTGTTACACACCTTGTAGTGAAGCTTTTATGACTTTGGCTACTGATTCAATGAAGTTTCAGGCATATCCTTTGGAATTCCTGAAGAGTGTGACTTTTTCTGAAGCAAATATTGAATATTTTGAAGCCAAACCTAACACTTTAGTGTTAGAACACTGCATCACTTGCTGTGCCACTATGGTAAATAAGGCTTGCCGCTTCCAAGAGCTCAATTTTCCTAGTTAAATATCTGCCTGAGAAATTGAGCTTAGTTCTTTTCACACTAGCTCATGTTTATGCTAAGAGGGAACCACCATGGGCTACCTTGATGGTAACTGTCGTAACTAAAACAGTCTTGCCCAGAGCTTTTACTTCTTCTCTGTACCTTCTAAATGCTGGCAAATGAGACCAATCACACACAGTTCTTTGATGATTTCTCAGTAGTTTCTTTTTGGGGTAGAAAAAAAAGTCGAGGGTGAAATACTGAATTCCACTACTGAATTAGCTGTTACTCCAGTAATTAGTGTGAAACATATTCTGTTTCTCCAATTTGGAATGACTCAGTCATTAAGAACTTGTTACTTTTAATTAGCCTGTTTTGTTTGTATCCTCTAGATTAGAATCATTCTCAGCATGCTGGTTTGCATTTTATATTCTGGTGAACATTGTGAGCATTTGGGGAACACTCAGGTTTTACCTGCTAAAGTTCCCCTCAGAAAGCTAAGTGCGACTTAACTCTGGACTCACCCCCCCCCTGCCCCACGTGCCACAGGGAGAAGATAATAGGTAACTAACTTCATGAATGTTTAAGTGCTTGTAAACAGATATTTGTAGTATTTATGAGAGGATGTGGTCTGTTCTGAGTCCTTTTGTAATGGCTGCCAGATTGCTTTCCCACTGAAAACTGTGCCTGGATACAGATAATTACAGCAAAACATTGCCAGGCTCAGGCATTCCTCTCTGTGGACCAGTTCCACAGGGTTTTAAATTTACATTTATAATTGTTTACTTTCAATGGAACTGTCCTCCTAGCCAAAAAGCAGACATGCAACTTTAGGGTTAAGTTTGGCTTCAGTCAGAGATGCAATTGCCATGTCTGTAAAAGAAATGTGATGTTTCAGATGCTTCTCTGCACTCAAAAACTCATTGAACCTTTTTTCCCCATTTCTGTGTAATTTTGTAGGCCTGTTTTTATACTTCCCTTGTAAGGAACAATGCTAATACAATGATTTCCTTAATTTTTTTTTCTTTTGTATCACTTTAGTAGCATTTTGTACTCACGCCTGGCATTTAATAGAGTTCAGAGTGGTGAAAAGTTCACTTCTATTGAAATATTTTATGGGGAAGCCTGGCTACTAAGAAACTGTTGTTCTTATTTCCTGCTCAGATCAGCAGCAAAAAGACACAGCCCTTTCTAGTACCGTTGACTTGAAGGAATGTTAATGAGTATTTTCTGATAGGTTTTTTTTTCTCATTTACGTGTTTGCTTTCCTCTCAATTTTGATGATGAGAATTCATGACATCAGAAACAAAAATATATAGGGGAGGAGACACAAAAGCAGATGCTGTCCTGAAAGTAGTTAATCCCCTGACCTTTACACCATACACAGACATTCATGCAGTCATGATCATCTAATCTAAACTTTGAGAATCATAGGATAGTTTTCTCCAGTCCTGTATCGAACTCTTTGCTTTCAAACATATCTTTCTTGCATGCATCTACTCGCTGTATGTAGTGCTTGGTTCACAGGGCACTTGCATTGCCATCTTGATGGTTGTGTTCAGTCTTTCCACTGAGTCCCTCTGTTTTTATCGCAAGTTGACTTGTGCTTTGGTTTAAAACTGGAGAGAATCGACATGTTTTTTAGGAAGTATTTAGATCTATGGTGCTGAGAACAGAGGTCTAAATCAAATGTATACACACTGTTATACTGTTTATTAGGCTTAAATTTATAAAAAAATAAATAGAAGTCTTACGCCAATCTAGGACTGAAATCTACTGTATAAAAATGTGGAAACGTTCTAGAAGTCATGATGGAAACGTTCTAGAAGTCATGATAGGAACGTACTCTGACACATAATCTCTTACACACAAAAAATGTTTATTTCCCTGTACTGTACATTTTAAAATTTTTCCATTTTTAAATATACAGTACAGTTGCTTGCTTATACCCTGCTTTATATCAAGAAAATAAAGGCAAACTTGTCCACTATGACCTAAAACAATAGTAGCTCAACTGATCATGCAGGTGAGAAGATGCACTCTGTTGGCTGACCATATCTCCAGTTCTGCTTGCTGGAGTTCACTTTGCTGCTGCTTGCTCCAACGTGACAATCCATTCAGAGAAGAATGTGACAAGGACGATATATTACTGACAAACCTTGAAAGAATGTTAGGAAATATCATTCCAGCTGTTAGAGTCAATGAGCAAAACTGTGAGTCTTGTCAAGTCCTTTTGCTATTTCACAGCATAAAACTGTCACCTCATTAATCAGAGGAGCGTGTTACCACGATACTCCAGTGTGAACAGCATTCATCACCGATCTTGTCAATTCCTTGGAATAAAACTACAATTTGATAATCCGTATCTTATGCATTTGAAATTTACAGTGAATTTTCTGCTTACTGGTGATGTACTTGATTAATCAAACTGGTGAGGATTTCAATACATATATTAGAAAGCATCATTAAAGGGCAGACAACTGAGAAGCTTGTCAGGAGTTTGTTACAGGGAAAAACCCCCTCCATTTAATGCAGAACAGAGAATCGTGGCTGCATCTATGAAGCACTGCTGGCTCAGTATATGGAAGCATGACTGGGACGTTTTGGAAATGCGATGGGACGGTGAAGGGGTGAGATTCTGTTTCACTAGGTTCATAACCCTGACAGAACTTCCCAAGGAAGGATCTCTATTGTTTCTGTGTCTGTTTCTTATGATTATTTTGTAATATTATTATTATTAATAATACAAACTGTAAACACAGTAATAATACAAAGTGTAAACACTTTACAATCTATAGGTGGAAGTACATTTTTTCTAACCTTTCTCATTTTAATTCTGGGCAGAACAGGCACAAAGGATAGATGCATATTCATTAACTAAGAACCAAAGAGAAGATTTGCTTACCAATTGCTTGAAGAATTACTGCCAGTCTAGGTGAAAAATGTAGTGGCTGGGAGCATTCAAAAAAATTTTTTTTAACTGCCAGATTTTTACTTGAGAGCAAACACTGAGGAAAGAATGAAAATGTAGTATGAATATGATTTGTTGCTTTAGATTAGTTGTTGGTCTTTCAACCCCAAATTCTTTGTCCATCCCTCAAGAGAAAACAAATCTTGTAAGTATTGGGTTGAATTTGATTCTCATTAACATGCTCAAGCCTAGAGCAATTTCATCAAGGTTAATAAATAATGGAAATGAGAGAAGGTCTGTTAGTAAAATATTCAACAAAATTCAGTTCTAGTGTTTTGGAGTATTTTAAACAAACATGGAGTATATCCAAGATATGCACAAATATAAATAGTAGTAGAGATCCAAACTTCATGGGACTCACGCATGTCATTTTCCTTTAGCACTAGGGAAGTGTAAGTGCTCCTTATAAGTTTGTGTATTCTCTGTAGATCCAGGAGAGCATCTATTAAATGATAACAATAAAAGGAGTCAATGTGCAATCACAGAATAGGTCTGCATGGCAATTCATGGAGTGACTTGTGCTTGCTCTTCCCTCAATCCAGGCTACCAAAAGCTCTTGTGGTTGTGTCAGCGCATCATGAATGCACCACGGTCCTCGTCGAAACAAGCCTGTAATTTCTCAGTATATGGGAATGTAAGCTATTGTCTGCCTAAAAAGCATTTTCAAGACATAATATAATACAATTGTTCCAAACATGTAGCATGCCACTTATAAAAATGTTAATAACCAGTGAAAGAGAAGTGACAAAGTACTGTAGCAATGCTTAACTTCTGCCAGTCTAATAGACAATGTTTGGAATGGCTCACAGTATAAGCAGTACCTTTTGCAGTGCTGATAGATGACCCCCTCTTAGCTGTGGAGGGAGATCAAGCCTCAGCTGGAGAGGACAGGGAAGCCCATTGTGCCAAAAAAGTCAGTGAAAAATAAATGTTTACCTGACAGTAATCATTCAGATCCACTCACTTCCAACATAATTGTACAGCACCTTCACATTATGAAAAGAGCTGCAAAGCATGTGTTGAGGGGGAGCAAGCAGAGTGACATATACAGAAGGCAACAATTCATCCATTCATTCTAATTATCCAATAAAGCAAGTCAGAAGGTCAACTTTACTCTAGAAAGAAGATATTTATATGGCTGTGATTGTATATTCAGTCTGAAGTTGACAGAGAGGGACATGAGAGATTACAGACATGAAGTGAACTTCCCATACCAGCTCAGCCGCAGCACTAGTACTAGTAAACAGTTCACTGGTGCTAGAGAGAAAATATTGAGGAAAGGTGGGTAACATCACCTCAGCTGCTCTTATTGTATGTTTTACAAGAGCAAGTGAAGATCATATATCTGTAACGTTGCCCTTTCTTTGGACTAGGCTGCTAACAAGAATCAGGAGATTAGTCTGTCTACAAAGCTATTAATTTTATTGTTCCTTGGAGACTTCTAGACTCTGGCTTTGTGTTCTTCTGCAGCTTACTTTAGTATGACATGATCTTTAGCGCAACAGATACTGTCATCGTAATCATTTTAAAGAGGAAAGAAAAACGCGTGTAACGGAGTTCTAGCACGTCACTTCTCATAAGTGTCATCAGCTCTGTTGTGTTAAGCCATAGCAAAGCCAATAAGTTATTAGTAATTTAGCATGTAGTTCCAGAAACAAAGTGTCATGCTTTGGTCAAAAACAGGTAAAACACAAAAGGCTGGAGTGTTCTGCTCAGTAGGTTAATGGACAAAAGTTAAACACTTGACACTGTAACTGGACTGAAATTGCAGTACACTGGAAAGTTATTTTTGAAATTCAGTGACAAAACTCAAATACCTCCTGTTTCAAATCCTTTACAGGGATTTGCATGCTTGTTCATTGAGGAAAGTGTCTTTAACTGGAGAGGCTGAAGTTAAGGATTACTAAATCAAAAAACTGTTTAATTTGAATTTAAACAATATTAGTGCATGTGCCCACGCATATCTAGCCCTTTCTGCAGTTGTAACCTGAATAATGTTTAGACATCCAACTTTGGGAGTGGAGAAACAGTAGTTGCCTGTTTTTTGATTTGTGTGCCGCCAAGCATAATGGAATCCTGATTTGTGTCTGAGGATCATATACAAATAAAATACAGTAAAGAAAATTTGCGTTCTGACGCTTGCTGTGTGGGACATACCAACCCTTTAAAGTTGGTTTATTAGTCTTTGGAAAATTGGTAATAATCTTGAACTGCTGCTGTGTAGTTCAGTGTTTGCGAAGTGACTTGAGCTGTTCTGCTGAAAAGTGACAGAAACGAAAAGTATGCTTTTCAGTAATAAGGAACTGAGCTGGGAGTACTCAATTCTGGAGATGGATTTGAAGCTGAAGTAGTGCAGGAGGAGTGTTTACAAAATGCAGGGTAGAGCTAGCAGGAGTAAAAACTGCAGTGCAAGTGTAATTCTAGGATGCTTGCAAAGCAGGTAATGAGCAAAAAGTTATAGTACAGCTAGAACTCAGTTTATAACATAGTTCATAAAAAGGTTCCTAGATTACAGTTTAATAAAGGTTCCTAACTTAGAAGTAGGCAAGAAAGTTCTTACTGTCAGTAACATACAAGCAAAAAAGAGGCATTACATGTTCAATTCATAAAATAAAGTTTCTGTAAAGTTGCCCGTTATTGATAAAAACGAAAACTTCTTTTCATTCTGAAAACTCACGTTAATGTTTACATCTTGATGTATAAAACCCAAATCAGATATCTTTGTCTAGTGTAAAACCGCAAATAATGACTGTTGTTGCTGTGGAGAATTGTATTCTGTGGCAGGAAGTTGCACTTCAATCTGGATTAACTTCAAGAACATTCGAAATACGGCATTTGAGATCCTGTTGCAAGTCTTGCGGTCTGCAACCAGCAGAAATAAATCATATCAATGGCAACTGTGCAGCGACTTTCAAAGCAGTCATTGTAGTCTTACACCCCAGTGATCAGATGGAAGAAAATAAACTTGACCAAAGTAGATATCATTCTTCCATTTTTGGAGTAAATATTAAAAACACTGTAGTGAGAATACTTTGAATTAAAACGTCCCCCAAAAGTTCTCGCCTTTAGTTTATTTCTCTTACTACAAAACAATAACCTAGTGATACTAAGCTGCTGTTTCACTCTGTGTATGGTCTTCAATTGCTTTGTAAAGTTCTTTTGCGTGGCAGAACTCAGCCATTGCTTAGGAGAGTTTCATTGCTTGTTTGTTTGGTGTTTTTTTTTTTGTCCTGAGAAATCAGAGTGAGCTGAAGTAGCTCTTACAGTTAGTGCTGGGTTGAGCTATGCTCAGAAAATGAATGATCTAAACCAAAGGAATACACCTTTGCAATAAACAGTAACAAAAAAGAGCTGCAGGGGGAGACAGACAGGGAGTGGAAACCAGTACAAGCCTGAGCATGGAACTACAAAGATCTGACGCAGTGGAAGCCTGTCCCCTAGCACAATGAAGTTTGTCAGTAGGTCATAAACCCAGCTACGTTTACATTTCCCTGCTTCTAAGGGTTCCAATACATTATAATTTTTATAATTGCGTTGTAGAAGCTCCCTCATTCTCTTGTATATGTGAAGTGTACATATGGATGTAAGGCAGTAGAGAATATTTCATTTAAATTGCAATTCCAAGGTCTTAATTTCATTTCATTTTCATTCCTTTCCCTGTGGAAGCACCTGAAGAAGGCATGACCGTACACAAGAGCTGCCAGTTCTGAGCAGCAAAGTGACTGCAGCTGATAGAGTGCCGTCCTGGGACAGGAACATGTAACTGTGTGTGTGCACTGGAGGGGCAAATGTGCAGACCCTGTGAAAGCCTGGCTGCAAGAGGGCTTGCTTATTTGGTAGAGGTTTCTTTCAGGGTAGAGATCTAGTAGAGTCAGGAAATGCTCCTTGATATCCGATGTATTAGCTTGCAGCTAAGACACATACTATCAGCTCTCTCTATTTATATTGTTCTGTTAATGAACAGTCTCTAATAGGGATAATATTTCTGCTTCTGGACCTTCTGTAGTACCAAAGGGTAGATTTCTAGTTATAATTACATATGCATTAGGTTCTCCTCCTTTCAGCAGATATTATTAAGTTGTTCAGATAGACAATATACAATATGAATAGACCAGAAATATAATTTTGATCACATTTTAATCTAGTGGTTTTTAATTTTGACAATATTTATAGGAGACGTCTAAGGCAACAAAGTAGGATAATTGCTGGAGCAAAAGATAGGACAAAGAGTTTCCAGGAAGCATTCTGGCAGCAATGTTTTCTTTCTACCAGACAACATTCCTAGTAAGAATGCATAAGGATCTCTGCCTGTTTTTGGCAAATCCTGTGGTACCTTTAAAGTCCTATATTAGGAAAGCATTTCCTACTGGTGGAGGTTACACTCTAGTCTCTAGAAAGTTCCTTAGAGGTAAAAGAGGAAATAGTTCATGTGACCAGACAGATTTATTGCTCAAAGACTGATAATCTGTAGTGCCTAATTGGTCAGTCAAGTCAAATTGTATTTAGCAAGCATGACACAATTGCATTACAATGGAGACACAAAGGGAATTCAGTTTTTATTACCATACAGAAGGTCAGTGGCTCAGGAGAAACACAATGGCTTCTTTGGAAAATAAGAGATGGGAGTTCTCAAATAGTTTGTTAGTATTGGCTGCATTAGTTAGCAAAAGGTTTGTTTTGTGAACATCTGTTCTTTCCGTTCATAATTTCTTGAAATAGTGGAGTAACATGTAAGAGAATATTTTATTGCTGCTCCATCTACCTAAAGTTGGATAGAACCACTGGCAACAAAGAAGAGTAAACACCTTATAACCTGTGGCGGTTGTGTGTGCCATTAGCCATCCACAGAGTACAACCCGGGAGTCTCTTCTGTTCAAGATCAAGCAAAGACACCTGCTTCGGTCCCAGTGCCCTGCTCCAACTCTAGTTTGAAAACAATTGATTTCTGGCTTTGTGAATGCCCCCTGTGTTTTTAGATGGGCAGAGGTTTCTTCTTCCAACACTATTCTGCCTATGGCCATGCCTTTCTGGGATCCCTCACAGCACTAGCTGTAGTTCAAGTAGCTGATGTCGTGATGGCTTGCACGGTGTTACACTTGCAGTTAAAAATCTTCTCTGACTACTACACTTTTTATCCCTTTGTTTCCCAAAACAGTCTGAACAAATGGAGAGGAGTAGGGAAGCCAGGCACAATTTCGTAAAAGCTTGAAATTTTTAGAGGTAAAATGGTTTTAAAAATCTGTATTAATTAATCTCCTGATCAGCTGTAATATAAAACATGGAAAGCTTGAAGCTAGGGTTGGTATAAACAGGTAAGATCCAGAAAGTTTTGCTTTACGTTGTTCATTTTTGAACGTCCTTATGTAGAAATGTGGGTACTTGGAGGACAATGCAATGACAGTGTAGAGTTTTGATACACACTGATGCACAGGATCTGTAATTAAACATGCATGCTTTTGAGGAAGGAGAATTATATTTACTGATACATGAGGCAAAAATGTTAGAGGAAGAAAACGCTACATATATCACCTTCCTCTGTTAGTAGAGGATTTTAGTTTCCCATCTACATATGGTGGCCTAGTAATAAAACTGAATTTATAAATCATAAATGGTCCTTTTTTTCTCCACCCTCAAATGCTTAAGTATTTAAAATATTCACCACGCAGGTTTGGTACTCAGAAGAATTAATCAAACTGTCAGGCTGCAGACCAGATGCTGCAGAGAATACACAGTGGTGTGTCATGGTTACTTAGCAACTATAGCTGAAGAGGTTAAGGTAGAAAACACTGTCATTTTCCTATGTTTGAGATCTTCTCTTCCCGCTCTTTTGTATACACTTTTTTTCCCTAACAGATAAAGTGTTTTGTATTTAATGATCTTATGTTATAGCTTTCAGAAGAACCTACTATTTCTGTAGACTGATTTGAATTAAGTGACGAATTCTGAGGATTTGGGTGTATCTTGTAGCAAGAACAGGAGGTGTTAACCCAGAATGTATGTTAAAAAATTCCGACTGTTGAATGGGAACCTGTTTAATTTTATGGTGATTTCTTTTTCCTTAAAAATTGAGATCGGTAGGGGTAAGTGCAGTTTTGACTAAATCATCATTGCAGCAATGTTCTACCATGGTGGTAATGGAAGTGGGAACTGGTTTGCACTTGTATTATTGGTGGTAATATTTATTGCCCTGATAAGGAAATTGAGTTTGCTTACTAGGAGAAAACAGATGACCTCTTATAGCTGCGTTCTGCTGGAAGATTTGCCTCTGGCAGTAGGTTAAAAATAATAGCAGTTCTGAAAATTTTATGAGAGCTTCAGGGTAAGTGTTACTTTAGCATCAGTAGCTGTAACACAAACAAGCCTTAAATCCTGCAACTTATGAAATGATAATGAGAAAAGGATCCAAAATTTCTATTGTGTTCGTGAAGGGCGTATATCTGAATATAGGAGTATGTATGTGCATATGCAATATATACAATGGGAACCTTTGTGCAAGGAGTAGAAAGATTGCCAGGAGCTGAATGTAGGCTATTCAATATTACTAATCTTTAGCTCTTCAGTTTTCTATTATACAAAATGTTTATTGCTGTAGGTCTTAAGAGCCAGAGAAAATTGGGTCCTCCTCTGCTACCTTCTCGTTACAGCATGGGGCTGCATAGCCACTGTCGTGTGCTGGGAAGAGTGTTTGTCATGCTATGCAGCACTGACTGGGGGGCTGAAACCGAATTACCTGAAACTACCGTGCCTTTCTTCTTCTGGCAACACAGTTGGCATTGTAGAGGTCTCTGAACATGTTCCAAAGTGAGCATCTTCTGTACAGATACAGAGAAAAGATACCTTACATTGCTTTAATCTCAAGTCTCACAGCTGAGCTGGGAAGAAGAATCCAGGCAACCTGAACGTCCAGTCTGCTCTCCTTTGTGGAATGGACAACTATGGTCAGTCTGGGAATGGGAAGGTGGCTAGATCAGTTCTGAGCTTTTTTCTTTTGTCTGCTGTTGTGTCTTGTGAATGTCAGTGATGAGAAAGGCACGAGTCATGTGAATTCAGTGAGCTGGACCAGCAATGCTGTTGAAGCAGTTGTGCTAAGGAACTAGCCGTTACTGTGGCAGTGTTGTCAGTTATGCTGTTTTGTGAGAGAAGAGCGAGCAGAGAGGATGAAAACAAACCACTAACCTATAATATCGGGCCTAGTCCATTTCTGCACGTACACCAGTGCTGTGTTTCCACATGACGAATGCACATCCTCATGATGTGCATGTGCACCTGGTTGCCTTTATTGCATTTTTACTTGGGATTTAGGTTCTTTCTCGAAGAAGAGGAGTATCAAAATCTTCTCAAATGTCGTGCAGGAAACTCATGGCTTCTATAGTAGTGCTGAGAGGCAGGCAAGAATGATTGTGTGTGGAAATAAGTTGCCCCACTGCAATCAGTGTGACCACAGAGATGCTTAGAGACACGGTTAAGTAAACTGTTGCAGAGGAATCAGTGCAGAGGAAATCGAGCCCCTTAAGGACACAGGGTCCGATTCTGATTTCCAGAAACAGTATGAGCAAACAGTGTAGTCAATGCATTCTATAAATATACATTAATTTGACTGCAGTACTCTTTTCTCTCCATTTGTCTTGAAATGGGAACAAAGAAAAAGCAGAATTTAAAATAATAATTGTGAAATACTTCAGATGCTGCAGTTGAAAGTACATGCATCTTTTGAGTATGATCTTTTTTGATTGCCAGACATATCCAGTCCTCTCAAATACTGATCCTAATGGAAATGGTAGTTATGCTACAGTGGCCTTTTTGGGGAAAAGGAATAAGGTGTTTGTGCTACATTCAGAAACTCTAAGGTATATAAAGGAAATTGTTGTAAATTTTGGGATATTTCACATTTAAGGGGAAAATGGGAATATGTGAGATCTGGACAGCTACATTGTTTGTAGGCTTTTTTTTTTATAGTAATTTGCTAAGGTGCCGACAACGTGCCCAAGCTCTGCTTTAGATAGCAAGACAGTCCTTAAATATGGCTTTGCTTTATTTATTGTTTGCAGGATTTTTATATCCCAGTGTTACATCTTGTGGTTCCATTGATTTTTTTATGGGTTGTGTAATTTAACTGTGTATTGATTCATTTGCTTTCTAGAACTCTACATCTGTTTCTGTAATCACCCAGCTTTGGGGTGGGTGTGTGTGAGATGGATGAGGAATAAATATGAAATCCATGTCTGTTCTTGCCAAGTTTATTCACCAATTGCTCTTCCACCCCCATCCTTGCTGGTTTATGCATTGCATTTAGTTCTTTTTAGTAACTGATGATGATCCTTGCTTTATTGTTTGCTCTTTCACTGTATCAGCCCGGATGAAACTGAATCAGAGTCGGTAAGTTGTGGTAAGGAGCTGTGATGATCAGGTTCATTGTGTTTCTCTTGTGCTAGCACTTTGAGGAAAACGTTCTTTTGTGCAGGTATTATATGAGTGCTGGTGAGAATCCACACATTCCCAATATTTGGGCAAGAAATCCTAAACAGCTGGCTAGTGATGTCATTGTCCATGCAGGCAGTAGTTTGGTTACTGTATAGCCCATGGTGGTGGGTGGGTCTTGTGCCTGGTAGGAGCCTTACCAATACATAGTTTTGTTGCCTCATGCCTTAAGCAGCTACTCCTCTGTGAGCCCACCCAGAACCCCTCCTGATTTCTCCACTGGACAGGAAGCAAATGAAGTAGCAGATGGACAGTGGGAGGAGGTCTCAGCCCAGTCCTGCAAGCTTCATGGCACTTCAGGAATTGACAGTCTTACGCAATTCATCCATCTCGGAGTATAAAATGCAAGTCAGTGAAACTTTTGGGTCTCTTCCTGCCTAGATGCACAGTTACTATGTTTTTTTTTGTAATTTCGTAGCACCTCTGAAAGGCTTTTTCCTTTTAGAAGAAGCAACTTCAGATTAACAAACTGGCAATTGTCTTTTTGTAAGAGTATGAATGTTAGCCCATTGTTTGAATAATTATAGTGATTACTTTAACAATACTTAATCTAGTGGGCTAAGATCCCCCGCCTTGCCTTTTGGTGCAGACAGGTATACTAGAACAGCTAATGTATCCTGGACAATATATAATTACATTACAGCAGTTAGTAGCCAGCGAAATGTGTAGGAGCGTGGAGCTCTCTCAGATACTATGTAACCTGTATGATGGATGATTAATGTTTTGCAAAACAACGACTGACTTCAGTGAGTTTTAAAATATGATTTTAACATTAAGCTCATGTTTTAAATGCTTCCTCCACTTGAGCTCTTTACAGTTTACCTACGACGGGAAACGTCACAGTTACGTATTCATGTCACTTAGCACAACGGTTTGCCCATCCAGTAATATAAATAATACATTTGAATCTCACGGGGTGATGTCATGAAAACAATTAGACAGTGCCATCATTTTAGATAGCGTCATCTAAATACCAGCTTAGCATTACTGTCAAGAAATCTGAGTACCTCTCAGAAGTTGTGAAAAAATTTGTAAAGCAAATATCATCTGTTGTCAGCAGCCATTAAGAGATAATTTGCTCTGGTGGAGTAATTAAGTGGTGTAAGGACATCATGTTCTAAGCCTGAAGAAGAAATTGCATCCCATTGTTGGCCTATTTTTTCTTATTTATTTATTGATTCTTTTATTAAAAAAAGCATTGCTTGCACTCAATTTGCAAAAGATTATTGTGGAACGTTTGTATCCTCTGAAGACTTTCTGACAAGAGAAGGGAAAGAAAATCATTGTTTAAGCATTTCCCGACTGTTAAATGGTTTTGAGGTGTTATTATTGATGTGATTTTTATTGGAGCTATTTTGCCAAACAAGTTCTCAGTGGCAGTCCACTAGAGTGCAGTTAATTCATTAGAACAGGAAGAACTTGAGTGAAATGCATTATAGATGAACTGTTCGTGTGTAATAAGGTCAAATCATACAGGGCAAATACTCTTCCGGGTAGTAGCATTTGTTACAGGATCTTAGCAACACATTTTTTGTTTTTGTTTTACCTGAGTTTGAGACAATTTTTGCATAACTATTACTGACTTCGCTTAAAATCACTTTACAGAACCTGTTTAATTCTGCAGATGATTCTGTGCATGTAATTCTCTGCTAAATAAAAGTGTGGGATCATGTGTTAGGTTCACATAGAGGTTTATATTCAAAAATTGATACTATAAAAGGCCGTGTTCTTGATGTAGATGAGCTTCTACCTTTACATCCAGTATTAAGCTTCAAGTTTCCACAGCCTTTGTTTTTTTAAAAAACAGAACTGAATCGGAGATGGAAGAGGGATAATCCTGACATGGGCTGTGATCTCAACTTTCTATATGACCTTTTTTTAATGGCATTAGCTGGATTCTCAGTATCTCTTTATTTGCTTCTCCCGGTTTCCTGGTAAAATATGAAAGGTGCTCAATGCTTCATATAGTAATAGTCCTAATCATTTTGTGCACACTTCCAAGGAATACCTTTGATCCAATATAGCCATGACCTCAGCTGGTGAAAAATGGCAAAGCTCCTTTCACTTCGGTGAAGCAGTGCTGGTTTAGATAGCGTGACCAGTTAGAATGTACTGTACAGGATGCAGTTAGGAGGAGAACTGGATCTCCAGTGCTAGGAATAGTGCTTTCTGTATTGTACTGGGAGGAACAATAAGTTTAATTAGCTGTTTTGTAAAGGACTTGAAGCAGGTGAAGTGTTAGAGCAATGTTAAAAGTCAGCCTGCTGTTTTCCACGTCTGATCTCACTTGGGAGAAGAACCAGAGCAACAGAAGAGAGGAAATCTGAAAACATAAGCGGTGAATAGCAGAAATGCTTGTGTTTAGGCTTCTCAGTGCACTGCTTGTATGTCTCTTGTTAAATTCGTAGCCATAGTGTTGAATGACAAGGATCACTCTTAAATCATGTGAATATCTGGGTTTGGTTCTAAACCAATCCCTAGAATTAACACCATTATGAGTTTCCTGCATCGCTTCGTTCCTTATTATTTGTATAATTCTATAGACTGCATAGTTCTAGCTAGTTCCAAGAATGCCAGTTTCAATGGGGAATATCTGTAGAGGGTAGTTACGCAGGTTTTGTCCAGATTTTTTTTTTTTCTGGGCAGGATAGCAACCAGTTACTGTAATCAATTTACATTCTGGATGTGTAAAAATGATTTCTTTAGTGGCATGGGAGTGGCCATATGGCACTATCAAGTCTGGTAGTATTTTAATTTAATAAACTCTCCAATAGTGGCTACCACTAACAATTATGTTGCAAAGTGATTTTGTGCACTTTTTAATTAAGACCTGCTTGCAGGAAAAATCCTAATCCATTAGAGGCTGATTTATGCCTTGAAGCAAGGTAAATTTTTCTTTTCTTAAATCTGTGCAAAGGTAGAATTTTCTCATTGTGCATATACGGCGTAGTTTGGTTTTGCTTTTTTATCCTGTGCAGAATTTTGATATCTGATTAGTGCTTCTCAGCAAATAGCACATGGCATGACAGAACATTTCCTAGGTCTTATAAGTTTTCTGTGTTTCTGGTCCACTGATCTCTTTGCTCTTGAATAATGAGAACTGGAAATGAAATTGTCTGATCTATGATTTTCTTGTATATTTTAACCCAGTATCTCTTTTATACATATATTTACACATATAAATATATATAAAATGTGTATAGAAATGTCCCGACTCTACAACTCTTTCCATTGGTGATTCTAATGCAGTCAACAATTTTCTGGTAAGGAGATATCTCATGTAATTTAATAGAAGTTGTAAACCTGTAGTCATCCCAGAACTTGCAAAAATAACTGAAGACCATCGTTGACACCTATAACAGGTTAGCTCCATGTCTTCAATTACTTGAACGATACTGTGGTGAAGAATACAGAATACCTTCTTCTTGCTGTGTTTTCCAGTAAGATGTTTTTGGAATTCCTCAGCAGTGCTTTCTGGCCCTTAGAGATGTCCAGTCATGTATAATGTGCTATAGCTGAGCTAGCTGCTAAACTAACCCTGATAATCCAGGCCCTCAGAGACTGCCACTATGCTAGTGAGGCATGGATTAATTCCCTATCAGACTCTGCTTCCACAAATGCTGCCAAGATAAAAATCATGTCCAATTACCAGAATTCTATGAGTACAAAAGCTGAAGAGCAAAAATATACTTTTAAAGATGGAGCCTTGATAGACTAAAGAAAATTCTGGATGTATGTAAACCCAGCCTAAATTTACTGTAGCCCACTTATGATACTACATTACTTAGAGCTGGTTGGCCAATTTCACTCTATAAAGCCTGTAGTTTTCTTAATGATTTAACAGTAGAAGCTTGTGATTCTTGTCATTCCAGGCTCTCATTTGATAGGGCATTTGCATGAGTGTGGCAGATCCATTGGCCGTAAAATGGGACTACAGATGGGATTTCCTGAAAGTGGAAGAACATGAAACAGGGTGACCTAATACTAGCTGTTTGTGCTTGGGGAAAACAAACTTTCAGTTATGAGACTCAAAATGAAAGTAGTTTTTCATGTCGTTTCCACTTGCAAGGTTTTGTGCCCTGAGAACGTGGGTCCAAACAGTCCAGACTCATCTGGAACAACAGACACTTTTGCAGGTCAGGTGTGCCAGAACGAAGAGTGGCTGCCCAGCAGCCATTTAAACACTGGTAGTTCTAATACGCTGTGGTTTTCAAAACTGCAAAATACTGCAAGCTCCTGGTAACAGACATGGATACAAAATGGACAGATTATTGTCGGTGATGACAGTGCACACAGGATCAATACATCGGACTGAGATTCTGATTTTCTGAGTCTGGATTGAGATTCAGGTTTTCTGGCAAAGGTTTGACGTATAGGTGTTGCACAGCTAAGCTGTGTGCTGTAACAGTTGTTTGGTTGAATGAGTTGAAGGCCAGCAGAGATTATTTCACCTAGTCTGAATTCCAATATGTATGCAAAGCGTATAGATTTATGCAGGTACCTGTCATAAGCTTTGTAAATTGGAAGGGCCAGTGCTAAAAATGATGGGCACAGAAAAAAATACAGAATGAAAAAAAAAGTAAGAATGTTTCCTAAAGTATCCTTTAAGTCCTTTTAAAGATCCTTTGAGTTGGGCTAATTTCAGCCCTGAGAGAGTAATACGGGTGTAGAAAGCTGAGCAGGAATTTATGATGTAAAGTGCCTGTTGAAGCGGCGAGCAAAATTTGTTCAACCTCTGAACGCTCTGACTTTGAGTAAGCATCTATTTGCCTGCCAGACTGGAAAATACCCATCTCTGAAGAGTTAACATTGTATAGCCTTCAGGGAGCGCAGTCGCAGCTGGTGGGGGGCTTTGCTGAAATAAAAAGCCTCTGGCAACTTCCTGCTCTGCAAGCTACAATGTTCTTCAGAGCAGGACAGGCTTGAAAAAACTGTATGAAAAAGTAGCAGTTACTTTGTAAAGACAGATAAAATTTGTTCAGAAAAGGAGCTGCTATTTTCTGTCCAGCTTCTCCAACTGCTAGTTTATCATTCATATTCACTACTTCTCCCATAATGATACCGTATTCTCTGAAGGTTGTGATTTTTTTCCTGCGTTAGCTCTCCAAAGTTCAAGTTGCTCTTCCGGAACTTCCATTTAACCTTTAAGAAACAAGCTGAATTCTCTCCTTGTGACCTTGAAGGATGGGGGCAGAGAGGGTAAGAAATATCACTGTGTCTCACTAAAGACACCTTGAGAAATATCTATCAAGGCATTTCATCTAAAATGGGAGAAAAGGACACTTAATGTAAGTGACAAGATCTGTAGAGGGGCAAAAAAATATCTTGCCACAGTGACTAAAAGTCACATCTAGGACAATGGATGACAGACACATGAGCTGTAAAAGTAGTGTCTCTCTTGTCATGTGAATCCATTCCTGAAAATGATGCCAGAGAAATGAAGATATGAGCAACGCAGGTGTGGAGGAGAATAGAACCCAGCTGACATGGGAAGATGATTTTTCGTAGTAGTTGTAAAGGTTATGAGTCCTCAGATTTCAGGTGATAAGGCTAAGAGGGAATGCTATTGTTCTTCTTGCTTTTTTTTCCTGTCTTTCCTTTTCTGTTGATCATTCAGTGTTGTGGCACAAATGGGGAACATTGCATTCACTTTTGAAACATCTACATCGCTACTGGAGGCAGAATACTGATGGTGATGCAGACCGTATGTCTAATCCAATGCAGGAAAGTAGTTAGATCTTCTCTAGTGCCCAGCCTCTGCAGCTGAATAGTAACTCCTGTAGTACCTGAGAGAGAACTGGCCATAAATCATCAGTCTTTAGCATCATTAATCTGATAGTAACCTTAAAACAGACCTTGTCCGTTCTGAGTTGGAGCAGCTGATAATAATTTTTGGCTTTTTAAGTTGTTCAGGAATCAGGAAGTACAGTCCTGATTTTACAGGTGGCGAACTGAGGTACTAACAACCAAGACTGTAATTTTTGTGGCGTCAGAGGGAAAACCTGTAATAGAGCAGGATGCTATCTTTAGGGTCAAGTAGTTGAGTTCTGCCTGTTAAGGTCATGCTGTTCAGCCTCCTGTGAAAGCTGTGTTCCCCAGTAGCTGGAGGCCGTATGAGTTCACTCGTCCTGTCGGAAGCTACCGTTCCCTCACCAAAATCTTTTTCCTCTCCACCTGTCATGTTGCTATTCTGCTCAGCTCAGGGTGGGGGCAATGAAATCAGCTTTGTTTAGTCAGTTACTTTGGCACAAATCTGTTGATGATGCTCCCGTGTTGTATCACCCCTCAGCAGGCTACAGAGTGGGTGGAATCATAGGATAACTGAAGTTGGTAGGGACCTTGGGGCTCAGACGTGATGAAGTAAAAATCCATTGCATCCATCATGTATCTTCTGACAGTGACTGCACAATGTTTTTATTTTTGTGATACTTGCTCTCTACTTCAATTTCAGCAAAAGTTACCTGCTTCTCTGTCATAAATACACTGCACCTCTTTGGAGATCTATAATTGAGTTAGGAAGGTTACCATGGCAACCACTGCGATTAATTAAAGTACTTGGGCATGGTAAGTTTATAGATGCAGAATACGTTTCCGTGTATAAATAGTGCAATCTGTTTATGCTCGAAGGATTTGCTCCTTCCCTCTTTTTCCCTTCCAATCTCAGCTGAGAAACTGGGCTTTTTTTTTCTTTTGGGGATTGATAAATCATTGTGTTATTCCCCATAAATTGTGTAAGTCTTTGCAGTTAATGTCCACTGAAGACCTAATGAATGCTAACTGAGAAGCGTAGCATTGTATGCTGCATGGGAGTGAGCGGTTTCAGGGCTGTGAGGACAGCAAACTGGGCCGCTGTCTGTGTGTATGTTCTCTTACCGTATGGTAACGTAGCACAGGCATACTGCTTATTCTTCTGTCTTAGTGGGTCTGCCGTTCCACTCTAACAAAAGCCACTAGGTAGCCTCTCGTCAGCCTGTTCCCGCTCTGCCACAAGCCACACGTGTGGCCTTGGACAAGGCAGGTGTAACGTACTGTGATCCTAGCTAGCTGTGCTTCGTGTCAGTGTGGAATGAGCAACAGCAGCCACGAGGCCATCAGGGACACACTGGTGACCTCTGAAGACAAGAGGCTCGTGGTGTAGAAGTTCTGCATCTTTTATGGGCTGTTGTCAACATCTGGAAGTTTCCTTCTCTGCGATTTAAAAGAAGAAGAGGAGGGCATTCTAGTAAACAAGGCCAGCTAGTGAGTGATCTCCAGATTCTGATCTGTTTTTTGGAAGGAAGAGTACTTTTCCTCCTGTTTACTTGTCTACTGGAAATGGTTACTTTTTGTGAGCTATAAGTATTAGGCAGAATGGAACGTGTACACAGTGCAGTGAGTACAGCCGGAAATGTGGACAAGGTGAAGGTGGTGCTTCCACAGAGAGTCACCGGTCAGCCATGCAGAGCTGCAGGTTTCATGTGTGATAAGGAAGGGAAATGGAAAGACCAGAAAATACAAGGCTGCTTTTCTGGAGCTTGTTAAATTGTTTGTTCTTGTACAGGGGTTTTTCTGTATTCTTGCCCCCAGGTCTATCAACAGGAGGCTTGCTCTGTAGGATGATGTTGTTAATAATTATTAATCCCCTCCCTTCCCACCACCAAAATTTGCGTATCAGCACTGTTTGTACAGAAGAACCACTTGTATTTAATGTAGGATCAGATTCTTTACTGCCCAACAACTTATGCTGTTGTAGACAGCTGGACAGTATTAGATGTAAGTTACTGCCTAATGAGAAGGGGCTGGAGTCTTTTTTTAGTTTCACTCTGCATTACTCTCAAAGTTTAAAAGGTACCAGGCAGAAAGGAATTAATTTGCTGCTGCTGTGGCTTTTTTTAATGTAAAGGGGCATCTGAAATCTGAAGGCAGTAGCACCAATAATGGAAGTAATGTAAGCACATGACCTTGTCTGGGCCTTGCTTTTAGATATTTATTATGTACTCCATTTTACAAAGGAAGAAAATTACATATAGCAAGACAAGGCATTTCTTCTGTAACTTGCACATAGAGCTGAAAATGAAACCTCTGAGACTTAGCAGTATCCCTCTCAAACCACTGAAATCAGAATTTGTTTATTTCCCGCTCAGTGACAACGTTGCTCCTCCTGTCTTTTACTCTGAAAGACAGTCGTTGGCTCTGTTGGACTGAGAAGAAGCTTTCCTCTGTGTGTTATTTGTGGTCTGGTATGTGTATTCCTTTGCACTAGCAGCTGAGAGATTTTTTGGGAACTGGCTTGTGCCTTCTTTCTTTGAAGTACTTTGAACCAGTCAACATGAGAGACAAGATGGGTAGTAAGCAAGATACAGCAAGGAATTGGTCTATATTTCAGTTACTAAGATGAATCTATACTATCTGAGATAGAGGAACCCTATAGTTGAAGGACGGTGTAACTGAGAGCCCCATAGAATGTTTTAATACAATATTTTAATGAAATCTGCCTGGTCAATAGAATTGCCTTTGTCAACTGTTTGCAAAATCAAAGAAACAAAGGCAGAATTGCTACTGAAAAGGTTCAGTTTTGTGCAGTCAGCATTGAAATTATGTTCAAACACCATCAACTTCCATTTTTTTTGTCTGCTCCTGGAATTTTGTTCATCACAGTCATTATCAAAGCACTGAGCATAAATAAGCTCCTTAGCAAAATGCTTTCAGAATCTAATGTTACAAATTGTTCAGTATTACATAAACAGATGCTCATTTGCAGACTGAAAGCTTCCCCAATGAGGATGAGAGCTAGTGGTGGCTGCAGATCTAGATGGAAGGGTGTTGGGAGACCGGGGCAAAGTAGCAACCGGGGGATAGTTGGGTTGGCCCCACCCGACCGGCACATGAAACTTGTGCAGGGTGTGCAGTCTCGAGACGGACCCTACAGCAACAGTCAAATGTAAACTATCGCTGTCTGCAGTTGTTGCCAGGAATAAGCGTTCAGTATTTCAGGTAAAATGCCAAAACACATATGAATGTGCAACACAGCAGCTATTTCCATTGCTTTTCTGCTCAGGCATCTGTTGTTGTATTGCAAAGAACTGTGTGCAGAACCTAGATGACATAGTGATAGAATGATAGATCTCTTAAATAGTGGGACATTTTGTGGTTTTATGATGTAGTAAAACCCTTTCTAGGCTTGACAAGCACGGACTGACAAGGGACGGTTTTATCTGTATCTCATTAAAGGGTAAGTGCCATGTTGGACAGGCATAATAGAAGAAAAAATAATCTTCAAGAAGACAGAAGAGCTCCAGAAGCAAAAGGAGAATAAAAGACAGATGTTAGTTAGTAGCAGAGGAACAGATTCAGGCTGGTTAAATATTTAATGGAGGGGTGATTTTTGAGGGTGTTTGTCTGGATTGACACTTCTTTTATGCTGCAATATTTAGGTATGACTTGGATGAAGTTATTAGGGCTGTCCCTAATAGTGGCAATTTCTAGTTGCACTATTAGAAATTCCTTAATTAAAGCTGCTGCCATGTATGTGACGTGTTCTTAGTGATCTTTCACATGCCTGTCTGTGCATTTTCACGTATTGGAAAAGTGCAGATTTCACTTTCTAAGCACTGTTCTATTTGTTCCTGTTATTTAGTAATTTTATCATCACGTATTCAAATGCACTGGGGATTTCTAAATGGTGTGTAAAATGAACATCTGTCCATTGGCAAGATGGGCACATCTGGATCCATTAATTTTTCATTATTTCCCAGTGTTGAAGGTCAGATGTTCACAATGTGGTAATGTTCAAGAGTTTCCACAGATGGATTTAATGTCTCTGAAGCAGATGATTCTACTTACAAAAATATTTTTAAAACCCCAAACAAACTGTAAGACCTTGCTATAAAGGTTTATTTTTCTAATTTTTTTTTTTAATGAAGAATCCTGCAGAATTTATCCAAATAGTGGCCCATTTATGATTTATAACAGTTTTGGCAGCTGGCTTCCTTCTAATTATTATCTCTACTGTTTCATAGATGGGCATACTGAGGTTTGCTGTAGCAGCCGCCTTTGCTTGTGTGTTTCTCCTCCTTTCTGTTTTCAGCAGGGGGAATTGCTTGTTTGTTAGCTTTGAGACTAGTTTGGAAGTAGAATAGCAAGGTATAAATACAAATATTAAATATTCAAAGTTAGCAGCCTATAAGGTTGACTCTTTCTTTCTCTTTTTGTCATCTTTGCTAAACAGTTGCTACCTTTATTTGGTGACAACTGGTAGGTGTCTTTATACCATAAATACAGCGACTTTGTGGACTTCTCTGGGGTGGAATTATGTTTGTGTAGTAACAAATGATCAATAAACCTTGTCGTTATGCACCTCACTTCTCAGTTCCAGTGCTTTGATTTAAGGAGCCTTCCAATATCACAAGAATTAGCACTCATCACAGCAGTCTTTATCATTCTGTGCCATGGCCATGGTGCTATATTATGGAGTTGTTAAAGGGTGAATTGGCCTCTCCTGGTGCACATATGCAAAGAAAATGTCACACAAAGGTCACCCAGCATCGGAGTGCTTCACTAAAATGTATGTTGAATTTCAATGGAGTACCTTGTTGGAAAAAAAGAAAAATTAAGGAAGAAAGAAAATGAAAAAGTTCATGTTAATTTACTTGGCATTTGCTGCATGTTCAGGAGCATTGCCTCAGGCTGGCCTCAGTGTCTGGACTATGAATAGGAAGATAGACTCTGCAATGTTGAACATGTTCCTAGATTGTTTATTCATTTCACCTAGAAGAAAATACAAGGACAGGGAAGAAACAAAGATAGAAGGGACCCATCCGACTCTCTGTGGAACAGTGGGCAAAATTTTTACGTGAATTTAATGGGGGGGGGGAGATAGGATCTCTAAAATACAGGGGAAATCCTGTGTGTGTTCACTTCCAGGTGCTACCTCCTTTAGCCTTTTAGTTGGCTCAGTCAACTGTGAATTTTCTTTTACAATTTTCCCAATTTAAGGCCAAAAGGATTGATCTAGGACTGATTTGGGGCAGGCTTTAGATTTTGATAATTCATAAAATCAGGAATGCCTGATTTGGCATCTAAAGCTAGATTTTCCTTAGTTTCGTGTGTTACGTACTGGTGACAATACTGCATTGTTTTGGCTCATACTTGCCAAAATGCAAACTGGTGTTTCCAGCTCTGTTATGCGTATTTGCTTTGGGTAACAGCAATGTATGTTTATCTAAAAGTCCACTGTCAGTCCAGCTCCATTCTGAAACCAGAGCAAAAATCCTTTGCTGTTTAGAGGCAGTGTTTCTAGGGGAGGATTTTTAGCATATATTGCTGAGAGCCTAGCGGTTGAAACAGAGATTTCGTCCCCTACAGCTGTTAATCTAGCACTTGACATTTAATGACAGGCTTGGTGCTGTGTCAGAGAAATGAATTTATTACATCTTCTTGGCAACTTCTCACTCGACTCTTCTCCATTTCCCCTTTATCCCAACCTCTCTGCCAGATGTCAGCCTAATGCAGCAATAACAATCGCTGCTGGTGAGGCTTGAAGTGATAAACATTTCCAAGAGCAGAAATGGTGCTTTCCTGTACTTGTTTGTAAACAGGACCCCTGTTTCTTGTTCTAGGTCCCAGAGATCTTCTTTGTTCCTTGGCATTTGGAATAGCTAAAAATAGCTCTCCTGCATTCTGCCCCGCACCTCAGTCCAACTTTTGGTTGCAAGTCTAACGTAATGGGTATTCTTAGGGTTTTCTTAGTAGCTGTACAGGGCAGAATTTAGGAAAAGAGAGAACGAATGTGTTGGCATTAAGCTTTTGATCTCTGCAAAGGCACGGAAGCAACAGCCATTTGGAAAAATGAGGAGGCTGTGCATTGCTGACCGTGTTCAGGTTTCAGTTCGTGAACAGCAGGAGGAAGCTTGCTTATCACAAATGCTCAGTTCACACCAGACTTGTGTTACTTCTGCTGGGAAATCTAAGATGTGAACTGAGCCAGTGTTTCCACAGTGTAACAACGTGATGAGACTAAATGGCAGAACACTTGCACTGTTGAATATTTAAATAGGTGTCAACTACTTGTTACTTTGGGAAAGGAAAAAAAAGCCCTCAGCAAGTTTTATGTTGCTTTTCCTCTTGACTGTGAAACAAGCTAATCAGTGGGCAACATACAGGAATGCAGAGCAAAAAGACAATTTGGTCAGGGGCTCTTTGTAGGATTATTTTACCTGTTAGTCACCAGCTACAATCTTGTCCACTTGCTCATGTCTATAACCTGTCATAGGTGATTGGTGGCTTGTGGTAAATTAATTTGTGGAAAATGGGTCTCGATGCTTTTTTTTTTTCTTTTACCAGATCTGTCCACTTCATTGATAGTCACTGCAACAAGGCTCTCATGCAGTCTTGAGTCTATTGTCTTTTCTTTAACTTGACTTGAGTCCATCTTCCCCAGGATGAGTTTAGCACGTGCCACTTAAGTTATTCTAAATTTCTCCGTCGTTCCTAGTCCTTCACTGTCCTTTCTGCGTTCACTTAACATGTAACCTTCTCAATGACAGATTAAAAGTGTATTAGCGTATTCTTGTTCTCTTCCATTTACGATGTAGCCTATGGACTTGAGCTGAAAGTCATGTCTTTGAGTGAAGCTGCTTTCCTATTTGGTAGGAGAAGCAGTGATTTTAATAACCACTGAATGAATTTGTTAAAATAGCAAGTTTAAATAAACTTTATACATTTAAAACCACAAAGGAAAATACAGCAAACTTTGAGACTATGAAACTATGACATCTGCTCAATAGTTGCTAGTTGTCTTCATAGGTGACTTGAGGGAATCCTGTCTGATTTGTCATGTCATTCATAATACGTTTTACAGTGCCAAAGGTGCTTGCAAATACAGACCCAAAGTGTGCATGGATGTGCAAATGTACTTGCAGAGGGAAGAGAATTCAGGTTTAAACAATAGTCTGCAGCCACCTTAAAGACAACAGCAGAAATAAGCAGATGCAATTTGTTAGTCTTGCACTGCTGACAAGATAAGCGTGGAATGCTGTGGGCAAAGACAGCAGCGAGCTCACTTCTGCCAGCTGTTCTGTGTCTGGAGGGAACGTGTTGATCCGCTGGAGTAGTTGACTCAGCTTAAGCTATTTTGCAGTATACATGATTCTTTCCTCAGATCCAGGCACTTAATGACAACACTGGGGGTTATGTTTTTGGTGTTGTACTCATCCTGTAGCATTGTAGCACTTTCCTGTGCAGGGAAATAACTCTGAACCTTCACCCACATAGGTTTGTTCCATGTGTTCAGCCACCATACAGTTTAGAAAGTAAGAGAAGGGAAGAGCTGTGAGCAGCAGTGGCATTTGGAGAATGCCGGCAGGCAAATGGGCGATGCTGGAACGTGAGAACACTGACAAATTATGATTGAAAGAACATTTTTAACTCATGGATAGTTGACATTTATACAAGAAGGGATGGGGCTTGATGTCTCAGGTTCTAGGGGCCGGATCAGTCACATACAGTAATGTGCATAGTATATTCACCTAGGTATCAAGATCAACTTACCAGAAGAAAGGTAATCTGTAACCTCTGCTGTCTACTACAGGGTTCTTTAGTACTCTTTTCCTGTCTTCCTCCTATGATATGTATTCTGCTAGCCTTAGTAGCTCAGCCTGAGTGTGGTATTTCTTCTTGAAATTGCTCCAAGTCAGAAAAAAAAGATCTACTCATTAGATACCATTGTGAGGGTTATTTCCTTAGCTAAACTTAGTTTTCCTACTTGTAAAATCCTGTAGTTCCTTAGAGGTTAAGCTCTAACAATAGAGACGATTGACTACCTGTAGTCTTATTGCAGTGAAGATAGTTAATGCTAAGTACTCTGTTCTAAGAAAGGGGCGCGGGAGAGAGTGTGACTCTGCAGGTTATATAGTTTGCTTCTGCAATAGAGAAGTTGTCTTCAAACAATACTTCTCAAGTTTTGGTCATTTCTGTTAAAAATACCCTCTAACTTCTGGGTAGCCTGTTTTCTAAAGCGCTGCTCTGTTTTCACCTCCTCCCAAGGGCGGCAGACTAGTATGCAGTTTAGAAGAGTTATTTTACGTGTGTCTGGGGGGAGAAGCATACAGGTAGGCGTCTGACTTTGAATCACTGATATTTTTCATGATTGTACTGTTGATTATAGATTGAAAGACTTTTCTTTGTGTGTAACATACTATTAAATAATATGCACGCTAATTATGGTAAATATGATGGCACGAACACACTGACATTGTTAAAGTTAATGACCCAAGTCATTACCATTTAACATACCTTTTGAAGTTCACTCAGTTGAATTAATTGCAGTACTGGAAAATGCTGAGTGCATTGATTCCAGAGGTCTTGCCAGCAGCGTTTTAACTGGGATTGGAATGATGAAACAGCACTTGCTGAGAGCCATGGAACTTGCCAGATTTTTTTCTATATCTTTTGTAGTTTGCAACTAAAATATGTAATTAAGAGACCCTTCTAAAAATGGTAAGAAGTAAGATACTGTGTATTTTTTTGTCATAAAAGTATTGATTTTTTGGTTTGTGGAATTTTTTTTTCTTTTTTTTCTAGAGAAGCATTTGTACTTCCCTCCCTGAATTGTGTGCTTTTTAATTTGTTTTTGCAAAGGGATGGGACTCAGGAGAAGGGGGTTCTGTTGCTAGTTATAACAGGTTATTACTATGTGACCTTCGGCAAATTATTTTAATATCTTCCTGTTTGAGATTACTGTCTGTAAAGGCACATGTAGTAACTAGCTGTCTAAAATATTTAACTGATCCTTGCTGTGACCTACTCTGAGCAACTCTGAATGCCTTGCATCACTTAAAGTATTTACCTTGGAAGCTCCCCTGTGATGCTTCTGTTTTGCAGAGCTAATGAAAGGCTGTGTAACTTGCTTAGGAGTTAATAAAACAACCACAACACAAGAGGGAGCAAGGACATGAAAACAGATTATCCAGGTCTCAAATTAGCATTTTAACTGTTGGATCATTCATCTGGTGGCCCTGCTTTCCAGGTTAGCAAAGTTCAATTAACTGATATTTGTGATGTACTTACGATAGGGTGAGATAGGAAGCGTGGTTAATATGCCAGCAGACGGTGAACTATGCGCACCCCTGTGCTAATAAACAGTACCCAGAATTCAGAAGAAGCCCCTGTAGTAATTTAAGTAATGTGTTCTGTGGGTAGTGCAGCAAAAAGACAAAGGCTACTTGAAGCCTTTCTTAAGAAGAAAATGGTGAGAAAAGGCCCTAGGACAATTAACAGTGCTAACATATTGTTGTTTTGTTGGGTTAATACTTGTCCTAAATTTCTTACTGTGGTTGCTCAGTGTTTGGGTTCAGTAATCTGGGGACCAGCTTCCTCTCCAGGAAGACTGCAGACTTGGAGTGCAACACGGATGTATATTCATGGTGCAGTCTTTTCCCCTGAGATGAACTACGTACCATGATGTTGGGCTGTGCAATTTATTTATACTCTCTCAGTGAAATCAGAACTTCACCATAATCAGGACTTTAAAGTGTCAATTTGCTTCTCATCATAAAAGCTCAGGGCTTCACAGTTCCTCTGGAAATGAAATTTTATACATGAGTAGTTCAGAGCTGAAAAGTGCCCCTGTTTGTTTATCCACCTGAAAGGAAACTTCTGGTCCAGGTTGAAAAGTTACAATGTGTAGTTTAAAGCAAACAAAGAGTTTAGTCTGTTTGCATTCATCTAGATTTCAGAATGTCAAAGCTGACAGGTTCAGTACAATATCCAGCTTAACCCTCTCCCCAAACCTGAGGGTTTTTATTGATGTGTTGAATGTAGTTTTATTTCTGGCAAAAACTTAAACATGAGTATTGCAAGTAAATTCGGAGTATTATAAGGTCTGTGTTTCACCAACATCCTTGGTTAATTGCTGAGAGTGTTTGGTGTGGAGTTTTTTGGGTTTTTTGACTTTTTTTTTAAACCGTTTTGAATGAACCATTGGAAACATACCTGTAGGAATATGACACACTTTAGTTTTTGAGTGTTAATGATGTTTTGTCTGCAGGGAAAATCTGAGCAGAAGGTAGTATTGTCTTGAGGCCAAGATCATCTCTGCTCCAAGGAGCTCAGTAGCTGCTAAAAGCAGCCAACAAAAAATAGACCCTTTTTTCTGTCCCTAATAAATGATGTGTTGCATGTCCTTAGTGTGCAAAGCTTTGCCAATGAATGTTGCTCTCACTGTGTCCCATACCTCAGAGAGAAGTAGGTAAGAGGAGGAAAACAGACAAGAATTAGGACTTTGGAGACCATCATTTTGGTCCTCTGTCACATCTCTGATTCCTGTCTCCCTCCATTGAAATGGGTACAAGAAGCTTGTTTTCCCTTCTGCCTGAGCTCAGCGTTGTTTTGGACTCAGATTAAATGCGGAGGGTGGCAGTTTACCTTGAGACCGAGCATTCTTCCTGCTCCCAACACAGGGAGGCAGTGCTGCTTGTGTGGAGCTTGTTGGAGAATTGGGCCATGGCTTTCGAGCTCTTTGGAAAGGAATGGTATGTTATTATATACAGAAGCCATCTCACTGTGACCTTCAGGGGCCTACAGCAGCGTAAACTGTTCTCTGAAAGGACCAGTTGTGCAATCTTAAATGAGAAACAACTGCTCTTTAAAAGAAAAAAAAGACAAAAAAAGAAAAGAAAAAAAGTAGAACACAGGCTGGGGAGAGAGAAGATGAAAAAAGGCAACCGTAAATACAGTGTGGAGAGATTTTGATTTTTCTGCTGTAGGGTAGATTGGAATTAGAGCAGAAGCAAATTTACTCTCCCACCATTCTTCGATTTGTGAATTTTTCTACTTGTTGACAAGAAACCACCTGTGGTCCAGGTGCAAAGCACTTGGAAGCTCTTTCCCCCAGTTCCTTGGCATCCTGTCTTGAACCGGGTGCTTGACACTCAGTTGTTTTTAAAGGTGAAAGTGGGCAGAAAACTCTCACCGCTGCTGTCCTTAGTTCTGCAGGTGAGCACGCTGGCATGCAAAGCTTCCCAAATGGCTGTCAAGCCATCTGGCATATCTGTAGCAGATAAGGCCAAGTACAAGGACAGGTGTGCATTCTTGACAGAACTGCATTAAAGTATGACTTTAAGTAAATAAAAGACATCTGAACTGGTACCGATGTCCCTGCCTTTCTCTAACTCCACTTAACAACGAAGGATCACATTTAACTGATCAGTTGGATTTAGGGTCTTGATAGAATTTTTATGTAAATTAGCAGTTGCCCATGTAATGATGAAATATGATGTCTAGGAACAGAGTAATATCAGATTAATTTTTAGTTTATATATCCTTCTTGTATGTGGCACACAAATTACAAATACAACACTGAATGCCTTTAGTGAAGCTCCTAGTTGTGTTTACTGATATGAAATAAAAAGAGGGATCAGTTGATGATCATAAATATGTCCCAATAGATCAGAAATATGCCCAAAAGAAGACAAGTAAATATGTTGCTAAGCCTTGTCTGTGAGGTATGTGCATATTCTTAGGATGATAGCAGAGGTTTTCTTGGAAAAGGAAAATGTCCTGGAGAAACAGAGGCAAGATATTATCAAGATATTATTAATGTGAAGAAAAGAGGGAGACCTTTGCTGTCTGAATGCTTTTGATCAGCTAAATGATTTGTTATTTACGTAGCATCACCTGTATGCATAGTGCAATTCGAAAGACAGAACCCTGGGTCTGAGACATTTACAGACTTGACAGCCTCCTGTTGGCCTTTCTTTTTCCTTTCTTTTCCTTTTTTTTTTCATATTTTCTCTCTACAGTAAATTTACCTCTGGAAATAATTTAATCCTTGCTCCCTTGGTCAAGTTGCAGCTGCTTAAAATGCTGAAATACATGAGGCACCAGATAAGGACAGAAACACCTGTTAAAGTCAAATCTTAAAGAGGATCTACCTGCACTGCTTCCAGTTCCTAATCTTGTGCCTCTGGCTGATTCAAAGGCAGAGATGCAGTTTTCTAGCAGTATGGTTAACAGAGGTATCTGGACAACTCAGCAGGCAGCAGCAGCTGATGGCTCAGCCAAATCTCCTGGGTACCCAAACATCTAACTGGTTGCTGTTCAATTTTTCAAACCAAATTTTGACAAGAGGCCTCCAAAGCACTCAACCTACGTGATTTAATTTAAAGTGCATTAAAGACCTCAGTTTGGTTCTGAACGTGAAAATTAACATATCTAAACTCTGTTGATTGCCTTTAATTTCTACAGTGATGTATCACTTTAAGCCAGCAATGTATCTTTTTTCCTTGAGGACTCTATGTTTCAGTAGCCTGTAATATTAACAATTAATGCTCAGATTTCTAGGATGGGTTTACTCTAATTTTAATAAAAGGCCTCGAAGGAAGGGTCAGTGAACTGTAAGAAATCAATCTTTCATAAGCAGTCTTTCATTCTCATTGAAATATTTATGAATGATAAAGCTATCTTGACAAGGCAAAGTTCAGCACAGAGGCCACTTGTGACAACATGACAAGGTTTCATAACGGACAATGTGTATAATTACAGCAAGAACACAGAATGAAAGCAGAAGGAGATGTGTCCGTTTCATTACATAGGTCTTCAAGGAGCAGTAATCCGATGTGACTGTGTATTGCAAGAGGCTGTTCTCAAACTGAGCCTAATAAAGGCTTCCCAGAGAACCTAACTATGAGCAAGTAAATAAAAACTAGTAATTTAAACTTTTCTCTAGTATTTTTTAGCTTGATGGATGAGCAGAAAAGTTATGAAGTAATAAATGTATTTAACCTAATTAAGCTTTGTGTAAAAGGAGGGGATGTATAGTTATTCTTTTATATATCTATGACATGAGGTAAAATGAGTGTCTTGGCTTGTTAAACATTTGTGATGTGGGAAAATGCTCCCTGTTTTAGAATAAAGTTGCTCAAGTCACTCACATGTTCTGTAGCTGAACTGGGATTAGAAATAATGTGTTTTGAGTCCCAGGTCCTGTGAATTTTCTTCACGTGGCTCTTACAGATTTGTCCAGCTGTGTAAATGTGCATAATGGGACAGGGCAACAATTCTTCCCACTCCAGTCCACAATCACTTAGGCTGCGAAGCATGACATTAAATGTGTTTTGTCTTGTAAAAAGAAAGAAAAATATGGTTAATAGCTTTAAAATCTCCTCTCAATTTAAAAATGTTTTTTTGTCTACTGAGTTTCACAGACTAAATGCAAACTGTATAAGGTTTTCTGCTTAAACACTGGAAAATGTTTACAAGGCAAGTAAATACGTAGAAGTCAACTACACTTAACCACTGAGAAAACCAATATAATTCTGTGTTATGATCACTTCGCTTTGAGCTTCCTGAAAAATCTGTTTTCCTGTTTGACATTTTACACAGAGTTCTCTTCCTTTTCCTGTGAAATTCTGTTCAATTTAATCTGAGATGTTAGACTGTCAGAGTAGCCATCTCTCAGCTCTAGAATTTTCCCTGCTTGCCCCGGGAGTAGGAATTAATAGGTCTGGCTGACATCAGGGTGCCAGTCTTGGAGGTCAGGGAAAGAAGGAGAGTTTGAGCAAGACCTACTGTATATGTCTACATCTAGAGTTGCCCCAGTTGTGTTCTTAAGAGTCATTAACAGCAGACAGGCGGCCAGAGTGTTTGCATTGCCTACTGCAGCTGTTTTGGGGCATGAACTTTCATCTGTGATGGAACTTTATGTCTGATTTAACATTTAAGGTATGGGTAAAATTCCTGGGAAAGTGCTTGTCACTTCAAAAAACCGCAATCTCATGCCTTTGTCAACTCATCCAGTAGATGGTATGTCTTGAAGTACGAGGTTGTTTTTTCCTCTTTATTAGACAATCACATGAAATGGTACTGTTAATTTACTTCAGTGTTTAGATATTACTGATTCTATTATAAGGAAGGACATCAACAGTATACCTCACATATTTAAGGGTATTTGTAAGGGAAGATAGAGAGAACTGACAAGATGGGTAATATAAAAAGGCAAGTTGCAACCCTGTGTTTTGTCTTTAGGGTCACATCTCTTCCACAAGGCAGGGCACTGCTTTATTTTTTAACTGCTTTAAAGTGTTGCTGTAGCTTTTTGCTTTCTGTTTTCCTAGTTCAATCCTGTCCTTTAACTTTAAGGAAGCCCCTCCTCTACTTTCTCTTCTCCCATCCGCTACCCTCTACACATCTTCACCTGCTCAGACACTCCCTGCAGCTCTGTTGCCCTCCCTGTTTTCTCCCATTCAGCACTGCAACCAGCCAAATTGATTGTACCTCTCTTGCAACATTGTGGGAAGCATGGCTTTGATCCAGGTATAAACTATAGTAATATTGATCAGAGCAATTGTCTTGGCAACTAAAAAATTTTATTTAAGTGAGCTTGCTTTTATCATGTAGTGTTTTTATTCCAGCATTTCCAAGATTCATCTGTTCATCTGTGAGTGAACATGATACACATTATTTTTACTTTTCTATTTTACCACTGAGTTTATGTAAAATTAGCATTTCCAGAGCAGCTTTTGCACTACAAAAGTGACATGTGATTACACTTTGAATTTCTTAAGAGTTTCTGTCTACTTTTTATACTTCCTTCACTCCCTCTTAATAATGCGCTCTGGGGGCCAGAAGATACCATCTAATCTTGCTCCGAGGAAGGACTGTTGCAAGCCATGCAGTTGCAATAGCTTCTCAAATTACCACTTGCAAGCTGACAAGAACGAAGCACAGTTATGTGTTCCACGAGTTAGAAATGTGAGCTGAAAACGCATTAGTGTAAAGCACACGAGAGTGGGACTGAACTGTTCATTGGGCGGAGTCACTTGGTGCTTTGACAGTTATGGCTCGCTAAGACTTTGTTGAGAGGTTGGTTGGTTTGTATAATGCCTATTTCTGGAGCTAGAAGACAGAAACTGTTTTTGGACTCCCTGCCGCTGTAAATTTCAGTTCACGTTAGTAAGATTTTAAAATCCTTACTAGTAGATGGACTCTCCTGGTTTTCCTCTGTGTCCTGTACACCAGCCAGCCATTATTTGCAGCTGCTTTGCATTGGTGCAAAGCTTGAAAAGCTGCTGGGTCTACAGTATGGAACCCTGTATTTAATCTTTGGCTTTCTGGTTGCTAAATGAGAGGTGAAGACGTAATGATAAATGTTTGTCAGTCGGGAGAAGTGCATATCTTCAATTGCAAGGTTGTACTGTTTATTACTTACTTTAATAATGTTATCCACAAAGGCTATTGAAATCAGTCATAAAGGAGGGAAGGAGAAAGCTAGCTAAACTGCATTATAAACCACAATCTACATCACAACAGGAATACATTAATCTGGAGTAAAATTAGCAACCTTCTGCTAATAGAATAATGAGTATTTGTAAAGGTTTGTCATATTTAAAAAAGAATAAAGAAAGGAGAGGCCCTAATTGTGTGTGTTAATTCACAACCTCATCACTGTTGTAAGAAAAAGTAAATGTGAACAAAGCAATAATCCGCCTCGTATTCTTGGAAACTAACATAAATGCCGGCTATTCATTGCCATTATTTCAGCAGATCTCATCTTAATTATCATGAGAAACACAGAGAATAAAAGAGCCATTTTGGATTAGACAAAGCTATTGCTTCCCTAAGCTTCTTAACATTAGTTCTTTCTGGGGCTTGTGGTGTTCTTTTCTGTCCTGCTCACCTTCGTGTGAGGGTGCATATACTGCTGGGGATGTCAGTACTCAGCAATACCTTACATCTGGCCTAGCTTCGCAGGGCTAGAAAGTAGCAAGAAGGTTTCTCTGAATCTAAGTATTATTTTAGTGTAACTCGCATTATTACTTGCTTTATCTTTTATTTTTTTATGGTAGTACATAGTTGTAGTGCAGAGTTTTACTATGAAGTATTTATCTCATTTTTATTAAAAAGATAATTGTTTCAATTTTCTCATAAGCTCTAGTTAGTGTGTGTCTCCAAGTGTCTGTCTAGTCTTCTGTCCTTACTGCGGTAGTTAATGTAATGACCTGAAGAACAACCAACTGCTACCATCCTGACATAAATGCTAATATTTTCTTTGTCTTTTGATGATAGCAAAATGGTGATTTGGGGTACATGAGGGATCACGATCACTGGTCTAGCCAGTTGCAGATAGCGTCATGTGGTAATGCTGTACCAATAGCAAAATAAGGTTCTGTAAGCTCTCTGCCCGTTTTCACCACAGTGTGCATGTCTAATGCACTTGGGATTGCTGTGCCCCAAGGCAGAATGAGAAGGGCCAGCGTCTGAGTGCTGCCGGCTTCTGCCAGCTGCTACAATGAGACAGTAACTCTCAACGCTAAGCAAGAAAGAACCATTGCAGAACATTCCTGACACACCATCTTATGACTTAAAAATGAATCAGTTGGGTTGTTCTGCCTTTCGTCCTGACCATCTGAAGGGACTGTGTTCCTTACTTACCCAGATAGACACTGCCATAATCCTCATACCACTGGGCTGCATGCCAGTACATTTTTAAAGTGTCTTTGCTCCTGACTTGCGTGTTCATCTTGCTTGTAATGTGATTGATTTCAGTCACTGGGCCAGAAATGCCCTTCCAAATTGTCACTGCTTAAGGGCACCGGTCAGGGAGAATACAGACACAAATCATCCACCAAAATAAAAAGGTCAACTAGTATTGAATTAGTTCATTTACAGAACTCTGTGGAATTAGCAATGTGCTCTTAAATTGCTTCTTGATTGAGGACTTTTGCCTCATTAATCCTAAACAACCTATGAACACCGTTAAAGTCTAACAGAATAATAAGTGAGACTTCAGAGACCGTGCACAGATACTGTACTACGGAAGGCAAAAGGCTGCTTCATAATACAGAAATACGCAAACAGCAGCAGTGTCTGTAAAGCAACAAGCCGTTTGCTGTCTGTAAGGAGAATGTGTCCCCTACTTTTGCCATGATGAAGACTCAGAGGCTCAAGCTGATAAGTTACCTCCAAATATCCACAGACCAGATTTTTGCTAGTGTAATCCAGACAGACCTAAGAGACAGTTGCAGTAGAAATAGGGTGTTAGTGCAGACATGGCCATGCACAACTTTCGGACCAGTCTGACCAATGCAAGACAAGGTAGATATGCCCACAGATTTCTTCCAAAAGAAAATTAATAGGATGCAATATACCTTCTCCCAGTGACTCCCTGTCACTCATGCAGTAGTTTCTCATCTAGTTATCTCCTGGCTTCTTGCATTTGCTTCAGTGGATGAGATCTTTAGCTGTATCACAGTCTTCTGACATTTGCTGTGAGTTATTTTAATCTTGTCTTTGTTTTCCTCCCTTCCTCCCTTCCGCAAACCTGTTTCAGTTTAGCTCTTATTAGAATTGCTGCCAGCTTAATATTGCAATATTATTTGATTTCTGCATGTTGTTTATTAATATATTCCTCCTCTCTCTTCCCCCTACATTCTCTTTACCTTCTTCATCTCTTTCAACGAAGAGAGGTCTGTCTTGGGTGTCTAGATATCACCAGTTCAGCCAAACATTGCACCTAGCTTTGCACATAGAAACCGCGAATTAACGGTGTGATGTTACTACTCTAATCTTTGTCTTTCCTCACCCATCTTCATAGATGCAGTTTGTGCCTCTGACCTAGAGCTGCATGTGTAAATTAGACTGTAAACTCTTCAGGTCTGGGAGCACGGCTTTTTTTTAAAATGCTTTGCAAGATACCTCAGAAAATTTCTGGTGCCGATATGAATAATAATAAGGATAATGAGGCAATTTCCCTTGTTAGCGATCAAAAAAATTTCCTGAAAGTATTGGGAAGGATGGAGGGAGTTATTTGCTTCCTCTTGCAACTTATCCACAGTCAGCAGGAGCATTCACTTGGCTTGTCAAGTAGTCGAGGAAGGGCACTGTCTTACTCCGTTTGTTTCCCACCTCCCCCATTTCTGTGGCACCAACACAGCTGAGAGGATTGCTTCTCTGTGTGTCTTCACAGGTAACACCCCCTCCCTTTTTTTTTATTAATGTCAAAGGACATTTTCAGCCCTGCAGGGGACAGACAGCATTACTGTCTGGTCTCATGCTGAGTTATTAATTTAACCAAAAATTTCAATTTCAAATGGCCTGAGGTTAGTCTTCTGCATTGGCAGCGCCTCATCATTCCAGTAGTGTCCCTAGTAATAACCTTTGGCTGCCTCATTACCTTTTTGCATGCATAATAGCACCATGTACTGTGGGATTAAAAGAAGCACGTATGAAAATGGTGCATGGTTGTCTAGGATATTTTATAATGCTTTCTTCACCCGTTCAGAAAAATTACAGCATGTAACTTATTCTTCAAGGAGTATCAGGGGAAAATGCACTTTTTAAAAACCAGCATCTATTTTTTTGTACACGTCTCTAATCTCGGTAAACTGTATTGCAGGGTTTTAATGAGGCTGCTATTTGCAAAGATTTTTCTCCAAGTGTATTAGATGGCAGAGAGTATTAAAAAGAAAAAGTAATTAGTGAAGGACAAGATGCAAGGAAAAAAAATCACAGTGCCTTTCCCTAAGTCAAATTTTAATTGAATTTGTATGCAGCAAAACTGTTAAGCTCTTTTTCCCCATAAATGTTAAGTACAGAGGTTTCACCACTATACTGCCCTGTAGTTTGATCATAACACATCCTTTAAAGAACAACTGTTGCTTCCTCAAAAAGTTTGTAAATCAAGCCTAAGCTTAGTGTACTTTTTCTTCCCTTGAATTTTAATATTATTGGTGTTTTCATAAAAGCAGGATCTCTGTTGCTGTTTTCCTACTCAGTCCCAGTTCCCCGAATCTGTCAGTTTTGTAGATGGCTGTGATAAGAAGAAGATTGTGATAATGAGTAGTAAATAATTGCTAGACGTGGGCAAGCTTCTAGGAAGCGAAACCAAATGTTTTGACGTAATGAGAGGGAAAATGTATCTCTGTGTGTATATATATATATATATGAAATAGGGATGAAGAAATTGAGGGTCCTACTTTCAACACTGTTCATCGCCCTCAAATGGTATGACATTTCTCAAAAGACCTCAGCTTCTAATTAGCACCTTTAAAAAGTCAGATTATTTCAAATGGCGTGTGCGTCCCAGCAACTCTCATTACTCACGAGAGTGATAATAATTGTTCATGTATTTTTCAGTGATGGGTGTCTCATGGGGCAAGACTTGGATGCGGAGCTTTTGGAAGGGATGTAACATGTGCCTCGTGTGGTGTTAGGGAAAGCTGTATTTTCATACAGGGGGGAAAAGTGAGTGTGGTTTTAAGGTATGTTTTTATCTTTCTAGTTGTGAGTTGCTTCAGGAGCTGCACATAGCTTTGACAACGCAATAGAATAAAATAAAGGGAGTTAACAGCAGTCTAGTTGTGACTGCTTTAACGAGAAGAATGTTTGTGTGGGGAAGGGAATGCTGGAGGAAAAGTGTAAAGTGGTTTTTGTTTTTACTTTGTTTTAAGGGAGTGTTACCGCTCTGGATGCATTCACAGTCAATAGAAAAGACTGAGCACCTGCAGTTCTTAAAAGAAGTTTGCTTTAGGGAAAAGGTAAAATCAGAGCAGACTGGTCAAGGAAGTAGAGACAGCAGGAGGAGGGGAGTAACGGTGTGATGGTGAGAATGAAAATGCCATGTTTTGGAGTGGGCTTCTCTTTCTAGGACATCTCTGTCTGCATTAGGGAAATATTATAGTCTTAGATAGATAAGGCAAGACACTGCAAGAAAACTGACTATTCCAAGTGTAGATTTGAGAAATGACTTGATATTCATATTCCCAGGTCTGTAACTTCAGAATAAAACCGTTCTTCTCCTCCCTCTGTGGGAGTTACAGAGATTATGTAATGTGTATCTATCTTTATGTGCTGTTATATAGAGTCATGATTTTTTCCATTCGTATTTTATTCAAACGATCATTTTCTTTTAATATTTTTACTTCATTACAAGAAGCATGATATAAAATGTTTGCTTTTTTACTACTCCTTTCAGTAGTGGGTGTTGTCACTTTTTTAGCAACAGACCCCAATCTTTATGCCCATATTATTCAGAAATAGTGAAAACAATAATGAAGACAGAAGAAGTAACAGCCCTGAAATACGCACAAAGGAGAAATGTGTCTAAGTAGACTGATGTCTTATTTGATAATAAATTTTCAAATGTTGTCTTCAACTCATTCAAATATCAGAGAAGCTGAAGTGGTTTCTTTAGTTTTAAAGGTTTAGTTCTTCAACAGCGAAGGACTGTCAGAGTTGAGCAGCATATCTCCTACCTATCTGTAGCAAAAGTATCGAGTAGTTTGAACTGCTTTTACCAGTAGTGTGTTGGATCTCCTCCTTTTCACTTTGAGGAGAAGAGCAACTGTTTTGCTCCTTCTTGCAGAGTACAACAAATAAGAGAGAATCAGGTATCTGCTGAGTGCTTTCATATGGTTTAATCTTTAGAACGTCATATGGCTGGAGTTGAAAGCAAATGAAAATGTGAGTATGAGGCAGTGGGGCACAAGAGTGATCCTGGACTTATTCTACCCTTACTTTTCTACATCACTTTTGGATTTTTGGATGTGGATGCAAGCGTCATGTCTATGTACAATGTAAATGCCAGCTGCTGCAATAGAAGTTATAATGTACCAGAATCAGGGAAAGGGACCTGGGCAACACCACACAGAGCAAACACACAGAGGACTTGGGATAAACGTGACAAGTGTGGTCAGCAGAGGAAGCTGAAGAGCTTGCAGGAAAGGTAGTAATGAACAATAATAGATGTAGGTGTCTATGCTTAGGAATTTCAGTGCATTCGTCTTCAGTCCTTCAGCTTCTTTTCCACTCTGGCTAAGAGTTTTTAACGCCTGTCTTGCAGCTTCCAGCACTGGTACGTGGAAGTCTTTGAGGGGTCTGTATTATTGAGTTGGAAACAGGTGAAAGGAAAAATCCAATTAAATATCTTTATTTTTCTTTTTAAATTATTTTTATTTTACCTGAGTGTTGATTTAGGCATCTGCATTGGAAACTTGCAATAACCCAACAATCAGTAGTCAGTACTCAGCACTTTAAAGCTGATGCACATCATGTTTTATAGAAATATTTGGTTTTGCTACTTTCATTACCTTCAAAACTAGACTAGTTGCAAAGACTCAGTTTTCTTACTACTTCAGAGTACGATTCTAGTTCTAGAAATCACCAGAGACAGCTTGCTGGCATAGGGAATAATGGTTTTAACACTACTGACAATACTTACTTTTGCTGTTGTGATGGTAGAGGTGCTTCCAGCCCTGCTGCTTTCACTGGTTTGCTGGAAAGTGATGAATAATCAAATGGGTCATTTCTGCTCAATTGCTGTAATTTATTGTCCCACTGAATCCAGATTTTCTGAATGTTAATGAAAAAAAATACCTATCACACTACCTCATGCCATTCTATTTTATGACCTTATTAAATCTTACACTTTCCTATCATGCAGTGACAATTACTGGAGTATAGGACAGAACTCCTGCTCTGCATCAACCGTGGCGTGTACACCTTCTCGTGTCACCAGTACAGACTGAATGATTTAGACCAAATGAGCAGTCCTGAGAGATATTTTTACGCTCTTGACAGGATTATATAACAAGAGAAAGCCCATTAACAAATACAAAGGAATAAGCAGAAGCGAGAAGGCAGGTGAAGAATGGGGAAGTAAATCTTTAGATTTGTCACTTCATAATAAAATAACCTTCATGTTAAGATTTAATGAGCTGGTTATCCCACTAAAAAGGGAGGGAAATGCTGTCATCCTGCATATCCCATGGATTTTTGGCACAAGACATACCTGCTTACCAAGGCAAGACTGGAAGGGGGGGGTGGGTGTGTGTGTGCGCGCACATATATGCCCAGTGTAGTCTCTCTGCTTATTAGCGTGACGTTTCTGCCTCTGAAACCAACCCAGTACAGAGGCGTCTGTGTCTGCAGGCAGAACAAAACTTACGCTCTCGCTACAGTGGTACAGTGAGACTAAAGACTTCAGTAAAGGACAGTGGTTTATTTTTATATACTCCCAGAAAGCCAGTGTTACTTTTTTCCATCATGAGAATTTCTTAGCNCTTGCACTGATTTCTATAGTTACTCTTCAGCTACCCTTCTCATTAATTCTGTAGAAAAATTATCCTTGTAGCAGGCATGACTAAGAACCAAGAGCCCTCATTCACAGCGAAGTATGCTTTACTACTATAGGATTCAAAACAAAACACTTAATATTTCTAATATAAGAAACTGAACTTTTTAAAGGGCCTTGTTTAAAGCTTACTTTGAACTCTGGGTTTACTGGAAAGGATTTTTTGAGAGCTAATACTTTATTCATATGTAAAATAGCCATGCTAATAATGTGTTTTGCCTATTATAATAGATAACTCACTGTCACGCCATAGAGGCAGGCAGTTGTCATGTGGTTCTGTCTTATAAATGCACTCCCAAAACAGTCTTAGTCATATTGTTTTTTTCAGCCGTGTTAGTCCTCTGAGAAAAATAGTGCGTAGTTTTTACAGTGTGCCTGGCATAGCAGCATTGGTAAATAATAATAATATTATAGTTACAGATCCAACCCCTGTGCTACCAACCACTGTATAAGAAAGATTGTCTGTGCTCTGAAGAGGTAAAATACTAAGAGATAATATTATTTTTGTCTTTTGGAGGCTAGAGGAGTTGGAAGTATCGCTGTATTCCATTTAGAGAGAGAAATCTGAGGACCCCAAAATCAGATAACTGACACCACAAACAAAATGTGGCACTGAATTACACCCAGCTGTCCTGAATTCCGGTTGAGTGCGTTTGTGTTGTTTTTCTCTTATTCTCTCTTTTCTACTAGGTTTTACTACCTTAAGCAAGGTCATTCTACTTGTCTAGGCTGGCAGTATAATACCGTTCCATCGGGGAATTGAACATTGCACAGTTTGGCACTTTGCAGCCACCAGTGCAGGACTGTGTTCAGTAAAGACATCTTTCAGCAATTCCCCGCTAAAGAAACAGCAGAGAATGCCGCAGTTCGGAGCGCTCGAGCTGTGCCATCTGATCGACCCTCTAGGTCCCTTCTCTTTGATCTGTAAGGCATTACAGGGTGTGCTTTGAAGTGGGATGGGGAGACCGTAGAAGAGGAGTGCTCCTTTCTTTATATTATCAATCATGTATTTTGAAATCAAGGATACGAATCAAACAACTCCTTGTAGCACAGTTCATGCTTCACCATACAGTACTTTTTCCTTCAAGAGGACAGAGTATCTTGATCAAACACTAACCAATATGCTGAATATTTCCAGCACGGCTTTTGGTGTCAGAGTAGGACTTGCCAGTGTAATAGTGGTGGGGCTGCATCTTTTGCAAAGCCTCTCTGATTTTCTAACTCTTGTGAGAGATTCTCCCACACTGGAAAAACAAAATGAAGTTACTTGAGGGCAGATAGTTTTGATGCCACAGTTAAGTATGAAGTTAATCTTTTCTTTAGAGGTGAAGGACAGGGACAGGATTTACAGCCCTCTGAGAGCATTCTGGGTTTCTGGGAGAGCAGTGCTTCCAATGCATTATGAAAGTTTTAATTAAAATGGGTAAAAGTCTATAGTAATATTTTCTTTCTGTCCCGTGGAGGGAGGAAACATAGCATTACAGATGCTTCAACCATGGGAAATGCTAGGGTGTCAAATTGCTGGGTAATTGCAATGTCAAACATTGGTAATCTCTGCAAAATGTAGCAACGCGTCGGTGATTGGGTTTGCTTAGGGTTGGTTGGGTTTTTTACTAGCAAACTTTCTGTGGGACTTGAGGCATTGACCATTACTTCAGGTTGGAATCAGCTAGTGGCTGCTGTTACTTAGTAAATAAAGCTGACAGGGAAAAACGAGCAAACAAACAAAAAGTAAGGGAAAATAGCCTTGAAGCTGTGGTAAATACTGGAATACTAACTACATAAAATCAAACCAATATCTCACAAGTAGAAGAGGAAAAAAAAATGCAAAAAAGCACAAACCTCCTTAGCTGAGGACAGATTGGGCCAGGAGTAGTGTTCTCCAGTGTTGCCTCCTGTCATAACAGAAGGGTTCGAGGATTTGAGTAGGCAACCAAATGGCCTTAAAGCAAAACCAGAAATAAACACATGCAGGGAGAGAATCCATGTCTCTCCTTACCCTTTCTCTGTCTACCGACCAAAGCCATCCTTCCTACCACGTATTCTGTGTTAGCTCCAGTAACAGCTCTCGGGCACATGTGGTAACAAAATCTTCTGGTCTGTGCAGCAGGGCCCTGGGGAAGTCTGATGTCACTAAAGTCTGTGAGCGGTTGAAGCGACCAGCCATGGCTGTAGCTGTGATGGCAGCTCATTGCCTCATTAGTTCTCACAGATTCTGTAATTATTCCTTCTAAATTCTGTGAAGACAGAACAGGACTGAAAATTAGGCAATGGTATGCATTATATGTTAAACTGAAGCACAGTAGCCTTTAGATGAGCTATCACACATTAAATGACCATAGGCTTATTATACTAGATATTTGCTTTACGAAAAGCCTCTAGTCTGTAGGAGGGTGTTAAAATTTACAGGAAATGATGTAATTTTGCGGTTACAGTAAACTTCATAATGCTACAATAATTCAGTTGCAGGTGAATTTTTGGGACTGAACAGCTGCTTTCTTTTGACTTTCAAAGTCTCATTTAAGTGGTGTCAATTGTTCAATTATTGCCTGTATATTTAGGCTTGAAGTAGTAGAAAAGTCTTCTGAAGTGATATTTTGTTGTGGTCGGTCCTTTGTGTTAAAAATATTACCCTAGTTTTTTCATTTTCAGAATGGTTCCCCTTCATGTAACATCTCCCATACTTTTGTCAGCAGCAGAGACGTGGGCATTAGGCTGGTCAAACGTTGACTCCCCTGCTTTGTGACAGCGCTCGGTGCAGAGGGAAGGGGCATTGATTTGTGGTACTTTCCTTAGTAACCATGAAGGCAGTGAAAGGAGGACAGCAGGGTTAAGCAGAAGTTCTCAGTGGAGTGTGACAGCCTGCTTTGTGAGCTGGAGAAGCAGTTCTTGCAAGGCCAGGTTTGAGACCAAGCCATTAGTTTTGGCTAGATCCTGTATCTTCTTTAGGTGGATATTCTGTCTAAATCTCATCTGTTAAGTGGCTTCAGAACACGGATACTTTTGTATGTACAGTGGCTATATAAATTCCTCTCCTCTTCTTGGTCTTCCCCCTCTGAACTTGGGCACTACATGTTTTTGACCACAGTTCCTCAAAGCGCATCTCTCTGCAGTACATTATAAAACTCAACCCATACATTATAAAACTCAACCCATACTATTTGATTTTGGAGACCAAAATGACTTCACGAATCAGAATAGATGGGACGCTCACTGTATTGAATAACATTTATTAGTTGATTGCATTACAGTTTAGATCTCCACCTTCGTTCAGTTTTAGGTTTTATCTTCTTCCAGCAGCGTTACCCAGCTTTCACTATCTTCAAAGGCAGATCAGTGCTTTATTATACTTGAGCTTGGAGCTGACAATCTACCTGTGTTCAAAGCAGGTATCTGCGAACAGCACATGTTTTAATAAGCCTTAATTCTTCAAAAATCTCTAAGTATGTACAAGATGAGGGGAATGAGAGTAATTATAATTTTAATTGCATCAGTAAAGATTACCTCCTGACTCAGGCAGGGGGAAGATACTAATAGTGGGTTAGGTAGCTGATTGTTTAAAAGAAAATGCATTATTCTCAGTATGGTAACAATAATGTCGAGGCTCTTTGCTAATCTCAAGAGTTCATCAAGAAGCTATGGCAGGGAGGAAGGAGGGTGAGGAGGCAGGACAGTACTTGCAGTTGCACAATGTCTCAAGTACTTATTTGCACTAATGCACGGGTGTATTTTTTTAAAGATTAAGAACTCTGCCAGGCTCAGTGCTCCCTCGTGCTTTGTACTGTAGCCCTATACAGACAAGGTGGATAAAATAGAGGAGGAGAAAGGACGCAGAGGGAACCTTGTCCAGTCACTGTGCAGCTGAGTGCAGGGTTGGGAACAGAAGCTGTGGTGGAACACCAGTAGCCTCCAGTCATTTTAGGAACGGCTGTGTTTTAGGCATGCTTAGCAGTGCTAGAAAGTGTGAAATAAATCGGGGGTGTGGATGTGTTTTTCAGGACTAAGGAAGGGGGGCAGTTGTTTAATTTTAGCCACACCTTTTTCTGAATGCTCCAGTGGTCATGCGTCATGGCTTCCCTGACCAGTCACAGTATAGGGCTGTATACTTGGAAGCCGTGTGGACTGAAAATGGTGAAACCTGCATTCCAGTTGTTAGGGTTTTGTTATTTGTGTATGTCAGAAGACACGTAGAGAGGAGGGTTTTATTGGAGTGTACTACTGCTGCCAGTTTGGCTGGAAAAAGGTGGACCTTTAATATACAGTCAGATGACGCTGTAAATACCAGAAGAGGATGATAGGAGGGGAGCTGGGGCTTTTTCCAAAGTGTGCGTCTTTGTAAAATGCCAAATGCTGGGTCCTGCACTTCAGTCACAACAGCCCCATGCAGCGCTACCGGCCTGGGGAGGAGTGGCTGGAAAGCTGCCCAGTGGAAAAAGATCTTGGGGTGCTGGTCGACAGCCGGCTGAACATGAGCCAGCAGTGTGCCCAGGTGGCCACCGGCATCCTGGCTTGGATCGGGAATGGTGTGGCCAGCAGGAGTAGGGAGGGGATTGGGCCCCTGTAGTCGGCACTGGTGAGGCCACACCTCGAGTGCTGTGTTCAGTTTTTGGCCCCTCACTACAAGAAAGACATTGAGGGGCTGGAGTGTGTCCAGAGAAGGGCAGCGAGGCTGGTGAGGGGTTGGAGAACAAGTCTGATGAGGAGCAGCTGAGGGAGCTGGGGCTGCTCAGTCTGGAGCAGAGGAGGCTGAGGGGAGACCTGATTGCTCTCTACAGCTACCAGAAAGGAGGTTGTAGCGAGGTGGGTGTTGGTCTCTTCTCCCAACTAACTAGCAATAGGACAAGAGGCCGTGGCCTCAAATTGCATCAGTGGAGGTTTAGATTAGATATTAGGAAAAATTTCTTTACTGAAAGAGTGGTCAGACGTTGGAACAGGCTGTGCAGGGAGGTGGTGGAGTCCCCATCCCTGGAGGTGTTCAAAAAATGTGTAGATGTGACACGTTGGGATATGGTTTAGCAGGCATGGTGGTGTTGGGTGGACTTGATGATCTTAGAGGCCTTTTCCAACCTATGATTCTATGTTTCTATGATCTGGTTCTCAAATAATTCAACTTTGTGAAGGAAGGAAAGCAATCTAATCTGTCCACCAAGAACAAGAGAGCCATATCTTATAGCAATTTCATAATCAGAGTGAAAAAGCAAATTCATTTTATTAATGTAAAATGCCCTTGTATTTTCGGGTACTGCTTCCATTTCTGCTGTACCTGAGTGTCGCAGGGCAGTAGGTGTGGACAGGGGAGCTACGCATGCACGAGGGGCTGCGGCATGTAAATAACAAGAATGCCACCCTGCTTTGTGTTCAGCGGAGACCATCATTCTGCTGCAAAATAATCTGACAGCAACCTGTACTTGCACTATAATTTCTAAGTGGCTGCTCATTAAATCACAATGCAATGAATTTCTTACAGTAACATACATTATTTCTCTGCAAACATAATTAATCATGAATAATTTTACAATGAATGTCAAAGGCAGTTAACATGATAGTCCTATTTATTATAAAGGGTGGCCATTACATTATATAGTGCATGATATCTTGGATGATAACAACTTAAATGCATGTAATAAAATGTTTGAAGGATATCTTGATTTATAACAGCTTGTCCTAGCATCCCCTGCTATGTATTTATTAATAATACATTTTATAACATCTCGCTTAAGGTGAGTGCCATATCCAGACTCTCATCTTGTCAGGCTAACATATTTGTAGTTGATGCTTAATTGTATGTGTTAATGTGACACAGCAGTAGCCGGAGTGTAGACCATATCCACCCAGAAAAGGGCTGGGTACTATGTCTAGCAGAAAGCTGAAGGTTCTGTCTCACCTTTTAGTCTTTGTTTATGTAAAGATACCATCTGGCCAGGATGGGTATGGCAAGGATTTTAAGGGAGTATGTGTCACTGTTCGTGAGACAGTGAAGTAAGGCTGACAGTAGCTAAATTATTAAAAACAAAAACCAAACCCAAACCTCGCAGTGTTGCAGTGGCCTAATCCAAGGGCCCCTGTCATTCCCAGTGTTTTCTCCCCACACGGTGAGAGGCAGATGTCTGTGCATACGAAGAAGACAGGCCCAGGCAATTCTTGTCTTCTCTTGCCACCTTCCTGGTCAGGTTGCAATGCGTCCGTGACAGCTGCTTAGTAATCACAGGCTTTCTGATTGCAGGGCTGAGTGCTCTATTTGCTGACAAGGTATTTCTGTTCTTTTAAGTGGGATCTAAGGTTATGAGCTCATCTGTATGGGGAGGATTAATCAGGACAATGAGTTCTTATCTGGTGCACCTCAGTAAGGGTATTACAAATCAAAAGATTACATTTACATGGTAAATGGAACAGAACTCGGAGCTTTGTTTCCAGTGATAGGGGATTCAAGGTACAACCACCTGCTGAATGTAGCAATGGAGCTAGCTGCATTTTAGAGGGAATTGTCAGTGTATATACATACGCAGAGAGGTTTTGCATCTTCCATCCTGCAAAAAGCCAAATAAAATGTTGTTTTTGCAGTGCAAAGGACAAAGATGTCTTAGTCCTGGAGTAGGGCTTGTACTTTTGTACAGACAAATAAGGCATTTTAGTGAAATACCTTAAATCACATTTTAGGTAGAATGTAATTGGCATTCTTTGGGTTGCAGTTCAGACCAGTATGGAAGCAGGATGATATTCTTGAATTGTTTCAATGTTGTCAGTAAAGGGTAAACTTCAGTTCTGGTCCTATTCCTGGAGATTTTTGGAGGTTTTCTGGAAAAATGTTCCCAGTACATAGTTTTCCAGCATACACTCCCCATACAAGGCTCACTGTAAAACCAGTGAAGCATCCCAAAGCACTCAGAACATAATGTTTTATCACAGAAATTAAGGTGCAACTCATACAGTAATCTAAGATGTCAGTAAAAGACTCTTTATTCATAAATAACTGATATGCAGTAATTTACGTCTGTACATTTATCTTCAAAAGGCTATAGCCATACAATTTTTGCAAACTCTACATAAAACATCCAAACTGTCCATTATTACTTTTTCAGTACAATATAACACAGCTGTTTGGCATTACCAAATATATATATGTATATATATTTACATATGTACATGTGCTGAAAAAAGAAGCCAGTGCAGCCTTTTCCAAGGAGTCTTTCCCAAGTATTTACTGTACAACATTCAGAATTTACATTGATAGAACAAGGCACAGAAAGTGTGGTATGAAGCCAAGGCCATGCTTTTTATTTAATGTTCTCTCTTCCCTACTCCTTCAGCTTCATACTAAAGAAAGCATTCAAACCTCTGCTCTTTTTTCAGTTCTAAACACACTGAAACTGTGGGGAGAAGCAGGGGGAGGGAAGAATGCTCAGTCAAATGAGCAAGAACCAACATTTTCAGAACCTGTTCACTGCAAAAATAAAGGAGCAGAAGAGAAAATAGGTCTCCCTAGAGGAATACTTGTGGGTTTTTTCTATATATTTTTTTAATTATTATTTATTTTATATTTGATTACATTGAAGTTCCCCTTCCCCTTTTCACCAACAAGGCTGGTCAAGTATTTTGAAAGTTGAAAATGCAATGGAAATTTCTCAGTTGGCTCTAGTCATACATAACACTGTTTTATGTCTCACCAGACTGACCAGCATCACATTTTACCTCATCCAAATTAACCAAAGGTGTACACTTAATGTTTTTGTACCCAGGTATAAACTGAGGTCAGCAGAGTCACAGTGGGCATGAATTTGATTTAGAGGTGGGAGGAGGCAGCTACATCTTCCAAGTCACAAATTATAGGATGTCCGTTTGCTGTTCCCAAATATATACCAGAAGTGTATGTACGCCACCTCCCCTATGTGTGTGTGTACACTGCTTACTGATGCATCAGGGAACTTTGTTCAGTAATAGTGTCGGGGTTTTAGACTGAAAGTGGAAAGAATGCAAAAGTCTACATCTTCATGTAAAAATATTCCTCCCCCCCCCTCCAATTTCAGTGCACAAATGGGGGAAAACCGAAGGAATTGCTTGAAAAGATATCATCACCATAAGGTTAATATTCCAAATTTCAGTATGGGACATACCAGGTCTTACATTTTTTAAACTGCAAAAACAAAGCGTCAATCAGTTCAAAGCGAGGATTTGTTAGGAAACATTCTCGTTCTCTGTAGCAAACACACTTGCTGTTAGATCCATGTCTTCCCCCTCCTGCTGGATCAGATAAAACTTTAACCAGGCTTGGTGCAAAACACCCTTAACTTCACTTTGTGCTACACATTTCCTTTTGGGATTAGACAATAAGATTTATATACAGAGACCAGATAACACAGGGGTTTGACATCTTCTTAAATCTGCAGAAGTACATTCTCAACCAAGGTTATCACACCAGGGGCAGACAAACTAAGTAGCTGCTGACAAAACCACGGTTCTACAGGAGGTGAGTGTCTAATCTCATTAGAGTACAGTACACTACATTACAGGTCAGGGATGGGTCATCTAATCTCCCTATCCCTTAGCTAAATTTTCACAAGTGACTTCAGCGCTAGTTACCCTGTGACAGCAAAGCTACCCACTGAATCCTGGCTCACCTGGATTCCCTTGTAAAGCACAAACCAGTTATTCAATACAACTGAACATCTTATTTAAAAGCAGCTTTTGCAATAGCTTGAAAATTACAATACACCCCTACCCACCCAAGCCCCAGACAAGAAACACTAGTAGAATCTGTACTATTCACCTCTAATACAAAAAATATAGTGGCAAATTCCTAGACATTTATTTTATTTTTGGACAGACCAGTGAACATGGATACTGACGTATCTTTCTTTTACTTGCGGCAATGAGTAAAACATCAGTTCTGTTTTCTGCATTGCGGAGAGTGTTACTATCAAATGATTCTCTACGTGATTCTTTAATCTTAAAGCAATTTATTTTCATCCATGTTGGAAAGGAGACTTTTGCTACGATTTATGCTAGTATTGGCAATGAGAGAAAAGAGCTAGGCTGTGCGTTACTCGAAAATGATTCATGATCTTTTGCCAGCATAGTGAGTTTTAGTTGTTGCTATAGGTATGGCATGTTATATTCCTAGTATTTTTAGTTACTGTACTTGCTTAGGAATCCTTTAAGTAATTTTAACTAGACGGTTTTAACTAGACAGTCATTATATTTCCAAGAAAGGATATATGTGCCATTTTACACACTGCTGCGGAAAAACCGCCAGCCTCTTCTGAAGCAGGAATTGTCTTAAGGGAGTAATTTTACCGAAGCATACACCCCAAATGAACAACCCACAGGAAACACTATTCAGCAGGCTTAGCATGAAGAAGGTTCTCAGTGAATAATATGAACCATTTCTACTGCTGTGTAAAAAGTGGGAGAACTTCCTAGGTATAGTTCAGATTAGTAAAAGAAAGGCTAGAAAGATTGCTTAAATCTATCTTTTATAGGCAGAAATAGACTGGGGAAAAAAATTCAAATCATGAACAGAAGTCCACAAAGTTCCTCACTTGTTTTAGCTTCACTGTATATATAAGCTGTAGTTTTTGTAGTGGAAAATACTGTCTGGAATTGATCCATTACTGTATGTTAAAATTCTCGTATAGCACTATCTTTCAAGTGAAAAAAAGAATGGACCTTCAGTATGCTGTTAGTACCATGTAGTCCTACAACAAGATCCCTGTTTTAGTGATACAGGCTGAGGAACCTTCGCTGTTAACCTGCTGAAAGCAAGCTGTGCACAGGCCCATGGAGGAGGAGAGCCACTGTTGCCAGAGATAAAAATAATAACAAAAATAGGTCCCTGTATGTTAAGAGACTTGTGTCAATATCTTTTCATCTAATACAAAAAAACCCAATAAAATTTCTGTGGGAGTACATCTTTGTTTTATGAGCCTTGCACTGGTAAATGAAGTTTGAATTTAAATCTACAGAGCAGGGTTCCTTTCCTTGTGGCTTAAAGGATTTTAACGTAAACTAGTAAAAGCAGTGTTGTAAAAACTGTAAATTAGCTTTGCGATGCTGCAGTCTGGTGGAGCTGTGAAGTGCACCATTTTGGTGACAAAATTGTAAGTCATTTTTAAAATGCAACTATTAGTCTTAAATAACTCACAGCACAGAAATATCTGGGAAAAGTGCTCAGGAAGGTGGAAATACACTACAGCAGGTTCTTTGGTGATGTAAAATCAAACAGGCGACTTCACCATCTCAGACTCGGGACAGCCAGATGGAATCTCAAGTATGTAACATTGCTTTTGGCTTTCTTTTACTTTCTAATTTGTGAAGAGATTTTCAAAATTACTTTTCCAAAGTCATGATTTATAAAATAGAGGAAAGGAATAAATTTTTAATTTCTGGCCTCTAATCCTGCTTCAGATGCTCCTTTACATCTGTGTTTTGGATCAAATCATGTATCTATATATACAGATCTCCAAAAAGTCTTTTAAACATAGATGTTAAAAATGTGCTTCTGGAATTTTAAGATTACTAATAATGTTGAACATATCTATTTATATAGCATTTGCATACGAATTCAAAATTATCATTCTGAAATAATACTGTATTGCAAAGCATACTTACAGCAGGCTTGTGGGGGAGCTGGCAAAGTCAGCTGCTTTCTATGGTGGAAACTAGGAAGCAAACGTTTAACATATTTTACTTGTATTGTTTTGCTGCTTGTTAATGGCAACAAATGGTAACAAATTCATGTTGCTGCCTCATTTATATGGCAGCAGAAGCATTTACCTTAAAAACTGTTTTAGTTTCTCCGTTTCGAAAACCGGGACTGTGCATAAAAAAGGGAGAACTGGCATAAGCCTCTATAAGTAAAAGTGCTAAGTGCTATTAATATCATCCCACGATGCTAACACAAACCAACGGAAAGAGAGCATCTGCATTATCTGACATATCAGGTAATCAACAGATGCAGTGGGGAGGAAGGGAACAGAAAAAAACCATAGCCTATTTTTCCACTCAAAAGTCTACCTTTAGCTCTTATGGTCCAGTTACTGCCTACCAATATCCATCATTAGCATGGAGAACAAATAATTTAATGATTTTTTTTTTTTTTTAAATGATTGACATCATCTCTGTCACCTCAGTCTTTTTTTTCAGCTACACAGTTTTTCCTCACAAATTTTTTCTGGATGTTCAGGATGTATAAGCTTGAGTAATTTGCATAGTAAAGTCAGTTACTGTATTCTCAGGTGTCCTGCACTCTCTGGCAGGTGTTTCTTGTGGTTTTATGCTATAGCAAGATCTTAATCCTCTGTGATTGATACCGAATGTGGGAAGAGCAAGACATTGAGGAAGTGGAGGAACTGCGGGATTTAGCCTGCGTGCCTGTTGAAAAACAGGTTATTGGTCATCCATCTCCAAAAAGATACAGAACTAGAGATCATACAGAGAATTACAGCAAGAATGCTCAAAGAGGGAGAATAAACCAGGGGTTTTCAGCCTTGACAAGAGAGTGAGCGGAAATGAAATGCGAGAGAAGCCTGTAAAAGAATGCATAATATGGACAAGGTGATTTGGTAACACTTGCTCAGTGCTCCTTACTACGCAGAACTAGGGGAGCCCAGTGCAATTGCTAGGCAGCACGAGTTACACAAAACGAAAGCTTGGAAGGGAAGGGCTGTTTAAAAGAATGCAAAAGAAGATTGCGGCACTTGTTTCTCCTGGAATATCGTTCATCAAGGCCAAGTGTTTCAGTGGGTTCAAAAGGGATTAATCCATTTGTCGAAGGACAGCATCAGTGATTCTTAGGCACAGCGGTCCAGATGCAACCCCCTGCTGAGGAAGTCCTTTAGTACAGGGCATGTTTCTTGCACTGTTTCCCTAAACTTTCAATCCTGGTCACTATTAGACATACCATACAGGACAAAATGGATTGTCACCTGACATAGTATGGCAGTTCTTACAAGACTCGGGTGTACAGGTAGATAAGCTCACATTAGAAGTGTAGGCTAGAGGTTTGGTTACTGCTTCAAACTCCATTCCAATGGGAGAAAGGTAAATAAGTAGTATTCTGGCATTTCTAGTCCACTTAAGCAATACGGGAGCATCGAATCAGTAATAGGTTAGAAAAAGTCAGAGGTACTGACAAAACTAAGATCAGTACTGAGGAAGCTGCTTCAGCAAAAGTGAAGAAAAACAAGGAAACAAAACTTAAAGGGACACAACAATATTCTATTGAGCAGTGTAAAATTAAAATCTTACCTTAGGCCCAAAACTGAACGGTTTCTCTTCTGGTATTGTAAGAAACTTTGACATTTATTCCTTTTCAGTACCTTAACTCAGACACTAGGCTTCACTGGATTTTGGATCTAACGTGGGTGTTGGTGTACAGCCCAGACCCCTTCAGTCGGAAGGCCCGCTCAGAGGTACTTTGGAGAAGCTCCAGTCAGTCTAGACAGCTTCTGGCTTCTCCCTCTCTAGGCTTTACTGCGCGTTCAGTAGGCAGAGCTGGGTGTCGCTGTAAATAGAGGTTTTTCAAAGCTACCCAAGTCTTGGGAGTAAACTCTGTGCGTTTCCTGAGAAAAAGCTTGAAGGTCTGAGCTCCATACAGCAGCTCTTTTTGACCCCATATGCTGTGTGTGTAGTGCACGTATATTTGGAAAACAACAGGAGAAAATACATACAGCTCTTTGGAATGACATGAATACATCACAGCACCTGCAGGGTGCTTAGGTCTTTGTTGTGGTAGCCAACCTAAGCTAGTTTGAAAATTAAAACTGCATTTGAGGAGAAGCTGAGAACAAATTAACTGCTGGAGAGTGACTGTAGCTGGTTTCCCAGACAACAACAGCTCACTAAAACTCCACCGCTTCTCTGTGGAAAAATTTTAATTCATGACATTTTGTCCAATGAAGAACAGGTTTCTGAGGAGGAGGACTGGAAGTCACTAGAAATATAATTCAAACACAGCTAGAGCTATGTGCTGCTGAAAACAGTGACAGCTTGCTGCCAAATAAGCTGGTATTTTTGTCTCAGTCTTAAATATGCTTGCAGCCATTATGATTTCCCATTGCAAACAGGAACTCTCATGTCAGGCTGGATGAAATACTGAAGTGCAGAAAATGTTTGGGGAAGTCTAAGTATTTATAAGTCTAAAGACTGTTCCAGCCTGCTGAGCTGGGAAAGCAATGAAATTTGCTTGTACACGCTGATCTGAAATTGCAAAGTCTTACATAGAGATGTTCATCATACTTTTCAGAACTGGAATCCCAGGTAAATAGTTTCAGATTATTACAGATGTGCACACTAGGTACCTACCCTTTGGCCTGTCGTGCTGCTCTCGGGCAAATACAGGGGTAAAAAAAATCCAGAATGCTTGTTTTCAATTTCTTGCATTTCCATAAAGCTCCTACAGTCTTGTTTGTATTCCTGTTTTATACTGATTGTGTTCCTGTCACCAAAATAGATAGCCTAGGGCCAGAGCTAATGAGCACCTTGACTAATTTTAAAGAATATATGAGTAAAAATAATCATTTTATTTGGCTCAGTTACCAGTTCCACTAGGACACTCACTCACAGTGACAGCTCTCTTTTTGGTTCAGTTGAACTAATAAATTATTTTTGTATGAAATAGATAACAAATGAGGAGAATTCTCTAGCTAGATTCTGGTTTTGGTGGTAAATGAAACACATTTACAACTAAACCAAGTGTAACACAGCCAGCTTCATATCTAGTGAAATTTCCAAATTGTACGATAAAATCAAGCCGATTTTTAGGAGTAGCATATGGGGTTTAGTGTTTCAATCTGAAACTAAATCAAAATTAAGCTGTGCTGATTGACTTCACCTTTACTTTTTAGTTTAGCCTCAGAACATGAAGTAATAAAAAATCGTGTAAATTTGCTAAAATAGGGCTGGCAATTTCCTGTGTTTTATTTGGTTATTTAAATCCACCCCCAAAGAAACATTTTTGACTAGATGAAAGTTCGCAGACTGGGAACTTTAGAAAATTTCTCTCACGCATGCACACACACTAATTTCACAGAACAGGGTTTTGTTCTGTCATTTCGGTAATGGAATAGGCAGGAAAGCTCTGCGGCAAATGTACATTCATTAAGTGACTGATTTTTTTAAAATAAATTGTTTGGCATACATGTATCAAATAGTTCTGAGATCTTCTAATTCCTCAAACATCTGAACAGGACAAGGCCAGGTTCTCAATTTTTCTGTAGCAGATACAAAGCGACAACATGATGCTCTCAAATGACATTTTAAACCCACTCTTAAAGTGTGGTAAGTTAGAGATGCAGGACAAAGGGGAGTCAAGGCCCCAAGAAGATAAACCTTTAAACTAGGATTAACCTCTAGTGCCTCTAAATATTCACTATCATATTTTCTGATTTTCACTAGGCATTATATTAGCATTATGTTTCCTAAATACATTATGTCATAATATTTACCTTTTATGGCTCTGTATCTCACTCCTTCCTGCCCCAGGAATGATAGATGTGTAGTTTTGTTGACATTAAAACGTGAATTTTACATGAGAGAGGACAGGGAGAAGCTTGTGTTTTCCTTATTAGTGAGATGATTTTTAACAGGGCTGCTTCTGCTCCTCCAACTGAAAACTGCGCTGTGGAAACGAGTGTCTGTTTCCATACACCCAGTGTGCAGAAACCCTTATCTCCTCCCTGCCAAAGAGATTCTCTAGTGTACTAGTCAAAGCTGGCCATCGGTTCTTGAATGGAAAAAAGTGACTAAAGTCCATTTTGTCTGCTGTAGTTGAAGTCAGGCTCTTCAATCTCAGTTTCTGTTATGTCTGAGATTGTGGAGTGTGTCCTTCCTATTTCTTCCAGGGCACAGGCTAGGGAGTCGAGGTCGCCATCGTGTTGATGTCGGGCTTCCCAGAGGTCCAGAATGACGGCAGATGGACTGCTTTGTGTAGCAAAATAGGAGAGATTCCTAAAAGCAGGGGAGAAAAACGTGAAACAAAAAGGATGCGGAACAGTATATACTGAAGCTACCTTGAGTGTGAAAGTGCTCTCTGTTGTGCCTAGCACTACAGATGTGTTTCAAAACCAAAAAACCTTCAGCAAGACCTAGATAAGATGAGTGGAGGGAACCCTCAAGAGCACACACACTGCTGCATCTATTCTTCAAATGTCACTTGCTCAGTTTAGCAGAGGCAGGATGAGCGAGGGACTTGTACATTCAGAGGTACATAAAAGCTGGCCAGCAGTACCATCCTATATAATTCAGAAAACAAGTCAGTTCTGGAAAGTAAGCTCTAGTAAGCTTAGGAAGCATTTGTCAGGGAGAGGAATTACATAACTTAAACTGATGCTTGTGATTATGTGAAGATATGACGTCTTTTAATTTGTAAATTTATATTTTATTAATTTGTAGGTTTTAGGACTTTGCAGGGGTGATATTTGCAAAGAATTTGGTAAAACAAAATGTTTGTCTTAAACATGTTACGCTCTAATTCCTCCTATCTACGAGCTTTGGACATAAACATCCAAACAAACATATTAACTTCACATTCACAAGGATAAATGTTATTTATAGCATTTGTATTACATATGGACACAGATCTATAAATACAGGAAGAAACAGATAAACCTGTAGCACAGAACAGGAAATGTAAGTATTCCTCTACCCTCTTAGGAACAGATTTATGGCGGTGGTGACAATCAGAAAATATTTCTGTGAGTGAATTGCCTCCACCAATTTAATTTAGCCGAGCAGAAAAAGCAAAATAAGTAGTAAATTAGTTTTTACAGCATCCTTCAGTTTTAATAATCATAATATTATTACTTCTAACAGTAGAGCATTACTTTCTTTTCTAAATATGCCTTTTCCTTAAAAAAAAAAAAATTCTGCAAAATGTGTCATTCCTTTTGGAATACAAAATCCGTAGATAGAAGCCAAGGCAACAGGCCATATGATTTTTTTTGAGAGAACGTGCAACCTCCTCAGTCCTTTAAACCACTGCTTTCATAGTACGCAACAGTGACAAAATCCTTCTACAGTCTTGTACTTGACTGAGACCCCGCTCTTGGGGGTGTTCAAAGCAAAGGTCCAGTGCAGAAGGACGGACTGACCTTAGAGGCAAACCTCAGGTGGGACGGGGCACACAGGTTTATTCCGAGGAGGAAGCAGTTCCTGTTCGCAGCTGCCAGTCGTATAGAAAAGCACGTACGAACTACACCTTGTCCTTGAGAATATGTTAATTACCATGCACACATCATACCAGCAAACAAACAAAAAAATCCGTAACAGCAGCAAATTATTCCCATTGTATATGTAAATGTTCACCTTCCAAAACTGCCTTCCATTACCTGTTAATGCTGTTTTTTTGTGCTAACATCTGCCAGTCTTTGCCTTTGGCATTGGGCGTGTCAAACGTCGCGCAGATTCGTTGCCTAATGGAGTAGGGGATCTTGAATGCTTTTGGACCCATCTGCGCAGGGAAGTTGCTGTCATCATGTGCAAAGAAAGTGATGGTTTCTCTTTCATTCTGCACAGAATATAAAAGCAAAGCAGTCGGTCAGGGCACCAGGCTTTCTGTCTGCCTCGGGTCTGTAGGTGCGTTGCTTTAGCACGGAACAGAGCCCCACCATACGCTCCTCCTCAGAGACGGGGGCCAAGACCAGGTTTCTGCACAGGCTCTTCCAAACGAGAAAAGCTGGGAGTGCAGTTCTGAACTCTTTTTGCTGCCATGTCACGCAGGGAGCCTGTCTGCATGTGCCTATTGGTGTATCAAGCCTGCTTTTGGAGGAAGAATCAAACCTGAGCCTGAGACTCCAGCTAGAGTTTGTAGAATTGACAACAGAAAATCAAATAACTAATAGGTATTTTTCTTTTGTGAAGATTTGTGAAGGAACATCTAGAACATCACAAGCACCTGTGTATAAAAACACTTGAAATAGTGTCATTTTCCTTCTACAAATTTCTTATTTTTGTTTATTTTTGTGTTACAGATGAAGACCAGTAGAGCAGTGATTGGTAGATGGAATGCCACAAAAACATATGGGATTCTAAATCTTTAATTGCTTAAGCCTAAAATGTGGACACATAAATCCCTCATTTGTGATTTTTTTTTTAAACACTTACATTCTATAAATACCTCAATTCTTCCATATTAAAAATCTCTTTGAAATCCAGGTCCTTTTGTAGATCTGGCCCATTCTTCTCCTATGATATTATACCAGTCTTGTGTAATGAAGTCACATTTCCATGGATTATTTGTTTCAGTGCAATGCAGCATAAATATTAAATAACAATGATGCTATAGTCTCTTCATATAACATTTATGACACATCCCAAAAGTCATCCATGCAAAGGAACAGCGGTGCTGTAGACAGATCGCATGGTCTGACTGTTTAAATTAAGTATGCAGAACACTAGCAGATTTTCATACCCTGCACATGTGAGATAAGCTACTGCTACAAGGTTAGTTCAGGGAATTGTAAAGCAATGAGCAATTCAAGTATTCAGTTGTTATTTGTATATTTATTTTATAGTCAGATTACCCTCACTCTTCAATCACTTTTTGAGATAGGCATGAGAAAGCCTTCCATACCAGCAAATCCATTTGAAGACAGAATTGTAACATGCTCTGGGGACTTGTGGATGAATAGGTCTCTTTAAAAAAAAAAAGAGAGAGGGGGAAAAAAAACGCGGCAGCAGCACTGTATTGATTTATATAGAGCCTGACAGAAGTTTTTTATGAAATAAAAATGAAGAACCGGAAAAACACTTGGCCGTATTCTGAAAATGTTTTTATACATCTTTGTTTAAACAAAGGATGTTTGTGGTTTTCTGATTTAGTTGCTCCATTCTCTGCACAGTGCATTTAGCAACGGGCGTACCTCTTTAACCCAGCAGTGTGTATCTGGATTAACCAACAAAGATGCTCAGCAATCTAAAAAAAGCAGCTCAAGTTTTCATTGCTGTAGGACACATCACCAGCCTCTTTGACTACATGTTTGTTCTCTTTCACCTGTGAGCACAGCTATAGTCCTAGCAAGACATTCTGTGCGTACAAAAATGCGCTAAGAAGTGAATAGTGGGTGGCCTAACAGCATACAGGCAATCCATCTATTGTCGACTCTCAGTGCTCTGTAAGCTATTCAGAAACTTTTTGCACAAAAACTGTTACCACCAAACTCAAAACCAAATTATTTTTAGCGTTTTAGAAGCACTGTATTTTGCTTTCTGCTGGAAATGGAACCTGTAAGGCTTTATATACTTGTTACAGGTTTGAACGGGGCATAAGAAACTGCACAGAGATAGAAAGGAGAAAAAAGAGGAAGGATCATGTCCCATACTACAGAGCAACTTAACGAAACAAAAAGGAGAGAACACTTCACCTCTAGAATGGATGTCTGGATCTGTAAGATTTGCTCATGACCCTTGACTTGCCGGACGCAGATCTTGCAGGACAGCTGTGTAGTTGCGGGCGTGTAGCGCTCCAGCGAAAAGGCACAGTGCAGCGGCTTCTGGCTGCTGCACCACACGCGGGAGAAGGGGACTTCCTGCGAGGGGAATGTGTCCGCGGGCACGGGGAAGCAGGCGTGAGAGAGAGAGAGAGAAGTTGTGACAATTGCAAAATAGGATTAAAAAGCCTTTATTTTTCTCTGCAATTGTGTTTTTCTTAACATCCCTGCAAACTCAAAGCAGGACAAAACTAATAAACGATGATTCAATTGATAAATACTAAGATGTTACATTTACTGAAAGCTTAGATTTAATTCAGTGACACAAATGATGAGAGACTCTCATCTAAAATGAAACAAGAAAGATGCACTTCCCTTTGCCGCCTCCTAGGCAGGGATCAGAACTCTAATCCGCGTCTCCTTGCCATCACCTTGTACTACAGAATCCAAAAAAGGGAACTTCCCATCAAGAACTGTACTTCCTCTGTAAGTTAATGCAGCATAGAGGATGACAGCGTATTTTCTGTATTTATGTTCCATCCAAATTTAAAAACACCCACCTGCCTGGGGAGTCACGTGCAGCCCACTGCACATCATTGGTCAGTCTCAGTCTTACTCCTTAGTTTCATCCTCTTACATCCTGTGACTACTTTCAGTGACTCCTCTACTTCAGCCAGGGACAGTTTATGGGATGAATGCCCTCATCAAATGCTATATAGACAATTGCAGCAATTAATCATCAGAGATTTCTGGCATCTCTGGTTGCTTTGAGTTCCTAAAAACGTATGGAAATAGACAGGAGAAGTACATCGGGGGCAGCTAACTTCTGTTACATGATTGCTTTGTAAATACCAAAGTTCTCTTACTGGTCTCCTCTCTTTATGCTTTCAGAAAAAGGGTTTTTTTATTATTTCCAAACTATCATCAGCTATAAACCCGCTATGGTGTTCTACATTGTAGCCGTGAAGGCATGTAAATAGTAAAAACAATGAAACCAAACATGTTCTCTATTAATTTCAAAATATTGGAAAATACTGTAGAATTGGCAACCTGGAGAATAATGTAAAAGGGAGAAAAAGACTGATGTTAATATTTCATTCTATTATATCTTAGCATTCATCCATATGATTATGGGACCGCATTAAACAGCTTCAATGAGCACTTATTCTAAGACAAGAAAACTAGTTTCAAGGTTTTTACATTAGGTTTTTTATGGGAGGATTATGAAATTTCAGATGACTGTCCCTTTTTCATGCACTATTCTTAAATTTTGGAATTTATTTGAATGACGTGAAACTGACCCTCCAAAGATAACAGAATAATTACTATACGCAAAGTTAATCTGGGCATGCATTCTGCTTGCATTTTTCAGAGCTTTCTAAAGGGTTAATAAATTACATAGATAAGGACATAAAATATGCTGCCTATAGGCAGCTATAATTCCTTCAGTATTTAATAATGACAGTTATAACTGAGGGACCTGCCAACTAGCCACTTGCCATAATTAGCTGTTTAAATCAAGTAAACCATGCACTTAAGTCTTATGATGAGTTTATATATGGAAGCTCACCTACGAGCTCACAGCTCAGAAAACATGCATTTCTTCATTCTTGCCTTCCTACAAGCAATTTTTATTGGATTTAGGTTGCAGTCTTTTCTATTTCCCTGAAGAAATTAACTGTGCACTGGTAATCTGAGAATATACAGCTTCAAAGATCAGCCTCATCTTATACTTTAAAGTACAGTCAATACTAAACTTGGGAAAATACTGTCGTACTCGTAGCTGAGATGCAGTTTACTGCTTCTTAAGAGCGTCTCAGCCTATCTGTAATGATGCACTAAGTGCTAATGATGAGCTCTGCCTTTAGATCCTGAGTTGGTAGCAGTAGCAAGGTACTAACAGCGATAAAGAAACATTAGCAAAATATTAGAAGTGGAGCAACTGTAATTAGATTTTTCCAGAGTAATCATCTCTGATTTCATTCAGAGTGGAAGAATCACTCAGCTGAAAAGAATTACATGAAACATAATACAGGGGGGCAAAGCATGGTGGAACGACGAGTGTTTGAAGTATTCCAGAAATGCTTTCAGTTTTATTCTCCCTTATAATTAAGTTCCTAGCAGGCAGAGGGAATGTAAATCATCTCACAGCTACAGACAGACACTGGATCCTCCAGCAGACCCAAGATGCTAGGAAGACAGCTGCTTTTAACCCCCAAACGTGCCTGTCTGGCTTCTTCACATGCTCATCACAGCCTGCTCCTGCTCTGACACCCAGCCGGTTTCTAAGGGTTCCCCTACTGCGCGTCAGCGTGGCGGGAAGGACGCCGAGCACTCAGCAGCTGCGCCGGCACGATGGCCCGGCAAACAAACGCATGCAGCGTAGTCTAGAGAAATTCTGACTGCCACCTGCCATTAACTGCTTTTATGCCGCAGTTTTACATGATGATGTGATCATTTGTTCAAGCCTTAAAGCAAGAGCTTTACTTATCTGAGAAATCATTAACATAAATCCTTCCTCATCATATGGTCTCATAATGGTGTCATTGAGTGGACCAAACAGACAGTTATGGAATAGGCTCTTTTCAGTTGTGCTTCATAACCAGAACAGCCAACTTGTTTTTAAAGTGTGGCACGTAGGGGAGAACACAAGTAAACACTGAAAGAAATTCCACATGAAGAAATAGATTATTTTATATATAAAGGGGCTGGAACCAAATCAGAGCTGTCAACAGAACTGGGACACTTCACAAAACATTTCCCTAAGAGGGAAATACAAAGCTAATGTAAGTTGTTCTGCAGTTTCTGTTAGAAACAATTACTATATTTCTCAGCTGTCCAAGTCATCCAAACTATACTCAATTATAAAATGTAAATATTTCTTTGGCTTCAGTATTGGCACTGTGTCAGACCATTCTGTCAGCAGGGGTTCTGCAGCTGCTGCTTTTTAACCCTGAGAGGCTGCTGAGAGAACGGGTAAGGTGCCTGCTGCCGCAGCCCCCTCAGCAGCTCTGTCCTTCTGTGCCTGCTGTAAAGCGAGCACAGCATGGAAGTGTTCTTCTGTAGGTCATGCCTCCCTCATCTGACTTTTTATTTTTTGTTTTTATCTTGCAGCAATAAATTTAATAGCTACTTTGGACTGTGCCACTTGCATTAGATTGAGCAAAGTGAGGTCCTGGAAATGCGTGAAGATTAACACAGAGAAATTTGCATTGGCTATCATGTCTTGTTTTAACAGCACCCCGCAGTTCAGTTTTGACTGCAAACTCTAGACTATTACTTACCAAGAGAGAACAAAAATACCTGGGTTTGATATACCATAAGCAATATATTTATTCATCGAAGTTGTACACAGCATTAAGAAAAGTGCCGAACCACACACAAAGTATTTTGAGGCCTCTGAGTCGCTCTCAGAACTTTGCGCGCACCAGGGACTCACAGCCAGCACAGGAGGTAATGCCCCAAAGAAACAGCTTTGCAGAAATTATCAGGCAGAAATAATGCTCCCTGAATTCTTAGCTACAAAGAAACATGGAGGCTAGAATGCAAAACCTCTTTCTTTGGTCAGCACAGCAAGTATTGTTTTCTGCAGGCCATTTTTCTACTTTATCATGCTCTTATCACTTCATATTCTTTGGGTTCTTCGGGTCTGCTCCTCTTACGTAGTTGCACTGCCTGTCTGCAGTGGCCTTAGCGAGCAATGCGAGCAGTGATCTCTACCGTGTCCAGCACAGGGGAGTGAAAGCGCTCATCTCTGAACAGTGTTATATTCTAATACTAGAGCTATTTAAACAAGTTGCTTTGCTGCAAGAAAAGTTTAGGGCATTTTTCACCAATGTGGTGGTTTTGAAGCAGTCACCATGGCAACACAAGTTCAATTCAAACTTTCCTGACTTTTTTTGTCTCGTACACTGGACATTTAACCAACACACAGTCTGTGTGATGGGCCTGTCGAAGGTGTTTTGGCTGCCTTCTAAAGCAGTCAGAACAGATCGACATAGGATAATGCTACATGCATTTAGTTCAAACCTATCGAATGGCTGTTAGAAAGCAGTTTCCAGAAAACAGACTTTCTAAATGGTACTTTGAGGTTGAATTTTCATCTATCATACAGATTTATTCTCTGGGATAGGACAAGGGATCAAGAGACAATAAATAAGTTGAAGTATGGAGCTGTGGTTATAATATAGTGTGAGGCAAAATTCCATTTGTTGTATTAAGAGAAATCTCCCATGATTTTCTTTACTGCTCAGGAAGCTACTAGTTTTGATAGGTATTTGGTACAGTAGCAGGGCATCCTAATACTGATCGGTTTGTCTTTTAAAATGCACTTAAGTGAGCAGAATAAACATAACACTTAAAAGCAAACAGTTCTTCATATGAAGATGAAAATGATGCAGTTTCTTTCAGTTCTTAAGTTGTAGCATAAATTATCCTTACATTCTTAATGATCTAAGAATGTATCTGGAAGTAGATCAGGGTCTCTAAATTTCAGAGCCCATTACACTCCTGTTTTGTAGAACATGGCAACACATCTAAATCAATTTTTTTGCCAAAATACTGAATGACAGATAACGGTCTCTCTGTATGCTTCTGGGGAAAGGGAGATTATATAGTCTAATTATAAGTTCTGTATTTTAAAAGACCAGCCCACTCTATGTGCCAGCACATTGCTTATAATTTCCAGTAACCAATATACTTAGCAATTCTTCTTTTGTTTTGATTTTTACTTTCCTGTCTTCAACAGCCTCTTGAATTAATGTAGTACAGAAAAGATAATTTGTGCTTCCTCATTTCTAATTCTTATATATACGTGCTGTACTTTGAACTCATGACATTTAAATGCAAGCATTTAAATGTCATTTTCAGCCATATAGTCATAGTTATATCAAAATCGGAATGACAAAGATATGAAAAACATCTTAATGAGTGATAAATTTTAACAAGAATATAGGCCTTCCATTGGAGGCAACTGGAATGAGGTAAAGTACAAGCCTGCACTTTTGTAAAATGAAAAATGTAAAGCATTCTGTTATATGTGAAATCTGTATTTGTTAAAATCATAAGGCAATGCATTTTTCTTGCATACTCAAGAGATTGAAACCACACCTTTTGAAAGAAAAGGGACCGTTGTCTTATTTGGGTTATGCCCATACCAGTGAAAATTCTCACTTCCTCTGAATTCAGATGTAAACAAATAAAACGGACAAGTACCTGGCACGCAGTAAATGGTTTAATTCTCCAAAGGAATGGAGGGATATCAAGGACAGATATCTGAAGACTGAAGGTATTCCCTCTGAAATGCAGAAGTTTTGGTTCCTCCAGTAATTGTCCTCCTTGGAGTCTTTCATCTGAAACCACTTCCTGCAGTGGTAGAGGAGGAAAGAATATTTTCAGTATTAGGAACAAATACCAAACCTAATGGAAATTGGTCTTTATGGAAGGTGCCTAGTGCACCCACAGCATTCGGGGTACAGCGGTGGAGTAATTCTCTCATGGGCCAGACGATGGGCGCAGGCATTTGTGTTTCACCACTGGATTGAAAGGAAGGTTCGGCATTGTCAGCTCTATTTTCATCTACGTAATGATGGTACTTGTGGCAGTGAATCATCTTGTTGGCTACCTTGGTATCAACACCCATGTAACTTCAGGCTAGGAGCGCAGTCCTTGAGAAGGAAACTTTAAGGGTATTGCAACACAGTAGTGGCTGTCTGCACATTCTGGGGTTTCAAGTCAAAGCCAGTCAGTTTTCTTTTCTTACTGAAAGTTACTCACATTTCATTGCTACTGTTTTATTGCATCCTACAGGATCACGATTACAAAGGAGAAGTTTACCAGCAGTTCATTACCCAGAGCGCTCTCTAACAGCAGCATGAAGCAAGACTGTGTCAGCCCATTTCCAGGTAAAGCTATCTGCCTCCACAGAGGAAAATGGAAACTGGTTAACCTGTTACGTGGTTGTAATTTAGTCCCTCTCCTCTTCTGGAATAACATAACTCCCCTCAGTATTTTCATTAGGCTTTTGAATAAAAAACTCCTACAGGTTGTGTCTAGTATTCCTTAAACTCTTGACATACAAAGCTCAGTGAGATATTTACTTAGAGGACTAAAAGGAATACAGACCACATAAGGCATGCTTGGCGAATAATCTGCTCGGTTACAGATGCAGTCAAGAGCAGTTTTGGCGAGAAAGTACTCCCAGGACTTTAAAGAGCGCTGAAAGAAACCCACCAAGTGTACACATTAGACAAAATGCTTCCGTTTCATTTCTCCTCTCTTGGACATTTTCAGAATTACCGGACAAGACCCTGAGCAATCTTGGAACGGCTGACTTGGAGCAGGAATTTGCACTATAGCCCTCTAGGGGTCTGTTCCAACCTAAATTTTTATATAATTCTGTGAATTTAAAACATAGTAGTAAAAAAATCACCCTTGCCTGTACTTACACAGTGTTTATTCCTATACTGTTACAGTAAAAATACTAGTGAGGAAGGAAAGCTTGCAGAAGTCTTTAAAAAATCAGCTAGGAAGCAGTCTTTCAAAATTACCTTTTTTTATCCACATACATCGTATAAAATCTGTGTGCATCGCACAGGTTTAGTTCTTGTCAGTAGCAAAGGTATTGTTAGAAGAGCTACTGGAATCATTGTGACCTTCTGAAAATGTAATGACTGCTAGAGCTTTCTGAAACTATAATAATGGATTTCTATTATAAACCGATTTACAGGCATTCATTTTGTTTTAACTCCTGATGGCTGGGTTTATATGAAAGAAGGAATAAGAAGAGAGACTTTAGTTCTTGATTTTCAACTGCAAAGGGAGTAGCTGATTTCATAACTATTTTCAAAATTCCCTGAACGTGCTGGAATTTCTTTTTAAATGTACCATAGTCGTATAAATATTGCCCTACATTTAATAATGCATATGGTCCTTAATTCCACAAGCATCAGCAGGTCTGTGGCAAAATACAAAATACAAAGACTTGGTTCTTTTATCTTTTGAGAGCCAAGGGTTTCCCAGCACACTAGGAACTGCCTAAAGGGCCAAGTCATCTGTTGACAATTAGGGCAAGTTTTCACATAAGGACAAAGTGAAAAATGAAGGAACTCTGTATCTCACGTAGAACTGCACTGTAAAGGATTAACAGCATCAAACAAAACTTGGTAAGCCCAACTCTGATACTTATAAAAAAAAAAATCTGTATTTTCCCTGTTTACCACTTAATATTTACACTAGCATGAAGTTGATGCAGCACGCTTTTAAGGGAAGTATAATTTCATAGATACACAGTTGTCTTATTATGTACAAACACCCTGTTCTAATTTCTGTGAATATGGAAAACTGGTAATTATGCTTCTAACAATTTTCTACAGAAAACAAGTAACTTTGAAATCTTACTTATTTTAATGTGCATGAAGTAAAAAATAAGCCAGTCTCCTTCGTTGTTTTGCTGAATGTCACAATAATTTGAGAAACAAGATGGTACAGTCAAATCAGGCTGCTATGGGTGAGAGCTTTTGTGGGGTTTTTTAATTTGATATACTGAAGGTAAAATTCAGCATGAATGAATCGCTGAAAGAGACTGCACCATGCTGTATGAAGCAGTGTGACAAAAACAAATGGGTGCTCTGAATAAGATTAATCTCATTTCCCTCTTGTGGGCCTCTGTCATAGTTTTATTGTACAATTTTGTGGGAGCTTTTTTTGTCTATATTTAAAAGTTCAAAAGGTATCTGTACATTTTTTATAAACCTGCTGCACAATACTAAATGCAGGCAGGGCATAACTGATGCAGACTCGCTAAAGGCATCAGACAATACAGGTTTATATGAACTGAATGTATGACTCAAGGCTACTCCTGTGCGTTCACAAATGCTGAAGAAGGAATTTGGGCCTCTGAATTTCAGGCAGACTCATCCAGGAAAATACTGGTAACCCACGAGTTGTGTAAGTACTATAAAGGGTATAATTACAAAGCTATCGTAAGTCTTTAACAATCCTTTCAGTGGCTTTGCTTTTATTAGAAGCCCATAGACATTAATGTGTGCTTCATTAAGATTCATGTTTCTATTCTGTACGATAGGAAAAGGAAGCAAAAATTCATCTGTCACAACTATCTTCATTTCAGTTCCCAAGAGAAAACCATTTTGTTAAAGCTTCTGAGTTTACTAAGGCTGCAAAAGCAGTGAATTTCATTGTTTTGTCCTGGAGTACCATGTAGAAAAATCATGCTAATTTTAATTGCCACTTGGGGATTGTTTTGTGGTTTTCTTTTTTTTTAAAAGGGGAAATGCACGATTATAATTTAATTTTTGTTTAAAAAGATGGTGAGGCAATCTCTTTCTTCTTGCTCAAATTGTAAAAAGGAGAGGAAGTCCTGAACTGGCTAATGACAGCGTAAGGGTAATGAGCTTGATAAATACTATACATCAAATGATAACGACTTACATTTTCTGCTTGTAGTGGAGCAGCACTCGGCTCCAGATGCAAGCAAGCTCTGCCTGTGCCCATGCAGTAGCCAAGGCACAGAGCCCAGCCGAACACTCTTTGCTTATCAGCTGTAGCTTTGTGCTGTATTAACCGTGGCTACGTGGTTTTTGGTTAGTCTAGAATGTGGGCAGAGGGAGTTTCCATCTGCCAGGCAAAAAAAGAAAAGACAGCTTGGCTGTCCCAGAGCTTTTCCAGTGTAAATCCACAACTGAAACAACAGTGGAGAGAGATTAAGGGACATAGAAAAGTCATGCAGCAGCGGCATTAAAAAAAAATACAGTATTCACAATCGCTGGAGTTCTGGACTATTGCTGTTGCCCCACGACTATCCTCAGGAAGAAGGGAATGTTAGTATTCTATGTAAAAATAACTAAAACCAGATTAACGAAGTGAAACCATTTACCTGAAATGCACAAGGTGTGTTATCCATACAATATACTCTCAGATTGTAATCCAGAGAATTGCAAGACAGGCAGCCAAAAACCGCTACTTTCAGCTGTCGAACGGCACAGTCAGAGATCGGTTCTCCAATAAGAGCATAAGTTCCAAAGCTGTTTAAGAGAATGTGACAGGCATAAGGATCCAACAGGCAGTAGCAAGAAGTAGTTTCCTCTTCCACAGACATCACTTCCTGCAAAATGAAATTCAGGACAATAGGAGTCATGACATTACTTGTTCATTTTTATTCAACTGGAATGTAAAGTATTTCTGAGAGCGCCAGTCTGTACACTCCTCACTCGTGCTGACCTCAGGGAAGGGGAGAAGGTAGACTACCTCTATGAGTAAATACTCCCAACTGAGCCCTGAGTCAGCAGCAGGAGTTATGGCAATATACTGTGCAGAATTCAGTGTGTACAGCATATAATAATGATGATGATGCGTAAGCAATTTTAGCATCCTTTTTTCAAGAGCTCCTGACTTTCTAGCTAATTTTTTTCCCAATGTCAAGTTAAGAAATTACCTTGAAGATTAAAGTCAATAAGCAAACCTTGAACAATAGTCGGTATTTGACTTCCTTTCAGAACATCCATTACAGTTATGTTTACCTTCATCAAAAAACCACCTATCCCACTCTTTTGCCTTTCATGCTTAGTTCTGCATTACGGCACCATTAGATGAGGTATCTGAGCAGTCTACAGTCTGGTATTACACTCCTTGTTAACTCCAGGGTGTTTGTAACCAACACCGATGGAGCTGACTGAGTAATGAGTGCATCTAAAGGAGGAAAACTAAGCTGAACTTGAAATGGTTTAAACGAGAGCAACAAACAACATAGTGGCTTAGAGGAGGAAAGGATACAGTCAGTTATGGTATGCATGAATGTTTTAACTACTGTTTTTTTCCCCTCACAATGCAATGAACCGAACAGCTCCATCAGCAGCAGTGCAATAAAATCCGATTGACTGTGGATTTGTGTCTAGTTACCGGCTTCTGCGGTTCTATTTAACCTGTACAGTGAAAACTTTAGTTGGGAAGTTCAGCACCTTTCTATCCTGCGTGGGTTTCCGTAATGTTGAACAACAGCTCAGTTCGTACTTTAGCCATCCCTTCAGGAGCATTGCTAGTCGGCTGTCTCCCCAGATGATGCAGAAAGTTTAACACGTTTTAGACTGCTGCCTACCAGGCAGTTTCAGTTGAAGATGGCCAGTGGGCTTAAAAAATGCAGGTGGACAGACACAAATCATCAAATGCCCATGTCACGAATGCACAAAGCTTGACTTCCCCAGTAAACCAGGATTAGAAAATACATGTTCAACTATATTTCATTTAATGTACACTAGTCCTTCAGAGGTTATGAGCACAGAGTTAAAATGACATGTACAAAAGGACAAGATTTTTAAATCAGGAGGAGCCTTCTAGGTTAAAAAAAAAAAAATCAAAGTTGAATTGTATATTTTTAACCAGTTCCATAACTTTCTTTATGTCCTGATAAATTCTTGCATGGGTATCATGATCTGTTGTGACATGAGTCTCCGAGAGCTATGATCTATCAAAAATAGTTTTAGTTTTTAAAAATAAATGGCTACTGGTTCCTTTATTAAGTTCTCTGAGAAAATGAATACTTGCTCGTGTCACATGGGCTAGGTCATAAAGTTGACCTTTCTTGCATATCTTGGCAAAACAGTTGGAAATAGTTTAGCTGCTTCTTAACAAAACACAAAATCTTTTTTTTTTTAATATTGTTTCTTTAAGATGACTGTTTCTATCACTTACATAATCTTTGACCTGCACCTGCATGAATGAGAGTAATCATGTTTCCATCGTTAGTACAGCCCTTTAAGCGTGAGTGGAAGTCTAAACTTACCTCCCATTTTCCTTGCTGTGTCCTTTTTTTCAAGTGAATGTTCCAGTGCTCTGAATTTACTTCTGCGCAGTGTGGTATCGTCAAGGCAAAGGGAGTGCTGACAGACAGATCTGAGGGCCCACAGGTTACTTCTGGTCCTAGAAGAACATCTGTGCCTTCTGGCTGGAGGCTTCGTGGGGGGGTGGAGACAATAACATCTGTCAGGCTCTTTTTAATAAGGAGTGAAAACTCACTTTAACTGCTATTTTAAAAATATTTTAGTTAAAATCTAAGTACTGTGCTCATCTGTTACAGAAAAGGATAAGCAAGCCAATTACTGTGCTAGTTTTCATGTAAAAGCAGTAGCTGCAGGTGAAACAGAACTTTAAGGCCACATCTACTCAAATCGTTGGCTGGTCAGGTCAGGAATCTGGTCTTTAAAATACATTTCCATTTGCTTAAACCAAATACAACACGACATTTACTCTATGCAAGTAAGCCTTACTTTATGCACCAGCTGGTAGTATTACCATCTAATTCTGCTTTCAAAGACTGTCATCAACAATATTTTCACAGTAATGAAGATAAAACAAATTATGGTTTAAAAACACAGTCTCGTAAGTTTTTCCAGATTGAGTGCGATCTCCCTGGTTTGAAAACACATTTCTGTTCTGCGGAATGAACAGGCTAGGTAACTCAGAGCAGACATCGGGGACACAACTACTTCGCTTAGCGGGCTCCATGACACTCAGCGGAGATCCCATCAGCACAACTGACATCTAGGGATTCATCTCATCTGAGTGTAATCACCTGTGTTTGGTTAGATTAACTGCTGGCTGAGTTATAAAGATGAAGTATCTGACAAGAACCATCTTCTCGTTCATTCAAACCTAAATTTAACCCTGTCCCAGATACATGTGCTTTCCTTACCTCTTGCAATAAACACCTGCGCAGAGCCAGGGACAGTGGGTGAGACTCACTTCTTGGACATTAAAGCTACCAACTGAAACATCTTGTTCTGTTGAGGGTTGGGTATTTTTTTTTAACACTGTAATCCTTAATCTGTGTTGTATGATCCCAATTTTTGGCTTCTAAATTAGTGGACATGTAGTTCACACTTAAAATCAAAGCAAATGGTGTTTCCAAGATAAAAATAAGGGGAAGAATGTCAACCAAGACATAAGTAAGATGATATAGTAATAAAACAAATATATAAATAAGGCGAAAATCCCTGCTTAAAAATTAGGATATACTTCTGCTGCCACGTGGCAAGCTAACAGCAGCATTGCTCCTAGAGCTCTGCAATAGGCGCATGGCAGCCACCAAACCATCCCATAGTGCCTGTGCTGAGCCCAGGGCTTCACGGCTAAACTGTTCCATTCTAACTTACCCAGCCGACCTGCATAATACATTTCAGTGAATGTAGCTCTCATGTGGGCACGCTTACGTGTAGCCCTGCACTTCAATCGATCAGATTCCAATCCTGCAAATTGACTTTGCCCATCCGTCTAACATCACCGGGGGTAGCAGTCTCCCTATAACTGTAATAGTAAGTGCTTTGAGAATGCAGTTAAAAATACCATCCTTGCTAAAGACCTGAAAAGTCCCAACAACTTCAGTGACATCCCTTGCTAAAGATTACATGTACAAGTGTTTCTGAAAGATGAAGACTGGAGTGAAACAACCCCCCCCC
>Ga0065711_1000430_pt1 | contig 107004 bp, 50 predicted proteins | sample Hoacrofraction12_FD_59098 | JGI IMG/M metagenome (GOLD analysis project Ga0065711, IMG submission 59098) | Hoatzin crop microbial communities from Cojedes, Venezuela - Epithelial fraction 12 v2 (version 2) | ecosystem: Host-associated > Birds > Digestive system > Esophagus > Crop | place... | reverse complement strand
GTCTCCTTCTCTGGAGATATTCAAGACCCGCCTGGACAAGGTCCTGTGCAGCCTGCTGTAGATGACCCTGCTTCGGCAGGGGGGTTGGACTAGATGACCCTTCCAACTAGAGGTCCCTTCCAACCCCTAACATTCTGTGATTCTGTGATTCTGTGAAGTGCAGGTAGTGCTTCCCCACGTCAGCAATAAAAAGGACAGTCCAACCAGGGAATCTGAAATTCCCCAAACCTTTTGGTGGGTACAAGCTGCCCATCTGTAAAAGGCCACATGTCCTGATTCCTGTCAGCCTCCCTGATAACCACTGTTATGTAAATCTTTGCGTGCTCAGATACTGAGTCCACTATTAGTGATTTACTGGATTTACTGTTGTTTTGATTTGGGTAATTGTACTACTGATTCATATTTGTTACTGTGCTGTTATTCTGAGATAAATTGTTTACCCCAAGAGCTGTTGGTTAGTCGTGTCTGTCACCGCATCTGGAACCTATGGCATGGCAGGGATGTCTTAAGGCCCTACAATGCTGGATATGTTATGAAATGTACTTCATGGCCCCAGCAAAATGCACAGTTAGAAATGGATGAAAAAAAACATAAAGAGCTGAGAAGAGGTGCTCAAGTAGTCAGAGATGGACATTATTTATGGAAATTGCTTCTTGTCAGATGTTTCGAAAAGGGCTGTGCCTAGGCACCCCGGGGTAACAAACTGAAAGGTCGTTTTGCAAAGAATGTTTAGTGACTGTGCTCTGACCTGGAGTTCAGAGATCTGTACTCAATTCTTCAATCCATTCCAGAATTTGTATGCAACCTTGTGCAAATAATCTAGTTTCTGAGTGCCATATAGTTCCCATTCTTTAAAATCAGAAAAAAGTGTTGCTTTATTTCACAGAGAATGAGTTCAGAATTTCTAAATCATTTAGCTTTTATGACAAAGAAGACCAGAGACGAGAACATGCAGAATGGGAAGTAGTTGCAGGTTACAGAGAAGGTAGGCTTCATGCCATCTAACTTTAGAAGTCTATAATACTTTACTCTGACTTACTACTCAATGCTACTTTTGTATTTGGTGGGGTGAAATAAGCATTTTAGAATACTGTTCACCAGACCTATATAAGGCAGGTGTTTTATATGAAAGACACTGCATCCGAAATGTGCTTAATTTTTCCACTGACATAAAGTGCAGCCTTAGCTGCTCTGCTGTTATGTAGACACCTATATCACAGATGCCCTTATTTGGTCCTGTGACTGCCACCCCTTATGTACATGTGCAGATTGCTTCTAACAAGTGGGAGGCTTAGGGCTTAGGTAAGTCTCATTCCTATCATAAATAAATATAGAATAAAATAAAAATAGCCAAGCTATACTGTGAAATGAAAAAAGTCTAACAATTATTAAACACCAATGTGAAATAAAATGGTTTTTTAATTGCAATATAGACAAAAATTATTACATAACAGATTTATTTTTTTTTTTTGTGAGCGCAGAAGTATGAATATACATAAGCTTTCCCCGTGTGGAGATGTTGAAAGTAAAGTGCAATTCTTGTACCTGATTCTGGTAAACTGGAGGTAAAATTGCAGCATATGTAAAGGTCCAAACCAGAACGTTTGTCATGTTTTGGGTTGAAGACAGAGTTCCCGTCTTCTTGCCTTCATATAGATATTCGTTCAGGGTGCATCCATGTTAAGATTATGGATGTAGGCCATTCATTCAGGGTGCTCTCAGAAATAGCTGCCCTGCCTTCAGGAACTCTTAAGTAACATGTCACTTTGATGTTCTCTGATATACCTGCTTCAGGACTTTACACAATATTCTTCAAAACATGTCACTTCTATTTAAGATGTTTCAAACCTGGACTATCACTGAGGTGTCCATTAGACTCTAAACTGGCATCTCTAAGAAGCATTTTAAGCCTTCTTGACAGTGTCAAGATTTCGACATCTAACAGATTACCAAATATAGCATGCACAACCTGTCTGCAGACTCTGAGTACTGCTGTCTACATTTACTGGTATTAACATTTTTAACAAAACTATCCTCTGTATCATTTTCTGTTAATTTATTGCTATTAAACTTCACTAGTTTGGCCTGGTAACTTTTCTTTCAAGTCTGTTTTCTTAGACTTTATTCTAAAAGCAGGAGGAAACAATATGCAAAACCACTATCTAAGACAGAATGGCCAACCTTTTCAGTACTGTGGGGAGCTCAGGCCATATATAGAATCTCAGGCCATATATAAATGGTAATATCAGCCTCTGGAGTCAAATGATAGCAACTTCCTATGACAGTGAACTTGTCAAACTAAATTTTGGAAAACATGTTTAATTTATTCAGGCCAGTTCTCATTTCTGCCTTCTTAAAAGACTAGCCACATGCCCCTCATTTTAGGTGAAGTTATTTAAAGACAGATAATTTTTTAAAATAACCTTAAATAGGAGCAGTTCTGTTATCAACACAGATTTGCTGGGACTCCAACAAAACTTCCACCCAGTAAATGGGTCAAAACTGTTCTTGATTAAATGAGATACAGTTTTAGTTTTAAGTATGAATCTTTGAGCCTTTAATTCTAGGATATGTCAAAACTGCAGTGTAATTGAAACTGGTATGTAGTAATAATCCAAGATTATGGATATATAACAATTTTCTGTATGTTGTGCAGCACCTGGTCCGTGGGAGTAGCATCCTCCTGCTGTCCTGGTCCTGCTGCTGTAGGTCACTTTGCAGGACGTTCCTTTGTCAATGTTCAGTCCATCTTTGTAGGGAAAGCTGAAAGGAGAAAGGCAAGAAAATAACTCCTCAGTTAGAAAGCTCCAAGGAAACAGTTGAGACAACTTCATCCTGGGAATAAAGTGTTTTACCCCACTGGGAATAACTTGTCAGGAACAGACTCTTCAGTGATCTCTGTCAGCAAACCAGATTACCTGGCTCTGTGAAGGTACATGATAGAATTTGCCTTTCCCATTATAAAGGAAAGTAGAAAAAGACAATTAACACAAAGGCCTCTTTTATTTTAAAATCTTCTTGTCTCTCAGATACTTTGTGCTTCATTAAACAAATAGAAAGAGAGAAAAAAGGACAAAAACACAAAGCAGGAAAGGAAGAATACTTCGCATTAAAGGAGTTGCCTGTCTGTCATAGCTTCCTGAGCAGCAAAAAATGCCATCCTTGAGCCTCCTTCAGGCACATTCAGGTAATCTGAGGGAATACTAGTGGAGTGCAGCCAACACCAAATTTACATATGGGACAGCTGTGTTTTTCCTCCAGTGCAGTACATGACTCACGAAGGTCTGAGACTTGAGGTTGCATTCAGTCAGACTCAGTCGAGAACAAACTCACTGCTAGTTGTCTTCTAATTAGGACAAAATCACTGTTTCATATGGAAATTTCCTGGCTCACATTTAAGATTACAGAACAAGGCATAATGTGCCATATGTGTGAAGTAGTGCTTAACAAATGGGACGGTACACTCTGTATTGCTGCAGACTCCAAGGCTGTGCTAGAAAAGGTTTGTCTGAGCCTACGCCTGCGCCTTTTGTCAGACAGAGATACTCAGGCAATGTCTGCCACTTCAGTGCCAATACAGCAGGTTCCGAATTTAGAAACAGCTTCCACAAGCTAAAGGTAGCGATACCATTTTCACAGTTACAGAGTCTGTTTCTCTCACACTGAAAGTAAGCCAGATGCTTAAAGGTACTTAGGCTAATATACTTTTACCTGAGGAAGATTATAATTCTTTACCAGCACTAGTACTAGTTTGTATATGGTGCAGCTATGTATTCCTTCCTCCCCCGATGCCTCCTACTGCCTTCATTAGTAAAGCTGTATCCAGTCACACTAGGTGCTCATGTTGGTTGGGGATAACTGCTCAAACCTCTTAAATCTAGCCCCATAGCCAGTCTTTCAGAATTAAGGTTTATTCAACTATTCTTCCTCTCTCTCCCGTTTTTCACTAAACCACATTGTCAATACAAGCATTATGTTATCTCTCCTCTGTTCATCAACTACAAGAACTGACTACCGTAGCCTGGCTACTCGGTGCCAGCAAGCAGTCCCTGGGGCAGCGTGGCCAACCAGTGCTGTGTTGACTGTTTACCACTACAGATATGTGAAAAGACTTGATTTTATTTGCTTTTTTAATCCCACAGTTTTTGTCAGCATAAATTACAATCTGCTGTGTCACAAAACTGGTAGGTGTTGGACTGAACTTTTAGCCTTCACAGCTTTGGAGGAAGCAGGAGTATATAGTTGGCAAAGGTATTTTTAAAAATCTACATAATTTGCTTGGTCCGTGCCCAGCATAAAGGAAATTTCCATTAAATTGAACCTAAATGACAGTAAAAAAAAAGGTTAAATAATTTGTCAGTACTGTAAATTACACATTTTTAGATACTCAGTTCCTGAATATTCAGACCATTCAAATGATGGAGCAAATAATATGAACAATATAATTCATGTAGGTCCTCTTCACTGTGCAGCAAATTCAACCTTTCATGTTCTTTTTATTATTTCTCTAGTTGCGAAGAATTGTTATTCCTTAACCTCTTCAGCATATTCTTGTATTCACTTTCACTCAGATGCGTCAGAGATGGCATTTCTTTTAACAGGAGAATTTCTGTGTATGTTTCTTTTTGTCTATCCGAGTTTTGAGTAAACGTTGCAGTGTAGTTCTATTTGTGACAATGCTGTCTAGCATCCAGAAGATGGCAGTAGTTGCCAATGATTCAGTTGTAAAAGATGCCTATTTACAAAAACTGAAAAATAAAGAGATTACACCCAGAGGAAAGCCAAACTATATTTGCACGTGTGTAAAATATTACAACATATCAAATTATTAGTATTATTTATTAATTATAAGTTCTAAAATGGGCTATTGAATAGAACTTGCAAATGCATATGTTAAAGAATTTGCCCTAACAGTGAATTTCTTTTTTTTTTTAATCCAGCTATTAATATCAGTCAACCAAGCTTCAGTGGCACAGATGTCTTTGGCTATACCTCATTCCTAGCTTATTCTACAATCCCAAATATTACCTTCTCCTATGAATTCCGCTTGAAATTTCAGTTGGCAAACCACCACTCAGCTTTACAAGATAACCTGATTTTTTTCACTGGACAAAAGGGCCAAGGTAAGCTTTATTTTTATTGTTTATCCTTACAGGCTTTCAAATATTCGTTAACAAGTAGGATAACAATATACACAGATTTTTCTTGATTCTTTTTAGGATACAATTTTATTAGGAGGAAAAAAATCTCTTCAACACTTTGCTGTTTTGTAAACACACAGTAAACAATCAGGTTGTATACATGTTTCTTTTCATTAAGGAGAAGTATAACTGCTTCCAGTAATTAAAGTCAACAGTTAATCTGACACTTGAGGTACCATATTTCTGAACAAATTAAATGGAAACCAGAAGACTGAGCTTTTCTTTTCAGTCACAAACATAAATTTCATTACAGATTACATTTATTTGGTGCACAGTTTTGAGAGATGCTGCCTCAAATCTTCTTCCACTGATACTTATTTTATTGGAAAATCAATTCATCCATCCAACATCCCACATTCACCCTGCCATTTCTTCTTCCTATGTCCTCAGCAGAGGCAGCCATGAATTGCTGCAGTTGTAGCAGTGCCTGCACTTCCATGGCCCACAGGACTCACAATGCTGAAATCCAACCCTATGGCAGCCAGAATTGTACTCTCTGTTATTCATGTAAAACATGAGACCCTAAACCCAGAGATCATTTGAGGCAAGTTAACCCAAGCTAGCTATGAATAAGTTGTGCTACAATCTGTATAGCGAAGTATTCAACTTGGTCTGACTAACACAGCTGAGAAGCAGGTTACATAAATCTGCTTACTACATTTGTACCAAGATTTTAGCAATACTGTAGGTATCCCTTCACAGCTTCCCACTGTGGCAAGCTGACATGGGCTCAGCATGGAAGTGGGGTAAAAGAGGCTGTTACTCTATTACAGTGCAAACTAAAACATGTTAGCTTAGAACAGCTTAGCAGTTTACGTATCTGTGAGATAATTAAGCCTGTTACTTTTCATTTGGAAAGGTCTTGTCAAATTCAGCTAGTGCAGCTCAGCCCACCAACTGTACTTCATTGTGCCCTGATGCCCTGGTACAGCATATGGACAATCAGCCACAAACTGATTAACTTTATCAAGTTGATTACCCAAATAAGCCTAACACACAGAAGTATTAAACCACTACGAGTGTATTCAAACTCAAGATTTTGCTCTTTGTTTGTGTGTGAATCAGACTTTGCTAAGTTTTCTTCCAAACTTCAGCAACATATGCTCAGGCCTGACTGATCCTGCTAAATGAACCATATTCAACACTATTTTAATTTCATCCAGGTCTCGCATCACTCGTGCCACATTTTACTCCTGCAGCAGTCACCATTCACTCCCACACAGCTCTTCCTTTCGCTTGGTGTCACAGTTTACTCCCAGGCAGCTTTTCCTTTCATCTACTAATTATTTATTGTTGTGGATGGAGGATATATTGTCTGCCTTTTTTGGCTGGCCAAGTAAAAATGGTGCATGTAGTTAAGATTACCTAAAACCTTTCAATCAAGTCTTTCAGAAGCCAGTGTCCCCAGAATTACATTTTTATAACAATAATACATAGCTCTTTTGTAATACAAATATAAATGAATCATTAGAACATTCTTCTCAATGACAAGAATGAATCACCTCATCCAGACACATTTCTGCAACCTTGGGAACCGAATTTCAAACTGTCAGTACAGAATCTGTATTAAATGTAACAAAACACTAATTATACCTATTGTTCCACTGTCTTTCCTCAGGATAGGAAAAATGCAAATATGAAATGTAGAGTACCAATGGTGAAAAAAAACTTGATGTTTTTTTCAGTTACAATAGCCAAAAGAGAATACAAAGAAAACTCCTTAAAAAAAACATTTACGTTGCACTGAAGTCTGTCTCAAAAAGGCCTGCCTGCAGGGTGTACCCTGTAACGTCAAAGTCATTGCGAAGTATAGATCTTGCAATCATACTTAGCTGAACTGAGCAAAAAAAGTTCTTATTGGTGTCATTTTTATTAACAAGAGTACTAACATTCTGGGCTTATTATGCAGTTGTCAGGCAGAAACCCGGCTTTTTCGTATGTTGCATATAATTTCTTTTGTGAACGCTGCTGTACGGTAGTAACATGTTTCTGTAGCCCCATGTCAAGTGATGGGTGGGCAGCAGAGCACCAGCTGCCGGCAACGCTGAGAAACAACGGGGCGCCTGTAGCATTTTTATTTATTTTCTCCTTAGTTTAAATGGTTGAGGAGACTGAGTAACCCCCGTTTGAATTAGCAGAAAGCAATATTTCTTACCAAGTGAACTTTGCTTATTTCACCAAGAGGAGATGCTGTTGTTCTAAAAATTAACTTCTACCAAGTATCAAGCAACAATGCTCTCACCATGAGGAGAGTGAGGTTTTCCACAGCCTGTGAAATTTTTACATTTTCCTCTTTTTTCATTTCATTCAATTTCTTGTAGTGAGCATTCTCTTGCAGTAGCCCACCTGATTCCCCTCCATCGTCATCTTTGCCTAAACCATGGACACTGGTGTCATGGCTGACCTTTTGTGAGGTACCATCAAATGTTGTCTAACGCAGAGATGTTTAACATCTTCTTCCTCTTACCCCCACAAAGCTTATAAACCTTAAGTCCCCCTTGTTCTAATATCTCACTTCAAACCTCTCACAGCAGTCAGACTAACAGCACTCTCGATTTCCCCTGATCATAGTGGACACATCCTCTTCAGCCTCAGGGTTATAGCTGACCCCTGGCTTGGGTTGGAGTACTTGAAAAACTTCTCCCATTCCCACAGACCAAGATAAAAGTTGCCACTGTCTCTGTGTGTGTTGGGTTCGCATGCTCAGGCACTGGTGGGGGGCTGCAGGGCAGCCCTGTGAGGGGAGGAGAGACCCAGGCTGCCCCGGGACGGATACAGCTGGTTCCATTCAGCCCCGACTGACCCCACACAGGGCACAGCTGAGCCCCGCAGCCATGGTGGGGGCACCACAGGGAAAACCTGTGTCAGAAAGGGCTGAAAACAGCACAGAGAGAGGAGAAGGAAACAAAAAATGTGAGAAACAGCAGAGGAAACACAAGGTCAGAGGAGGAGGAGGAGGAAAGGTAGGAGCTTCATGCCACCTCCGCGGAGGAGCAGATTATCAACACTGCAGCCCATGGAGAGCCCCATGCCAGAGCAGATGATGTTCCCTGAAGTAATGGCAGCCCATGGAGAGCCCACGCCAGAGCAGAGAAAAGGTGTGAGGAGAAAGGAGCGGCAGAGAGAAACCACCATGTACCGACCATGGACCCTGACCCCCATGCACCGCTTGGTGCTGGGGGGGAAGAGGTGTCTGGAGTAAAGGAGTGAAGTTGGGCCTTAACGTATGTTAGGCTTATCTAAATAGTTGTTTGGTACTTATTTTACAAGTGGGAGTAAAAATATAAAAGCAAAACGACCCGTATTGCTTGCCCTGTGAATATTTAGATGGCAGTACTGCAAAAGTGTGGCAGCTTTTGTGTCCTGTTTCCAGAACTTTTCAAATTTTAGGTCAATTCAGGCTGAATACATGCTAATTACCATTGCTTTCAAACTAGAATAAACAAATCTGTCCTTTCCAAAAACTTACAAATATTGTTCTTCACTTATGAAAGAAGAGGAGGTAAATACGTATATGTATAAATACGGATGCGCTCATTATCAGACAGAAAAAAAACAAAGTCTGAAAGGAGAAAACCTGTATTTTTCACTTGACTAGAAATAAATTATTTTCAGGAAACAGAAAAACAGTGAATATAAAGGCCTTCAGAATTAAAAGCACTAAACCACTGATGGTTGTAAAGAGCACAGATCAAAAAAGAGGAAAGTGCTGCCGAGTGTGCTGTTTGCAACTCAAGCGTGAGATTATTTATACATACCAAACATTTTCTCTCAGTGTAAATTATTTTTAAAGGATGTTTACTGTAGTCCTGCGTTGCAGGACACTAACAACTGGTATGTATAAAAGTGTGCTTGTTCAACAGCTATAGGGTTTAATATAAGAAGTGAAAACTAGCTTAAAACAAATAATTCCAAGTTTCATTTGCCGCTCTCTTTCAATAAAAATGTACCGTGCTTGTTTGCCTTGTTTGTGCTTTCTCTTCAAGGATTTCTTCTGGTGACAGCATGTGTAGTACTAAATGTAAATAAATTATTTACTGCATATTTTCAAAGAAATTAGTTCCAAACTGAAAGCTTAAGGAGATTTTCGAGAATTAAAGCTGTTCTGACCAGAGAAACTTGAGTAACAAATACACTAGAGCTAACAACAGATATGAAAGCAGAAGAAGCAGGAGTTTTTCCTCCCCAAAATCCATTAGTGTATATTCTACAATATAACCACCATTGGTTTTCATAGCTAAGATACTTAAGTCACTTAACTTACAAACTTGAAAGTGTAAAATGTTAAAACATTAGCGATCTGATTCTATTTGCAGTGGTATTAGTGTCAGAAAAACAAAGTCAATAAATTTATGCCATTGTAAGACTAATGCATAAGTGGAAATCAACCATTACTAAATCCCTAAACAAGTGAATCAGAAATCAACAAAAAAAAAGTGAATTTAAGATGGCCTTATTTCTTAGAAATGTGCTGGAGAGTCTGTTTTCCCTTCCATCCTTGGTATGGAGAAGGAGTAAGACAAAAGAATCAAAAGCAACAAAACAGTTAGAAGCTGTCTCATTTATGCAGACTATTAATTAACATTATCTTCACCATCAGGTCGATTTTGCAGAATGCTGACACTTGCATTTCTTTCATGTACTTCATTTCCAAGACACCGTTTTAAAAATTCAGACAACATTTTAAATAACACTTTGTCTTTAATGTGCCTCCCCTACTTTTGCAGGCCACATTACTGAAGTACATTATGGACACTGCTGAAAATAGAAACTTTGGTAACGATTTAAAAAAATTGTTATTTTCAGTTTGGAATTCTGGTAATGTGCCAGTGTAACTGAAGGCAACGGGGCTTCATTCAGTCATGAACAAATCAGCGTAATAAAAACGAACAGCATTTGTGTTCTATTCAACTGACTGTAACTGGGCATTTTCTACAGAGGCTGTGTATTCAAATTCATTGGAATAATCTTTTTATATATATTCATGTTGCACGAAAATACTAACTGTATAGAATAATCAAACTTCTGTGTAGAAAAAGCAGAGTACTGTTCCCCTCCCCACACTGCTACTGTGGCATGTTCATTTACAGCATATGAAATGAGGGGAATATGGCAGTGTTGGCCGTGAAAGAGCAGTAGTATGCAGAGCTTCAGTGGGAGGACGAGATGTACATATCATTGCTTCTTGCAGCAAAAAGCCTACTTTATCTTTTGCAAATGAAGCAAACTCCCCATGCACTTGGAACAGGGCTATCAAGACACACATTTGAAATGAGGGTCACTGTATGACACTGCAAAAACAAATAGAAAAAGACCTTCCCCAAAGCACATACAAAATGAGATAGCCTTATGAAAACAGAAGTAAATATCGAATAAAACCCAGTTTACAGGCATGAAATTGAGCACTGAATTGCTTGAATTCACAGGAGAATTTTTAAAAGAAATTGTTGGCTTTGAATTTCGATTCAGGACATCCTATTCCAAGACTGAGAACATTCTTCCCTTTTAACTTCGCTTGTATCCCAGTTCTTTTACCATACTAAGAGCATGTGCAAAATAAAGGGTGGTGTTTGTAGAAAGAAATAAGTTGATCATGTTTTCTCTAACTAATGGTGGTTCCACTCTTGCTTACATGAGAAGACAGATTGAATTCCTTTCAAACATGTCAGCATAAAAATCTGTTTACTTGGAATGAGTCCAGGAATTTAACTCTTTCTTACAAGCTTTATGTCAGACTTAAAATCTTTCAAATTAGATTTTATAGTATAATACCTATAAAACACAGACTACACTTATGGCACGTAGTCATAAATGTAAAGAAATTTAATTATTTACTGCAAATTGGCAAATGAATGTGTTCTAACCTGAAAGTTTAAGAAGACTTCAGAGGATTAAAGTATACAACTGCTCTGACCGGAGAAACTTCAGTGACAAATACTCTAGAGCCACCCAAATCAGGGGCAGCTGCAATAAAGTCTCCAGGCTCTCTTGGGTCAAGGGCAGCCGGCTGAGCTTGACAGAAGCTGCTAGAGCTTCCTCAGGCCCACATCCCTGCTGCTCCTCTTGCCTCACAGCAGCAGGTGCCCTCAGGTTTTGAGGTTGTTAAAGTACCTACTGTGAAACCTGAAAGCATACTGGAATAGAATGAAGTCATGGGCTACTCTCACATGCAACTCAGAATTTCCATTTGCTCTTTTTAAGCTTTTGGAAAAGTTGAGATTTATTCATGTTGCAGGAGGAGGGAACAGCAATGACTGTTAAATCCACTAAGGTTCAACAGGTTTTGTGGATGTCACTAACCTACTCTAGTGTGAAAAAGAGCTTCCTTCAAAAGGCCTGTAAATAGCTTCAAAATCTCTGCAGGTTTCTATTTTAAATCCACAAGAATACTGGAAATAGTATTACAAGTTAAACAGAGAATATTAAAAATATATTTATGCAAAACTTAAAATCTTCCTGGCTAAAATTTTTCTGTACTAATACGTTATTAATGGATTTGGAGAATATTTTATGCATCAATATTCACTAAATCCTGGAATAAGTAGTTACTCTATTTTTGTCTTTTCAGGTCTGAATGGAGATGATTTCTTGGTGTTAGGCCTCCGTAATGGCAGAGTAGTATACAGCTACAATCTGGGTTCCGGCACAGCAACAATCATTAGTAAACCACTTGATCTGACACTCAGCATTCATTTCATCCATCTTGGCAGATATCTTCAAAAAGGCTGGCTGAAGGTAAGAAATTATTTCTTTTAGAAGGATAGTTTTAAAATGAAAGTGTTCTCTTTTTTTCACATTTTATATGGAAAGTTTAAAAATTACTTTTGTGTTTCTCTGTTAAGTTTGGAGGACTGTCTTTATTAGGAGTTCCTAAATAAGGTAAATTCCTTTCTTTTGACAAATAAAATATTTCATTGAAAGGTGGATGACCAGAAGAATAAAACTGTCACTTCTCCTGGGAGACTGGTTGGACTCAATGTCTTCAGTCAGTTTTATTTAGGAGGCTATCGTGAGTATACTCCAGAACTCCTACCAAAGGGATCCAGCTTTAAGAACGGCTTTCAAGGTAAAGATTATACTGTTTTTAATTCCTTTTAAAACATGCATTAGTTTTTTTCAGTTGCCTATGGAATAAAGATCTAAAATCTCTGTCTTATAAGGAAACAAACTAGGATCTCCTTGGCTGAGATTCCTGTGGCCTTTTCATTATTTCACTATGATAACTAAGAAATATGATGCAAAGAGAGGCTTTGCTAAACATTTTTAATACTTTCTGTTTCTCATAAAAATGGAAGTTTGCCATGATATAATTTCTTCTTACCTGTCCCTGTTCTACAGAATTGCTCCAAAAGGACTTTCTTTCTCTGCAGTGAAGTAGTTTAGATTCTTCTCCCAACTAGTTCTGACCACTGTCACTGGCAGTGCTAGTTTGGTTAATAGTTTTCATGCTGAAACCTTCTTTCTGATAGGACATCATGAAATTTGATTATTTTTTTTTCCTGACATCATGATCTATATCTCTAGACCGGAACTAAATAATTCCTGTTAAGAATATTTCAGCTATTTATGTAACAGATAGTAATTCCTACCTCAAAACTGATACTTGAAGCTCTGTAGAAATCTTAATTCAACTCCTATCAGATCAGCAATGAAGCAAAGGATTGGTTCATAACACTTCTTTATCTGCATTCCGTACTCCCTTAGAAACAATGTGCTCAATATTTGTGAAGTAAACTTCAATTTCTTAAGCACTGGAAAGCCTTTCAAATGACAAGAAAACATATTGCCACAGCAGAGCAAATTTGAGTTCTCAATTATAAAATTGGGGTTATAATCACATTATGAAAGGCAAGCATAGCAATAAAATTCACTGTCATACAGTACTACACTTCATTTCCACTAAGAACACATAGCTGCCGCTTTTCCAGCCATCACCTTACTACTTTCTTTTACAGAGAAACTTCCTCAAAATCAATTTCTTATCCTATAATCAACTTTTCACTCAGAGAGTCAGATGGATTAACATTTCATCTGTCTCTATGTTTTCAAGAAGAATGGATTGAATAGTTACACTTTTCATAGCTTCCTAACAGCTTGCAAATTGGCATATCATAAAACACAACATCTATGCAAGTATTTTAATAGTGTCAATATTTGTGAAGTACTTCTGGCTTCTTTTATAGATATGTTAAGGTTAGGGGTGACCAACAGGAATCTCTGGTGCTTCACTTTAACTGCAAACCTTTCGCCAGGTTTACAGGTTCCTCATGTTGCAACTGTATTGTGATGGTCAAAGTTATACAAATGCAGGATGAATATTTTTCCAAAAGATAAAAAGTATTTCAAAGTTAATTTACTGTTAGTTACCATAAAATTTATTTATTTTTTCTTTTTATTTAAAAAGAAGTCTCTACCTCAAAATTTTGTCAAACGTGTAGCACATAAACAGTTTTTTCTTCATCCGTATCATTCACAGTATTAAGTCTACTACATTTGTTAATTCTTCCATGCTCCAGTTCCCAGCAGCAGCTTGTCTCTGTTCTCCAGAGCATATGACTTTCAAGGAAGATACACTTCCCTATGACCAATATACTACAACATTTTCTCATGTAGTCAGCATCTCATTTGTTCTTCTAGCTCAGAAATCTCCCCAGTTTTGGCTCTCAGGATCAGAAGCAAACCTTCATAGCCCTTCTCCAGAGTGGGAACTGCAATACCACTAACATAAAAGAAAATTTGAACCATTTTACTTCAGCCAATCTGCAGCTATAGGGAGCCCACAGAAAAACTCTGAAAGTGACAGTAAAGATAAATTTATCTAGCACACATTTGATTAAACCACTCAGACTTTTGCAAAGATGTTGTTGGCTGCTTTTAAAGACGTGATTTATTAAAACTCTTTGGCTTCTAATACCAGAGTGTACCTCTCCTTTTGTAAGAAATCACTATTGGATTAAGAAACATTGAGGTCAGCCTTGCTGCTGCAGACCTCAGTGTCGGCGTGCAATCATTTAGGGTTTTCACTCTGTACAGCTACTGTTTCAGACCGTTGTCCCCCTTACTTGCATGCCTTTAGCAATTCTTGTTCAAGTAATTTCCATGTGGGGTGAGGAAACTTAAAATAATTGTCTTTTATAAACTGTAATTGAATAAGTGAAAGATTTGGAATTTTAAGTTTAAGAAACCTGAGGATCAGCACGTACAGATTCTTTTGACAGGCTGAAGAATGACTGATGGTACCTGGAGCAATTCAGAAAACTCCTTCAACCCCTGTGAGAAGCTGAATAAACTGGTAAAGGTAGAGCTCAGATGAAGCAGCCAAGTTCGTGTGGCATTTGAGGTGTTCTGAACTTTGAGCTTCACCTGAATTCATACCTCCTTGTGGGCTTACAGGACCCTTTTGTAAATGGGAACCTGGTAGGATAGCTTGCCGAAGTGTCCAGCTTTTCTTCACTGTCCTATAACAGTGTAATTAAGGGACCTTTGAGAGTTTTCTGAGATGTGTAGCAGAGCGTACTGCAGCTGCTCTAAACAGTCACTATGGGTTTTAGGTAGCTGCAAGTCCTGTGGCCAAAGAGACTCAGCCTGCTCATTATGGACAATCTGAAATGGAGTATAAAACCAACTGCCTCATGTTCAGGTCTGCGCAACGCAACACTATGACTCACCTACACAAAACAATACAGAGCATTATTTGGAAAAAGCCAGAAGTTATAGCTGAACTTCCAGATCTCACATCTCTGAGACAGGCAGAGAGTAATTGGGTGTCAGGGTGAAAAAAAGAGGGAAAGTTCTGGTGTTTTGTGCTCTGTGCTACCATGACGGCAGGATGCAGGCTTTAGCCATAGAAGCAACTGATGGAGAGCCAGGGCTTGCATCTGGAAATAAGCGAAGAGCAGAGAGGAAGGAGCAGCTGATTGTTCATGTAGTCCTGTTCATAAACAGGATGAAGTATGACTGTAGAAGCAATCTGTTGTGTGACAGCAAATAGCATTAAATGGAAGAGTAAAAAGGCAAAAGAAGCTCTTCCCATAAATGGGAACTGCTGAGGAGCTCTCACTCTGAAAGACCCACCTCTTCCAATAAATGATTTTGCAAAGAAGTAAATAAAATTTCAGCTACTGCTGTAACTTTCAAATATAAAGCAAACCCAGAATTCCTTTGAGTTCCAAATAGATACAAATATAGCTTTGTGGTCATAGTTTATGTTCATAATAAACTAGAATATATTGCAAGCCTGCCAGGGCAAAACTACTTTTCTTTATATTCCTGCATCACACATGTAACAGAAGGAAAGTCACTTCTGAAGTGGTTTTTAATCAGTGTTGTCTCTTGCATCACAGTTTGGTATGATTCATAGAGGCCCTCTGGATGCTCAGGTCACAGCTCAGAGCAGCACTGGGTAGTCATTGTGGGGGACATCTTCTCTTTTAGACAAACACCCCACTATTCACAAGCAGTCAGTCAAAAACAACAGGGAAAAAGAAAAGTACACAGACAGGCAGAATTTTAGAAATGTGTAAATTCAGTACTGCATTCAGGTAGACCACACTTTATCTATGTATCTGTTTCTGCCAGTTCTCCTGCTGCATTCTTAGTATATCTTCTTGAAAATGCCTGCTTTGTGTATTTTTTAGTCTAATTAGTACGAGGTGCTTACAAGCAGGTAAGTGAGACTAGTGAGAAATTTTTGAAAAAATTCTTAGTATCATAAGGATACATAAGAAAAAAAAAAAGATGAGTAATGAAGTCATATTTTTTATTATAATCTCTGAAGTTTCCTTAATCCATTGTAGGTGGCTCTTTGGCGGTTTGTGAGCTCTGCTTGACTGGGGGAAAAGTTATAAATTAAATTGAGAGTGAAATAAAAGTCATTGACAGAAAGCTCTAAGTGTGGTCTAAGGAGTCACTAGACAAGAGATCACAAACAAAAAGGTAGTATACCCTCTGGGAGTGCACTGTCTTGCTGTGTCTGATTTCAGTTTACTTGCACCAAACTGATCTTCAGGATCAAACCGTTTAACTCACAAATTCAGAAACTTCTTTTGAATTCCTCTTGCAAACTTGGCTGTGTCAGAAAATCTCTCCACTATTCAGAATAGTTGGCAGTCTCTCATTAAAAGAGGCCCAGAACTGGCAGATCAAAGGGAATTCAGGTCAGAAAGAAGGGACATTCATCAGCTGATCCCTTTGCAGAAGGTTGTATAGTGCTTGCTATGACAGGCTCAAATTGCTGCTCTGAGTCCTTGATCTGCATCCCAACAACTAAGAATTCGAAGAAATATGCAAATTAAATGAAAAATTCAGTTGAACTCATAAAGCTGGGTGAAAGTACTCTCATACCTACTACACACTTTGTTTACAAGTGCTCAAGAACTGTTTCTAACCTAGATGTTCTGCTGGTACAGTTAAACTAGTCATCAACACAAATGCCAGTTTATTTTCCATGATGACCTTACCGGTTCTTGCGTACTCACTGTGCTTTCCATTGTTTACACAGAGCTCTGGGCTGCTTTTTCTTAGCACTCAAGCAAGACTGAGGAGAACAGAACATGCTTTATCTGCTACTGATAAACAGATGAAACATTGGTTAGGATTTACCAAGCATACACTGGTCTAAAACCAACAGTGTTAAAAGCAAAGAAGCAGCAAAATGAAGATTGTAAATGGGAATCAAACTAGGTTATTTTTAAATTGCTTAATATGAGATTTTAAATTACTAGTTTGTGTGTCAATATATACAGATCTGTAAAATCTGTGTAATATGGAAAAAGCCTGTCGAAGAAAGCCACTTTTACTAACTTTGTCCTACCTGTAGTTAAAATAGTTATCTTGCTACAAAAATTAATTATATTTTGTTCAAAACAAATTATGTGATTATAAAAACCCTCATAATTAGACTTCTGTTGTGTCATTCAGGTGAAAGTCTTTTTCTTATGTGATTTCAGTGAAGCATAAAAAAACTCATATTAAGTGATTTTTTTTAAACCAGTGTGATGATTACTTGCAATCTCCATATCATATCCTTTCCCTGCTTTTAATATTAAGCAGAGAGCCTCTGGCATGCACTGCTGGATACCTGCTATTCTCATGATTTCAAGCACTGTGGGAATTCACCGTATCTCAGCTAAATTGTATAAATCAGGTTTAGAAAGGTATGAGCATTTCTAAAAATATTACTAGTTTAACTAAAGTGGTTTAAAAACTGATTTTTTGTTTAAAGTTGTATATAGTTATGTATAGGCCTGGATGACATTTCAAACGTGCTTAAGGCTACCTTGAAAAGTGACTCCAAATCACTTGGATATTCAGGTATATTTTGAAAAGCTACTTAGAGTTTGATCCAAAAAGATATAATATATGGCATAATTACAGGACGTAAATAAGCATGTGGATCTGGAAAGGAGATTCAGAAATACTGGTGGATTAAGTTAGACCCAGAAGGCTAACCGTCCTGTGCAGCCACTAGGAAAGTCAAAGACTCTCTGCAGGGGCAATCCCCAGAAAGCCCACAGGCTAAGCAGGAGCTGCCTGCAGGTAGCAAGTAGCGAACATCCCTGCTTCACTCTGAAGCTCTGGCTCCTCTTTTCACTTGGGATACCAATCTACTAACAAGTGACAAGAACGTCAGGGCATAGATCCAGGCACTGGCACTCAAATCACCTCTACAAATAAATTCTTACAACGGTCTGCCACAACTGTTGTTTTTCCAAACAATTCTTTGGCATATTTAGGAACCCGACATAATCTAAGGACCGTATCCCATCAGTAATCCATATGCAGCTATACTGTTCCGGAAAGTAATAAAAAGTTGGTAATATAATTGTGACTACACCAGGTCACTTGCCCACAGGAGCAAGTAACAGGCCCTGGGAGTGTTTACCTTACTAGTATGCATCAGACACTTGTTTTCTGAGATTAAGCACCTAAAGAAGCAACATACTCTTACTTTAACATGTGGTCATGTGCAACACGATCTGTATGTACCAGGGACTGAAATGTTCACTTTAAGCAGGGGAGAATCTGGGTCTTTCTCTGAAGGGTCCTTTTCACCCTAAGGAAATTCAAGTCTACATTCCCTGCCTGCATTATATTAGTCAGCATTCCCTAGATTCTTGTGTATTTTACATTAAACTGACTTCTTGGTGTCTGTTCTCCTTTTTTTCTGGGTGGGGTTTTTTTTTTTGACTGCTTTTATCTGATATAGATGCATTCATGTAAAAGCATGCATGTGTAAACACAAAATTGCACTTAGTCACTGACTTTCTATTCTGTCTGTTCCTTGAGAAACTACTTTTGTTGTTTCACCTACCATTAAATGAAGGAAATTACAATCATCCACTCTGCCTGAAGAGGAAGCAGCCAGCATACCTTTAGCTCGTATAAATGGTATGGTTGCCCATCCACTGAAGACATTCTGGTGGAACTCATTCAGTGGGGGCTGACGCTCTCCTGTTGTTTGCTTTGTTTTGACTTTCTGTATCTGTGTTAAACTTCATTTCTTTTTTCTTTTTACTTTTGAGGTTGCATTTTTGATGTTCAAGTTCACACCAGCATGAATCAAGAGTTTAAATCACCAGGGACTCCAGAAGGTCACCCCAATTCTGGTCGCAGTGTTGGACAATGTAAAGATTCCCCATGCAGTTTAATAAAATGCAGAAATGGTGGGAAGTGCATAGAAAGTGGCTCTACTGTTTAGTAAGTATATATTTTTTTTTTGTAGGCTACAGCATAGACTGATCTCTAGACTAATAACTATGGTAATTTAATGGCTTGATAACAGAAGTCTCGAGGAGCCTACCATATTAAAAAGAAATAAAGAAAACTGCTGAAGGGTTCATTCAGCTACACAGAGAATTTTAATCTTACATTAATAATATCAAAACTAAAATATTAAAATTATGTTACGACACTTCCTGGGTATCTTTTTAAAGAAATTCTGTGGGCTGGTTCTGCTCCACTGAAGTCTCTGGCATCCAGACCTACTACAACATGAATGGGGAAAACTAGATATGTAAGAAAGACATTTTTTAAAAACTAAGTGAGCAGCCTAGCTAACAGAGAACAACTAGTGAAGAAGAGAGCTTGACTGTCTTAATGTCTGAACATGACCGATGGGGCAAAACTAGGTGACTTCTGTTTCCTGGAAATTAGTATTTTCATCTAAGAACCTTCTTCTGGAGTAAACCACTGACTGTCCAACAGTCAGTTCTGAGCCAGTTTAAATCCTTATGAGCTCCCTTACCTAGCACCTGTGCATCCTTCTCTCCTGCTCAGTCTCTCCCTAATACACACCGTTCTCTGTGCCTCCGGTTGTGGTTTCTTTGGATACTTTGCTGACTCTCCAATGCACCATTCCTGGTCACTCTTCATACCATCCGCAAGCGTTCATTCACCATTGCCTTTCCAGATCTGCTGGTTGGCGTGCTCATGTAAGACCTTCTTAATCCATTTCAAACAAAACAAGGTGTGTTAGTAAGGATCTCATCCTAAAATTAAACTAGGTCGGTTCATCGTATAAGCTGTTCACCTGGCTGATCTATGGGATGACAAGTGGTGGTGAGGACAGCTGGCCCAGAAGACGAGTCTGTGGTTTTTCCTGCCTTGTCACTAAGTGTAGATGGATCTTAGTGTCCAGACTGTAAGGCATACAAGAAGGAAGAACATTTGCAGATCCAAATTGCTATTCTGTGTCAACACTTTCAATGTAATAAATCTTGTTTTCAAACACTCTGTAACTGAGCTGTAAAACTTTCACTGAGGAGCATTTTTTATTTTCAGAGTATCTGCCAAGATTAATTATACTTGCTTCCCCTCATATGCTTCTGCATGTGTTCATTTATTTACACATATTTGCAAGATTTTTTTTAGACCAGAAAATTGCTGATTTAAAACATCTGAAGACACTGACTGAAAACACTGCAGACAGCAAGACAGAGAAGAAGAAAAATACAGGCTTTGCACTGTGCAGTGTCTGTGTATGACTCTTCTTCAAAACAACAAAGACTTGTCCTTCTGTGTGCTACAAAGAAAAGAGTTTGCACACTTCTCAAGCTAAAAACAATGTACTAACTGAGTGTTGGAGAGAGAATTATCTAGTAATTGGTTTTGCTGCCCCTGAGACAAATCTTCATCTGTAGGAAAAACTGTACAAAACTAGTGCTACTAAAGCTACTAAAGCTGTACCAAAATTTGGAAAATTCATCCGTGAGATGCACCATGCAGTTCCATCCCCATTCCCCTTATGAGAATATTTATATTCTCTTAAATACAGTAGCGAAGGAAATGCATTGAAAGACATAATTTGGGATTGCTTTCCAATTTTGTTCCGAGTGTTTGATCTTTCTGAGGAATAAGAAAGAAGAATGGCATTCTTTTCACTTTTGAGCATATTAGAGGGCATACAAAACCAAAACTGCAAGAAAAAATAATAGAAATGTGGGTTGAAGCATGCCACTCCCATCTGCCCACCTACAACACCTTAAATCCTTGTTTCAGCAATTTACCCAGCCATGCTATGTCATCTTCATGTCTACAAGGTACACAGAGCCACCATCAGCAAGATCTAGAGAATGTTTGGAAAGCAGGTGGCAGGCTAGAGTGGCAGCTGGTGACATAGCTACATTGGAAGCTTGATATTATAGGCAAAGTTCTTTTGCATCATTATAGTTTCATAACTATATTGCATTCTGTACATAATCTGTATTCCAGATTTGTTTAGGGATTGTTCTAAATTGGGGGGGGCGGGGGAGGAATTTAATTTGGTTTTTCTGGGGTTTTTTTGTTTGTTTTTAATTTGTACTGCCCTACTACTGAATTATATTCCTCTCCTCATATTTCAGGACAGCTAGGTCTTCACAGACTAAGTATATATGCATGCATCTACCAATAATGGCCACTTTTTCCTCTCACAAAAAAGTGAAAAGTTGCCAAAGAGGTGTGGATGTAGCATGCAGATCATTTTTATCAACTTGTAGTAGCTGTCAATACAATCTCTCGTTTTCTCAGAGGGAACTTCTTTTTGTTTTCAAATCATCTGTGTTCCTTTGAAGAGCAGAGTCCTTGAGGGAACTGGATTTGTGTTCAAATATTTTTTTCTCCTGAAATGAGATCTCTCCGGAGGCTTTTCTTGCAGTTTTGAACTATTTTTATGTCTTGCTTTCACCACCCTGCCAGAAAGTGTGTGATGCTGTTAAGCTGTAGAGTCAGTTGCTATAGGGATAATGCTTAGATTTAAATAGAAGCAGAAACACACAGCATTAAATTTTACTTTCTGGCCAGCAACAGAGCACAACTACTATGTTTTAACAAAATAAATGGAAATATTTGAATAATAAAATGAAGAGTTTTATGTTCAAGGGACAATTATGTCCTCCATTGTTTTGCTGATGGCAGAGAATCACACAAGATAGAAAATTACATATAACAAGATTGCCTATGATGAGTTATGTTTATTGCTTGTTGCTGAAGTAAGTGGAAAAAGTATGTCTTGTGTGCACTTTGAACAGAACATCAGACATAATGGGCAGCATTCAGTTTGCTAAATGTAAGGATGTAGCGTTACTTTAGGTACCCCTGGGTAGACCATTTGGCCTTCAGCTGCTGTTTCAGAAGAGCTTAGGATTTGCATAAGTCTTATGTCATATCTCCAAGTCTCATGTGTACTCTACAGCTTTCAAATATCACTAGCCACGTGCTCTTAGGAAATTAAATCATAGAGCTCCCTGTATGGTAGAGGGATGCCCCACAGAATGAGCTGCTACAGTTTCATTGTTAGGTTAGATTCAACTAGAACCAATATTCAGTGTAAGGACAGAATCAATCTTTAATGCAAGGACACACTTTTATGGTTTGTAAGGGAAAAGGTGTTTCTCTATGTAATTGTTGTAGTTTGGATTAATAAAAGTTTCTACTTTTGGGGGTGGATTTGCCTTCTAAAAATTGTCATCCAATTTGGCTTATTTAACAGTACAATTTTGCAGCATTGCATTGTTCTCTTTGTTTAAATATAATTAATTTCCCCCCAATCTTAATCTTTCAGACTCCATTTTTACCTTTTAGCCTGAAGAGAGAACGGTTTTTATTAATGTTTTAGTTTTCCATTGCCTGAATTTAAAGCCACTTTTATTTAGAGATTTCCTCCAATTCTCAGCATGTTTTGGTTCCTATACAATACAAATTTAAGAACTATATCCGGTAAATTGGATAGCCTGATGTGGCCAATACAAGCCAATACGAATTTGAGAAGTCCTGCAATATCCAAGACACCCACATGATGTCAACAAATATGACAATTCCTTCTGAATAGTAGTTGGAGGTCAGGTCAGATACCCTAGGGAGTTTCAGATAGCACTAAATATCTGGCTGGTTTCAGCTGGCCCAACTAATTAGATAAATTAATTGAGCCTCTGATGTCCGTTGAGTATATGCCCATCTTACATGTAGACACCTAAATTCAGGTGTCTGAATTAGCAGAGCTCAATATCTCCTTTACTGCTATAAGATTATTTGTGTCTCCATGTGAGCTAAATGTGTAAGAACCTATCACAGTCAACGGATGTCCAGGCCTTTCCAATGGTCTAAACAGCGACATCCTAATGGCACAGATCCTGGGATACCTTTTCTGGTCTTCATAGGATGTCCAGAAGAGCACAAGTCTTCTGCAGTTCTTCTGTCTTATGTGCTAGTTTCACACAGAACTCTCAGATACACCAGGGCACGTTAGATGGCACGAAATGCCTGTGTTGAGGGAACTGAATGCAGCACCCCATCATTATAATCATGTGTGAATTGGTTTGTGGGATGGATAGTTTCAGCTGGATTGACACTGATTAGCATACGAGCTCAGGCACCTACCCATGTATCCCATGCCTAAGCATTCAGTGGTCTCTGTCAGAATCCTGTCTCCCTGGTCTCAGGCTGCCTCCCATACCTCTAGGAAGGCAACTGCAGGCCATCTGGGCACCTAATGTGACACAAAATTAGGTGTCTTGATCTCAGAACGAATTTCACCTCTTCTGTCTATAGAAATTCAAGAAGCATCTGAATGATGCTCTTAGTCATTTGATTTAGTTTTAGACAGTTCTGTGAGGAGCAGGGAGTTGGACTCGACGATCCTTATGGGCCCCTTCCAACTCCAGATGTTCTATGATACTAAATGGATCTTTAAATCCCTGGGAGTCAAGGCATTAGCGATGTTGCAAGCCATTGGATTCTCCTGGTCTGGAAAAACAACAAGCAACCACAACCAAGAAAATATAGAGAGAACTAGACCAGCATGGTAGGCCACATGATGGAAAGCATTTAAAATGCTTAGGAGAGTTGAGTAGAAGAGGTTGCATTCATTCATAGACCTTTGCCACTGTAAGCCACAGCAAAGATGTTCAGCACCATGCAAATAATTGTCAACTCATTTAAATATCTAACTTTCATTAGGTCCTAAAAGGCAAGAACGAAAAGAAACTTCAAAAGACATATGCAGACACAAGCAAGGGAAAGGAGAAGACCCCTTGTGTAGGCTGCCCAAAAGCAGTAGCTCCGGCTCCAAACACCATATCTCACAGCCCAAGAAATGGACATTTCTCTTTACCACTCAGGGAGTTAAATTACTCCCCCTTCTCATGAGTGTTCATGCATCAAAGCATAACATTTATAGCTGAGATAGAAAGCATTCTGATGCTGACTTTGATGAACTGAGGTGGTTTTGCAAGGTCCTGTCCTCTTTTCCCCTTCATTTCAAATAACTGTCTATGACTCTGAAGGGCTTATGGGCTGTGCTTTGTTTACATGTTGTTGTCTGATCAGGAGGTTTGGTGAAACAGCAGAGTTTCACAAACTCCTCATTATGTTTTTCCCAGAAACAGTGGGCGGATTAACAGAGAAAGTGTAACTTGGTGAGTCTGAAGAAAAATTCAAGATTTTTTCACACATACGAAAAGACATGGGCTAAGAATCAATCAAAATGTATGAGGTTTCTTTCTTAGCCTTGGGAGAGAAAACTTCCAGGGAAAAATCAGTCAGTGCTCTTTTTCAGAGGAACAATTTTTTTATCATAAAGTGTCACTAAATTCTAAAATACAAACAGGTCTAACATATTTCAACTATTTTGAAACTTTTTAGTAACTCTTTAGTAAGGAGGGCATTTTTAACACCAGTGCCACGTGGTGTCTATTTAACAATTTCTATAGAATTCATACTAATTTTAAATTTACTGGTTAGTGTGAATTTTTTTGTTATGTTCTCCTGGCCTATATGAAAGAAAGGCATAAAGAGCAGTGGACACTAACAAGTCCAATGACTTGTTAGTTCCAGTTTAGAAAATTTGCTTATGGCATAGATCTACAGTTACAGATACATAGCACTCAAATTGCCACCTCTTTCATGGTCAAATCCACTGTCCTCTTTTCCATCAAGTGCTTCACCAAACCTACCTCTGATGTGCCAATTAGAAGTCTGTAGCAAATGAATAATGGATAAATGAAAGGCAGTTGCTGACAGACTCCTGTTACTGGCTAAAACTTGGAGCTGTTTACAGTTCCCTTAGACTGACATCTGATTTTATTTTTATAGCTGCTCTTCACTGATTTCCTTTCCCTTTTAATGTCCACTTTGACTCTGCCTAGTTTATAAAGTAAAGGCGTTTTTGAGTTATTTGTAGAGCAAAACATAAAAAAGTCACAACCTTTTTTTATTATGGATGCTAATATTGTAATGCTAAGATTCAAAATTAAATCTTTCCTGCTAAGTACATTTTTATTCTACAATAAAATAAAAGTATCAAAAAGTTGAATGAGAAACTTTGTTACTACACTTTTTTGCTAATGATTTTTGATCAGATGACTAAATATAGGTATCCAAACTTTTAAATCTTGATTACACTGCTACTGATATGTTGATTTCTTTCGGTAATAATGTTACATTCTTTCCTTTCAATTACTTACCCACCATAGCTGTGACTGCCTCACTGGATGGAAAGGTGCATTTTGCACGGAAATAATGTCAGTATGTGAACCTGAGCACGATCCTCCACATCTGTGTAAGCAAGGCAGCACCTGTGTGCCACTGCCTAACGGCTACACATGCCACTGTCCTCTTGGAACAACTGGTACCTATTGTGAACAAGGTATGTCAAATGGATAGTACACTGTACATACAGTTATGCAATAATGCCTAGGTAGAAAAACATAGTATTTTGCATTATATCAGTTAAATGTGACATAGAGACACAAAGTACAAAACAGATTTTATTTAAGAACCTGGTGCTCCTTTCTGGTAGAAGAAGCAAGTAATCTAAAGCTATAAATTGTTAGATATAGTTTTCTCACGCTGCTTACTCTTAACACCATTTGTTCCTTCAGCTTTTCAAATCATTCAATCAAATTCAGGGGCAGCGCAGCATTGTTGGATACCGAGGGGCCAGGAAGCATTGCAGAGCAGCATTATAGTGCTTAGTTCAATTCCCAAGCTCACCATAATGAAGTATGTTGAGACATACACTTAAGAGCTCAGTAGTACACTTCAGAAGCAGGCAACATCTGGGACCTTATCCAATTTCTACTGACACTAACAGAGAGGTTTCTGTTGACTTCACTGGCGATTGGGTAGGGATGCAATGAGAATGATGATAAAAGATGCAAACATCACTGTAATAATCTTCAAGTGTCTATTCTCCCTGGCTTTCTTCCCATATGTCATCCTCAAAATATATCCTCAGTTTGCCGGGTTTGCATTTCTTACCCTCATGTATAGGAATCCTTTATGTGTCTGTTTCTTTCTCTGAGACATTTCACAAATGAATATTCAACTATGTGGATACACAGGTGCTACAAGCTCAGGGACTCTTCCTGGAAGTGCCTGAAGTGCCTCTGTGTGCAAGGAGATGTAGTACAGTCCACACCCTCTATTCTGCAGCTCTTAAATTCAAGTTAACATTGTACAAGCTTATGTTTTTCCTTCGAGAAGCTCTCTGTGCATCTTTTGGAGAACTCCAGTTACTGTTAAATAGTTCCCTTTTCAAATTGCCTGCCAAGATGCAGCCTCCCTTGTTCTGCCTACAGAGTGAGTTTCAAGCACAAAATTGTGAAGCTGAACTGCATTTGACCTGATTTGTGGTTCTCACCCTATAGATGGATACAGTTTTAAAATCCCATTACAGAAAGCACTTGCAATTGGAAGGCTCAAATCAAAGAGAACATAGTTTCTGGAAAGTCATTGTTAAATTCTTTATTCCATGTAAAAATGTGCTTGCTCTATTGCCTCCGCTGCAGCAGATTTTCAGGGCTCTTTATATGAACTTTTCAACTTTGAATTCTCATTTCAAGTGAGGTTTTCAAAAGTAATGCCATCTGGATTGAGGACACTGATCACCAGGACATGTGCTATACATAAAGCAGGTAATTAATCAGGTAAATACTCCTGTGTTCTGATTTCAGAACAGATTTAGATCTTCTTGTGATGGCCACTACTACCAGTACAAATAGCTTATATCTGAGCAACAGAAAATTGTATTTCTTGTAGATTGTCATCCTTTTAGTAATTCCTCCACCTGGTAAACACATTAGAGGGTTCCTCTCTGTTTTATTTAAAAGCTTTCTTTTTATGAATAGGGACTATAGGTCCTAACCAAACTGTTTGCCCTGCATTTCACCTTACTCTGACAGAATAATGAATTATCATGAGATTTTTCAAAGCACAGTTTGCACTTTTAGTGGATGGCAAATTGCTAAAAAACAGCTGCTTATCAAGATTGAATATCTCATCTCTGGATTGATGGTGGTTATTGGAGCCAAAAGAAAAAGAGACAGAGAGCAATGAACAGCCCAAGGGACCAGGAGAGAACAAAGGGAAATTAAATGATGGAGAATAATGAATGTGCAAGAAAGACAGAAAAAAGTGTGAGAAAAAGACAAGAGATTTATGAGGCAAAAAAGCAGAGGAGAATAACAAAGAGTAAGAATAAATAGGGCTTTACCAAATAACAGCAACTCGTAAATACATGGATTGAAGTGAGTAAATGGGGCAGTAGGGGTAGAACCACAATAATAAGGAATAATACTCTGACTACAAATGTTACTTAAGTATGAACTGACAATAATCAAGTACTATCTTGCCTAGCAAACACTAAAAACGTTTGTGGTTCTTTATGAACTATGCACATGAGAGTTGCAAGCATATGTGCAGATGAGGACTTAACTATTCTTACAGAGTAAACAATATGTGTCCTGCTTAGAGCAGCAACTCCAGCCACCAAGGATGCAATGACTGTCAGCACAGAGATATGGTACATTACGGTTAAGTTTTAGAAGTCAGGGCTGTACTAACAAGCGTTCAGTGGTTGGAAAACTAATTTAGAACAAGAGTAAACCCAGGGAGAGCAAGATCAGGTAAAGAATGTAGTTTTAATGGCTCATATGGCCTGAAATTCACAGTGCTTACTTGGTCCATTTTCACGATGCTCACTGCCAAAGTGTAAATACTGAGCAATATTCTCAGGAGTTTGCAGTAAGTTGTGTATTAAATCATATATTTTAGAGGAAATTAGAACAAATCAACCCACTTAATGAAGAGAGGGTAGCAGTTTCAATTACCCCGCATTTCCTATAGGCTGTGCATGATTAATTAATATTCATCGAGTAGCATACAGGTATTTTTTGGTCTGACGCTCTGAGAGCAAATATTTCATTATATATGTGAACCTGCCAAACCAAAGTGCTAGGACTTGGTTTTCTAGGAGAAGGATCAAGTGTTTTAGCAGGTAGGTGGCACGCTGGTGACTGAAGTGCAGTAGGAAGATGCCTATGAATTTTAAGACCTCCTTCGGAAAGGCAAGCATCTGTAAGGAACACTAGGAAAAGAGGAGAGGGTTGGAAATTAGATCTGAATTGGTCAAAGGAACAAAGCCTTGTCAGGCAAGGCAGACTAATGCATTAATTCTAGAATACATTAAAGCTCCACTTCTTGGGTGTACCGTGTTGTCATTAACACTCGTAGAACAGGATGGTTCTTCAAGTGTGTTAGGTTTCTAAAGGTAACACTGAATTAAACAAACACAAAAATGATTCATTTATACTGCCAGAAATAAAAGTGGTTGTAATGAAATGGGAAGGAATTGGAAAATTCATGCAGGAATATTTTTCACGTAGTGTTAACATTGCCAGCTGGACTCAGACCACTTCTAAGACTGTTCACGACACAGGAAGCAACAGATAATTCTGTTCCACTGGTTTGAAAAGGTCACAGCTGTAACAGTAACACAGCAAAACCAGCCCAAATCCTGAAGTGCAGAAATGGCAACCAAACATTGCCAAGATCTGGCACAGTGTTAATTCTTAGTTAGCACTCCCTTAACCTCAAGGACTAGCAATATGGGGGCAGTAGTTTATCTAGGTTTTTTTTTAAAATGAGTTACATTTTCTAGGACACCAAAATATGATATTAATAAAATCTTTTGTTCATTTGACTCAAAATTTGTAGCTGAAGTATCAGACAGCTCTAAATTGTCTGCTGATTAAGAAGTGAAGCTTCAGCCCAGAGCAGCATGTGTTTTAGTCTAGTTACTTCATTAGCACACAATGTTCAAAACCAACAAGAGGTTCCAGCTCCCAACACCGTGTCTGGGGAGTCTACTGCACGGCTTTGAACACCAAATTCCAGGTTATTGCGTTTGGCCCAATGAATATCTTTGTAATTAGATAACTCAGAGGATTTCTGAAGATGGAGATACCTCTAAAGACCTGGTTATTTCAGCTCTCCTGCAAGTATATAGTAGAACCTACTGGCTTCAGTGTGATTACTAGTGTGAGAAAGAGTGGCTGAGACAGAGTGTCAAAGATAATTCTTCCTGGGGAAAAAGAAACAGTCTAAAACCCTTTAGATGAAGATAGTTTGATTTATAGGACATCATTATTATATATGTGAACACAATATCTTTTTCACAACTAGTAATCATTAAGAGATGTGAACATTAGAAATACCGACATGTTATCCATAATGACTATCTGCAATTACATTCTAATCTCTGCTAAACTGTATCTCAGTGCCACTGTACAAGGCCAATAATCCTGTCTCTAGCAGTGGCAAATAATGAAGGTTTAGAGAAAAGTTAAACAGAGCAATTACAAACGACTTCTCCCTGAAGTAGTCTTCTAGCATCCAAACATTTGTGGAACATCTTTTTTTCTCTTTTTCTTGCCATTTGATTTAATGGATTAAATCAAGTCTCTCATCGTGACACAAACGGTATCAACGCAATGAAAAACTTGAACAAAAATAAATTTGGAGTCAATGAAGTTCCTCTGACATTATGTTAAGCATTGAGATATATTTATACATAAGCTAGAATTCACTCGATTTTTCAGAGAAATGAAGAAGACAATTTCAGATTAGCTAACTGTGAGATTTCACAGACCTGATAATATTCTCTTTTAAGGGGACAGCAGTGCAACGTTTGAAAGATTCTATAGATGGCAGTATTGCAGAATAATTGCCAGTGGCTTAATTAAGGACGGTTTTCACCACAATATTTCTATAAATTTGAAATTATTCAGCAGTTTTCTTTAGCAGGATTATTTTGTGCCACATACTTTCACAAAATATATTAAAATAATTTTTCTTGACTTCAAGGCATCATAATGGAATGCTACTGCCCTTTTCACAAAGAAATAAGTTAACGAACAGATTTCTTCAACTATACGTTAGTCTCTGAATTCCTTAGCTACAAATACTGGCTGTTGACGTACGGCTCTTGAAGAAATGAAAGCAAATGTAAAAAGCTTTTCATTCGTCTGTCCTCATTTTAATAATTAATAAGATACTTCTAGAGCAATAAAGCCGTTTCCTTGATGAACAAATGGCAAACAACTTCCTTTGGCCATGTTTATCAGCTCAACTTTCTAGCTATTATTCTGATGTCATATTCCACTATTCTGATACAAAAATACAGCAACTTTTTGAAAATACCTGATAAACTGACAGAAAAAAAAATGTAGCAATAATTCTATAACTATTTAATCCATCTTCATAGTCATGATGAATGAATGAAACATGGAAGAAACTGACTTTTGGAATAATTTTTACTATAAAGATCTTTTTCTTTCTACATAGTGTAGAACCTTACTTGATGTATTTTGACTCCTATTGTAAGGCAAATTAATTCACAGTATGATATACCTCAAGACTTTTACATGACAAGACACCTTATGTACAAACACTCAAGCACACATACATGCATGCACACGTTGGATTTATCTGAGAATGCAGTTAGACTTGCTGGCTTAATTTGGAAACTTGTGTTTCTATGTTTAACCATTTAAGGAACAACTGCAGGCACTTATTAGCTTGCTGTTTTGAGTCACAGTGACAACTGTGTTCTCCTAGTCATTTAAGCAACAACAGTCCCCTCAAGCTTTCTGCTTCCACTATCGTTTTTTGAAACTTTGTGGCAACATGAGAGAATCTTTAAATAATAGTTACAGCAGTCATGTCCTATAAGGATAAAAGGTGCTGTTGAAGCTTTACCTAAAAAGCAATTTAAGCTTTCAGATTTCTTAGTAACAGTCTGGTAAACTTAATATTCACGGTAGGCACAAGAAAACATGCATTTCTAATATTTACCTGTGTAATTTAAAATGTCAAGTAGAATAATCAGAGTTGCCTGCTTAAATACATGCCATGGATTAATCATATATAAACTCACATGGAAGTCACGCATGATAAAATGAAGGAATTCATATACAGTACAACAGTAATGGCCTCCGCACCAGGTCAGCCATGAGTGACATGATGTCCCAATAAAAATTCAGTCATGCACTTACCATTCCCTCCAGTTACCCAACTGAATCAGAACAAGATACAGCCAGCTAACTAGCATTTAGCAGGATGGCTCTGGAATTATTTTCAGACTTGCCCTGTATGAATGATTTGCTGAAAATATGCTAGTCATCTTACTTTGCAAATGTGTTCAGAGTTAGAAACTGTGTCAAGGGTAGGAACTGATTTTAAAAATGAGGCACCTAGATTTAAATGTCTACATGTGAGTTCGATATATAAGTTCCCATTGTGGTTAATGAGCGTCTAGTCAATAGAGTCAGTTCAGCTATTTAGCGAATAAGAAGCTTTTCTAAATGTAGATGCTTACTGCTGTTCGACATACCACGGCATTCAAACTTGTATCCAAAAGCATCCAGACAGGGTTCATAGATGTGACACAGGACGTGCTGGACACCTGTGCCTTTCTGGAAAGGCCCATGAAGGTAAGGCAATAGAGGTTGTGAAAAAATAACAGTAGGTACCTACGTCTAGGAAACTGAATGGAGGCTTGGAGGATGCTACTTCAGGATGAGGTGAATCTCTTTCTAGACCTGTTGACTGAGTTGCATTGCTATGCTATTCAGTTGCCTGACTACAGGACCTGGTTACATGCTGCCATATAGCCCTCACAGCTTCCAGCTGCCAACTGCAGCAGGTCCTGTGTTTGCTGTTATACTAGCCAGGCCCACGTGGATGGCCTGGAGACGTTTTAGCGTCAATGGCAAGTGACAAACATGTATGTTTAAGCAACTGAATCCTGTCTTATGTCATAGCTGACTATAATGGGTATTTTCATGCCTCTGTATAATAGGTGTAGACAGCTAAACATAAGTGTCTTAACGTCAAAATTAATCCCTCCAATTTTATAGTAATCTGTTTCCCTGACTTAATCACTCTTATAAACACTATGCAGAATACCAGTTTTCTTATACTCCAGTCCTCCTCAAAGCACAACTGCACTGTTTTCAGACTAAATCCAGTCCAAGATATGAGTAAGAGAATATGTCAATTTTAAACTAGATTAAGAAAATTTTAGATACTTAATTCTTTACCAATTGCTTTATCAGGCTGTACTGAGGTACTCACAGTCCCTCTCAATGCCCTAGTCAATGGATGGCTTCCAGTGCAGAAATGGTCCAATGAGGGAATCTCAGAAGTCAAGTTTCTTCATGCAGGTTTCATCTTAAAGGCATCTTCACAGCATTTCAGTACCTAGAATAAGCCCACTACCAAAGCCAGGCAAAGATTAAACATTTGTAGATTTTGTCTGTATCAAGTTTTCCTAATTGCCTAGTGATCAAGCACTCACTTCCACTATCATGATGCAAATACTTGAACCCATATCTGTCTTCTCCTCAAGGAATGTAATAACCACTGAAGGACTGGGTATGTAAGCCTCAGATGCAGGAGAATCAGGTTCAGATTTCCGGTCCAATTGATTTCCTAGTACTGAGGTTTCACAGGTGCTCCCACTGCAATTTTCTGGCTCACATCACTTATTCTTAGGCACCCATCTCTTAATATGTGTTGTGCTGAATGACTGAGGTCTACTGTTTTGACTTCAGCTGGTAATCGCTATTTGATGCTTTGGAAAACCAGAGATCTCTTTAGAGATTTAGCCATGTGCTCCTAGATGTTACTTCTTAGCTAATTAGGTCTCTAATTAGCTAACAGTAGAGAACACAACTCGACTACAACAAAACCAAACAGAACTGTAGACTTCACTTACAAAATTGCAATCCTTTGTTCCAGTATTGCTCACAATAATGATTCCCTCAGTGTGTCCTCTTCAGGGACAGCAAGGATTACTAATGGCTGCTGGTCTGGCAAAATTACAACTTTCATGAGTACACTGTTCTAACCATTATATTCAAGTTGTGTTAGTAATCGATACTTTCCCTAACATGCTCTACTTGTTACTACACTAAAAATGGAAGTTGATATACACTTTTTTTTGCTACACATAAGTTACGAAAAGTTAGCTTTTCAAAGATTAAATAAAAAGTGGTAATTCAATAGAAAAATACATTTCCATTTAGATAAGGTGAAATTACTTTTTTTCAGTTTTTCCAAATATTTACACAGAAAAAAAAGAAAAAAATGTCTATGCAATGTCAGTAATCCTTGAGCTACAACCTTAAGTAAATTGCATCTTAACATGATGATATCCATACACCCATATTTGTCATTGCTTTCCAAAATGAAAAAAAGCAACTGGTGGAGATGTTCACTCTCTCTCTGTGAAGGAATGAATCTTTTGAAAATTTCTGATTGTGGAGTTTAAAGCTTTCAGACAGTGAAAGTGTGTCTATTGCCAATGAACTGTTAGAGTTGCACAGTAAGTGCCAGGGCCCTGAGCGCAAGCTCCCACCGGTTCCTGAGGGCTGGTCTGCTTGCTCTCAGAGCCAGCCAAGAGCTGGGGCACACGTCTGGTCTCACAGACAGCTTTGCTGAGCAGCCCCAGCAGGAGCTTGCTCCTGCATTGCTTCAGGGGCAGCTTTTAAATAGAGGCTCCTGTCCTTGCTCCCTCACTGGACTACTCTGCAGCAGCACCCTCACCCATGCCTTGCCTGGCCGTGTTGGCCTGGACCTAGGCTCTGACCCACAGACTGACATGCAGGCTTGACCTTAACACCCACCCCATCACTGCAGACCTGCCTGGTGATCTGGCTGGTGGAGCTGACCTGGCTGCTCTCCCCAGGCCTGTCACGCTCACCTCACTTGGGCAGGTCCTGGCTGGAGAGACCTCTGCTCTGCCAGCCGTGTTATATCACTCCTGGCCCTTGGCTCCCAGCTCTTGGGAGGCTTGATCATGCTTTACCAAGTAAAAAAAAAAATCAGCCAAACAATGTTCGAAGTATTTTGGCTTTTTCCATATCCTTTGGCACTAGGTTCCCTGTGAGGAGTGGCCTCACATTTTCCTTAGCCTTCTTGTTGGAAGGCCTTGTTTGCCTTCACATCCCTTGCCAGTTTCAACCCCTGCTGCATTTCGACTCCTGCCTCCATCCCTGTTCAACTCGGGTGCTGGTTCTGTATTCCTGCTGCGTGGCCCATCCCTGCTCCCACAGCCTCTGTGCTTCTGCCTTGCAGATGGAGCTCGGTTTTTTCGTGTTGACTGTTTTACTTTTCCACTGAAAGTTTCCTTGACATGCTGAATAGCAACATGGGCTTGTTGAAAGTTCTGAGGCAACAAGCTGCTCGAAGAAACTGTCAAAATGTAATGCCATCAAAATGTAGACTGGGATGTGTATAAGCACTTCTGCTTCAATGGTGGGGACTCAGCTGCAAGAATAACCTAGAAAGCTTTGTTCATAACAACAGATATGGGATGTGTGAGCATTACAGGGCTGATGAAATGGGGATAGCAGGAAGAATCTGAAAGGTATTAATGCATAGCAGAGGGAAAGAAAAGTTCACTTCAGCAATCGTACTTGCAGGAACTTCGTGTTCCCACAGCTCTAACTCGTCTAAAGGGATCTAGAGTTTCTCTCGGTATCATTTAGAGATGTACAGCTTCATCAGATGCTAGTACTCAGCTTAGAAAAGTGAGTCATTAATCAGATACAGAACGGAAATACTTGCTTAAATGGCTGCTGTGCTTACAATGCAACACACAGTGCTGAGCAGCCTAGTAAGTAATGTAGTAGTTACACAGCACAAATCCTACAAACTTAGCTTATAGGATTGCTAGAGGCATCCATTCACCTCATTTGTTTTAGCAAAGATCCTCTGGAGTAAGCATATGTAATACAGGAACTGTCTTGTGCAAGTTTAGCTAAGCTTCTTATTTTTTTATGTTAGGTGGGGAAAAAATGTTTGTTGCCAAGAAAACAACAGTAAAGTACCTCAGCATTTGACATGACATGTTAGTTTTGCATATGCCTGCCACAAAAGCAAATTGAAAAGCTTAAATTGTCTTATCCTTCACCTTAAAAGTTTATCTATAGATGCAATTTGGCAAAAATGAAATTTTGTACTGATCATCTCTGTGCACTGCAGTAGAGTTAAAGCATTCTGTTCTGAGATAGGAGCGCACATTTCCATGTACCTGTCAAGTCAGATCTTTTCCATGCATATATTCAATATTTACAGAATCTACAGATAATTTACAAGAAAATTAGAAGTCATTCTAGTACTTTCTGTAGTTAGTCCTACTGCATTGTGACAAAATATGTTGTTTTCTGACTTTTGTTCAGATCTATTTATTGGGAATAAAACCGCTTTTTTAGCAAAATAGGAATAAAATATTTGCATATTGGAAGTTTCAGAATGAAATAAATTGAGTATTTTATATCTATAAATCAGGATAAAACCTCCTTTTTAAAGCATTCTGACACCTCCTGGAGATGTGTGTGTTTTTTTTAATACTCTGTTTGTAATGTAAAGCCATGGATTTAATTCATTCTCTGAGTGATACTACAAAATCATATTTTTTCATCCTTGTTCTCTCTCTCTGCTCCAAGGCTTTTTATCACAGCAATCTTCCTTTCATATAGCTTCCAACAATAAGCAGTGCAGCATTTCAATACTGCTGCAGCTGAACATTTTGCTTTCACACTGGTCATTGTCCATGCTTCCTTCATAAGCAGTAACGAATTACCTACACTGACAAAGTGAAACTGAATCTGACATGAAGACTTTCAGATGTCTCATTGCAACCTTCACCTGGTATGGCCTTTTAAGCAGCAGCATATTTTAATATAAGATTAACCACTGTGGCACAGTTCCTCCGTACGTAAGTCTCAGTGTGCAAAATTTCGCTAAGAGAAGACTGACTTCCAAATGATGCATAAAGCAAAAATGTCTATGTACAAAATGATTTATTATTTCTGAGTGATTTTTAAATATGACAACATCACTATAGGGATTACATCTTTATTTAATGGAGACCATTTTCTCTCACCTTCTGAAAAAAAATACGAGCACCCAAACATCTATATGAAAATTATTAAGTATTATTTTGTCTTCTGTACCTGATAGTGTTAATAAGTTTAAGTGATATAAATTAAATCACCTAATCTGTTTATCAAGTTTCATTACTATTTATCTTCCAAGGTAATTGCTACTCTCAAAACCATTTTTATTTGTCAGCCTTAAAATATAGATGCCAGGAACATCGCATTTCTGATATTATGCAATATATAACTACAGACACTGCCTAGCCTTGGTATGATAACAGCTATTATGATGCTTAGGATGGGAGTGATTTGTTAATGATGTAATGCGTTTGCATGAGAATATATACACAGGTTGAGTAACAGCTCATCAAAAGCCTGATTCTGATCACTCGAGCATTTCACAAATCCATTACAATTGATATTCCAGAGATCAGAATTCACTTTTAGACTTACTGAGAATTTTTGAGGTTAAATCCATGCACCTCCCTCAGAAGTATTAACTGTGATCTAGTGGGGGGAAACGAACAAGAAGGCCAGCTGTATTGTTACTACCCGTTCAAGAGGCATCCTCAAGCCATGATGCTGGTAACAGGCAAGAGAGCTGGATCCTGTATAACGGCGCACCGGTCCGCTGGACACAGTTCATCAAGAACACCTTGAATCCTACTCTGACAGAGGCGGTGTGACAAACAGACAAAGTCTTGCAGCACCTTGACTGTATACCAGTCTAATAACTAAGGCCCATCTGTGATGACAGGCAATATAAGGTGCAACTGGATGGGAAGATGCTATTCAGAAAATCTGAGTGTGGAAAGATGGCATAAGGTTGCCTAGGAATGCACTGTGAGGTAGGTATATACTTGAAGGTATATTCGACTGAAAGCAAGTTACTATAGAACTATGAAACTGGGAGTACCAAAATGAAGAAAGATGTCAGCCTCTAAGAACAGAAACAGCAGAGCTTCAGCACGAAAACTGAAAAGTGAGGGGGGCAGCACTTAAGAGTTCAGGCATTTAGTACCGCTGTTCATTATGTAGTAAAAAGGGCTTATCACACACGGGTCTAAATGTACCCTGCACATCTAAATAGCTTGACTTCTTCCAGTAAATCCACAAATACAGCAAACTAACAACTGCATGATCATGAATTAGCTAATAACTAACATAATTATATCTCAAATACTTAACATCATTATAGTGGGAAAAATTGGAAACCGTTTCAAGTGACAAAAACAGCATAGAAAAATATAATCATTTATCAGGTGGCTGAAGGAAGTTTAACCAGTCCAGTCTCTTAGGGGTATATGAACAATCAGCACTGAGAGAAGTGGTGAGACAGAATGATGAAGCTGTGTGTAGTTCAAAAGCGTACATTGTATATTCACCGTAATTGTGGAAAAGTGCTCTGTTTCAGCATAAGATAGGACAATTTGCATTATCAAGCATCTCAGTATGGTTATCCTAAAAACAAATTTCAGCAGCAATTAATGAACATATTCCACTTAAAACGTACATTCTTACAACAAAAAGCAGTTCATTAAAAATTCTCCACTAAAGTTTTCATGTGTATGGTGCAGAAATAAATGTTTATTCTAATTTCTGCAAAAGTATTTTGCATTTGAATTTTTAAACAATGTAAAATTTACACTAACATTTATTTGAAAATGAACACTAACAAGACCACATTCATTTTGCATTACAACTATGGGCTTGATTGTTAATGAAAATAAGGCACACAGAAGACAAAATGGCATTAATTTTCTATTATCTAAGTTTTATTCTGTATCTAGGTTATTTCTTGTCTTGGGAAAGGGAGAATTGGAAGCATTATGTATAGGATTTATGAACTATACAAAATAACTGTAGACAACCGGTGCCATAACAACGCGGTCCTCTCAAAATATCTTTCGGAAGACATTTCCTCTTCTATTTTTCAGATATTTCCATTAGTGATCCATCTTTCAGAAGTAATGAATCATCATGGATGTCATTTGCACCCTTTTCTATCCGGCATAAGACCCATATCAAACTACAGTTCCAGCCTCTGTCTCCAGACGGTATCCTGTTTTACACGGCGCAGCATTTGGGTACTCGCTCAGGTAAGGATATTCCAGTCTGCTGGTATCACACACCCAGGTACTTTTTCGAAAAAGAAAGGCGGTACATTGAAGTGATTCAGGCACTCAGTCTCTGTAACTCATTGTCCATGGTGACTGGGTTTTGAACTGTGAATAATCAAGTTCATAAGAAAAAACACGCATAACAAAATTCTGGATTAGTCCAAAGCCAGCAAATATTTAATGAAGTGGTTTAGGAAACCATTTCTCCCCTGAAAAGTAACTGTAGCCAGCTTTTCATCATTTACAGATACTGCTCCCACAGTTTCAGCGCAACTAGACTAGGATTCACTGTCTGGGGGTTTGATCCAGTGTTCTAAAACGACCAAAAATAAAGCAATACAAAAACTGGTCAAAGAAGTTAAGCAAAAGTGAACAGACCATGAGAGAGCTAATGAGGTTCATCAGAAGTTTAACTTTTTATTATATAATGCTGAAAAGCTTGCTGATGCAGCACGCAAAATTTACAAGTTCTATATTTGCCAGATATGTGGAGTGAAAAACAAATCTAAATAAAATATTTCTGTTATTTATAATTTGCCAACCAGTGTAAATACGCTTTAAAATTTAGCCTTTAAGGTGTACATTTTTCATAATTACTTCATTAAGATACTTCATCTTTATATTGCATTTATGTAATGTCTTCCACATTTTTAAACAGAAGCGTTACATATCATTCATAACACGATCATTATGCAAAAAAGGGCCTTTGTATGACAAGAAAAGCACTTAACTATTTATCATATGTTTTTATGTTCCTTTGTTCAAATCCTAAAGCTTTGAGACATTTCAATAATACTCAGACACACAAGCATATAAACACACATATGCCCAATTTACGAACTTCTTATTCTGTACACAGATGTTTTAACAGGCTGCTGCTCGCTAAGATTGATAATACATCATACACTGCTGGCACCTCCCGTTTGCCTTGTTCTACTTACAATTACATACAGAGAAGCAGCTTTAAAGAAAAATATATGGAACATGTGTAATACAAACACAGCTATTTGCAAAGAACTCTGTCTTCTACAGTGAATCTTTTATAATTCTATCACTTACAGGCCAGATTCTGAGATTCTCAGTGAATAGTTCTCTCCTGTATAAACTAAAGCCTTACATGGACCATGAAAAATAGAAGAGAAAAAAGGATCTCTCTCAAAAGAATAGTCAGAGGTCATGGAAGCAGCTAGCATATAAATAAATTTAATATCTTTTTGGAAGCATCAAAGAGAGTGCTATGTCTGTTTAACTTGGGTCAGGAGTGGTTTGGCACGAGCATGCCCTCGTTCTGTTGCCATTCATGAATGTTTAGTTTGCACAGGAAGGGGCATTTCCTTCAAATCACTTTCTAGAATCGTATCAATTTCATTTCAAAATAAAAAAAGATTTTCCATAGAGTAATTTAATTTCTTTACAAATTTCCTACTTCCATTTTCACTGTCCTGAAGTTCTGAAAGATTTAGGAAAAGCTAATCGTCTGGCTCTTTATATTTGCCTTCATATAATCCTGTCAAATCCAGACAGGATTAGATTTACGAAAGACTCAGAAGTATTCTTAGCAGCCAGCAGATGTGAAAGAGCTTTCTGTTGAGGATTAGTTTAGAAAGCACTTTATATAAAGTCTTTTCTTATACACAGTCATGTAAGATTTAATAAATTGATTGCTGAAATCACAGGATTTTATTTCTAAAATTCCTTTTTAATAGGAAATAATTAGCACGGGGTTTTTTTCCCTCACTAGGCAATGCTGGATTTTTTAAAAGCAATGAGCTCTGACTATGCAGCTAATATAGCAATGATACTGAGTGGCACAGTTTTACATTGGCTTGTCACCCATGTAAACACTACACCAGGACTTTCCCTTCAGGGGCATGCCCCTGCCAAATAATCCTCCCATTAATGAAAAAAAAAATCTTTAGTAGGTGAAGAAATAAACTTGAGACTCAATTGAAACACTTCCTTCTCTCTTTGTTCTTTTCAAAGAACATCACCTGCATTTCTAGAAAGAGTGGGTAGGTGGCTAGTCTCCTTACTCAAAAGCTGATATGCTGGTTCCAGCCTCCACTCCCCCAGCAATGTGATTACTTCAGTATACACATTTAAACACCTGGGAAATTGGCATAAAATGGAAAACATCCCATGAATCTTTATCTGTTAGCAGAATTTCCTATAATTCTGATAGTCATCGGATTTCTTACTTTGTCAGCTGTTTCTGAATGTGTATCATGACTTTAAGTCTGGTAGTACTGATTTCTGCAGGCCATAAGAAAATAATTTCCAAAGTCTGGCAAAATTTATGTGGCTGTTGTCCCACAGCTATGCTAGCAGCTAGCTATGTTAATAACAAGCTGGAAAAAAGAAACCAACAATTGAGCTGCATATGCATATTTTGGTTTGGAAACTTGCAGATAGAATGACAAGGGGACTTTTTCCCCCCTCTTTGATTACTTGTTTTATGCCCATGAGGTAAAAATGTGGGAGATGCAGACAGTTGTAGGCACGGCTTCTGAGTGAGGTAGGCATGGCTTCTGAGTGAGGTCTCTGCAAGTAACACGGCATTCTTGCGGAGCTCAGCAGAGTGTCAGCAGACAGCCAGCCCACTTCACATTTTCTCAAGTGCAGTGTATCCTACTTCTACCAATGAAAGGGTGAGAGCCCCACCGAAAAAACAGCCTCTAACTCAGACAGGGTTTGCTGGATGCTCATCATCAGCTCGAAAAATGTATAATTCAGTACATTTACACAGCGACCACTCTATATTCTTCAAGGCCCTGGCACTCTGAGCAAAGGCAGTAAGGAGCATTACTTATTCATTGCGCCACAGCATTATCGAAGATTTACATTTGCTCATGAAGGTGGAATATGCTGTGGACTGTCTGCACTATTCCCAGGTTCAGGCCAGGGTGATGGAAAGGTTTGCTCCCTGATGAGATGAGAAGGAACAGTTATGCTGAGTGACTAAGAAGGAAGACGGGTTAATAAGCAGGATGGCATGACTCATGCTAAATTTAATACTCAACATTTGCAACACCAGTGCTCTGTCTCTGTTTAACTGGATTATGTTACCTACCTGGTCTGAAAAACCTCAAAACTTTAACTCCTGATATTTAAGGCATTTCAGTTTAAAAACCTAAAGCGTGAAAATAAGAGGTAGCCAGTACGGGTGTGTGATGTCTGCATGGTTTTTTAAGATGTTGTTTATGGTGAAAACTGAATCATGGAATTGGACTAAAATCTTTTGGAAATCTTCAGAATTTCTGGAATACCCACAACGAAAGAGTGTTGTTTTCCTACTCAGGAACAAATAGGCTATCCACCCACTTTCAGAACACAAACTTAGAGAGGTTAAGTCTTCTCTCTTGGTGGCCATGTTTCCTTAGCCAACAGGGACACCATTTCTGCTTTGTTACTAGTTTTGGGGTCATTTCTATGGACTAAATTAGCAGCATAGGAAGCAGACCAGCCAGCTATCTGTGTGACAGAACAGACATCCCCACTGTCCTGCAATCTGTTGCACATGCAGAGTTGTTGCTACCCACTTGCTATTGGCAAGCAAACCAAAACTGAGGCTGGCAAATCGAGGCTGCTCAAGCAAGGTAGCTCCTTCCACCTGCCGACATATGCCAGGGTGACAGTGGTGACTAAATGAAGCAGAAAAAGTTTCTTCACCCAGGACAGCAGCATTTTCAAAAGGTGAGGCTGAATGGTCTAACCTACAAATAGATGATCTACCACCCCTTCTAGATGCACAAGCATCACTCTGTCTGCAGGGTTGTTCTGGCTCCTAGCTATGCCCTTCTGCTCTGGAATCGTGCTCCAGGTGGAACCTGGAATCAACCTATCGCTACAGTGATTTTTAACATGGTTTGAGAGATTTACAGGCTTGGCTTGATACCTGTTCTCAGTCTTGCATTAGGTGTGAGATGCAGCTCCATACATGGAGTAGAATCATTTTGTAATAATCTACAAAAGCATTTCCATAGGCAGCCCCTTATAAGTGTGCATTAGAGGCACTGGCTATGGTCATTGCCAGATAAAAGTCACAACAGCTGCAACAAGCTGCTATATCCTGTCAGCTGCCCGACACCTAACCGTATGCTTGCACTCAGACCATGGCAAAGACAGAGCCAAGGTTATCAGACCCCTAAAGACAAGGAAGGCAACAAAAGATAGAGATTAAGCTTCAACCATGCTGACGTATTATTGGCTAGCAATTAGCGGCAGAGGCTGCAGAAGGGTGGGAATAAGGTCCATCTCTTCCCTCTGTCCTCTGTTCCCTCATTCTACCCATTTATAGCCCTCCCTCTTCTGCTTTGCTTTCTCCCCTCGGCCCTGGGCCTTATTCTGGCTCCTGGAAATGCTCAGCAGACTAGCTGTGGAGGACAGCTACTGGTCAGTTAGGTTCCCTCTCATGTGGAGACCACAGTGCATCACCTTCCTTGGCCACAGAGTACAGCCATTCAGCTGGAGGCTGACATGGCTATTTCAACCCCTACTAGACAAGAAGAGCTCTGCTCCTGGAAGAATACATAAATGGTGACAGTGTAAGAGGACAAGATTTAGGTCCATAGCAAATCATACAGGACAGCAGGGTGAAAGGAAAACTGTGAAGAACAGGATGGTGAAAAAAAGAAGAATGAAAGCAATGTGACCTGAGCTCAGCAAGGCAGGAAAGAGCAGTGAGCAAAGATACATCTGGAGCTATGATGGTTATAGGATGCATCATACTAACAAGAAGCAAGAATAGCGTTGGAGACACAAGGCACTTTATTACGGTAGCTTAAAGAGGTCAACTTAGAGTGAAGATGAGCACATACTTATACGAACCTACAGTGAGAGGTTTCATTAACTGGGAATGATTCCTTGGAATGTTACTGCTTATAAGAATACAAGGTGCAAGTGTTCATTCTGTCACTGAGACGGTGCCAATGAACAGTAAAGATTTGTGAAAAAGGTGGAAGGAGAGCGGGGGGAGAAAATGCTACCTGATATCACAATGATAGAAACTGACATTCTGGCCTTGAGCTAGAGGATGGAAAGGTGAGGTAAAAGCAACAGAAGGCGTGGACTGAGGCCAGCAAACATACATCCAGAGATGCCGTCTCAGGGCTCAGAAATGGCTGAAGGAACAAAGACGTTCTGTAACTACGAAACCACTGCCTAGAGCTCTTGAGACACCTACCCTGCAGAAGCTGCTGAAGCACTGAGCTCATCAAAGCCTCTGTCCCCAGCATAGCATAGAGGCTTCTGCTTAGTCACACAGGATGAGAAACAGAACAAGCATCAGATGCCTTGCAAGCCTTTGTAAAGGAATCCAGAGCTTCAGCAGTCCAGCAACTAAGCGGTGAGTTTCGAGCAAACAGGGAGACTTTAGAGAGACTTGCCTCTCTGGATCGCGGGGGACATAGCAACAGCATCAAAAAAGGTGAACGCCGCTGACTAGAAGACTGCATCCACTTCTTCCAAAGTTACTGAAAAGGATGTTCTGGAAGCTCCTTTGGCCTTAAAAACTAGTGGGAAATCCTTCTTATTGTCAATTTGCAGTGAAGTACAGGAATCAATTCAGGTATTCTGACAGGTAATAAAGGCTTTGCCTTTACATGCACATGTGTATCCACAAGGGCAGACTTTGAGTCACTGTGGGGAAGAGACCCTGAAAGAGAAATGTTAAAAATACCATCCAGGATATCCTCCCTGCCCAGGGTCCGTCAGCCTAAGACCCTCTGACATTCAAGCCTCCTAGGAAACGTATCACCATTCAGCAGATTGACAGTGCAGGCAGTAACTTCAGAGATCTCTGCCCAACACAGCTGTGTAAATTTAACACTATCGCATTTGTTGCACATAGTAATGCTTCTGGCATGACTAAAGTGCCTCAAAATAGAGTGCAGCGTTCCTAGCACGCATTTCCAACTGTACAAAGCTTTCACACATTAGGATGCAGATGAGTTTCCTGTGGTAACACAAAAACATGGTGACCTGATACTGCTTAAGCATGATCCCCTCTCGAGACAGGGATATACATATACGCCTGCATGTCTAGATAAAGGCTGAACATCAAAGGACATTGTCACCATTCAGGAGAATTTAAAACTTGACTGTGACTCTACAGCCAACTTGCTTACATTCAGAGTAGTAGCAAGCTCAAAATTTTTGTGCAAATTCATAATTCATCATAAGAAGTCATATAAGCCGGTATCATCATGGATAATCCAGATCTCACAGTAGCAGCTGGATGTACTTATAGGAGACTTTTTGTTAACTCCTGACTGCTCAGGACATAGAGTTAATTTGGGTTCTGGGAATGCTGACATCTGATACGGGAGCAGGTGAGACGTGTGCACATAATGAAAACCTGAAAACGAAAGTGATTAAGAAAAACTGATACCTGTTTTGCAGTGCTGGCTTCTACCATGGAACAGAGACAATCCACCCCGAGGTGGAGGAACAACTTTAACCTTGAGTCATTTGGTGAAAACCCTGAACTAGGGTTTGCAAATAAAAGTGTTATCTTAACTCCAGAACAGTTCCTTCCTTAAGGCAACACCTGCAACAAAATCCCCTTCCCCTGAGAAGACACGGAAACAATCTTTGAGCATTTGGGCTATAAAAAAAAAAACCTTCTTATTTTACGGAAACAGGGAAGATCACAGAGGCAAGAAGGTGCATCAGAACAGAACTGAATGCTGTAACCATTGATGATTTTGGTCAACATCCAGGGTCTTAATATGCTGCAGTTTCAAGCCACATCTTAGTCCATTTCTAAAGAAGATTCAACTTTATTGATATAGATTGCCTTACAGTTCCTTGCACACCATCCAACAGGTTCGGCAAAGACTTGTGTGCACAACAAAAGAGCGACTGTGAGTGCCTACATCAGCAATTTCTCTGCTTTTTTTGTGACAACTACTGATGGGGATAAACAGCCCCTATTTGATGAGACACTAATCTGAAAAGCTAAAAGCAAAGTTGTGCGTCCTGTGTATGGGTCATATTTTCTAGAAAGTAGGGACCAGCTATAAAGTCTGGTCCTGGGAAAACTGAGGATGTCACCTCCTTCACGCTGTAACAAGAGCAGACTTCCTCAGCAAGGTCTTTGGCCCAGTTCGGGTCATATGGGACAGGTCTGAGTACTGCTCGCACTGAAACAGTGGAAACCACCTTGCTTCATGGTCTCCCATACTGCGACTGCTGAGATGAGAAATTCAGTGGGGTAAGAATGCCATTTGTTTATCATGGTGATGCAGTTCCTATGAAGGCACAGGCTTGCACAGGCTTCAGCTGTGCAACTCGTCTCACAGAGACATGGCAGATTGAAGTCCCTCATTGGTCACTAATGTGAAGAGGAACAAACACAAGCCCGTAACTTGCCTTCACTTTGAGAGGAAGTTCCATGGACACTGAGCATGCAGCTCTTTAAAGTCCTAAAATGTCTTCAGCCAGTCGTCTGAGTAGTGCCTATGGCACAATAAACTTCATGGAGAAATACTGAACTGAACCCTGGGATCAACATCCACATCATAGAATTTATCTCAACACTGCTGTTCTTGCCAAAGACTAAAATGGCAAGCCATCTGTGAAATGAGAGAGTCCAACCAAGGGAGTAAGAAAGTGCCTTGAGAGCCTCAGGGAGAGCTGAAACTGGACAGTTTAATTTTTTGTTCACAACTAGCAGAAAAGGAAGTCACTTCAATTTGAAGAGAGGCCTCAAATTTGTGCTAGAACATAATTCAGAGTACTCAAGCCACAGCCTCTCCACACTGCAGACAGCAGATGCAGTAACGCAGATTTGCTCTTGTAACAAGACTCCGACTGCAAGTACGTTAGCAACAGACATCGTTAGGCGTGAATCAAAAGCACTATGACTAACTGCTGAAACTGTGTCCGCTTTTTCCTAGACATCACTGAAGCACTATTCTATAATGTCATGTCAGACAGATCATTGTCAAATGCGCAAAGCTACCAAAAAACTTCCCTGCAGGCCAGGAAGTCCTGGAAAACTTCCAGCTTCTCCAGCTCCTGATTACAAGACATGAGCAACCAAACTTGGTCAGATGTTTTCCTTCTTCCTGGGCACCAAAGGATGAGTACACCCATCCTTATGCAAGCCTGCATGTCTGGGTAGGAGAAGGGACTGAAAGCTGTCAAAGAGGTAGTTCAGAAACTTCCTCTGATGCTCCTTTCTTACCTTAGGATTGAGGTCCTGATAAAAGACACAGACAAGCAGGTTACATACACTGCTCAAACAAACAAGCGAGATGAGCGCATTCAAACTATGCATGGAGAAATTAAGCAAGCTTAAAGCCACAACTCTGAGCAAGAGAAACAAGTGAAGAGAACTATACACATTTTCTGCAAAAAGCAAAAACAAACAAGGTACTCCAAAAGAACACTAAATGCAGAGAAGTCAAACCGATCATCCCAAGCAGAACTAGCAAGCTAGAAGGAAGTGCTCTGCCGTGGCTGGACTGGAGCTGCAGGAATGAAGAGCCTTTTTCTCGTTCTTCCCATGGGTGTCTGGGGCAGGGAAGCTGAGGCACGCAGCACATGCTCTGCAGCCACTAATAGAAACACCTCTACCCCGTCTGAACAGTTGCTGAACAGAGAGGTGTAATTTTAGTAATTTTCACAAGCCTCCAGTAAATGAAGCTATTCATTTTTAACTTCAGTAAAGGCAATGTAGTTCAAGAATTAGAAATACTCAAAAATTAAACCCCCAGGAAGGCAAATTTCATCATTCTACTAATAGGTCCACCCATAAGAATGCCGAATCTTTAAGGAAATTGTGCTTTCCAAATTTAAAAGTATTTCATTAGGGAAATACTACATGAAACTTTTTTTTACTGGTAACTATTAGGAAAGAAAGCTTACATTTAAATTTAACAAACATCAATGTGATTGATAAACTCACTTTGAAAAAAACCCTCAACAACCTTCTCCCTGCCATTTCCAAAAGCAATATTAAAAAAAAAAAAAAAAGAAGTTAAATTGCACAGGAAAACATCAAAAAGTTCGAAAACCTGACTTTCATTTGCATTCTTCTGCTGTCCTCTTCTGCCTCATTGTCACTGTCCCCTGTTAGACTTTGTCTCCACCCTTACACACTTTCCTTCCAGCTCCTGGTTCTTAACCTTTCCCAGCTTTCCTTCTTCATGTCTGTAAGTATTGTTCAAAGTTGTAGTCTTTCTCCTTTTGTGTTGCCTGGAAGGCCAGAAACACCAACAGTACAAGACAAGACAACTCCCTCCTAACACTTCCCACCATGGAGGGCTGCAGAAGAACAATTCAATAAAAAGCCTATCTGTTCCTACAGCTGTCAGATTATCAAACCCGAACCACCATTGCAAAGAGCAGCCTCAGGGAAAGCAGAGGATGTTTGGTGCGGACAAACCTTCAGTGCACTGAACTGTCAAACCCATCAAGTCTTCATTCAGCATATGGAAATTGAGAATATTCCGGCGTTTTTAACTTGGCCAAAACTTGATTCTTTTTCATGGGAACACCAGCTCACCTTCCTTGGATGCCAAAGTGATCCTGTTTCCTCCTACCTCAGTTCTCTGGTCTCTGCACTAAAACAGAGCCTTTTAGAAGGTTGGGGTTTTTACTTTCTTCCAGTAAAAAAAAAAATGCCCCCGAGCAGCTCATTTTCCTTTGTGTGATTTAGACATGGTGATGGTACAGGGCTACTGAACATAAGTTACTGAATTGGGAAAGCACAGGCATGAAAGCACCAGGATTATGAATACGGTGCTCTTCAGTGTACTGCTTCTAAAAAGTAAAACTGTGTTATACTGTTTTTTACAGGTGACTTTCTATGTATATCACTAGTCAATGGATTTATACAGTTACGCTACAACCTTGGAGACAAGACAGTCGTCCTCCAGACCTTTCAGAAAGTCCACGCAAACAGAACTACATGGCATTCACTCAAAGCAGGAAGAGTTGGCAATGAAGGCTACCTGGACCTGGATGGTATCAACATTACCCAAAAAGCCAGTCCTGGAATGAACGCGCTGGACACGCGCACGGATTTTTTTGTGGGAGGGGTGTCCTCCTTAAACCTTGTTAATTCAATGGCAGTAGAAAATGAACCCACAGGTTTCACCGGCTGTATAAGGGAAATTGTTATAAACGACAGGGAACTGCAGCTTACCGTGACTGACCCCAAAGGTGGAGCCAACATTGGTGACTGTGACGGAACGGTTTGTGGGTACACAGTGTGCAAAAATAATGGAACGTGTCAAGTGGAAAACTCGGGCTTTTCTTGCTCTTGCCCACAAGAGTGGATAGGGAGCACGTGTGAGCAATCTGTTCACTGTTCACAAAACAGATGTGGGTCTCATGGTCTCTGTATTCCTCAACCTACTTCGTTTTCATATATCTGCGTATGCGCGCTAGGCTGGTCAGGTAAGTACTGTGACAGCAAAATAACATTTTTTATAGCTAAGTTCGTTGGCAACTCCTATATCAAACACACAGATCCTTATTATGGAAAAAGAGACCTCCAGTATAGCCGCATTTCTTTAAATTTTACTACCAATCAAACTGAAGGCTTAATAGCCTGGATGGGGAAAGGTGAAGATGAAGATAATGATTTCCTTGCCATTGGTCTTGCCAATGGATCATTAAAAGTTGTGATTAATCTTGGAGAAAGACTCTCTGTTCCTCTAATTCACAGTAAACACTCCACCTGTTGTGATGAAAAATGGCATTTCGTCACTGTAGTTCAAAACCAAACTTGTATTAAGGTATATCTTGATGAGGAGCTAATTATTTTTGAAGATATTGATCCACACAGAAAATACACTGCTTTAAACTATGGCGGCATTTGTTATTTTGGTGGGTTTGAAATTGGCAGGAAAGTCAATATAGTTACTACAGGGCTTTTTCAGAGGGAATTCACTGGTAAAATTAAAGATGTTGTACTCTTCCAAGATTCTAAGAAGATTCAGTTAATGAAAGCAGAAGGGTATAACATTTACAATGGAAATTAATTTAAAAACTGCTTAAGACTCCTTAAAAGTCATAGATTTCCTTTTCCTCCTGTTTCTTGTGTTAGCTGGCAGTGTAAGACTCAGGAACCAACATATGAAAGCACTTAACAGAATTGTCCCTAACTTTTTTTTTTTAATGTTGTATATTAATAGCATACATAAATTGTGATCAGATGTTTTACTCATAAAATTACTTAAACATACTCTTTTGTATTTACTTTAAAACAACAGGAAAGACTGCAGCTTTTTTCTTTATTGTACTTGAAACAGTTTTGTAGACAAATAGGTAGTAACTCACTTCTGAAGCCAACCGTCACTCCAGTATTAATTGTTTGCTGTTTTATGAGAAGAGACAACTTACCTGTTTCTCCAAAACTCTTAAATTTTATTAGAATGCAGAGTTTCTCACACAATTTTGTCATATTAAGGTCAAGTGTAAAAACTGAAATTGGGGGGGAAGAAAAGGTGTACTTGGGGCAAGTGCGTGTTTATTGTAATGAGGACTTTTAATATCATAACAGCTGTGATTACTTGCTAAAAGTCCACAAAGACTCCATTCTAGGCAATGAAGTCGTTCTTCCCTCCTTCCGAGTCTCTACCCATCACATACGCATTTCTGTAAAAGGGTAAAACATAAGCCTGTCTTCACACTAAGGCATTAACACATGAAGAATGATTTTAAGAGCAGAAAAGGTATTTCACTTCATTACTGAACAGATATAAAATATGCCTGCTGGTTTTCGCCAGCAGAGGTCTTCCCCTTATTTGACTACACGAAAACCTTTTGTTTTAACCATTCACAGGCAGTCTGCTTACAGCTAACTTCTATTCTTAACAGCTTAAAAACTAGAAAGTCTAAGAACTGCTTTGCTTTAGCTATACCTTTCTGGCTTATATGCCCCTAAATGAATTTTGAAATTTTACTAGACAAAGGGTTTGTCCACAGTAAATTGAATTTCTGTGACTATATTCTTCATGACTTTATAATGTCAAAAGTAAATAGAGGTCTTCATCTATATATGCAAAACCTCTATTTCTTCTGAGAAAGCTCAGTTATCCTCTACACTTTAGTGAGCAGTAAAAACAACATAAATAGTTATATTTTCATGTGCTTAAATAAATGATTTGTGATAGTATCTACACTTCTCATCTGACTACTGGCTTACTGTATAAGTAAAATGCTTAATAAAAATAATAGTGATTGATTCCTATATTTTCCTTTTTCACTTTATTATTGCTCGAAAGCACATAAACCATCACCTCCTTGCGTGGAAATTCTCTGAAAACAGGTCTTCAGTGGGTACCTATCAGAAACAAGTAACTATTTCTGACTGGGTTTTTTTGTCTTTCCATGAAGCAGATCTGGAGCAGAGACAATAAGCACAGTAAAACCAGGTGACACACGTTAGTTTCCACATAACCGTAATTAGTATGCAGCAATGAGTGCACTGCCAAGTCACTTATTGATGACTTGAAGATAACTAAGGTGAGGGGGTGATGGAACTACCCAGAGATGCTTTAATAAGCATCTGCAGACATCTTTGTGAGGTCCTTTCTATCCTCTTCAGCTGCTCTGAGCCCTCAAGTGATCAGCCTGATGCAACAGAGCTTCTACTCCCTTCCCAACAGCCAGCTCATGAAGCCCACGCAGCATTTGAGCTGGCCCCAAATTCGTCTCCTCTCCCAGTTACTCTCAGGAGGGCCTTTTATGGCCATGTGATGCCAGGGACAGAAGCGTATTTCGGGTTTATCCTGTTCTCTCTGGGACTCCTGGTGTACTGCCAGTTCCTCATCAGTGCACACTGCTCTTTGCAGCCCCAACAGTGATTCAGTGTAAAACAAGTGACAAGTAATCGGAGCACTTCCAGCTAACGCAGTTTTGGAAGGAGAGTGACTGAAGGCAATGGAGAAGACAAAATCCTTTATTCCTGTAGTAGCGGGATTTATTCCCATTACACTAGCTCAGATTCTAGGACCAAATCCTGGAAACTGTCCTGCTCGTGAATTTCAACTCTTTACAAAGCTCTCCTTCAAGAGCTGTTTTACTGTGGCTGTCTTCGGGTTCTACATACACCAGGCAGGTAATAAAGCACTCAGCAAACCTGGAGAATGTTTACATGTTCTTTCCAAACAAATTCTTTCTGGTAGTTGTGGCAGAAAGCATTCCTGCCCCTTCCGTACAGGCAGTTGCAACGTTCATTGCTCCCAGCTTATTTTCAGAGCACAAATGGATGTGAATGTGAGAGAGAGGGATCACCAGTGGACCAGGAGCAGACTACTTTTGAACAGGTCAACAGAAAATCTTCAGAAGCGGAGCTGCCGACTTAAAACTTACTCCAAACACCAGAAAAATGCTTTGGTGTACTTCTATGTCTAAAGAATTCTGACATAAATATTTGAACCATACAACACATGCATAATACCATCAGATATAATCAACGGCACTACCGCTATACAGACCATGGAATTAACTTGGAAAAGACTAATTTAATCACATCATGTTATCATGCTATAAAAGTTAAAAGTTTAAACATTGCTTCTACTTAGTAAAAAACTGAGGATTTTTTCTTTACGAATCTTCTGAATAATGAATATAAGAAACACTACTTAATAAAAGTCTACCACCCCCTTTATTCAGTGCAAGATTTTTAATTTTAGTCAATTTGACCACGAAGCTACCTGCAATGTATCCAAATGAAATTTTACCTTAAAATATATTCATAATTAAAGTAACAATTAGTGTGTTGTTAAACTGTAAAGACCTTTCTGGAAAGAAGAGGCTTTTCTACAGCAAAGTGCAAAATGCTATGTCACTACGTAAGGTCATGTACTCAAAGTGAAAAACAAACACTGAAAACCAGAACAATAAACCTAAGTTTTCGTTTCTATGGTGGAACATTTTTGTTGTTTCTGACAGATTCAAAATGACCAGCATATTCTTAGAAGAGCAGGAGATTTTGTTTTCAGGTTTGCATTTGTTTTTGCGTTTTGTTTTGCATCAGTGGATGGCAGTCTCTACAAAATATCAGTTTACTAAAAGTCCCAATGGTACAAACACCCTTCTGCCCTTCTCCCCCCTCTACGCCGCCCAGAACTCCAAACAACCGAGCCATGAAGTGTACAATGAACAAGGCATTCTGTAACTCAGCCTGCTACATCCATTTAGCCTACAGTTTCTCACCTATGAAATCAAACACACACAATATGTGAGAAAGTTTTATCATTTTAGAATCAAAATATCCCTTAAAATATTTACATTTTACAGTAAAAAGGATAGCAAAACACAAAGTAATGTACAAGCTTAGGTATTCAAGTTTTTGAAGCATGGAAAATGGTGGGAGAAATGAATTTACTACTACAAATCATATTTTGAAGAATTTAGATTAAAAATGCTTTCTTATTAAAACAAGTGCAGTTTAAAGCAATAACATTCGAGCAGCTGAGCCTTCCAATTTCTGGTCACAAACTGCTTCAGATGCTGACGAAATACTTGAAAAACTAATGAAAGACACTTGAATTATTTTATTGTACTACTGAATAATTTAAAAAAAAAAAACTCTTCACACCACTGAGCATATTATATTTTGTTGTAATGTGTGTGGATTCTGAGGCTTTGCTACAGTCTTTAAAAACAGTGCAATTTAAAAAGAAGGTTATTGTATGAAATTCACTTTTAAAATTATCAGAGCATCTTAAAACAGAAGAGAGCACAAATTACCAAAGGCAGCAACTATATTGCAGACTTGACTAAAGCCAACTTCAGCTAAGAAAATTTCTAAGCCTTTATTGCATATTAATAAAAGAAATCTTTAAAATTTTGAATATACAGCAATGTAAAATTTTTAAAAATATTAAACTCCTACTCCTAGCGATAGTTGGTATAATGAAAAAAAGGATGAGTATTGGTACGTCGAATGGTACCAAAACACAGACTTGTTTCTGCAAAACACCAACACTGAATAAAAAAGATGGCACGATCCTAGCAGGCTTTTGTTTTTTTTTTTAATACAAAGTTTTACGACATTACTCTAACAGTTTATTTAAATAGGATTTTAAAAGACTGCCTGCATCTTTTTACCTTTTGCTTTTAGTTCTGTCACTGTGGTCCCTATGTCTCTCTCTGTTCTTTTCACTTTCCCGGTCTCTGTGCTTCTCTTTGCTTTTCTCCCTCTCCTTATCTTTTTCATGAGCCTGTTCTTCACTTTTAGTCTTCTCCGTCTTTTTTTCTGGATTTCTAGTCTCTCTGGGGCTTTTTCCATCAGCAGCCCTGTCACTGTGTGGAGATCGTAATCTTTCTTTATCTCTCTGTCCTTCCTCTCTACTCTTCCTCTCTCTCTCTTTTTCCTGGTTTCTGTCTCTGCGTCTATTTCTTTCAGAATCTTGCTCCCAGTATTTTTCATTGTTCCACTCCTTTTCATGTCTGTCTTTCTTTTGGTGATGGGATTCACTGTGAAATCGTTGTCTATGTTGATCATTTTTTCCTCTGCTGAACCCTCTCTCCAAATGCTGTTCTTGTCTGCCCCAAGGATCGCTGTGGCGTCTTTCTGGTCTCCTACTGTCTTTACTCTGAAAAAAATTTTCTGGCCCCAAAAATCTTGATTGTTTGTGAGCCACTGGTAGCCCTTGTGCAATGGGTCCAGCATAGTGTGGTGGCTGACCTGATAAATGAGACACTGGTGGCCATGGCATCATTGGATTTTGAGGAAAGCCAAAGCCAGGAGGAGGAAGAAGTGGAGGTGGTAAATGAGGAGGAAATCCAAACATTGGGTTGTTTTGCGGAGGGAAGTTGTGAGGTGCAGGAGCCTGAAACTGAAATCCAGGTGGATTAGCCTTAGGATGCTGAAAATTCTGCTGTGGAGGTCTAACAGATGAGAAGCTGCCACTTGTAATAGGGCTCGGGACTTTGGAAATAAATTCAGAACGAGATGAGTTTTCGGTTTCAAACTGAGATGAAGTTGCTGCTGGTCCTCTTCTAAATGAGTTCACTGTTTCAATGTTCTGCATCAGTGCATCCTCCTGTGAGTGTTTGGTGTCTTCTGCTTGTGATGCAACTGCATTATCTGCTTTTGCTGCAGTTGAACTGTACTGTGTCTCACTGGTTTGCGCATCACTTTGATACAGGTTTAAGCCCACTTCTCCAGAAGCCTGTTTGTTCTCTGGTTCCATCTGATCATTTCCTGAAGCATTCTGTCGGTCTTCATTTCTGCTAACGTCTCCTTCCTTGTTCTCCGAAGCATTAGTCTGCTGGCTTCGTCCAGCTGCCTGTCGTGGGTCTCTTTTAAGATTAATAAACGGCGGTGATTTAGAGGTATTAGCAGTGGTACCTTCAGCAGAGCCTACACTAGCATTGTTCTCATTGGGTTTTTTCCCTGCATTTGATGAGGAAGAAGAAAAGCTGGAATTTGTGGTCCTTCTAACTTCCTGTGCAATGTTATCCTTGTCAGGTAATTGCCGCTTTGGGTCATTTTCTTTACTTTCTTCAGTTTCTTTATTCTGCGACTGCGCAGATAAATTTGCTAAGAACGCTTCTGTGGAGACATCTGGAGGCTTTCCCTTAAGACTCAGCCCCACTAAAGATACAGCACTTCTGGCAGAACTTGAGGTCCCTACAGCTGCTGCATCCACAGTTACAGCAATGTTAGTGGATTCTTGCAGATCATCCGAACCAGTCTTTGCTTCACTAACTTTAGTAGTTGCATCAGCAACATCCACCTTTTCTTCTTTTAAGGTCGCCTGCTCATTTAATAATGGTATGTCTTCACTGTGACTCACTTCTGACTTGCTGTGTTCATATACCTGCCCTGTCGTACCCAACAGGCTTTGAAGAATATCATCCACTGGCAACGGCTTACTTGCTAGCTCCAGAGTAGAAGGCTGGTTTTCCCATCCAACCAGGACTCCAGGAAGAAATCTGAGAGGCTTTGGTGGTTCGTGTTTGGTACTTTCCACCAATGGTTCAATAACTGCTGGAACATCTTCTGCACTAGATTGCTGAGGTTTATTTCTCTGCTTGTGTAGCACAGTTGTGAAGGAATTAAAAAAATCATTTTCCTCTTCTTCTTCTAGTGCCAGCTCATGATGAGAGACATCAGGTTTGTTTGGCTTGCTTTTCTTCTCTGGTGGCAAGGTACTCAAGGTGCTTTCCGAAGCTTCATCCACAAAACTGCTAGTAACACTTGCAACAGCAGTAATCTGCCTCTTCATTTTCTGGCGAATTATCAATCCCAGTAATAAATTTGGTCGATGTATTTCAATCCCTGTACAAAATTGTAACAGCAATTTATCATCTCCTTATGTTTTGGTTAAGGCAATCATTTTAACAAAAATAACCCCCATACGCTCATAATATATTATAGAAAGTATTCATTTTATGACAATTGATTGACATTTTATGACAAATGATATGATCCATCATTAAACATAACAATACTTCATCAAAAATGTATTTCCAGCATAAAAATTATGAACTCAAACACTGCAAACTAGAAATGCTTTAAGTACTGTACCACCCACTGTAACTTCCAAATACAGAATACGAGACAGTTACATAGGACCTCTGGTCACATAAGAAAAAGCACAGAAGTTAAACATCATGTTAGTCCAACATAGCTATGGCCTGTTAACAGTGGTAGCAAAGCACAAGCGGAAAACAAAAAGTAAACAGCACACTTGCAACGACAAAGTCTCCTCATCAATTTGTGTTAAACGTACTTCTTCAAAGATTTACTAAGAATGACTTTCTGAAATGCTTCCCTCATTCCAGGAAGGCACTGTGTTTCAAGGTACACTATTAGCTATCTCTTCACTACGAATTTTGTTCTGTATAATTTAGGCTCTTGCAAAAAAATTATGAGTTGTACCTCATCCTCTCTTAGTTTTGGCCCCACCTATCTCAAAAGAAGAAATCATCCACGAATTTTTGTAATCAAAGTAAACTGATACAAAATAACTCAGATGTACGCAGAACAACTGAGAGCCACTTCAGGATCTTACAATGGGAAATTAATGTCTTTTAAAAAAAGCTAATGTAACACTATGGAGAACTCATGACATTTTAAGAGAATAACTGGCATTTTAAAAATTAATTTTCTCTTACATTTCTGTTGTAAACTTCTCTAAGCAGCATTACGATAATAAAGTTCCAAATTCCAAGCTGTACTTACCAGGCCCATCAAAAGGCACAAGATGATGTGGGACTTTATCTGAGGAACCTAAAGGGATGAGGTACAAATCTTTCACTTGCTTCATGTTATTGGCGGCTACACCATAACGTTTTCTACTGCTGAAATAGGCAAACAACAATGCATAGGATATCTGATCCTCTTCAGTTACCGGGGTAAAGCGAACTACACAGATCTCCTGTTTACAAAAAGAGAGAGAAAAAGATGGTCAGATACATTTTACCATGAAATTTTAATTGATCTAATGACTGCTCTTTATTTAAAAGCACAGTTCAAAGGAGGAGAAAAAGCAGGCAGAGAACAACAAAAGAGACAGAAGGAGCAGAAACAGGGCCAAAAATAATTAAGGGAAACTGGAAAAATAAATAAAAATAAAAATCATTTAGAAAAAAAAAACTTACAAAAAAGCCAACATTTTATCAGCCAGCTAAATAATAAGTTTTAGGGAAGCATGGCAACTTCCAAGCCATTATTCTCCTCCCCATTCTTAAGACTACTTAGCAAGCTTTATTTTGTAGTCTGTTGTGTCCAAGATATCCGTAACATTAGGAGAAGACCACTATTCAGATCCCAGAACTATGACCAAAGCCCAGCTCAGCAGTCCGATGTTGGGGCTGATGCTCTCTAATGGCTTAATTAACGACCTGGAAGATGGGACAGAAGACCCCCTGCAAAACTGAGAAGGCACCTAATCAGAGGCAGTGGCCGATATGCTGAAGGGCTGGCTGCCATTCAGAAGGACCTCAGCAGGCTGAAAACATGGGCTGACCTTTGTGAAGGTCGGCAAAGGCAAACGCAAAATCTAGCACCTTGAGATGGAGTAACCCCACGCACCAGGACAGGCTGGGGGACTGACTGGCTGGAAAGCAGCTTGGCGTAAAAGAACGTGGGGGTCCTGGTGGACAAGTTGAACCAGCAAGGCATCCACGCCAAGAAGGCCAACTGCACAGAACTGAAGGAGCCAGCAGGCCAAGGGAAATGATTATTCCTTTCTATCCAGCACTTGTGAGACAGCATCTGGAGAACACTAACTAGTATTGGGCTCCCCAGAACAACGACAACCTGAACACAGTGGGACAAGACCAGCAGAGGACCACTGAGATAGCTTTGCATACAGTAACAGTACCAAAGGATAACACATGTGGTGTCCAAACACTCAAGATGAGCTACAGTCTCAACGGAACGCAAGTATTCTCAAACAGCAAATGACAAGTTAAGGTTAGATAGTAAGTAAACAAACGCCACCAGCTACCATCCATCCCATTCAACATAACTGTCAGTTATCCTTAAAACGTCAGGTATTTCACAAATGTCCCAAGGGTAAAAGATCTTTGGGGTGAATAGGATGCATTTTAAACAGCAAGCCTTCAATATGTAAAATTCTTACCTTGGTCCCTGACGCTTTGATTTTTTCTACGTACTCCCAGACAGTGTGAGGAGATATCCTGCCACCTACTTGAATACTATCAGGTAAATCCTATGAGAAAGTACAACAGAATTCTGAATTCAATGTAAAAATTATGGGTAAAGCCTTCATTCAAGTATGTGTTTCATATATTCAAAACATACTTCATTCTTTTAGTTCTTAAATTATAATTTTAAAATATCAGTAGAAGTTACAACAGTAGTAACAAATTAATTTAAATTTTGGTTATTTAAATGAAGATTTTCAGTGCAAAGTCAATGATCTGTACTAAATTAGTTATCACTCAATACTGTTCATCTATACTTTCCCCAAAATTATTTATTTCAGTAACATTAACTACAAACATAACTGTATGTTATGCACTCTGGAAACACTCAATTTGTCTGTAAGATCAAACTGCTATGACAGCCCCACACCTATGCATATAACAAACTTTCAAAATCTTAATCATGAGAGGAAAACATAACCTACGCACACGTGTATATATAGACATGATTTTTTTCTTGGATACTATCAAGTTCACTATTCACAAGCAACTAAAACAGACTTTCAGAATAATTTAGAAACGTAAGGAAAATAGTTTTTGAAGTCAAGCAGGAGAGTTTTGAAAAGCAGATCTTATTCGTACGCCTGTCCTTTACTATTAAAGGCTACTGCAAGCCCTGCACTTCACTGAAGCTTTACAGCAAAGTAAAGACAATCACATTAGCAGAAGACCTAAGACCTTTTAATTAGAAAGCTGATGCATCCTGTGTCACTCGCAAGAAGTAACACTGAGGGCTTATGAGCTCTCTGCTCTTTATTTTATGACACGAAGACAACTACCATAAGCACCTGCGTCCTTTTCCTGCCTCTCAGACACTGAAGAGAACACAACATAAACTTTTTGGTTTTAGGGACAATTCAGTCTTACAATGGAAGGTTAGGACCAGAATTGTCACCAGACAGGCAAAAAAATAAACCCTGTTACACAGGTTTCTGTCGCAGGAGATGAGAAGACTTCTTGCACTGTGAACAGAAACCACCAGTAGACACTTCTCTTCCAAAAATTGGTACTGACTTGCTTAATGCTTTAAAAACTGAGCTACAATTTTCTCACCTCATTCAGAATGTGGATGCCACCAAGGCAGTTATGTTAGCGGAAACTTTTGTCCTGTCTTTCCCTGCTACTTTATACTACAGAATATGCTCCATAATAAACAGCTCAACTTCTACAAAACCAGCTCTGGAAATACTGCTGCTCATCCTCAAGAAACATTTTACAGTGAGATGAGAGCAAAACATCTTAAAATATATCAAAAAATTTGAATCCTTAAGAACCACGGATCCATGCAGAATAAACTGAAAAATAATTTGCTTACAAATACATACTCTAACCTATGCCCTCCCACAAACACTCTATTCAGTACAATGATCACGCTTCACTGCCTTTCATCTTTCTAATATTAGGCTACAAGGTAAACAAGTCACTAAAGTGAATAGATGAATTGTTCATTCTTTGCAATAAATATAAATACCTCCGTTAAATACTCAAAAGAGCCAGAAACTGGATAAGCCTTAATAACAAACTTTGCTACTGAAGGCATATTGATAAAACCCTTCCAGATGAAATTCAGTCGTGCCAGAAAGAGACTTTCACATTCCACAGTACCAGGTGTTTCTGACCTAAAAAACGACAAAAAACCCACACTTTGTTTAGAACATATATCACACAAAATAATGTAAATCATAATTTTTCTTTGTAAAAGAAATGACATGTCATTAAGAATTTTCTTTTTCAGTTAAGCATACTTGACGGTCAATGAAAAGAGACAGGCAGGCAAACGTGTTTCTCACCTTCCAGTGGCATTGATATATGTTACACGAAGGACTGTCAGACAAGCGGCCCATTAGTTCACTACTGTATCTTTTGAGAATGGAGAAGTTTAGTCCAAGAGTTATCAAATGCTACTGAAGCGGACACACAAATACATATAGAGAAGAGGACACACAAACACATATAGATGCTGCAGACCCCGTAAGATCTTTCCCTGGCACAGGGAGGAGGGGAGAAGACAACTTACTGCCTGCTGGCCTACCCTCAGCCTGCTTTCTAAGCTCCCATGTTTTGTTGCAACACTGTCTGTCCACCACCTGAATACCTGTGTGCCCCTTCCCTTCCCTTGTTCCCCAAGCTGGCTCCTCATCCCTCTTCGTCCATGCATCACTGCCACAGCTTCTGTGAGCACCTCCTACCAATTCCAATATCATCACCTCTACAAAAGAGTGTTTTTTCTCCCCTTCAAATAAAAGCCTCAGTTCTGCAACAAAGCAGCTGCAAAGAATAAACAGAAAGACTTCAATAAATTCACAGAAGAGTATTTCTCAACCTGAAGGTCTCCTCATGGAAAAGGTTACAGCCACATTTCAGTATTTTCCAGCACGCTGTTATCAAAATATTCTAGGCATGCTATTAGCAGTTTAAAGCGAGCTGCCCAGTAGTACCAGATGTTCTGCTGTTACAGTAACACAGTAACCTCTGTTTCTTTCTGTCTACACTAGAAATTCCTTCTTTGAATCTTCAGCAAGCTATTCAGGAACAAAGGTCACTGTCCCCGGTAAAGGATTCCACTGTCCTGATAAAGGCAAAATTTCAGCACGAACTCTGGTCAATTCTGAACAACAAGAAGTCAATGTTTTTCTAGCAACCCCTTCCTCAATCCAGAAAAAAAAAAAAGCTCCTCAAACTGCAGTTCCCTCTTTAGTGGGTAGCAGAGTATGGTGTGGAAGAAAATGCAGAGAGCTGACAGCACGTATGGCAAAACATCAAACAAGCTACTGCTAACTGGCATTTCTGGAGAAGTGTTGCTTTTGAGATTTGAAACTAGCCTGACTAGTGTCAATGCTCTGTTTAGAGCAACCTCGAAGTCCCTAGCTGTATATATACACATACACAAACACACACACACTAATTCAGCTGCAGCACTCTACATACTATGTTCCTTAATAGCACAACACAGTATGAAATCTATATTCTGGCTTTTTTAATACGAACTCAGTGTCTTTTTAGATCATGTTGCACCATAAAATGTAAGGTAGTTTACTCTTCCCCAAAAGAAAATGTGGTAATCAGAAGTTTGTAATCACAGCAATACACATAGTATTGTTTATATAAATGCATACCATCGTTTACTCCAGCAGAGAACCCCATTCCTAAGAAGAGGTGTACAACAGTACACAATGGATTAATGAAATGCCATTAAAAAAATCAGCTTTAGTCATAATAGCTTAACAACATTAATAACGTTTCATTATAAAATACTGTTTCTACAGTTTATATTACTTTGGGAGAGGTGTGAATGAAGATTTTGATGAGTCTTGCTTATCATCTTCCAGCAATTCTGAAGCTAAAATACTTGATGTTGAAGAAAGCGCGTCTGCAATGCTCTCTGCTTCATTGTCCGACTGCTTCCGTGCAACTCCAACTGATACTTTCACTTTTTTTGCAGAAAGATCATCAGTAGGTGGTGCCATTCGGCCTGCAGAGAATGAATTGCAATATTTTTTATTTTTTATTAAAGAAACAAAAGATTACTTCCTCTGAAGACATGGAAGACACACCAAAAATACTACATATTGCCACTGAATTGGGATAGGATAAAGAAACGATACTTTTAATACATATTCCTACAATGTACAAATTTATACACTGTATGTATTTATATAATATTATACATAAATATTGCCACTGTAATGGGATAGGATAAAGAAATGTGGAATCAACAACAGCATGTACATCCATTAAAGGGATTTCTTTCTCTGCAGTCCTTTTTTTTAAATCAAATACAAGTTTATGACAATAGCCTATCATTTTAATATTGTCTCTTTCGTAAATTATGAAGTAAAACATCGCTTCCACATCTTTGTCAGCAAACTAGGGGAAAAAAACCATTTATTTACATTCTTGAGGTATACTGAGATTTATGACTGAAAAGCATTATACAAGCATGACGTATTTATTTTGATGTGCTTTTCAAAATTACCTATGCAGATTTTGCAGTTAAGATCGAAGAGATGATTTTTATGTTGACTTGTGGTGTCCGGAGATGCGGATTCATTTACTTCTTTATCTTTTTCAGTTTCCTCTGACTTCTCAGACAACTTCATATTAGGTTCCTAAGAAAAGTCAAACACAGTTCAGTTAGCCTTTTTCTCCCTCTCTTAATATTCCTAATGTTGCTATTCACATTGTTTAAATATTTTATGGTATTTTCTTCCCTTCAGATATAAAACTCTCACTTCAGCTGTATAGCCTAAAAGGCTATCACAAAAATCTACAAATGCATTAGAAGAATGAATTGGTATTCCTAAATCTCTTTTATGTAAGATTTAGAATATTTTATACTATTGACGGAATTCATCATACAGTCATGGACACAACATGGAAAAAACCAAAAAACACCAGGCTCAGAAGTGAAAGTCAGTAAGAATAAAAGAAAAATTAAACTCAAAACAGACCTAACATAACTACAGATCTAACAACAAAATCATAAACAAACCACTTTACAACCATATTATCTGCGAACTAAATTCACTCTGTTGCCAGGTTGTCTTTTCTACCTGAATTTCCATGACTTCCTCCTGTTCTTTTATTGGTGTTTCACTTTCAATTTCTATTTCTCCTTTGTGAGTAATTTTTGTGATAGGTCTTCTTTCAACTTCCCTCTGTTCTTTCTCAATCATTTCAATTGTCTGTAGAAACAGGAAGTTACATATATTTACTTCCATACAATGACATTTGGAAATCCACAAATGTAACACCAGAAAATAGGTCCACAACTAGGAAACCCTCTGGGGAAAAAAATAATACCTTCTTATTCTGAAAGTATCAGGTAGTTTCATAAAGCAAATGCACAAGCAGCAGCTCTAACTTCACCTTCAGCGCAGCAAGTACTTATCGGGCACATATTTAAACAAGTTATAAAGCAGACTTTCAACACTAAATTTAAAGATAGGTAATTCTGATTTTCCTAGAGCTAAAGAAAAAAAATGCATCAACTTTTTTCCCCATAATAACAGGGACAATGTAGGGCATAAACACACGTAGAGGTGTATCGTTTTTCACAAGCTTGTTTTTTAGTACATAAACCAAATATTCTACCGCAAAAAAAATTTAAATGTATTTTGAAAGTAATTAATATGCTAATTCTAATCAGCACTGCTGCTTTGCTCTGTTGCAAAACATAAAACATCATTTCTAAAATCACTTCTTAAAGCACATTTCTACTTCTTAAAACAAAAACAGTTTGTGTTGGCTGTCCCCAATATTTCAAGCCTGGTTTCGTAAGGAAACAAGGATTCTACGATTGCTTTATCGGTCTGCCAAATCCCTACAGTTACTTTTGAACACACCGGGGAAACTTCAAAGTCTTGCCTAAATAGGAAAATGAAAACTGCATTCAAATGATACATTGCTATTTATTTTACATGTTGTATTCCATCTCAACTTCTACAAATTTTGCAGTATCTCTGAAATATTTCGGACCCTTCAGTAATTTTTGAGCAGTATACACTTTTGCTTTGAAGCTGTTCCTCACAGCAGTGGAATATTGTTTTGTATGGTCAGTTTTCAGTATTTTATTGACGTTTATAAAAATAAATGTAATAAATATGTACTACAAAAGATGCGCTTTTAATAGCTACAGAACAAACAAACTTTTCATGCCGTTCTAGGCCCTCAAAACAACTTTGAGATAATAGAATAATTCAACAACTGTTTTTGCATAGGAACCATCAAAAAGTTATCATGATTGATTATTCCTGGTTATTTACTTGTCTTTGCATATTGCAACTAGATCTGTTTATCAATGTTGCAATGCAAACTTCAGTCTCTACAACAGTATCCCCCTGCACTGAATCAGTTACCACTGAACATTCTTTCATTCTGGGCACACAGATTTCAAGAGGATGAATTTCCATCTATTTTATGTTACACTACATACTCATTAATTTTTTATCAGAAGTCATCTGATATAACTGACAATTCCTAGTATGATAAAACCCAAACACAAAATGCTTACCAGTTAACACTACCCAAGTTTTGTGCCTTTCAGTTCTATGAAGTGGCATAAAAATGCCAAGGATTCTGCCAACATAAATCCAGATTTTGCAAACTAGAGAACTTTATGCTGTAAACCGAACATTTCTAAGCAGCTGCAGTTAACTATCATCAGACTAACTGCATAATAAACAAGACAGTATCTAAGACGAACGCATTTTCTATAAAAATAACACAGGTCCTCGTATTCCTGCTTGTCCTCCTAAACTGTCAACGCAGCTATAAATATAGTGTGTCCTTCTGTTTCAAGAAAAGTAATGCTCAAACTAACCTAATAAACTTTCTACACTTCGTTGAGGTTTTTTGGTGGTTGTTTATCATTGTTATTTTGTTTGGTGTCGTTGTCCCCCCCCCGACTGCTTTTCAGACTGGCAGATCAGGTTTTCAGGTTTACTTTTTTGTGGGTGAATTGTCATGCTCCATCAGTATGTAAGTTATAAACAACACCAGTTGTTTGGTTTGTCCAAAGAGATGTCTCTCCCTTTTTAAGAAACTGGTGCCTATAAAGCTCCAGCTTTAAAATCTTGTTGGAAATAAGGACAAAGAAGCCTTCACTCCTGAGACAGAAGAAGGAAAGAGCAAGCAGCAACAGAATTGCACAGTGAAGGAAACGCATGGTTTCCCCCTTTCAGGAATTTACTACACTTCTTTCATTTCTGTCCTAACAACACTTTTGGGGTTTGAATACTAAATAAATTATAGAGATCCTCCTGATTAGTCAGAGTTGCTTTGTGCAACATGCATTCTGTTCTTTCTACATACACTTAACCTGAAAACAGAAGTTAAATATGCTTAGGCAGTCAACTGAACAACATAAATTGACAAATCTCACGTGTCTGTTTTCTCTTTGTCTCCAAGCAGCCAGTTCTTTGGAAGCCAGTTCTTCTGGGCTCATTTTTATTAGATGGTCTGGAGTAACCTCTCCTTTCAGGACTTTCTTAAATAGTATCTAGAAGAAAGAAGAAAAGTTAACTATTGCTATCAAGACAAAAAAACAGCTCGCAACAGGAAATAAAACAGAGAAGCAACTACAACATACTCTGCACAGCTATATGGATCATGTGGGTTTATAATTATCTGCCACTGTAGAAAGTGGTACTATATTTTATAATGTAAAAAGCTTAATTTCAGAATTCCATTTATTCTACATAATGTATCTTCATATACCCCAAATGACCAGATGTATAATTAACTGTTGTTCCGAAGGAGAAAGTGAATTTATGCCCATTGCAGAAAGAAGCTGGTATTAAAGAGCATGTCTATGCTTCTTGACTGACTGAACTGAACTCCTAGGGTAAAAAACCCCACATAATTTAGCAGTATGAGCAAAGAGAAGCCAGTGACAGAAGTTGTCCTGTTCATACAATTTACAGTTACAATGGCTAATTGTAATAGTAAAATACTATAGACAAAGCATCTTGATCAGAATAACTGATAAAAGGACAAAAGATAGAAGCTGAAGAGGCGAGCATGAATAATGGGCTCATCGAAAGCAGAAAAGAGAGTGAAGGCCAAGCTTGAGAAATCTGGGTATGAAAAAGCACAGGGAGACAAGCTAATGGACAGAAACAAAAATAGTGCAGTAAGCAACAAAGCATCTGCGGGGATGGAGGGGACACACGAGAGACAGGGACACCCAAAAGACAGATCAGTGGGAAAGACAAACACTTAAACTGGGCAACCTATATCCCCTACACTTTAAAATCCCACTATAAGAAGTACACTGGCAGCAAGGAGTTGAAGAATTAATCATGGGGAACAAGTGAAAAAGAACATAGAGAACACTGGGTGCGCAAGAGGACAAACAACATCAAAGAGATGAGGAAATCTATAAAACCAACAGGATAAATTGTGAAAGTATTAATAAATAGAAGACCGTTCCTTTAATCTACAGCAAATAAAGAATGTCTGTAAAGCACAACAGAAAAATAATACGTACATTATTTTTAGGATCTTTTAGATTGAACATTAAACTTCTGTATTTGTTCTTATACTTTGAGTCAGTGTCCCGAAAAAAAGAAAACAGCTCTCTTTCAATCCTTGTGGCAACTTTTGCTGCTCTCTCCTCAGGAATCTTTAAGCTGGAGTCTGTCAATCTGTCAGAGAACGCAAGGGCAAAAATTACAAAATACTTCCAAATTATTAGTATTTTTTTTTCCTCTGCCTTCCAAAAGAAAATGATTACAAACTCAAACTTATAATTTCATGTAATAATGTATCTTTACCTTTTCATCAGAATTTCTTTAAGTGACTGCTTGACACTTTGTCTTATTTGATCAGCAGAAGGTTTGGAAGCTGGCACGGCTGGCAGGTGTGTTGCACTAATGGATCCCTTCTCATTTTTCTTTTTCTTAATTTCTTGTTTCTCATGAACACCTATCAAAACAGAGTCAAAAACTAAGCTACAGAAGTGACAGCTATTAACTTTTACTGTTTCTGGATGTCATGAAGTTTTATTTTTAAACTGCTAAGAATGGACCTTCAAGGAGAAAGAACGGACTCACAGGGGGGTAGGTTTTTTTTTCTGATTTGGTTTGGATTTTGTATTACATAGATCAATTCAGAAAAAACTTTCTTACCAAAAACAAACAGGACTTTTGCTCTTTGACTTCAGGCATTTTCTTCTAGACTGAACCAAGATGACCAGTATTTATTAAAGGATTTTTGACTCTGAATTTTTGTAATAGAATAGATTAATTTTTCAATGAGTAAACTGAGATATATTAGGAAGCATGTGTTACAAGCATATTAAACTTTACTTTAACATAGCATTTTTCATTAAACAGCATTTTTGTATCTGTTAGCCATCAAAATTATTTCAATTACAATAATCTCAGATTCTGGTTCACGTAACAGACACCCTTAAACAAGGCCATTACAAGGTTTGTGTCATAAATAATACAAATAATGGAAATTTCTAATCAAAATCATCAAAGCAAAAACCCCAAATTCCTTCAAACTTTCATTTTCAGAGTGTCAACAGAAAACTCATTTGTCTCAGCACATGAACATGGCAGTAACTTAGAGCAGTAGCCTTCTATTTCTATCCAGCTGGAAGCCAGTCACAAGTGGTGTTCCCCAGGCCTCAGTTTTGGGTCCAGTCTTGTTTAACATCTTTATCAGTGACCTGGATGAGGGGATTGAGTGCTCCCTCAGTACGTTTGCAGATGACACCAAGTTGGGTGGGAATGTCGATCTTTCTGAGGGTAGGAAGGCTCTGCAGAGGGATCTGGACAGACTGGATCGATGGGCCGAGGCCAGTTGTATGAGGTTCAACAAGGCCAAACGCCAGGTCCTGCACTTGGGTCACAACAACCCCTTGCAATGCTGCAGGCTTGGGGAGGAGTGGCTGGAAAGCTGCACTGCAGAAAAGAACCTTGGGGTGCTGGTTGACAGTCGACTGAACACGAGCCAGCAGCATGACCAGGTGGCCAAGAAGGCCAACGGCATCCTGGCTTGTACCAGGAATAGTGTGGGCAGCAGTAGGAGGGAGGTGATCGTGCCCCTGTACTTGGTTTTGGTGAGGCTGCACCTCAAGTACTGTGTTCAGTTTTGGTACCCTCACTACAAGAAAGACATTGAGGGGCTGGAGCGTGTCCAGAGAAGGGCAACGAGGCTGGNGAGGGGTCTAGAGAACAAGTCTTATGAGAAGTGGCTGAGGCAACTGGGGCCGTTTGGTCTGGAGAAGAGGAGGCTGAGGGGAGACCTTATGGCTCTCCACAGCTACCTGAAAGGAGATTGTAGGGAGGCGAGTGTTGGTCTCTTCTCCCAGGTAACCAGCGATACAACAAAAGGCAATGGACTCAAGTTGCGTCAGGGGAGGTTTAGATTAGATATTAGGAAAAATTTCTTTACTGAAAGAGTGGTCAGGCATTGGAACAGGCTGCCCAGGGAGGTGCTTTTATTTGTTCAATACATTTTTTTTGCTCATCTCTTCAGAATGAGGATGAAGAACTGGACTAAAGCCTTTCAAAAAATGTAGCCTGAGGGAGTCAGGGGAAACAGAAAACTTCCACATGCCAGCAACATTTTGGCAAAGTTTCAACCATCTGAAAACACAGTCCCTTACCAGGGAAGTGATGGGCAAGATCAGCAATAAACAGTGTCACAATAAGCATAATTCAAAGCATTAAGAGATGAAGACAAATGTGCTGCTTAATAATTTTATGCTAATTGTCCTAAATGAGACTGCCAAGCCTCCCCCCTCTGTTTAAAAATGATTTTTAGATTAACTTCTGTTCTGAAATCATCACTGTAAAAATCTTTTTTGTCATCTCCTAGTTCAATTAATATATTTTAGAACAATTTGATTATTTCATGGATGCCAAAGACTTATTTCAATCCATGCAATTTGCAGTTAGAAAGGACGTCTATTATTTTGTCACTCAGAATTTCAGAATTGAACGACAAGTTATTTGAAGTCTAAAAGACACCGTGCAGTGTAAAATACTTACATTTAGATTTACATTTAACCCTCACATTTTCAGCTGTTTTCTTCCACCAATAAGAGTTTCTAGAATGCATCAACATTAGCAAAAGACCAGAAGAGTAGATTTTTTTTTTTTTTTTAAGACAAGAATTCAGAGCTTGAGTTTAGGAATTAAAGAGACAGTTCTCACACAAAATGTCACTAGCTTTGCTGAGATTTCAGTCCCAAATGACAATAGTTTCATACTACCGTGATCTTACAAGACTAATGCTTCCTGGAAGGGAGCTGTGGAGGGGACAGCGGTTGCTGGGAGAGGAAATACATCCCTTCAACCTTCTGAATAAAATTTATATGAAAATCTGATGGCTCAGTGTGCAATATAATGTTCCCCTTTGACATTAGTTGATACAATTATTCATCAATTTGTGCAAAAGGCACCAGTAGGTCAAAGTATAATTTATATAACAATCAAAACACTTTTATGTACATTAAGTATTTCATATTATTTTATGGAAGAATATTTCAAAGTTTTCTGCAATGTGAAATAAAGTTTAATACAGAAATGTCTTTGCGTACTTTTTCCTCCCATTCTTCATTATGTGAGTATCCTCTACTACTCAGTCAGGAAACACTCACACACCTACACAGGTAAACATTTACCTGCTAAACAAAATTTAAAAAGAAATGAGAAATAGAGATCATAAACATCAGGGAACAAACAGCTCTTCAGATCACCATCACCTGCACTACAGAATGCGGTTTGAAAAACTGATGCTATCAACAAAGTCATTATCCTTCACTGTACATATATGTGAATTACAGTGTAAAGTACTTCACCAAACCTCATTACCTGATTTCGTGGACCTTTCAACCACACTAAGGGATTCTTTACTTGTTTTTTCATTTTTATCTTCAGGGGACCGCCGAGGAATTACAGCAGTTTGTGATCCTTTTCGAGCAGGAACGTGTTGTCCTTTTTTAGTATCCGAGTCTCTGGACTCTGACAAGCTCTTCCCATCACCAGATTCCTGAAATAAACATTTACACGTTAGCATGCTACTGAATGCTACAATGAACCACTACATACTTACCACTCATTTTCCCCATCTTTTATTCCTTTTTAAGTAGACTGTACACTGAATTCCACGGATGTATGAATGATCATATAATATTCTCTAAAAAGTGACTGTACAACACCCCAAATTACTGCCAAGTATTGCTTAAGAATCTTTCTGAAATATTGACCGAAAACACATCACAGGCAATTTGCAGTTAAGCTCTATGTTGAAAACCACTATGCTCTCAGTTATTTCAAAAGGTCAGGGATACAAATGAGCATCCCTTAACCAGTTTTAGAGACATATCCACTGGAAGGTGCTTATCTTTAGAAAGCACATGTAAACCAAAATCAAACAGAACAGCTTACATGTCAGAATTACAATACTACTATCAAAAATTAAGACAAAAAGGATTACTGATGACTAAGTTACAATGAATAAGATGCTATATACTAAAACACCAAAAAATTGTAACAAAAGCATCTCACTGCTCTTGCAAATTACCCTTCGGTTAGTGAAATGAGACACAAGAAAGTAGAAAGGTCCTAATTAAAACATTAGGCATTTTCTTCTACATACATTCTGGAAACAATCAAAAGTATAATACTGTTTCCATATTGTTCTAGAGATACTTAAAAGATCTGCGGTTCATATCATACAGCAAATTGACAGATCTCCTGTAAAAGGGTTTAAAAATCTGAAAGAAAAATGCACTAAGCTCTTCACTATTTCTATACACACACCTATATGTACAGGCGTACATACACAAATGCATATGACATGCACATACCCAGCTCAATACAAGGAGCTTGCTAATATCATCTCGAAAGAGTCAAGCTAGTTAGAAAATCAAATAACTCTGATAATACTAATTGAGAAGTTTTAAATTATATTCACAAAAATGTTTGAAACAGGGTATTTTAAACTCCTCCTATCCCCAGTAATTAACATTACTTTAAGCAGTACAGAAGACTTACCCGTCTGAAGATTTTGACTTTGTGCTTCCCTACGTCCTCTGTTTGCTTTGTTTTTTCAGTTGTTACATTTAGATTACCAGTAGGTGTTTGCTTCGACATCCCCAGTTTTTCACACTCATTTGCTTTTTCTTCTTTATGGATTTCAAGTTTCACTTGAGTATCTGGTACACTTTGATCCAAACACTCCATTTTTTGGTCTTCTTCAGCACAGCATTTCACACACACATATTCCTTATCTTCTTCACCCATCTGCTGCGCTTGAGAAAGACTCAGTCCAACACAATCACCATGAAACCAATCATCACATCTACCACAGCCTACCATAAACCTGAAAACAAAGTAAAACATAAGTCAGTGTACAGACAATGAAAGAAGATACAGCAACTGAAGAAGAATGCACTATACTTGTTTTGATTTGTGCATCTCAACAATTCTTTCTTACCTGGTGATTTTCCTTGTAGCTTTACATCCATCTCCAGCCTTACGACATGGTATGATCTTCCTGAGAAATATTTTTTTGGCTTTTTTGCCTTTTGCAGTAGTCCAAAAGACTATCATAACCTGCCCCCAAATCCTACCAATGGGATTTTTTCAGACTACTCCTACTAAAAAAAACTAATAGGAATGTAAAAAAAAAACAAACAAAAAAAAAGCCACAAAAAACCAAACCCACTAAAAACTCTCAAAACCAGTAAACTTGTGTTTGAAAAGACACGAAAATTTTATTGCAAGATCATATCATTCTTGCTTTCCTTCAAATATGATCATCATCCTTATGGCACAAATGTATCAACTGCAATCTTCCAGCAGCAAGAGATGTTAAGTGTTTTGGGAAACATGAGCACAGAAACACTGAACTATGTTAAATTAGTTGGTATTTTACATCTCATTCCTTGTACCATTATTACCGAATTATTTCCAGAAAGGTGCTTTTTATTCCCTTTACTAGTGAATACGGGGCAACGAGTTTGGCTTTCAAGTACATCTGTCCAGCTTGCAGCCACTGGTTTGTTTGTTTTAAATAACATACATGCCACTTTTGTGTTGTTCAGCTATCTTATTCAGAGCAAATAGTTGTTTAAAGAATGTTTCAAACACCCAAATGAGTATTGTTTAAAGGACTTCTTTCATCTCAGAGTCACTTCAACTGCTTCATTATTTTAAATGTAAACTTTAGGTACAAACAGTATTTTCAAAGTGTTGTAAAGACCACTTGATCTAAAATAAAACCATAATTTCTGACTTTTTTATGGAAGCATTTTGAAAACTTTATTAGGTATCACTAGTACCTAATTGCACTAACAGGTACAATTTCCAGTGGAAGTATTTGGGAAGGATGTGGAATTTCAAAGTTACACAGGTTAAACACCTGAACAGAACTACGTCAGGAGACTTACATGGTAGTAATCACTTATTTACAAATCCTTTCTTTTAATAATGAACACGGCATCATTGCTAAAGATCTGCTTTCAAATGATGTAGGAAGATCTCTTGCATTATCCACTTACATTCTCTTTCCCCTTTTACACCTTATGCTTTTGTTTTATACAAACTATATTAAATATACGTACTATATATTGTCTGGATGAAGAAAATCCAGAAAGACTGTAAGTGTATTATGAAAATTAAGAGTTCTTTGTTAATACTGCAAAAAATTTACTGAAATATTAGTTTTTAAATTCCATAGAAGACAGACCTGATTTTAAAAGCAACTCATGCAATGCTGGTTGTTCCAGCAATATATTCAACAAGCTAAATACACTGACCTGCAAATCCTGTTTCTTTAATCTAATATCCTATAAATCTCTCGTAAGATGACTCTAAGGAAAATGATTCTTAACTTATGTATGTTCCTATTCAGGCTAGTTTCTGCTAGCTGCTGACTGACCTACTTTGCAAAACCCTATAAATATTACAAAACATACTTAGAGGAACTCTCATTCTCCAGAACTGCAAATGAATGCCCCAGATGACTTAATGCAGGTATTCTATTCAAGAATTACTGGTATCTCAAGAGATGAAAATTCTTACTGTCTTAGCAGCAGACATTTGAAACTAGAAGAATGGAAGAAAATATTGTGGCTTCATGTTCTGTCCTTGCTTACTCAAAATACACCAGGATTCAATTCTGCTGAAGTAAATAGTCTTTTGATGTAAAATGAGTCTGAGCAGTTTTAAAGCTCTAGGAGTTTGAGAAAAATGTAAATTCCAGCTTCATTAGCCTAAGACACTGTTTGCCAGATTTGAAGAAACCAGTTCTTCATCTAGTTTGCAGAGAAAACTATCTGCTCATTCTTTTTTTTTTTTTCTGAGCTCCAAGTACATTTATGGTATTACCTATCACTAACAAACAGTACCTGTCCCCATCTATTCAGTAGTTTCAATTAGGAAGGCAGAAGTTCCTTCATGTTTTGTCAGTATCTTAATCTTTTCAGATCCACTTTTAGAGGACAACTGCTTCTGGTGGTCTTAACAAGAGTAGTACCACAGCATTCATGATTGCTTCTTTCTGAGAACCTAGAGCCAAACACATGATGACAGGAAGTACAGCGTGCCTATGTCACAACTGCAAAGATCCACAGGAGGATGCTTTACATGGGATACATCTTGTACCATTGCAAGAAAAGATTAGTACAGCTGTGGGAACTGGTAACAAAAGTTCCAAACATCAGATTTCCTGCAGAGCTGAAGTAAGATCAAAGCACACAGTCACGTGCTTCATGCTTAAAGGATATTTTGGTGTACTAAAGAATGAATGCCTTTTGGTTAAAAACGTCAGGAAACCAAGAATACACCATCTTGAAGCCACAACTGCTACTACTTGAATTTTTATTAAAAATACATGTATTTTTTCCCCAGTTCGTAAATTCAGGCATTGGAGACTAATTTGTTAAATAAGCAAGTCAGACTGCAACCTTTAGCACCCACAAGAAAATTTTGATTAATATGTAGAAAATGGACTGAATTTGCAGACAAGAAGAGATTAACAGAGATCATGTATGATGTAAGTAAAGCACCAAAATAGGCATCCAGTCTTACATCTTTATTTTCAGGTCTATCGGAAAGAAAGAAAAAAAAAAAGGGTAAAAAAGCCCTATGAGGAATTCACCTCAGAAAACATCACACACCAAGACAAACAGATGTCATTCAAGCCATCTTAAGCAAATTACTGAAGATGGAATATCCATTTGGCTTCATTCCAGTCTTCACAATAAGGTTTCCATTACACTATAGTTAAACACACACATTAAAACTTCAGAATTCAGGATTCAGCAAATGAGACTACAAAGAGAATCTGGAAATATCCATGAAGCCCCTACTATAAAACAGAATGTAGTGTTTACAATTGTCTTCCTTAAACCTTGTTATACAAAATGGTAGTAAAAAATCTGGTGCTGCATTGAAAAAAAAAAAAAAGATTTCTGCTAGTATCTTCACACTAGTCAGCTGCAAGACTGCAACTGCTGATGCTGGGAGAGAACATACTGATTTTGCTATCAGTAATGTAAATAATCCTTTTTACCATAAGGCCGCTTTTACGTCTCTATCTGTTTCACCTATCTGCACAAAAAATACAATTATGCTTTGTAACAGCAATTACAACTGGGCAGTGCGCGATGCTCAAAGACTAAAAAGAGGACTCAAGGGAAACTGAAGCCTGGCTTGAAGGATCAAGGATGTCCTCTTGCACAGCTGCCAGAGTTCTGACTGAAGAGGTTCTGATATCTTGGACTATTAAAACACCAAAGTTTCTGATTGTAGATTGCTTCAATTTTGAAGTGCAGGAGTTTTACCCATGTTGTAAGGCTGGATTGGAAGATGTAAAGCTGAAAGAGAAAGAAAAATTTGTTTTAAAATATTAAATCATGCAACACTTAATAACAGAATAGCTTTCACTGGACTTTACTATAAAAACAAAATTTGCTCTAAGAAAAATCTAAAAAGAGCTGACAGGTGACAGCAGATAGAACCTTTGCATAGTGTATGTTATTGTTTCATTCCTTTAAAGGATCCTCGTGGTAGTCCACAAATCAGAATGAAAAGATGCACCTTAAAATCACAGAGTAACAGATGATACATAAAAAGAGAAAGATAATAATTACTGCAAACCTTCCACAATCTCTCTTAGGATTGGGATCTTTTTTCGTGTTTTGTTTGTAGTAAATTAAATTTATCTGCTAGATGCAAAACTCAGCCTTGGACAATTTATTTCAAAATGCACAGACCATGTTTTAAAATTAAGTTACATACATTCAATTTATGTAACAACAGCAAGTTTTCAGAGAAATCCATTACTGTGAAATAAGATTTTACAAGTAAAATGGGCAGAAACCATCTTACTTATAAAACAGTTGATCCTTGTAAAGCTGTACTTACGAGTTAAAATAAAAGACAAACAATGGGAACAGTTCAGCGTGGGCCAGTAATCAGCATTTTAAGATTAATTAATAATGCAAGGTGCACTGCAACAGAACATCATTTACTTCAGAAATATTTGCCTCTCTTCAGTCCTTTGCTTTTGTGGTACAGAGCATAGAAAAAAACATCACTCAAATCTTTAAAAAAAAATTTGCAAAATTTAAACTATTCAAAATTACACCCTAACCCCAAACTCACCTAAGAGGAGTAAAATCACTGTTTACACACTTTTTAAGGACTTAAGTATTTAAAGTATGTCCCACAACTGCATTTTCCCCCACTTAATGGCACCGTTCACCAATCTTCTACAAAATCTGTTGTAAATTTGTATTAACATTACAACTGTGTCTCAGCTGCACTGATGCTACAGTTCAGTCAACATTAAAGCAAAGACACTGCATGGAGGCAACTACTTTTCCTTCAGCTAATAAAGATGCTACTAGTAGAAAAGATACTCACAGCAGCTTTTGCAGAGCCTATGTTTCACATCAGTGAAGCAGTATGGGCTCAGTTCAAAGCTCAAGTGAAACAAGTGCTTGTCACAATAAAATCTGCACTACCTTGTCAAAGCACATATACATAAGCAGTTTCTCTTTGTTTTTTGTACAAGTCTAAGACATGCTTTTTTCAGGTTTTGGTCTCCTAGAAACAAGAATAACCTATCTTCAAAAGAAACACTATCAGCAGATCTCTTTACACAGAATTTGAAGCATACGAAAAAGACACTGCAAATTTGTTTCCCAAGTATTAAATTTCAATAACTCATCCTTTATGCAATATAAGTTTCTTTTTTCCTTAAAGGCATAATTTTCTTTGGTTTTCATGTTACATGAACCTCTCCAAAAAGGAAGCAAGCAGGGAAACAAGCAACCCTATGCTCTTTGAACTAAAGGTGAATACATGCAATGTGCCCAACAACAATAGTAAAACCAAAATAACTGAACTGAATAAAATGATACAGCTCCACACAGTGGAGTCTTTCCATTCGTTAATTATAAACTACAATGCTATTTTGTTTATACTGTCATTCAGTTTTTCTACAGCTGTGGTGGACATGGATCATACCTTTTAATTTTGCAAGGCTTTTCACAGTGGAAGAAAGCAGTAACAGAGGCAGAAAACTTATAAGCATCATCCATGACTAAGTTGATGACATCTTGCATAACCTGCAGTTTTACATACTCACACTATTCATTGTACACGTACTAGAACTAAGGCATGATAATTATCCTAATCACTATTTCTTGTGAAGAATGTTGTCACAACAAGGATTCATTTGCTGTATATGCATTCATCCTTTAAAAAAATATGCACGTGCAACTTAAAGGTGGTCATAAGTTTGAAGCCTTAATCTCCTACCTCAGCCATTCTCTTCTTGTATTGGCTGTGCAAATTATATGATCGCCTGGTTCCAAAATAGTTTATTGAAGTATTAACATTATTTAAAAAAAAAAACCTGTCCTAATAATAATCTTTACTACAAGGAAAAACAAATAGCAGATTTTTTTTTAATGCCATCCATCAGCCAAAGTAAATTTCTGTATTACAATTGTACAGAAACTTTTTAGTGACTACGTGTATGCAAGAGATCAGGAACACTGTATCTTTGCTAAATCAGCCCCTGCACTTTCCATTTAATTGCCTTTCACAATATTACTAACTTCTCCTCTATATAAAAGCAGAGTTGAAACATGGGGGAAAAGAACAACCTAAGTAAAACTCTGGTCCTGCATCATTTTATTTTTCTGTGACCTCTGAGAAGGCCAGTTTGTGTCTGACCACACAAACTGCATTACCAAATTCTAAGCAACAACAACGCAAACAGAAAAAAAACCCACAAAACAACAACAAAATAGAACACACAAACTCCCACCACCTACTAAAAAAACCTTACTAGAATTGGGAGATATCAAAACAGGAAGTCACCATCACCAAATTACAGCTACATACTTCCCTCGTGATATAATGCTTTCTAGAAAATTTGCTTAGAAACAGAGTATCTCCAGTTACGTGCTATGAAATATTAATCAGAAATTGGTGGAACTTCCTTCATTACAGACAACAGAATGAAGACAAGGGAGATAATCTGCAAAACATCAGTTAGGTTTTGTCTATCAGTACAAGAATGGAATGAGTTCAGCCCTCCAGCCTGCAGAGAACTTGAACACCTACAGTGAAAACTGGAGAACTTTATAATCATAGAATCACAGGTTGGAAAAGACCTCTACATCAAGTCCAACCATCCACCCAACACCACCATGCCTACTAAACCATATCCCGAAGTGCCACATCTATACATTTTTTGAACACCTTCAGGGATGGTGACTCAACTATCTATTGAGAATCCGCCCTTATTAGTATGAGCCCTTACATCAGAAGGATGCACAAGATGCACACAAGAAAAAATCTTACATTAGCAGATCTCTCACTATCTGCAGAGCTACCATCTCCATCTAGCTCTACGCCAAGAAATTAAGTATTTTTTTATTCAAATATCTTGAAAGAATATCTTCAAATATCTTAAAAGATCTTTGACCTGTCTTCAGGAAAAATTATTATTTGTGACAACGCTTAATATTGTTGAACTCATTAAGACGCTGAGGTAGTAACTTCAGTCTGTAACATTTTTCTATGTGATATGCATATCCACACACATACGTAACTTTCATCTATAAACAGATGAATGAAAATTTATGCATATGATTTATGTTAACAGCTGATCAGAAAACATCTGACAGCAATGTGGGAACACAACAGCAAAGTCAAACAAGTTCAGAGCAATACTACAAGGAGTAACAACAATAGCTCAAACTTTGCACCAAAAAAAAAACCCCACCTGTTTCAGATGTACTGAAAGTTACTAAGTACAGAAAGTTACATGGTAACTACCTGACTTGCCCAGAAACACAGGTTTTAGTTTTCATAGGAAAGAATTGTTATTTTTTAGTTATGTTGCAAAGGTAAATCACTGAATGGGAATCAATACAATACATCAAGTAAACAGACTGAAACAATTAGCCGTACAGTCAAACACTGACCACCCACTCTCTGGGTAATGCAGATACACAAAACAGCTATGTTGATTCCAGTTTACAAGCATCAAGACAAGTGGAAAACAGAGTATGAATAGTGATTGCTCAAAGATCAGGTGCCAAAGACTGACAATCTATTAACAGAAAAAAAAAAGGCATGCCTTATATAAAGCAAGACACATTTTAACTTCTAAACTTTTTTGATCACACAAGTCACATATTTGTAAAAAAAGAATTCCTCCTTTCCCAGTCAAATTCATTGTATCTGCAGTGCAAGGTAAGCATACTTTAATTTTGCATGTGGCCAGTAAAATTATTGCTCATATTCCTGAAGATATAAATTGACCCCATTTGTCAGGTGCTGATTCTGAAATAAAACAACACAGAAGTACCATCCTCCTTCTACTGTTCTTCTAGCAGGCACAGCAAGATGACTCTGGGGCTGTGAAAGGCCTACGTCAGCATCCCCCTTTGGGGATTCTGTACACAAACAAGGCTGATGAAACAATCTTCTCACATTATCTTCAACCAGAATCAATTTTCCAAGCTTAGTATCACATTAACAAGTTAGTGGCTTTGCATTTCTTGTAGGGAACACAAAAAGGTTCAAGTGACTACTATTTTGCAGCCTGAATTCTAAATGTTTCACTAACACGATGTACTAAAAAGCTCTTGTGTACATTATTTCCCAACTCAGGGCTGCAAGTTCAGTTCGACTTCTTTTTCTACAAGTAATTTGTGCCACTGCATTGATAGAAATTTCCAAAGTTTAAACAACCATAGAGAAGGATATAAACACAAATGTTGTTTCAGATCTTAGTTCTGCCTCTGACATTTGTTGAACATACTGTAATTTGACAGTATTTGTGTCTCACACTTTCGCCTCTTCTCCTATACAACGAACAGCGGAAAAAAGCAAAGAGGCTAAACAGCTGGGCAAAAGGGAAACAAAAATTTCTTGGAAAACAATCCACAAAGCGAATGAAAAAACCTTATTGCTGTAGTCAAATTCAATAGTTTTGAATTTTTTCCAAGTGACAGAAGTGAAATTTATCACATTAAACTTTTTTTTTCTTTTGCGCTGTACTGAAAAATGTTTTCTTGTTCTTGCACCAATTATTGAACAAGTACAAAACGCCAAGGCACTTGAGATACGAGTTTTGCTTCTTCTTGTATCTTAATGACATCAAGTGAATCTGAAGGTTTTGAGTTTATATTTGTAGCATACAACTATAAAATAAAAGTAATTTGAACAAATTAAAACTTCATTTTTTAGAACAGTGATGATAAAAAGTGCTGGAGTGACAGTCTTAACTCTTCTGTTATTAAGCACAGTCATTACTGCAAGCTTTCTCACTCCACTAGTGTGTCTCAGTCACATTCTATATACAAAAATTCTGTGTTTACGTACTAAGTATCTTTCTACATTTAGCAAATCTGATCTTTTCCCACTGAAATTGTTTGTTGTGTCAACAGTCTTGTAACATAGACATTAAAAAAAAAATCTTAACAAGACTGACATTACAAAGTTGAGGATACCAGTAACCACCACGTGTGGCAACTCACGGGCTCTCTCAATCTGGCCTCAGCTGGTGACCCATACATTATACTATTCTTCTAGCAGCAGTAAGAGCTGGCAATGCAAAACTGGTTTGTTGTATTTAATCATGTATCCATGCACAGTATGTATATCTTCTGTAGCATTACTTTGACTTTATAAACTAAAATAAGCAGATTTAGTTCTGCTTCACTGCTGTATCCTCCTAGCACTGGTTAGATCCATTTACTATTAAAATTCCAGCCTTTCTGAACTCTAACAAAACGATCAGAACAAGAAAACCCATAAAATGTTTAAAATGTTAGCAAATATACAAAGAAAACAGGACGAGTTCAACTCAAAGCTGAATTTAACAGGTATCAAGCAGTTTAAACCCCAAGTATTTATATTTTGCTTTAAAAATATCCACAGAAGCATTTTTGTATCATGAAGCAGCTTTTCTGAATTTAACCAATTCACTGAAGTACGGGTTACCCACGTACTTCTACCATTGTCATAATATATGAGATGACAAAAACTACGGAAATGCAAACTGCATAAAATTAAACACTACTATAGAGGCACAAATGGTGAAGGGACAATCCCAACAATAAAAGGATTTAAAAAGAAAAAAAATAACCAAAATCACATGGAACTGAGTTTGAGTGCACCTTCAATCAGGCAATTCCCACCAATCAGGCAGAGCAAACCCAGTGTTAGCTCTTTTAATAGGCCACATTGATACAATTACTATAGCTGCACACTAAATTCATTTTATGTATTTGTTTTTCAAATATGATATAGTAAGTCAAGAAAACTCACAAGGGCTCTTCTTAGATACAAATAAATGCTATAAAACGTTCATGCACCAAAGGTAATTGTTCCATATTTCTCTCTAATATATGGAGTTCTAAAGCACACTCAATGAAAATTACTATTAAAAGTTTCTCTCACGTCAGCAAAGGACTAATGAAAAACATCTTCAGTTTGAAATAAAAAAGAAAAAAAAAAAGGCTGGTAGGTAGAACTGCAACTACGAAAAAAATACTTAAATATTAAATCCAGAAAATAAGAAGTGATAATAAAGAAATTCTTATTTTTGGATTGATAGTTCATTACTGGAACCCAATGGTCTTTTTCAGTTCACTTACAGTGTAGAAGAATAACTTTTGTCACAGAGGGACATTATCAACTTCAGATGCAACCTCAGTATTAGGTTAGGTAAAGGCCATTTCAGATGTGCTCACACGGCAGTTTTACAGGGGTTGTTTGAGACTGATGTTCTTCCTACAATCCCCCCCCACTACTTCATTATTCCTGTTACATGAAAGCCTCACAGCAATGATTATACAAATTGCATAAACCCCCTGAATCTGTAGGTATCACAACCACACGTGTATCAGATAAAAGTCACATGTAAACAACTATTTGATTTTTTTGATTGATGGTGATCCTTCAACTTAAGAGGTCTCTGGAAAGAAAGAAATGACAATCTGGAACACAGAAACACCTTAGTCTTATTTCTTTTCCATGGAAAAAAAGACAAGTTTAAAGCACGTATTTTAACAGCACAGCAGAATGACACATTCATCAAAAATGTATTCATATTATAAAACATTTCTAGTAAAAATTTTTGGGCAAACTATTTTCTAATGCTCTATTTGAAAGACAAAAAAAGTGCATGAGTGCAAAGGAAATCAACTGACAGTGTAACAGACAGGCTTCTGTCATCAGGCTATGCCTTTTTGTTTCAGCACCAGCAGTATGAAACATTTGGTAAGAGAGGAAAAAAAATTATCTTATGAGACCAATAATAAATTCCTCATACACAAAGCCACACACACCTGTTGCCATGTGGCTTTTTGCAAAAGCCACACTGCTTGTTGGGCACCCAAACAGATTTGCTTTCACTAGCAGAGGTATGTTCCAAGCCTTCCCGTTTAACAGTTGAAATGTTATCTGGAATGAACAACGGAGGTTCATCAAGTGAAAGACTTTTGCTACTTCTTCTCTGGCGAGGCTGGAGATTCTTATCAATTCTTTTTGATTTGATTTTTTCTTTATCATCGTCCTTCAGATGCTCTACAACAGGGGCATCTTTTGTCTCTGCCTCTTCCTTTGTGGAGCTATTTGTTTTTAGCACAGTTGCAAGTTGCTGTTTCTGACCCTGGGCTTGCTTCTGACCAGGACTTGAAACATGCCCTGATAATGAGTGCACAGAGTGGTGGTTATCTTTAGAACAGCTTTGATGAGTAGGAGATTTCTCACTTGCTCTTTGAATTGATGACTTCTGTGCTTGCCCAGAAGCCTGGACTCGGGGTATTTTCTTCAGCATTGTACTGGTCTGGTTTTTTACGGTCACCCCTGAAACAGAGCTCTTTGTTTTCAAACCCAGATCAGACTGTTTCTTCCTAATTTTAACTGGGTTATTTGGATGCTGGTGACTGTCTTGCTCATCTGCATTCCGCTTCAGACTTGCTGAAGATGCACTGTGAAGACTTGAAACAGTGAGACCAGCTCTTGTTCTTGAACGCGTTATTTCTTGTTGGAGTACACCTGATTTCTGTCGAGTACGTGCAGCCAGATTTTGCTTATTCTCTACTGTAGATTTACTATGCCGGGGCCTAACATTCTTTTCACATTTTGACGAAATGCTAATTTGTTTATCATCATCCTGAAATTTTGATGCCTCAGGGCCCTCTACTTTAGTACTGCTGATCTGCTGCTGTACATTTTGGCTTGTTTGGTCAAGAACAGTGCTTTCTAAAATGCTACTTCCTGGGTCAGCAGAAGCAAATTCTTTGCTTTTCAAATCTTCATTATCAAACTCTGTACTGTCCAACAGTTTCTCAGATGAAGTTATAGTTTTCTCCACTCCCTTGTCACCATCTACAGGTTCTGTTATGCATTCCTTTATTGACAATGTATTTTCATCAGGAACTTCCACATTGTGGGAACCTAAACTACAATCAGTTCCCTCTTCTGCAGAGCTGGACAAATTTGAAAAGGTCTCACAAATTTCACTTGGATTCACACAAGCACTAGATGGATCATTAGTTTTTCCAGTTACCCCACTCTGATCATCCTCTTCTGTTTTCTTCTCCAATTCCTCAGTTTTATTTTCAGTCTTTTCTTCTGAAGAAGTTTCAGAGCCCATTGAATCAATCACATCATTTGCTTCATTTTTAACTGCAGTAATTTCAGCATCAGCAAATATTGAACAAACTGACTCAGCATTCCCAGATTCAGTCTTTGTTGCAACCTCTGTTATTTCCTTTGTTTCTCCAGGAGAAGGAGAACAGGCACCTGCTAAATTAGCAGAGCTTAACTCTTGGGAGGTTTCCTCAACTTTTGCCTGCTCAAGTGTTTCGGACTTTATTTCATTCACCTCTTTGGGACCAGGAAGACATTTTGTGTTACTTTGGGATGCTGTTACTGCTGCTGCTGGTCCTTCTGTCTGTCCTGATAGTCTTGTACTACGTCTAACTTCTCTAGACTGCTCTGTTTTCAAGGGTGCAGTAACATCTGTCTCTTTAGCTGGACTTCTCTCTTGTTTCTGTCCGGTTTTTGGAGCAGATCCACTTTTTACAGATGATTTCTTGGTATTAGCAAGGGGTGCAACATTTGACCGCTTAGCTAGTGTGCTCTGTCGCAAACTCCGTACTGGTTCTACAAAGGGAAAAAGAGAATGTCTTAGCTATAGTGCGTCCTTCTCTTTGCAAATACCAGACTTACCTAGAATAGAACTGATTTTGCCTAATTTAGCTTACTGGACACAAAAAGAACTTCAAACTTACATGTTTAGTAAGCTTCAAAAAAAAAACAACCCACACAAAAAAACCAACCAAAAACAACAACAAAACACCATCACTCTACAAAAAAAAAACCAACAGCTATCTACTCTTAAAAGTATGGCTTACTTGCCTTTCAACTTTACACTGTTACAGTTTGAATGTAAGAATCTCATTATTCTAATGGCTATGAAAGTTATGAATAGTATATATAAAACAGAGGTGATAATAAAGAGACAATCAAAACCCACTCTACTTTTCTACCACTCAACTTTTTCTACCTGAAGTAAAAATTGCAACAAGTTATATTGTGAGTAAAAGTATAGCTGTGAAATTTACAAAGCTTTTAGACAGTATATGAACCTGAGATCCAATCACATTCTCACTTGATGACATCTCTTTCATTTTCTAAACAAGAAACCATTACAGTGCCTTTTTTTAAAAACATATTCACCGGCTTTGTACTACTGACTCTTATTTAAATTCTGACTTCCCTATTAAGTAATTTTATCTTTTTAACTCAGCCTACTCTACAGGGGGAAAGAGCAGAGCTGTCAGTAAATCCATCAGCTTAACAAATTAGAAAAACTCTAGCAATAAACAATCAGCTACCACATCGAATTTAAGTATGTGATTAAAATACTTCTTAAGCTTATTGAGACATTTTGATGAAAGACCTTGACTCCAATTACTATAACCTAATTTAAAACAAAAAGAAAATACACAAACTCAATAGAATTAAAATTTTAGTTGGAAATAAAGAGACATGCTAACCTAGTATTACAATGCTGTTTGCAAATAAAACACGCTTTTGTTGGTGAAGAACCACAGTGCTAATCTGATGCAGGTAAAAAGATCAAAATCTCAAAAAATTAGTTTAAGGACCACAGGCCATAAGGAAGATATCAAATATTTATCAAAGAGGAATTCAAATTGAGTAGTACCCTATAGATGTTGACTTCCTAGTTGCAGTGTTTAAAAAAGGAAGCGTCTGTACTTGAATTTGCACAACCAAATAGCAAAGATTAAGTTTATAAATGTTGGTGGGGTGGGACTACAAAAGTTCAGTTGACTTCAAAATGTGAAAATTATCACCTTGTGCCATTAAACGTGGTGATTTTCTGGGTGATGTGACTGATGTTTCTTCACAACGGCTCCTCAAATTCCTGTGAGGTAAAACAAGCTCATCGTCATCAATGGTGTCGTTACCACTCTCTTTAACTCCTTCTTCATCCATATCATGAAGACCAATAACTGGAAAAAACAAACAAACAAGAAAGAGCCTAAAACTTAAAATGGTCAAAAAATGTTGCAGCTGTAATGCTGAGCAAGACAGGGGGACAGACAGGGAAAAATAAATAAATTGGCCATCTAAAAACAAATAAAAGGGGGGAAAAAATGAAGAAAGGCAAGATGGAAAATTCCCATGTGAGGCAGTTTCAGTGTAGAAGAAGCTATCACCCAAAGCTTAAAATTTCTGTAGATAGTCCTTACAGCTTTTTGGTGGACTCACATTTTTATTGTTTTTTTGCCACAGGAAGGTCCCCAGTCTTAGAGGATCAGCTGTCCCTCACTGTCCCTTCCCACCTAAGAAAAAGTGAAGAAAGGTAAACAGTAGAAAGAGCTGATCCACAAGTGCAGAGAGTTTAAAATCACAGTTTTCTCACACTATACAATTTTAAAATGCTGAGTCCCACCCATATCACATATCTGCATCTGCAACCCTTTTTTGGAAGAGCATCGAGTGCAGCATGCACTAGTCTCCCAGGAGAGTCAGAACGCATTGTCTTTGTCAAATTCCTATCCTCCACTAACCTGAGAAGGATCCCAGAGGTTGGTCCTGAAAATATGTTTCCTAAGAGGCAGTCAGGCCACTGTACCAGCCATTCTCCTCACTTTCTCTAAGTTTGGTTCTGCAATGGTAGCCTCTCCTATCCCAAGATCCTACGTGTGATTAATGAATCCTGGTCCCTGTGGGATGCGAAATTTGTGAGATCAAGCCAAATACCCAAGTGATTTTACAAAACTTGCAGGAGGGTCTGACAAATAAAAACACAGACTCTGAACAATGAAGTATGCCTGTTATTCACTATCAAGGCATCTAACTAGAAGAATTTTTTAGACAAACTAATTCACATAACAGAAATAAGATATCTAAAATTTTCTAACAATTGCTTACTTAAAACTGATTTAAATCAACAAATTTATCTTAGAAATCAAAATAAGCAAGATGTTAAGAGAAATTAAAAATTGTTAGAATTTAAAGATCATCTCAGAAAATCTGTCAATTCCTGCTCCTTTTCAAGTCTGATGTTACCACAACTTAAAAAAATAACGCTTCTGAGAAGGCACTACAATAATGAGCATACTTTTAATTTAACAAAAATTGGAAGTTGTAAAACACTGCTAAAGCCAAACAGTGATGAATAATCAAGTCTGTCAAGACTGTAATTCAACCCACAACAAACTGTCACGAAGAAGTAAAAAACAAAAAAACCCAAAAACCTGCTAATTTTAAGTTCAAATATTAGAAAGATTTTAAATAGCCTCTCAAAGGAAGGTTGACTCTGGACCTCCGTAATTAGATGGCCCCCAGAAGCTTAAAGCTAGGAGTTTCTTGAGCTGAAAATTTACCATTACTCATCTTATTTTGACCATAATTTTTAATTACTATATCGTATACATCAGTTTAGAGGAAAAGTGTGTTTCTGGAAATTACTGGCAGCTTTCGCTTTCCAGTCCACAGAGCCACCTTTAGGCCTGTGCATGTGTACATATCTACACACATATCACACACAGGCTGCAGAGAGCTGATAACGCTGGTCTTACTCCATTCATTCAAATGTTCTTTGATCAGTTATTTGTTATAAGCTACATACTGGGAAAAAGGACACAGTTGCAAAAACAGGACATTGTAACTGCCCTGTTAGACTTTATTTTCCCCTAAATCTCTAATACCGGACATTGTCCAAGATGGAAAACTGAACGAGATGGACCCTCACACTAACTCCAGATGCCCATTCTCATGTTCTCGAAGACTGTGTCCTCTCATGAGCTCTGCACTTTGGTATTAGCGTTCTCATTAAAATAAATTCCTACTAGTTCCTACAAAACGTGGAACTAGTATTCGGGAACAGACTGTGACAAAGTAGACTCCTTTCAGATCCTCTTCTGTTTATTCACTTTAGAACTAAACTACCAAGCTACTGGAGACAACACAACAAATAAAAGCTACTCAGACAACTTCTGAAAGAGTTCTGAAGCAGATTTCAGGGCTGCCATTAGAGTTTCGGGTTTTACAATGTTCTTGCTCAAGTTACTGAAATTACATACCCTCCTTTATTAATAAGAATAGGGACACATTCAGTTTATTATTGACAGACAGTTTGAAATATTAGAATTAAAGTATTTGCATACTTACAAGACTCTGTGCTGTAGCTTTATTTTTACAGAGGAATTTGAAGCACAGAATCTTGCTAATTTCAAACCACCTGAGCTATAACTCGGCTAGTACAGCCCCATGAGGCCCCCGGATGAGAAGCATTCGACACAGACCCTGCTGGGAAGAGAAAAAGTGACAGAGAACAGTAATAGATACAGAGGAGACCAGGAAAACTGAATTATGAAAGAGAAGTGGAGGTAGAGAAACAGCATTGGGAAAACTAAACCAACAAAAGCAAAACCAGACAGAACGAAAAAGAGATATAGATGACCTTAGTAGTAAGCATCTAAAGATCATCTCAGTAGTAAATATAGAAATTATGACAAAAGGATAAAAGATAGAAGAACGGGAAAAAAAAAGAAAAAAAACATGTCTGAATAGAAAAAGTTGTACATCAGTGTACAACTGAACAAGCTGCAAATAAGGAAAATACAAGTCATGCTCAATATGTTCATACTGTAAGAGGTACCGCCGGCTTTCAACTTCATATTTTGAGTCTCCCCACTACTTGTAAAGTATTCAAATTTCCAAACAACTACTGTGCTCTGCTACTGACTCATTTTTACATATGTTATACAATAACAGAATAACATACAGTAAAAACAGTTAATGTGCAAATTTAAAGTAAAGTCTTCCATGCATTAAAATTAAAGTGTGACCATTTTTGAACTCTTCAGCCATGTAAATATGAGGAAAACAAGCCTTACTTGCTGGGGGAAATGGAGGGAAGAAGAAGAAAATACCCCTAAAAACACCATAAAAATCTTTGAAATTCATAAATCTTAATGTTTACTAACATAAGACTTCCCTTTATTATCTTCAGCCAAAATTGGACAGAAATATTCAGGTTTTTGACAGTGCACAAATATATTTCTTTTGTGTACATTAGCTCTGATTTTCTTTTCTTAGCTAACCAAGTGGAACAGAACTCCTCTCTTGTTGCTGCTCTGCATTGTTGTAAATGCTCTGTCCACCTGAATCACGCTAACCACAGGCCTGAGCAAGTCCAGGCAGATTCCATATTTTAATCCTAGAAGCATTACAAATTATATGGAAATGTTTAAATGTTTTAAAATTTCTACTGTTATATGTGGATGATAACATAAAGACCTAACATTACACTTCAATGAAAAGTAACAGTCTAAAGCAGTAACTAACTAATGTCTACATAAGCCTTAAGAAGAGCTAATAAACTCTAGCAAAGCAATGAAACATATATTGATACTGAAAAAAAATCACTGTCTCAAGACTGTAAATAAAGAAGGTGTAATTTTATATGAAAACATTTTTCCTGTTGACATGTGCGATGCATGTGTTCAACAGAATTAAAAATGCTCTGTTAGAAAAAAAAATATTTTCAAGAGAAATGAGGACACTGACAATATAACTTACGTCAGAAATCATCAAATTCAACTGTTTTATGAAAGTTTTCCAGTAAGCCTGTAACCTGTTTAACTGAGAATTTGCCTGCGAGTACCTTGTACTGACTGCCCAGAGCAACAAAAGAACCACAGTAAGTACCACGTGAAATACTAACTAAACATTTACTTGCATTCTCCATTAATCTCTAAACTGTAACGGGGAATTTTTTTCTGTCTTTAGATTAAAAACATATGAAAATCAATTAGGATTAATAAACTTAATACAACACGTATCTTGACAAAGGACTGAACCCCCATTTTTAAAAAGATGGAGTTACATCACATGGCTATTGATTTACGGTTCTTTAGCCACAGAAGCCTGCTACTTCGAAAACGAAGAGTAGTAAAGCACAATTTTCAACAACAAAGTAAAAACACATCACCAAACCAAGCACTTTAAACCAAATTAAGTTATTTTGTTACAAATAGAGCCTTTAGATGAGCTCTGTGATTTGTAAATACATAAACTGCCTTGCAAATCCTATTACAGATCCAATCTCTCTCCATTCATAAAACTGTTCCACAGGAATAAAAAACTAAAATCTTCAGAAGGACCTAAAATGGTAGTTTGTTACCTACAAAACAGAAAGGTGTGCAAAATGAACATTCTGCAGGTTCTCAATATAATACCAATATAGTAAATACACATTTTATACAGGAAAGTTACTACCTTGGTCACAAGACACTGTGCAACTGTTCACATGGACAGCTTGGAGGAAGGAAGGCATAAAGAGGTAAGAAAACTGAGAGAAACAACTGTAGACCAAATTTCAGGTTGCAAGATGAACATTACAAGCAAAATTATTTCATATGAAGGAGGAAAAATATACATATATTTGGCTTAGTGAAAAGAGCCTGAAATAGCTAACATAGCCAGACAGGATACTAGCTAAAGAAAACAACTATTTGTAGTCAGAACAATTGGTTTGGCTCCAAAGATTCAGCAGGTGATCACAATTTAGTGGAGGTAAATCTGCTTTCAACAGTACTGACGAAAACGGGCTAAAACTAGAAATAACAGACTGCACTTGGGGGAAACACTTTCCTAGCAGCAATCCAGAGGGACAGGAAAAAAAGGGCAATAAAAAAGATGTCCCTAACAGTCTTTGGACACTCTTATAGGGTCAGTCTTCCTTATCGTTTATGAGAAATACCTGATTTCATAAACATACCCATAAATGGAATTGGTTAAAATTTTTATTTTATTATGAAATCCTAAAATGTCTCCAGATCATATGCAATTCAAATTCCATTCCTTCTATCACATGTATATTAAAACAAACTGCCCCAATAAATGACACCCATCCAAAAAGCTACAGAATTCATGATAGCTGAGAAATACCAATTTAGTACAAATGCTGGTTATCTGGTTCACTGGCACATGACCAGTCTGACCTGCTATGCTCGCAAGTTTGTAACATTAGTGGATAAGCTTCCAGCATGTCTTCCACCAAGAAACAACAAAACAGAAAACCTATCACTAGGGTACCATCCAAAGCTGAAAAAAGGTTTTGCTCTGAAGAGTTACGTCACATCCAGAAATTCACAGCTTCTACTTCTGATCACGGAGTTGCTCGGAAAGGGGAGAGAAAAAAAAAAAAGAAACCCCAAAACCACACATCCACACCCACCCACACCACCCAAACATTAAAGATGCTCAAGAGCTGTTCTGCATAATCTACCTTCCTGTGCTGGTCATTCAGTTCTGGGAAGAACAGCCACCTGACCACACTGATGAAGAGGAGCACAGAGACACCTAAAACATGATATGGGACACTTCTTATTGTATCAAGAACTTGGGTTTCATTTAAATCTCAAATGCCTCTTTTTTCCAAATTCTGTACTTTAACTGGCAAAGTGAGCAGTCATATTGACTTCCACCATAAACGACCTACTTCTCAGTAAATGACAGCCAATGGCCTCCATTACTGCTAAAATCCTGTGAACTGCAGTGATTAAGATCTGTGGATAACTTGTACCTTGATTCACTGAAATAAGAGAAAACTTCCAAACCGTGCTCTAACAGCAGCAATCTGCCCAACTCCATAAACCAGCAACCCAACTACATCTTTGCGGTTTAGCAGTCACTCTTCACAAACACATCCTAAAAGGACTTCAGGGTAACATCTGCTAATTTGACCCATACCCTTTCCAGCTTATGAAAGGGTTATACAGAGTTACTTCTACCTCTGCTCAAAGCCATTACCAGGATCACCTGCAAAGAATCTTCTCTTCTCCAAACATGTAACTGTTCAACCAAAGCTTAACAGGACAACCCCATTCTATTACTCAGTGGCAATTACAGAGCAAGCTCACAGCGTAGACAAAGACCAACAATGTCATCTAACTGAAGAAACCATTTAGATCCAGCACAAACTGGATTCAGGCCAAGACATGAATATGAGACTGCTTTACTGCCACGGATATATTTCTTCCTACCAACAGACAGGCAACAGACATCCATTCTCATGCTCCCTGGTATGTGTCGTACACCAGTACTGCTGACTATGAGATGCTCAGCACAAGAAAGACATGGGCCTGCTGAAGCAAGGTCCAGAGGAAGCCACAAAAATAACCAGAGGACTGGAACACCTCTCCTGTGAGTACAGGCTGAGAGAGTTGGGACTGTCCATCCTCGAGAAGGGAAGGCTCTAGAAAGACCTTATTGCAGCCTTTCAGTACTTAAAGGGGGCTTATAAGAAAGATGGGGGCAAACTTTTTAGCAGGGCCTGTAGCGATAGGACAAAGGGTAATGGTTTTAAACTAAAAGAGGGTAAATTCAGACGAGACATAAGGAAGAAATTTTTTTGCAATGAGGGTAGTGAAATACTGGAGAAGGCTGCCCAGAGAGGTGGTAGATGCCTCATCCCTAGAAACATTCCAGGTCAGGCTGGATGGGGCTCTGAGCAACGCGATCTAGTTGAAGCTGCTCACTGGACAGCAGCTGGACTAGATGACCTTTAAAGGTCCCTTCCAACCCAAACCATTCTATGATTCTGTCCTACCATCCTCCCCAAGAGAAGCATTGATAATCAAACTTACAAAACTTGTGTTTTCTGGGTAGATGCCTCTAAACAGAAATTATTGGAAATCAAACTTCAACTCACAAAAAACTATGTGTTTCTGTCTTACAGACAAATACTTGAACTGTTTAAAGGACATACAACTAATTGGTAGCACTATCCATTACATAGTCAGACAACTGGTAACTCACCATCAAAAGAGCTTAGCATTGACAAAAAGCTTAGTTCATAGTGAATGATGTGCAATATAAAACCCTAAAGCTGAGCAAGACAGATGCAACATTGATGAGTAATAACTTCAGATTATGCCTGTAAATAACACCTAACAAGAACTAATGTCAATGCAGCAGTAAGTAAAAGAGCCGAAAACAAACCCATACTGAAAACCAACTTACGAGCAAGGGGGAAGGGTTTCTTAGACAAAAACACCTGATCTCCAGAGTAAAGCAGAGAAAACGCTGTCATAATCCTGAGAAATTTGGTATGTGGGTAAGCAGGCCTGAAACCAGTCTTTCTCAAAGCTACTGCCACTCACACGTACTCATGTTCACATAAGAAATATCATATTTCGAACACGGTACAAGTTCACAGAATCACAGAATGGTAGGGGTTGGAAGGAACTTGTCGGGATCACCTAGTCCAACCCCCCAGCCAAAGCAGGATCACCTACAGCAGGCTGCACAGGACCTCATCCGTGCAGGTTTTGAGCATCTCCAGAGAAGGAGACTCCACAACCACCCTGGGCAGCCTGTTCCAGCGCTCCGTCACCCTCAAAGTAAAGAAGTTCATCCCCATGTTCAGATGGAACTTCTTACGCTTCAGTTTGTGCCCTTTGCCCCTTGTCCTGTCATTTGGCCCCATCCTCTTTACACCCACCTTTAAGATATTTATATGTATCTATAAGATCCCCTCGCAGCCTTCTCTTCTTCAGGCTAAACAAGCCCAGCTCCCTCAGCCTCTCCTCATAGGACAGATGCTCCAGTCCCCTCATCATCCTCGCAGCCCTCTGCTGGACTCTCTCCAGTGGCTCATTTTTCTTGAACTGGGGAAGCCCAGAACTGGACACAGTACTCCAGATGGGGCCTCACTAGGGCTGAGTAGAGGGGGAGGAGAACCTCCCTTGACCTGCTGGCCACACTCTTCTTAATGCACCTCAGGATACCATTGGCCTTCTGGCAAAGTTTGTTTGGTTGAAGTTATATAAAGACAGTACCTTCTTTTGTGGCATAGGTTTACAAATACTCTAGAACTCTGCTCAAACCAGGCTTTCAAAGAAGCATTAGTGAGCTATGCCTTCTGCTCCTTCATTTTATCTATGAGGCCTAATACCATTCTAGCCAAATCAACTCCTCAGTCCATCTATTTTTACCTTTATCTCTTCATCTTGACCACAGCAATCAAGTAAGCTGTAGCACAGAATCTTCACCACTTTAGAAACTGGACAGAACAGAGCACATTCCAGTTATTTATGGAGCAGCAAGCATGATAAATCTGTATTTTGCTGGTCCTCTGAACTAATTTCCATGAGCATTTTGCTCTTTTTCTTAGACTGTTCCATGGGTCTAGGCATGGGTTATGCAAAATGCTGTTTGAAGGTCTAAAATAAATTGCGGTAAATATATTTGTGCCTCAGGAAAAAATTGTTTTCTTCAGCAATGAAATCAAGAGTGTAAGAAACATCACCATCTACCATTTCACTATTTCCTAGGTCTTGCTCTGCTTAACATAAATAGTTAACAACAAATGTACCTAAACCTAGTAAAACCTTACTGAAAATACATTTCTCTAGGTACACTTCTAACCCTAGTGAAAACTTTAGAGAAGAGACAATAACCAACCATTCTGTTACCATACTGCTTAATGCACTAGAGAACAAATTCGTAGCGAGATCCTACACAGAGGCGGGGAAAAAGAACTGGAAGGATCAAAATACAGCAAATCACATTTTTTTATGACACACCAATGATGTTGTAAGCTCTAAGGATGTAAGGCAGTCAAGTGTCATAGGGAGAGTTAAGCTTTTTTATTTTTTAGACAAATTGATTTTGGTGTACAGATGAGCTTTCACGATACTGTCTGCAAAAAACAGCCTTTGTATGGGTAATTCTTACCAAGGGTACTATCATCTTGCATGACTGCATTCCTACCAGCAGACTACACAAGCTGTGTTAGATCACCAGCAGTCTCAGACAAATCAAATAAATCATGAGCTATATGAATATTCAAGGAAGACAGACAAGCAAAGAAACTTCGCTTCAGACTGAAGACAATCGTTATTCTCAACTAAAAAAGTAAATACATACGGCACTCCTACCGTCTCAGAATAAGGAGAGTTCTTATCAAGACCTACAAAGAACAAGCAACAGCAAGAACATTTAATGTCCGTTTGGATACTTACTACATTAACTCCAAATTGCATGTTTCAATTTACTTACTGAAATGTGGCTCTGCTCTTGCTTTCAGATTCAAAAACAAAACACTAAATTGATGAACTCAGCATAAATTAAATCAATTTTGATTTCCTTAGTCTGCAGACAGGCTGAAATAGTAGCCCCCAAGTCAATGAGTTAACTCACCTATTTTAATGGACCTTAAAAATTGTGATTATTTAAGTACTGATGGTATTAATTACTGCATTGCTGATCACTTATAGAAGAAATGTGTGCCAAAAAGCCCCCAAAAGTGTCCCCATAACTTCAAAAATATCCAGTTGTACCCTACGAATTAATTCAAAAATTTTAAATGCAGTACAGGTTTACCAGAAGATGTACACAATGCAGTGTGAAACAAGAATCTGCATCACTGTTTTGCTGGAAGGAATTACAAAGTTTAGAGAGGACGAGTTTGGTTTAGTTGTGTACATTGTACAGTCTTATGCACATTAAGAGTGATACAATTTTGTTTGGTGGGTTACAGACAAAAATAAGGACTACAGCAAGAATAAACAAAACATTAAAGATGGCCTCAAATAAAGTTGTACTAAAATAGCAAAAAGAGAAAATATCTTGTTTCGGCTTTGTAGTTCACTTTTTCATTGCCTCAGTCAATCTAATTTTTGATTCACAGTTTTCCATATTGTAATACCACTTAATTTAGTAAAGGTGAGAATTTAGTCTGTTAGTAGAAATGAAATACATATTATATCAAGAAATTATCAAGATTTTCCGAACAGTTCATAAAAGTCACTGGAGAAAAACTAAATGTTGATATAATCAAAGTTATCTGCAGTAACCTACAACACTTTCCAGTAACAAACTTAAATTTTTTTAAACTCCAGTCAAATAAAAAACTATCAAGCATAGAGTATATTTTTGTCTCTTACACCAAACTCAGTGTAATTATTCTAACTATTTATCAATATAAATACTTTTAGGAACTGGATCACCCTTTTTTTTTTTTAGATCTCCAAAACCATGCTACAACTCCTAAAATTATTTTTGCTTAAAACTTTGCTCTAAATTGATTCCAAATCAGGTGTTTCCAAAGAGTGAAAAAAGAATTGTATCATCATACTAGGGTTTTGTTTGAAGCCAACCAAAGCAAAACACCCAGAATCCACTATCAGCTCAGTACGAGAAGGCCTAGCACTAACAGAATAACCCTGAGGTCAGAGCAATAATTTGTACAACTCTCATGCTGCTACTGCTAATCCAGAATTACTACCTTTTTGAAGACAACTAGCAACTTCACTGATCAGGCACAGTACTGACACTAAACAAATGCCAACTTCAACTGGGAATGATTTACACATACTCAAGACAAAACCTAAATTACTTCTGATCCAGATCAGGAGCCTTCCTCTATTGTTACACGACATTAAAAAGAACTGCACATAAATTACATGTCGAGCATGTAAGAAGCACAACAAAAAGGGCAGGAAGGAGACAGAAATCCCAAACTACTATTTCTACATTACGAAAAAGGGTTGGTACTAGAGTATAACTGTATTTTAAATTGTAATCTTAAAAAATTGTAAGATTTACCTGTTGAACAAGGCATCTGGAAATTGGGACCATTGCTATCCAAAACAGGCAAACAGAACTGGGCACTTGCAGATCCTAGCATAGGATCCTTATCGCTGAGCATGTTCTTCAGCGAATCCTCTAAGACATTTTGACTTGTACTAAAATCCTCACAGACTTCATTCTCCAGGTTGGATCCTAGAAATAGGGCATCATCTAAGTGTTCAGTAGGAATTAAATGATTAAATGTATCAACTATATCCATGAAGACTCCTGTGTGTCTTTCAGCCCTATAGAAAGACAAGAAAAATACCATAAGAAAATAAGCTACAAATTGTAAAACACCTAAGAAACCAGCAAATTGTTTTGGCTGTTGCGTTTTGTAAAGAATGCTTAAGGTATTTTAGAAATGTAATAAAAAAAAAAAAATCTGCTTATGGCTTAGTATGGACTACTGTGTTTCTAAAAATAATTTCTCTAACTGCTTACTTTTAAAAGAAATACCATGCTAAGTTAATATGTGCTCCGCTATCAGCATCCGAGTGCTGCCGCTTCTACTGAGTGTGTATAACCAGGGTAGCTGAAACATCTCCTTTCTAAGATTTTTTTAAACCTTAACCAATCCAAGAATGTGGGGCACCAGAGGGAGGGGGAAATCAAGAACAACTGAACCTGGACAGCAGCACTGCGAGCGCCCATCTTTCTTCACCTTTAAATGTAAAAATGTGACGTCAGCTTCCACTAACATCAACAGAGCTGAGCATGCTCAGGAACCTGCCATACTAGGCCCAGAATTGAACAGGACTGTATTTCCACTCACAGAGGAACTACCAAGTACTTCATAGCAAGTAACTACTTTTAAGCAGTGAGGTCTTATCTCTATTATTTTTCACCTATCATTACATTCAGTAAAATTACAGAAATTTTATATGAAAGTCTGACCTTAGAAAAATATATGAGAATTCCGAGCTGGCTTCAAAAGGGCCAGGAGCCTTTTAGAAACTTCAGTTTTGAAGAAATTTGGGTAAAACTTCAGTAACTGTATTAAAGATGGCATCTACATTTTACAAGAAGGGATTCCCTATTTTCTAGATCACTTCTTTGCAATATAGCAGAAATGCAACTATTGCAGCAGAGATTCAACTAATAAGAATGTGTAACTACACAACAGAATGGAAAAAAAAGTCAGCAAAATTTTACTTCAGAAGTTTAGTATAAGCATATACTTAGAGAGAGATAACTATAACAAATATGGTCATGAAGGCAAGGAAAATGGAGTGGTGCAGTAGTGCCTGGCTTCATTTGGCATACAGGGAAGTCCAGGAGATCAGTTTTGGCACACACAAAGCGGTCCAAGCTTTTGGAAACAGAAAAAGGACATATATTCTCTCCCACTCCTTCCTTCATCATCCTCCTCCCACAAACTAGACAGGATTATTTCTTTAAATGAATCCATTAATTAAAGGAAAAAGAAAAGTGAGGCTTAGAGTTTGTAGTGCTTGAATTACTTTCTAGATCCCTATTCCAGCAACCCACCACTAAATTATTCCAGTACCTACACATGCTTACTGGAACAGTAACTACGCTTCCTTATACACATTAAAGGGACATTTCTGTTTTAGCGACCAACATGGAAAACCCTAGCCATACACAGGTAAGAGCTCTGCTACAACTTCAACCTTATTTGTGCAATTTAATTTCATAAATTTACAAAACTACAGGTGAGCATGAAAAATGTTTTGTTTTCTTTAAAAAACAAGACAGTCTTACTGCCTTCTCCCATAGCACAGCTCAGAAGAAAACAATGGTCAGGCAGGACACTATGTCTTCGAAGAGCATGGTGCCTTTACAGCGTCTACACACTAACCACGACAAAACAGTCTAACACACAATGTCCAACTGACCAAACAGCTATCAAGAAGGAAAGTCAGGGCAAATCAGGTGCATTTAGCAAGCAGGTAACAGTGTTACAGCAGCAAGTATGTTCTAATTTGAAAGCTCCCTCACCAAAAAATTGACTATTTTAATCAAGCAATACAGTGCATAAAAACTATGCCACCTAGCACCTACAGCAGTCTGCATTCTTTTTGCAGTTGTCAAAATAATTTCCAAATCTGGGAACAAATAAAGCAGCAAGCTAACAGAGAAGTCCTATGCTGCACTGTATAACCTGTTTTTATTATGCCATGTAGTTACAACAATCTATACAGGGTAAACTACAAGAGCTGCAGTGGCTCAAAGTAAGAAAAGTCAGAAACAATTATAAACACTCCAATCCAATACCTTAAAACACCTTCCTGTAATAGCAGGTTTTTTTCATATTAGCGTCACACAAGCACAAGAGTAACCGACACAGCATGGTGAACCCTCTGACACTAACACTGTAATAGAACACCTGTGAACTACTGCAAGAAACCTTTTGTCCCCAAAATTAAAGAGTGGCAGGGGCTCTGAACACATTTACAAAAATAGATCTCAAGTTTTTTTCTGGATAGGAGGGGAACATCTATATAATTCTTACTCAAACATTGCTGTTACCAAAGCAGTGCTGACCACTGCATTAAGTGCAGTGTTAAACAGCAAAGCTTGAGCAGAATGTTAGCTCTTGCTACCAAAATTGCTGCTGACAGATATTAACCTCTGTCTTCAGCAATGTAATGAAAAAAGAATACCTACAGTTTTGCAAGATTACCATGCAGCCATTCAGAACACTAAAAGCACTGTGAAAAAACTGTCGAGGCAACTATACGTGCAATGGCCACAGCCATCTTCAACAACACCTAACTAGCTGTTAGAGAAAATTCAAGAGGAATTTTCTTGAAAGTTTTATTTCTGGAGCATGAGTCTGTGACCAAGTATAAGTTTTATCAAACTTTGCATCAAAGTCATTAGAAAGATAAAAACAAAATGGTTTTGCATAAAAATCCTACCACCACAAAATCTAGGATTGAAGAAATTGTTTCACAATTTTTTAAATAGTTATATAGGTTATCCCAGTCAAGTACATGAAATCAAAATTTTGCTTTACGTGTACAATCCTCTGCATAACTTGTACAGTACCAAGTTTAGAAAATTATTTCTAGCATTACTAGATTAACTATCATATGATGTGTAGAATCTGCGGGACTGAAAATGAAAGACACACTTCTTGCTAGACAGCTGTCAGAAACAGTTGCTACAAAAAAAAAAAAAAGATAATTCTTCCCTTACACAATGCCTAAAGTGCATGAATTTTGAACAGTTTATTCTGCATTTGAAACACTCTGAACACCAGGAAAAATAGCCAGAGGTATAGGTAAAAACACAGTTAAGTTTTCATGGTCATTTATTTCCAAAGATAACTCTAACTGCTCCGAGGAAGAATGTATTGCTCCCCTGGAACACAGCTGTGTCCTCCACTTGAACCCTAAAGGCCAGTAGCTTGGCATCACTCACAGCAAAAGCGCACATACCAAGCGTACTCCCATCGCACAATAATTCAAAAGTGTTTTCCCACTGGACAGTTAATCAGAAGCAACAGAATATAAAAAGTCTCATGTATGGAGAACTAGTGAGGAGTGTTCATGAAAAGGAGCAAATGATAGAGAAGGAAGTCCCAGCCATGTTCATTCTGGACAGACATGAAACCTCCCACGCGCTGGCTCCTGGAGCATCTGGGCATGTACTGAGACCGCTATAGCGCACAGCAAAGCAAGATACAGGAGTGTGGGTGCAATGAGTTCTGACCATCAAGAAAAGCTAAAATACAGACAGCATTCTCCTCAATTCCTTAAAGCATATTTCTCTTTCAAGACCGATTTGCTTCAATCAGCCCTCCCCACTGCAACAATAGGTACTCAAAAAAGTAACCCACCAACCAAAATCTTTCATCATGAAGTGATGCAGCACTAAAAACAACCCTGCTAAAAAGTACATCAGTTAAACATGACTTCCAGAATTTCTCCCACATTACATTTACTGTAAAATCTCTCCATGCTCACAACGTCTTTTCTTTTTCAGTCTGAGTCTTCCACCTTAAAAAACTCATTTCTTCAGTTGTTGAATTAGTTTAATTGCTAGGTATGTCATAATATTGCCTCAAATCCCAACAAATACTGCTATGAAATAAACATGCTGTAGGATCTGATATGGCAGATTTTTATCTTGTCCCCATTTGCTACTTTTTCATGACACCTCTAGCAGCTCTAAGTGACTTTCCAAAATTAAAAGATAAATAGGCAGAATGATCACTTGCTAAGGAAAGAAACTGAGATCTCAAACAAGCACATCCTTTCAAGCTAACCTTAGAGGGGAAGGAAGACTAGTATCTCCACAAGAGATACTGTACATCTTTAAGGTTTCTCATTGTTTAGTTTGTCTGTGAAAGAGGCAAAAAATTACTTCATAGAATCATTAAGGTTGGAAAAGACCTCTAAGATTAGTGAGTCCAATCGTCAAGTTCAGTTCCAGTTGTATTATTTTCTTATCAGAATACAGAAAAACAGTTTAGTGGAGATACCCAACTGTATCAGCAAGTCTCTACCATCTTACCTAAAATCCATCTCAAGCAGAGGTGATCATAAATTGTATATATCTCCAGAAATCCCGAGTGTTTCTTAGCTCACGTCCAGCCCAAGCATGCTGTCTTTGACCATGCTTTGACGGGACAATCGTGTTCGCAGTGCGGGTGCCTGAAGACAGGAGGTGAGAGGCTCTTCCCTCCTCTCCCCATGTCACCCAGCTCCAGTCCAGGGCTCTGAGAGAGGATGTGGGCCGACAGAAACTTACTGTTAGGTGCTGTGGGGTCAGGGGATCATCACGAGGGACAGATGATTATGATTACTAGGTTCAAACTACTTATTTTGCAGTGTTTCTGACGATGCCAGATTTGTAGCGTATTTTGCTAAAGCATATGAGTGCCACATAATTGTCTCAACCATTTTCCAATACCATCCTTCTGGGAGTCTGGCAGCAAATGTCGCTTTGTTACTTCAGTCCTTCTGGCTCTCCAGACACACGGACACACGCGTGTGTAACAGCAGTGCTGATGAGATTCTTGTAAACATTAATTTGAGGGCATGGGATAGTATTTGGTTTTCCGTTCCTAATGGAGGTTAATGCAAAACAAGCATTGCTTACAGCTAGAGAGAATCTTCTGTTAGCTCCTGTATGCCAGAGTGGACTGGAAGCAGCTGGAGAAAAGTTGCTTAGAAAGACATGTGGCAGTAGCAAACATGACTCTTTCTGGCTTGAGGTACTTCAGAATTACTGATTTATGCATAGTTTAAACTTCCATTGCAATAAAAATCTGCGGCTATGTTTGCGAGAGCAAATAGATCGCCTTGGTATGGGTCAGAGCTGGCAAGGCCAGAGGGGCCTCCCCACCATCCAGGCTGATGTCCCACCCAACACAGGCCTTGGCATTACACGTGGTGGGTCCCACGTCAGATGTCTCCATGCTGCAGACCTGTATAACCCTGCAAATGGCTGGCAGGTCTTCTGGGTCGGCGTCAGGACCGCTTGGAAGTCTGGCATGAGCAATCACTTTGCTTAGCAGGTTGCATATCAGGCATCTTTTAGAGAAAGCAGGGTGGGGAGTTTATTACGTGAAACAAAAGCAGACCGACTCTGAATTTGGAAATCCTTTCAAAAAGCAGAAATAATTTTTTAATCATGTTAAGAGAGCAACTAAGCGTAATTCAGTTTTTAATATGTTGTGGTGTATCAACAGGCCTACATGTATGTATGTTTACAAAGTTATTAGCAGAGAAGCTAATTTAATGCAGAAGACTGAGGTATTAAGATAGAATGAGCCAGAGGCTTCCATAGTTCAGGAAGCTGAAATTTTCTCTATTTTCACACCAACAAGCATTATCTCAAAATGGGTTATTTTGGCATTAGTTAATACTGTGTGGCTTAGCTATAAAGAGAGGCAAAATTCCTGATGGTTACTTAATTTTCTCTTGCTCTGTAATATTTCATTCATCTTTAACCCAGGGGGCTCAGATTTGCCTTTAAATCAAAGACAGTGTGGAGATGTGAAATTACTTCTAGTGGGTCCTCGTGAGCCTGCTGATGGGGTGAGTTTTCATCCTTTTCACTCACAGGAAATTTGACTGGAGATAATAAATCAGGTTGCGGTAACTGAAAACTGCCAGCAGTGGTAGCAGTATGTTAGTGCACGGCCCTTTTCGTACCAAGAAGGGCGCAGATTCAGGCCACCTACTACAGGCATCCAGCTGTAGGGTTATTGANGGCACTTGGCCTAGCCTGACCAGGTCAGAGCACTTGGGTAGTGTACCCCTAAATAATCACTGGGAAGGAGCAAAGCGTTCCCGGAGAAACTAGCTGCTCTTGGTTTGGATGGGTGTGCTCTTCGCTGGATAAAGAACTGGCTGAATGGCCGAGGGTGGAGAGTGGTGGTGAATGGAGTTAAATCCAGCTGGCGGCCGGTCATGAGTGGTGTTCCCAGGGCTCAGTTTTGGGTCCAGTCTTGTTTAACATCTTCATCAACGATCTGGATGAGAGATCGAGTGCTCCCTCAGTAAATTTGCAGATGACACCAAGCTGGGTGGGAGTGTCGATCTGCTGGAGGGTAGGAAGGCTCTGCATAGGGATCCGGACAGACTGGATCGATGGGCCAAGGACAACTGTATGAGGTTCAACATGGCCAAGTGCCGGGTCCTGCACTTGGGTCACAACAACCCCATGCAACGCTGCAGGCTTGGGGAGGAGGGGCTGGGAAGCTGCCTGGTGGAAAAGGACCTTAGGGTGTTGGTCAACAGCCAGCTGAACATGAGCCAGCAGTGTGCCCAGGTGGCCAAGAAGGCCAACAGCATCTTGGCTTGGATCAGGAACAGTGTGGCCAGCAGGAGCAGGGAGGTGATCGTGCCCCTGTACTCGGCACTGGTGAGGCCACACCTCGAGCACTGTGCCCAGTTTTGGGCCCCTCACTGCAAAAACACTGAGTTGCTGGAGCGTGTCCAGAGAAGGGCAGTGAGGCTGGTGAGGGATATAGAGAACAAGTCTTATGACGAGTGGTTGAAGGAGCTGGGGCTGTTTAGCCTGGAGAAGAGGCTGAGGGGAGATCTTATCGCTCTCTACAGCTACCTGAAAGGAGGTTGTAGTGAGGCAGGTGTTGGTCTCTTTGCTCAGTTGACTAGTGATAGGACAAGCGGTAATGGTCTCAAGTTGCGTTAGGGGAGGTTTAGACTGGATATTAGGAAAAATTTATTTACTGAAAGAGTGGTCAGACATTGGAACGGGCTGCCCAGGGAGGTGGTGGAGTCACCATCCCTGGAAGTGTTCATAAACTGTGTAGATGTGGCACTTTGGGATATGGTTTAGCAGACATGGTGGCACTGGGTGGATGGTTGGACTTGATGATCTTAGAGGTCTTTTCCAACCTGAATGATTCTATGATTCTATGACCGCATACTAAATTGTTTCCCTTCAACACCAGGTAAGTGCAAGCATTTAATTTTCCAACTATGTATTTGGATTTCGATTAGATATATTTGTCTTGATATTTTAATGTTTTCCTTTACACGCTTTATTCAGTTTTAACAGTATTCCTACACCATTTATTTCACTAAGCAAAAGTTAAGTTTCACACTTCCAGGTGACATTCACTGTAACTACCTTCTCTCCTCCTCTGCCCACAGGGTGACTTTCATACATTAGTTTACATTTTAAACTTGACTTTCATATATTAGCTTATATTTTAAAATTAACAATATAAAGTAGAAGTATTTGTATGTTTAAAGATTGACAATTTAAGATGAAATCTGGTTTATGAAAGTCCTTGGAAGTTGGACTTCAGAAAAATATTACTACAAAATGTTAACAAAAATAATTGCCTAAATTAGGAATGGGGGGGTGGGGAGGGAAGTCTGAAGGAACCTAACCAAAGAAAAAAGCTCACACTTCTTGTTTAGGATACTGAAAATCCTGGATGTTGAAGATCCTATCTACTTCACTGACCTACCTGAATCAGCGAGTCTGAAGCTACTGAAGACCACATAGTAACATTACGATTTCTTCCATTTCATTTATGTACCTTTCTGAATAGTGTCTGCTGCTTCCAATTCACTGAACCTGTCTAGTGCCTTTAAAAGCTTTTGTAAATCTAGTTATTGACTGGGCTATGTTGGAAACATTGCAACACTCAAAACATAAAACTTGGTCTCTTGTCCTGTAAACACCGAATAACTGAAAGCAAGTACTAGTCATAGTAACAGTAACAGACTCCATTAAAAAAATCCATATTATCTTTATTATTATTATTATATTTATTATATCCATATTATACTTATTTCTTCAAGTAGTAGTAATAAACAATGGTCAGAAAAGTGTACAAAAGGCACAGAGCTATTTGGATTAATAGCACCTTAGATGTCAAAACAAACGGGAAAAGCTAACAGCACTGTCACAGAGGAACCAAACAGTAAGTAACAATAACTGACAAAAACTTCTCAGCCGAAGAAGGAAACTGCACCTTAATTGACATGAAACTAGTTAACAACACAGGCAGCCCAAAACAAAACAAAAAAATCCTCGCCCGAGTCTTTTGGTAACTACTGTACCTAAAAAAGGTATTCAAGGTATCAAGTGTATTTCCTTGTTCACCAGAGCTGTGATGCCAGGCCACCCCACATTGCTCAGTGATACCTTGACTCCTACAACCCACCTAACAATCAATGCTTCAAAATGCTGATGCTGAGCACAAGCAATTTTTACTGCCATTCTCCCCCTTCGTCACATACAAAACTTTAAAGTTTAAGGTCACAAGCACCTAACTGAAAATTAACCCTAAGTTGGCACGTGTTCATGTTTTAAGTGCTAGAACCTGCATTCATTCTTAACGTTTATGAGTATCACAGCACCAAAAGCCAGAACTGATGCCCAGGCCCTCTGTAGTAACAGATTTTGGCCAACAGAGCTCACAGCCTAAACACATCATGGGATAAAAAAGGAAATCAATACCAGACAGTGCATCAGTGGCAGTCGGTAAGAAAATCTCAGCTTGACAACTCTCACACGAATGAGCTTTCTGCTGAGGTTCACACTGGCTCAAATCCCATCATCTAGGGCAGTCTTCAAGAATTAACTGACAAAACATTTCTGACAGGACACACGATTTGATTTATGAGCATATGAACTGCAATATAGCCACAGAAGTGTCTTTGGAACTGTTAAAGAAAACTTCAGCGCCCTTTCTCAAAAGAAGGATGCAACACTTGGATGGAATATGGTTTGCTGAGTTTTGGCCTTTGAGCAATATCAAATTTGATCTTTCTCGTTCCCCATCTCCCTTCAAACAGGACACTGTCAAAGATCTGCCTAATAGCAACATACACTCAACAGTTTTACCAGAAACAACAATATTACTGTAAAGGAGGCAAAGCTGTATGCCAGAAACATCAACCCGTAGGCATCCATATGCCACCTATTCCCTTATTTAAATCCCCTATTTATTATTTTAATCCCCTATTTAAAATTAAAGATCTAGCTTTCAGCGGCAACAAAACCAAAGACCTGTCACAGATCAAAGAACCAAAAAACATGTAAATCTGAGCATTTCATTCATTCTTCACCAGCTCTTCTATACTATTTTTGTTTCCCTCACCCTGAAGTCTTCAGATTCAAACACCAGCTGGCCCAAATCTTATCACCCTGCTACTGAAATCTCTATAGTCTGACACATCAAATCCACATCCCAAAAACTATCTACAATCTGAAGGCGTACGCTGCTCCCCTCACTGACACAGCAGGTCCCTTACTACTTGCTATCACGATACTTGAAAGAAGGGCAGACAGCTAAGACATTTTCTTTATTAAACCTTCACTATCAAAAAGAATTACATCACCAGTCAGAACTGCACCTCATTTCAGTGAACAGGAAGAAAAAGTAAATTTCTACCAAAGGATTTAATCAGAAGACTAAGAAATGCAGAAAAAGTACACAGAAAACTTTTCTTAATCATACAAGACCAAATCATTGTACCACAGAAAACTAACTTCACAGTTATGTTTTGATCAGAGTAACCTCTCCTCCAAAAAAAAAAAAAAAATATTCCTCATCCTCACTTTATAGTTATGAGAGGTACATAGTGCTGCACTAGAAGTTGTGTTCCGTCACAAAAATGTCTTTACATTGTGAAACCTTTCAAATGTATTTTGTAGTGTAGGCTGTTTTCCTTTGCTGGACTGTCCCATCAATGAATACTCTTGAATCCCTCCAAAATTAAGCATAATCTAAGACTATACATCATTTTACTAATCTTTCTACCACTACATATACCTCTAGAACTTGTAAACTCACTATCAAGAGACATTGTTACAATTTCATTTGTAAACAATTTCTGAATTTGTCAGTGCCTCTCTGACAATGATTCATTTGGAAATATCCATTAGAATTCAGGGGTTTTTTTTCAGAAATAGTTAGAAGCTTAATTGCTAAGCCTCGTTAAGTTTTCCACAGAAATATACCATCCACCATGTAGCTATGCTGACACCACTCAGGCAGATGTCACTAGCTGTCTCTATTCTTCACTCTTTACTGCTATATATGAACACTCATATCCCAAATCAGTGGACTTTGTCATTGCCACTACATAATATTACCTTTCATGAATATTCCTTTGCCATAAAAAAAAAAAATTCTGACATAATATCCCCAAGTTATATAATAAAACACTGAAAATTCATTATCTCCTAACATCTAAAAAAATTTCATACAATATACATTGGCTCAGCTCATAGCACAACATGAGTAGTATTTACTCCGTGAGGCAGAGCTAAGCCTTATAAAAAGAGAAGGCCACGGAATTACGGCAGGTAAGAATTACAGACTTTTTAGAGCTTTCACTTTCTTAGAAAAAAAACACCTCACCATTGTGTTGAATTGCTTCAGTTAACTACATTGAACTAGATCTAGCCAACACGGTTTGTAGTTACATGCCCTTTCAGCTGCTTGAAATTCCTGAGGGTTTGCAAATGTAAAATTCATATAAAAACTGAATGACTGAGTAACAGTCAACGACAGCTGAGAAAAATCTAGGTGTTCAAACTCCATATTTATAGGTATAATCTTTAAAGCTCAATACACACACTAAAAGCACAAGCTACTTGGCAAAGCAAAAAGCGAGCTGAGCAACAGTTTCACTGTGGGCTACACACTAAGTGTAAAGACTACTCAAATTATTCCAAGAAATATAAAATCCAGGTTTTCAAAATCTCCCTTACAGTGCACCCCAATCCTTAACAGAATCATTTATTAAGCAAAACAAACCATGAATTAGTGGTGTTAAAGAGCTGCCATATGTTTACCATCCTCACTTTTAATCCTACAATAGTTCCACTGTTAAGTGACATTAGCGTCCATTTTTATGACAGCAAATGTATAAAAATGACATAACGGATTTACAGCTACATAAAAGACAACACCACAACTACAATTTGTATGGTGCTGTTGTCATCCCATGTTCCTGTCTTCTCCTCCTCACTTTTATGCTTCATTCTGCAGGATATTTCTCCTAACTCAACCTACACCGCACAGAGTGCTCTTCTTCCAAGCCCTCACCTCACGGCTGTAACACGTCTCCACTGCGCAGACCACACAGCAAGCACACTCGCAATCACATGAGCGACGGCTCTTCTAAAGCCTTACAGGTATTTAATTCCATTCCAGCAGCAAGCGAGCAGTGTGGACACACTGCCTCAGAAAGAGCATGGCATCCACGAACAGGATCTGGAAATACCACCAGGCCACCGGGTACCAACGACGACTGCATTTTCTCCTGCCGTTCCTACAGTGGGTACTTGTACACAAGAGTTAAACACAGAAATTGTTGATGATGCTAAGTTTGAGAGACGGGAGGAGGAGCCCGGAGCAGGTCAGACCAATAGCAGGAAGAACAGCAAGGCCTAAATTGGTGTTCGTTCCTCAGGTTTGTATGGGGCAAGAAGGCATGAGCGGCTCAAGGGGTGGGAAAGGACAAGCGCTACTAAGAAGGGACAAGACCCAGTAACGCAGGGCCGGGACAGCAGTGCGGGAAGGCAAGCGGCAGCGCGGCCCCGGGCAGGGAGCCTGCCGCAGGGTCCCGCACGGCCGCCGGGGCGGGCAGGGACGGGAGAGGCCGCTGCAGGCAGCGAGGCCGGGGCCCGAGCCCCATGCCAGGTGGTGGGGCGATGAGCCCGGGCCCCGGCC
>Ga0065711_1000067_pt1 | contig 107172 bp, 77 predicted proteins | sample Hoacrofraction12_FD_59098 | JGI IMG/M metagenome (GOLD analysis project Ga0065711, IMG submission 59098) | Hoatzin crop microbial communities from Cojedes, Venezuela - Epithelial fraction 12 v2 (version 2) | ecosystem: Host-associated > Birds > Digestive system > Esophagus > Crop | place... | reverse complement strand
CGCCGGCCGGGGCTCGGAGCCTGCCAGCCGGCCGCCGCTTCCCCACGCGGGCCGGTGGAACTAAAGATAGAAGAGACCTCTGAGGTCATTGTCCCGCCTGCTGCTCCACCCTGGCCGCTGCTGGGTCGCTCGCCGCTCCTGCGCTTTGGGCTTGTGGGGCTCGGGTACAGTGTGGCTCCTGGTCTTACAAAACCTGCGTTTTATTAGGTGTGAAGTTCATAACTTTTTTTTTTTTAATTTTGTTTTTTAAAGTTTCTGTACGGAAGGAAGCCCATGAACAGTAAAACTGACTCGTGTGCCTCGCGCAGTTTATAGGGCCAAGCTCCCGTTGCTTTTAATGGGCATTTTCCTATCTTGTTCCATGTGGAACTGAATTTAATAGTTGTGTTTATCTTCGCTTTCTTTAGGTTTCTGAATAACTGTGCTGGATCTCCTAACTTCTCTCGATTGTTCGGTCTTTAAATCATTAAGTATACTGGTACAAGTAGTGTTTTGAAGGATGCTTATCTAGAATTTATTAAGAAGAGTACAATGACGTAGATATAACGCTGCTAGTGTTTGACAAGACTAGCTTTCAGGCAACTCTGTAGCTGCTTTTCCCCTTTCTGAGTGGGCATTAATGCTCCACTTTTGGCTTAGGGATAGTGTGGAAGAAACATCATGGAGGATAAGCATGAGAGAGTTGGGGAACTGACATGAGTTGAGGCTCTGGAGCGGGTTCATGAGACTAGAAAAAATAGTATGAGAATAGCACTTACAGTGTTTCTGAGAGCTAATTCAGGTCAAGAAACATTTATATTTAGAGCACTGCATTTGACTTTATGAAGTCTGGGTACTCATGAAACCTGTACTATTTTTGGTAGAAACTATTTTAGATTTTACTGTGCTGTGATGTTACCTGTTTGTAAATTTGAGCAAAAGTGCCACAGTTAGTTCAGAAAGCTAGGTGTTCCCCCCCGGAATTTGTCAATGTTTTATTTTAAGAGCATCTAGTTTATTTTAATGTTGATGTAATATGTAGTCTAGATAGTGGTTCTCAGGTATGTCAGTGTGGAAGATGAGAGGGTTTTTTGACTAAAATGACTGGGAAATATGTCTGCAGTTGCTATATCATAAAGCCTGGTGACTATAAAAACATAATGTCTCTAACAGCATTTGCAATTTAAGTTCTTCTTTAAACTTGATAATGGAGTTTTGATTCCCTTTTCATGACTATGATGCTCTGTCCCGTAGAGATTACTAGGAAGCCTCAAAGGTACAATACTAAATGTGTTTTCCTCCTCCCCCACGTGCATTTCCCCTCTTGTTCTCAAATCTCTAATCGCTTCTTATTTATCTGTAGGCGTGTCTGTATTGGCAGTAGTCTATAGGAAGGGGTCTGAGAACTGCCAAATTCTGCATTTCAGTGTACTTTGTGTAGAAGAGAGTTTTTTCCAGTTGGATACGATTTTTCACTTTTTTATTTCTGATTGTGAAATGACAGTATTAACTGTTGAAATTGATTTTTTCAAAGTTAAATCCTATTTTAAAGATTGTAGTAGTCAGAATTACACATGCAGTTACACTGGTAAACTTGTTGAATGTAGCATATGTGAAAATTAACAGGTACCAGTATTCTTGGAAAAAAATTCCTGTTTTAAAAAACAAAAAGTCTCCTAGTGCATGTGTTCAGCAACATTCATTTTGTTTTCATCTCGTTTGACAACAGGGATTGCACACAGATACTAACTATGCTTGTGTTCCTGTGTCTGAGCATGCTTGGCAAGAAACTGTTTCAAAAGCAAGGGTGTGTTAGGTTGTTCTTTTTTGGATACACACCTCTAATAAGAAACTGCAAGAGTAGCCATAGCCATTCAATACCTTCTCAAATTTTGGAATCAAAGCTATGAACTAGAACAGAACTGTCAACGTTGGAAGACTTAGTCTTTAAGTCATGTAAGTGTGGGGGGTTTTCGAGTTTTAATTTTTTGTGTGGTGGGTTCTTTTGTTTTGTTATTCACAAAAAAATACCCAACACCCTAGTGTCAGTTACATTTGCCTTTGTTTAAGATCCTAGGAGTCAGTGTGCGACAGGGTTTTGGCAGATATATGATAAAATGGAATTGTCACTTAAATAAGGCTTTATGTACTTTGGACTTCTAATAAAACATAGGTTGTATTGGTTACATGCTATGATTACCCACAGAGAAGTATTTGGTTCAGTTGTGTAACTCATCTTCTGGATAAAGTATCAAATATTTAAATAACAGCCAAAAGCAACTCTTAAATGATTCTGACAGTATTATGAAGTCTAGCTGATTAAATTATTTACATAAAAAATGCTATGTCTAGTGATAACTAGACATGTATGTGATTCAAACTTGTGATTCATTCACCTTCTTCCCAATCAAGTACAAGGGTCTTGCTTATTTTTTTAATGACTTAGCCAAATTACTAGAAGAGCTTATTTCCTTTGAAGCTGTTTGTTCTGGTTTTCTAAAGCTTTCTTAGCTCTGACAATTCATACATTTGTATTCACTAACTTCTAAGTAATGTTTAGAAATACTCTTAAGCACTTCGGCTGCTGTTGCAAGTCTCTGGTGTGCTCAGAGGAGCTATGTAACTGCAGACAGCTGATGGCAAAGGTTTGTGGTTGTGTAGGACTTTTCATTCTAGCCCTTTTCAGTCTCTTCAAAGAGACCACTTTTAGGCTGTTTTCTTTTCTTTTTGTTCTTAGCTAATGAATAATGGTGTCGTTTTCCATCCTTTTTCAACTTACAGACCCTTACAGTACTTCAGTATCAGGTGATGGGGTGATGGCCCTTATAAAGAGAACTTTGAGCGTGCTGATGATAGACTTTTTTCCAGCCTTTGTAAATTGCCTTTCATGGATTATTTAGAATTACTGAATGGGCTGCTAGGGTTCTGAAAGCCACTGAAGAAGCATAATATAAGCACTGGGGGCTGATTTCAACTTAGAAATTTGGCGGTTAGATCTCAAACTACTCTTTTTTAAAATTTTTTTCTTTTTTTTTTTTAATTAATTTTAAAGAGAAAGAGATTGAGAGATTGAAACTGCTGGCTTTGAGAAGGTGAAAAGAGATTGAGAGATTGAAACTGCTGGCTTTGAGAAGGTGAAGTCCCCTGAAAAAATTGTAGGATTGTAGTGTTAATTGTAATCAGTTTGCTTTAGAAATGAGTTACTATTATATCATGTTACTCTATTGTGTGTTACATTGCCCGATTGTATCAAATGTCAGTTCAGTGAAGGTAGTAAACATTGCTTTAAGGTAAATCAGTATAAGTAAGTGTTATGCTGCAATTGTTTAAGTGACAGTGTGAAGACTTTCATCAGCTTTAAGCTGCTTTCTGAATTCCCAGAAGTTAAAGTTCAGGTGGTGTGAAAACAGACCTTTAAAATTCCTAATGTGTTCTGTGGCTCTTTCTTGCTGAAGTCTCTGTCTGAGAATCTTTATCATACAGATGCACACAACTAATTAAAATGCAGATATCTTACTAAGTTAACTTTTTGAATGAAATAAAATGCTGAGACTATATTTCAGTAAAATTTGCCAGCCTTTTCTGGTAGTAAGAACATTGTGCGCTAATATAAGAACACTTATATAGCAGAAAGGCATTTTCTTAGTGTTTAGTTTGTGTCATCTCTGAGCCCTTCACTAGAGGATGCTTCTCCAAGAAATTCGTAATCTTTTGGCCGTCATTATCGTAATTATGGGTACAAATACACAAATTTTAAGTCTTCTGTAGAAATAGATTCTGTAGTGGTAGAATATATGTGGCAGCATACTATGTAAGATATAGGGTATCTATATATGGTACGTTTACATAAAGAGAATATATAGTGCATATATATTTTAATAAAAATTGACAAATTATTATTAGAGAATCCTTTGCATTTGTCTGGTTTTGAATTGCATTCATGCTTCTTAGTTTGAATTGGAATATTCTGCCCATTTATGGTATCTCATTTATTACCATGAATCTAAGATGTTGGAAGCATTGTGTATACAAGATTCTCGTAGGAATCTGGAAGATTAAATATTTGTTTTCCAACTCTCGGCAATTAACTAGTGCTTGGTTAAAAGCCTATTCTGCTTTCTCTTTAGGTTCAAAGAAGAAATGTTGTGGAAGCTGATAGCCATAATCATGGTGAACAGCATTACCCAAATGCATTATCTTCTGAAAACTACAACTACATTAAGGATTCATATATACTTATATTTGCAAGAGTGGCTGATACGAAGTCATCTCTGGCTAACGATAGCAGACTTTTGATAATAGTGTTTACTGAAGTCCAATAAACTAATGATGTTGCTTCATTTAAGTTAAGCTTTTGTTTCTGTATTTAAAGACTCTTACCTGTACCTGTATGACTTACAGGAGAGCTTGGTTTTGCTTTAGTGTCTTCCACAGCAGGTAGAAACAAATAGAATTTTAAAACAGTGATTTAATAAGACTGTACCAATTATATAATTTAATGATAGTGCGGCCTTAAGTCCTTTTAATGCTAAAATATGAACTGACAATTGGTGGCTGCTTAGAAGTACTTTTTGCGTACCACTAACATCATAACTTATCTTCTAATCCTAGAAAATACTTTAATTAGTCTGACCTGAAAACAAAATCAGGGCAGAGCAAGGAGAATTTGTATTTCCCAGTGTCTGTGGCCTTACAGCATGTTGTTCTGAATAATTCCTACAGTTGGATATTGCAACTTGAAGTTATCTTAGTGATACAAATGTATCATGCTGCTTGCTAGGTCGGGTATCTTTTACATCTGTAACTTAACACTCATAGGAATAGATTTTCACCACTCAATATCTAACCTAAAGCATGGATATGCTGTTGTTTTGACTGCTCTTTATCTTTTGACTTACCTTGTGTCATTAGCTCCCTGAATTTTTCAGAAAAATGTTAGAGCTGTTGAAACTCACAGACCTTCCTATATAAGAGAGAGAGTTCCATGTGGAAGGATATTGCTTGAGATTGTATGAAATCCTGTATGTTTAGTACTAGTTGGAAGATAAATTAACTTTTGAAAATTTCCAGTCAAATACTGTGTTTCATGAACCTGAAGTTCAATGTGTGACTCCGCCATAAGCTTAGACCTGGAACGAAAAAGCAGGTGAAAATGTCCTAAATTGAATTTTAATAAGTAAGAATGAATCAATGCAGAATTCGTGGCAATTTTTATTAGAATTGTTTGCTATGCTTGATACATTGTGTTCTAATCTATTTTCATTCATAATTGACTATAAATTGACCTCTGATTAAACTGGAGCAGTAAAATAGTACAGTTGTCCTCAGGAGATCTGAATTAATAACATTCACTTAAATGCCATGTTGCTTTGTTTAGCTATAGAGGCATTAGTACATAGAGGGGAGAGTTGATTTACTCTCAGGAGACGAATGTATAAGATGGCAATGTTAAATTTTAAATATTTAGTCTAAGTAAAATAGAACTAAAACTTTACCTAAAGCTTGCTAAGAAGAGTCATCTCTGTAAGAGTAGCCTGAGCTGCTATATATGGTCTAGATGAAAAATGATGCGTGACCATTCATAGCAGGCAAACAATTTTAGTCTTGCTGATCAGCTTAGTGAATTGCTCTATAATGTTATCTTTATTTTCACACTATTGCAGTTTTAGCATGTTGAAGATAACAGATAAGGAAAAGGCACTATCACTGTTTTAAACCCTGGGAAATATGTCAAGGGGAAAGGTTTACAGAGCTCTTTACGCCTATTGTCACTCTATGGGTAGTGCAAGAAAGTCATCTGTAGATTGTAAACTAAGATAATTTTCTTGTTTTAAATGGCTCTTTGCAGGAGGTAATATCTCCTTTCTACTTCATCTCTAGCAAAGAAATATTCTAAAGAAGTAAGAAGTATAGCACGTGTTTCGTGTCTCACTTTTTGGATGTCTTTAAGTCACTTGGCTTAAAATCAGCATCACAATACTTATGAGTAATGTATTGTCTGTGTTGCATTCAGAATTAAAACTGCAGACAAGTTGGTGGAGGATAAATATAGAATGTTCATAATCACTCCTTGGTATGGCAATGATCTCCAAGGTGCGAGCACATTTATATAAACTGTTTAAAACTTTAAATAGGAAATCGTTATTTGATTTTATCTAAGTTTATATAAATTCCTATTTTTCGTGTCATCTGATATTTCATGTTTCTTAGCTATTTATGTAAGTGCTTGGACTGTGGGTTTCTTGTCTGGAGAGTGCAGCTTTGGATTTCAGGCATAAGCTAAGTGTAACTGCTTAATGTTGTCAAATAGACTGCAGAATGAAGCTTCTTTAAGCTGTTCTAACTTGGTGAAATAATTCTTCATATCTAAGTCAGATGCAGTCTATTTAATTAAATAATTCTGATATAGGAGCTAAAAAAAATGTTGCAGTACTGGTTTGTTTTCAACAGGTTTTGTAGACAAATTGGTTACACCTTTTGAGCTTAATCTTTGGCAGGGAAATAGTTCTCCAGTAATACAATCCTCCAAGCAGTAATAGATGCTGTTGTTGCAGAACAGTAGTACCCAAGTTTCTTTTGGTGGTGACCCAAATTCTAGTTTTGACCACCCCATAACCAATATTGAAGAAATAATATACATTGATTTCATATTTGCAAATTACACAATCTCCAGTCTGGGTTTGTGTTTTTTTTCGTTTTTTTTTTTTTTTTTTAAATGAATACAGTTATGAATGGGCCTTGCATATTTCATGGGCCATCACCCACACTTTCAGAATCTTGTAACATTATAAACATTATTCTCCTTCAATGACAGTTGTGTCTGTGTAAAGGAGGCAGCATGTAATTAAACTCTCTGGTTTGAGATCTTAAACGCATTCCTTGAGACCCTGGTGCCTGAAGTGTCATTTATGAATACTTTTTTGGTATTTGCTTCTTTGTAGCTCCCCCAATAAGCTTTAATTATATTCCAATTATACACGGAATTGATGGATTCATATTGTCTCACGTCCTTTGCCTATTGTCTTACTTTACAGTAGCTGCTAAATTACTCAAATACAATGCTTCTGCTCTCTTTTCATTTGATACTGTTTGGATTGTTCCAGTTTTCAAAGTTTGGTGATGAAGAGCCATGAAATTTGCAGTTAGAAAACAAAGCAGACTCAATTAATAGCACAGAGTAAAAAAATGCATTATGTCTTATAATTTTTCTCCAAACCCATGTAAAATACCTATTGTAACTCCCGCTATCTAATTAATTATTAATGGCTTTATGATATGGTTACAGTATGGAATGCTTGAAAGAAATTTTAACTGTCAAATATGCTTCAAATATGTCATGTGGAGGCACTTTTTTTCCACTCAGAAATGGGAAAGAATCTTTTTAGAGAGAAAGGAGATGTAGTACTTGCAGAATATGTTTGAAGGATGTCAGGTAATAAAAATTGTCTAAGTAATATTCAATAAAAGCTGGTAGGCTACCTCAAACCACTCTGCAATGGCATTTATACTTCAACAAAAAATTTAAGGCTTTACTGTAAATGTTAATTTTCCATTGGCATTTCAAATTTTCTGTTGAATATGCTCTACATTCATAATAGAAACCAACTAAAGCACATGCAGCAGAAGATTTACCTAAAGCAAAAAATTCACAGTAAAATAGTAATTTAAGATTATTTGTATATTCAATGCACTTACTTTAAACTATCATATTTGGTTTTGGGAGGGCAATGTTTCTTAAAGCAGTTCTAAATGTATGTAAAAGCAAGTTACAATATTAAAGTTACAGATTTTTCTTTTTTATTTTTACCCTTCAGGATTAAGACCAGTTTGCAGTATTCTGCGGGATTGCATGAGTTGATATAGAGAGGTTAACGTAAAACAGCTAAGCATGTAAGATGATTTGGAAGCTAAGCAAATGACAAACTTTTTCCCCTTTACATAGCCATGTTAGTATTTTTGAGCCATTTTCTATTTATTTAATTACCTATAGTCTAGAGCAAGTAATGGCTGAAGCATAGATCCATGCTTGAATCAAGTTCCACCCAAAATCTGACTTTAAGAAGGTTCTGATTACCTGAAGCATGTTATTCTATGATATGATTTTTAATATTTACTGATTTTTCTATGGATAAGAACATGAAGAAATGAAAAAGTACGATCATACCACAATAACCAAATCAATTTATTGACTAGCATTTAAAATTTGTTAAATGTCTCCTTACTACAGAGGATTAAGTGACCGTTACCTTAAAGTATCAGTCTTAAAAATTAATCTGTTGGTTGTAGTTTCAGAAAATCTGAAACTGAAGGAGGCCATTACAAATAGAGGGACTTTATTACTTTCAGAAAGAATTTTTCTAAAGTTGCATTAGTACAGTTATTCAAAATCAGTGGATGAGAAGAGAGTGGAAGGGCAACTGTACAGTCTGTTGGGAACCATTACCCTAGAACTAAAGTTGTGCCTACATCAAAATTGTTTTACTTAGTATGAAAGCAATGGTGAATCCCCATGCTAAGGCAGAGCAGTTTTTTAATCCATCTAGCTTGATAATGAATTGGAGAAGACTGTGCCTTTACTTTCTTCATATTTCATTGAACAGCATTTTAGAGCTGCCTGAAATTTTCTTGTTTAAGGAGGACTTTAAGGAACTGGGTTTTGTCTCTAGAAATGTTTAGTCATAACCATGATTCAGAAAACAGTGTTCTGAGGGAAGTTATCGTACCTTTGTTAATGATACAGTAATCACTTGGCAAGACTTTTGCACTGAAATTTATTCTTTCTTTATCTTGTAGATAATGGTTCCTCTGACACTGATTTCTGCTGTAAAACCACAGCTTTTCTCTAGCACTTGTCTACATTTCACATTATAGAAGATGACTTTTCACTTTTATTTTTAAGCAGTAGTTTACCAGGAAAAGAGTTAATACTTTGTAGTCAGGAGGCAGTAAAACCTTAATGGAGATATGTCAGTTGAGTGCTTCAGCAAGAATTGGTGTTGCAGTAAACCCTCATCTCCTTCACAGCCTTTGTCTCAATCAGGCTTTACTCAATTCATATGCTGCCTTTTTTTAATTTTTAATCTCAGTCATGCTCCTGCCCCACCTTCAGCTTTTCCTGTTTGAAGAGGCCCAACCTTTTTAGTCTTTTTTTTTTTTTTTTTATAAGACAACTGCTTGACCCTTTAATGATTTTAATTGTCTTTCACTCATTCTCTTACTTGCTCAACTTCTGCAGATGCCACAAGTCTTTCACTTCACCACTCGGGCAAACTGTTCTGTTTTTCAGTGCTGGATAGTCATAGGTCAGAACCATAGGTCTGTGCACCTGCATTACACTGAAAACTGTGAGCTGTGATCATTGCTGGGAAGTACGGTCAGAAGAGTTTGAACAAGAATTATCCCCCAAATGAACTCGAATCATTCCAGTAATGCAGAGAAACAGGTGCTATTAGAGTTAAGCCAAGCTTGTTTTTGCTCTTTCACCCTTTCTGACTAGTTTTTACTACTAGTGAAGATGCACTAACCAAGTTTATAAGTAACATGAAAGAAAGAAGCACTGTCTGCTTTTTCATCTCTCTGGGGTGGGAAATCTGAAAGCTTAAGGATCACCATATAAACAAGAATACTGTCAAGTGTTTCCTATTGATTGACAGGGATAGCTGGGGTACCTGAAAATGACTCCGGCTGTAGCAAGAACTTTAAGCTGTCTCTTAGCAGCAAACTTAGATGTTCTCATCAGCTTAATAACCCTAGAAGTTTTTTGTTAATTAGTGTTACACTTAAATAAAAATGAACAAACAAACCACACACCTCCCCTAGCATTTAAAAGTGAAATATAGAAATGACCTAATGTACAGACTTGTTAACTCTCCTATTTGTGATGTCTATTTCAATGTTTATTGATGCTGCTGTAATTTCTTAGTCTTTAGTGGCCCATTGTGGGACCTCACCTTTGAGCCAGTGCAATATGAAGCAGATTCTTTTGAAGCTCTGAAAAGCACTAGAACAGTATGGAACTGTGGTACTGAGTGGAACAGTCAATAACACATCTTCTCAAAGTGGTGCATTTCAGTAGCTTTAGTAAGTACAGGAGCGACTTTTGAATAATGAATGGCTGGGTCTTTACCCTAACTTTTCCACAACAGTTGCCAACGATGCATGTCAACGCAGCCAGAGTTCTGGCAGTGTATTCCCATTCCCACCTCCTTCATTGTGACAGGTCTGGTGCTTGCCAGCCCTGTGATGATCAGTTCAAGAAACTAAACCACCCAAAAGCTGATTGTACATGTAATCTTCTTGGCTCCCCAGACCAGCTCACGGGAGGGCCAGACAAGTGACAGTGTTGATGTAAGGGAAAAATGACAGGACAGTGTCAGTTGGCTTAAATAGCTATAAAAGGGAAGCATGAAGGTGGCGTATCAATACTCTGAAGTTAAGATGTGTCAGTTGAATGCTTTTTGTCAGGACAAAAGAAAAAAATAGGTGTACTTCTGTTATATGAATCATCTGCTCTTAGCAATGGTACTGATAAAATGGCAGTTTTGCTAAACGCTGCTGTTGGTACTGTTATCAGCTGGTAGTTCTGCCCCTTTGCATTACTGACATCCAAGCTAGGATAATTTTGTTGTGTAGACATATCTTTAACTGGAAATTTACTAAAAGCCTGTGTTCCCAGTTTTGTTTCAGGCGGTGATTATTTTCTCTACATTAGGTATGCTACATAACTGCTAGGAAAGAATGAAAATCTTGTAAGACTTCTTATTTGGCATTAAATTTACCTGTATGAGGAAAGTACAGGAAATGAATTGAATTTCAGAGTAAACAGAGTGTTTTGAAGCAAGAAATGGTTTAAATAATTTTCCAAAAGGAATAAAATCTGCATTCCCTGTCACTGTACAAATACACAAGAAAAGATAGCCCTCTGCTTCAAAAAGCTTTCAGCCTAATAAAAGAATAAAAAAATAAACATGAAAGAAAAGGAGGAGTAGGAGAAAGGGGGAAGTTTGGCAAAGAGAAAACTACTTAATCTCTAACAACTATGCTGATGCATCCTCATTGCTGTCAGTTTTTAGGGACGTGGGCAAAATAAAGCTTTCATAATTCCATTAAAAGTAACATTGCCACAGTATTAAGAGGCAAGAACAGTACTTCCTCTTGAACATCTTGTGTGTTTAACTGTTTGTGGTGTTTAATTTTATGATGCTACTCAGCAGTTCTGTTGGAGGAAGAACATTGTTCTTACATTGCATGAAAATCTTTCATGATGGAAGTTCGTAAGTTCATTATCTGCAAAAGTCTGAGTAAAGCAGTTGTTTTCCCGCTGCATATTTTGTGCATCAAGCTCTGTAAACAGAGTTGTAGTATTTTATCTTGATTTGTTTATACGTACTTGTTTGTAATAATTTTATTAAGTAACGCAATTATTGTTATGGCCATTTTTACTTACCACTAGCATATTGGGTAAATCCTGAATGAATTACACTAATTAGTAAAATGGCAAGCAGCAAGTGCAAAAATCATCAGAATTTGAAAAATATTATCAGCATGCTTCTAAATTAAAATTTCTTTTGAAATCAGCTGATAAATAATAGGATTAGCATTCATGTAGTTTCTCAGAGTAGTTAGTTTTCTTAATTTAGTTGTTTAAATCCACCAATTATTAAAAAAACCAACAAACCAAACAGTTAATCTGAAACGCAACATCAGAAGCAACATGTTCCACTGCCGTGCTGGATATGAAGTTTACTTACAGAACCCAAGACACTATTTTTGTGGCACTTGAATAGCCAATTTTCAAGGAATACCAAATGTTTATTCAGATGACACTTTCTCATGTCTTGAGATTTCGTACCTGAAGCACAAAGATAGCTAGGTCATTATAAACTGTCTGTGAAGCAACCTTTCCAGCTTGTATGTCAGAAGAATTCACATTGTTTTTGTGAGATGGCATGTAGCTTTAGGATCATTACTTAAGACTCAGAAGAAAACTACTGGAAAGTCACAGACTGTATAACCATTAAATAGCATGCATCATCATAGTGAATTTTGTAATTAATAAAGTTCATTGTAGAATTGACTTGAAAATAACTTATTTACATTAAAGAGAGCCAAAAGACACTGGCTTAACTTACTGATTTCTTTTTTTGTTGTTGCTGTCTTTGCAGTTGGTTTCTGTTAAATTGTTTTAAAGGTATGTACATAAGGAAGCAATAACTTCCCTCTAGGATTCTAAATTTCCCATTCTTTTTAAAATGCATTGATATCATAAAGAGAATATGAATTTGCTTCTGTAACAATTTTGCTTAAAAAAACAGGTGATGATGTACAGCTTTTTATGAAAGCTGTCAAAAGCTACTCTACTTCCTCTTTTCTTACTTCAGAAATAGGGGAAGTTTCATCTCAACAGAATATATGCTTTGATAGTTTTGCAAGAGCTGTTGCCAGTTTTAATGTGGTATTGATGTAGTCACGTTTCATTTCCCGCTGTTACAACTGTGTCTTTTTGTAAAATACTGAATCTTAAACTGCCTATGTAGTTTATATTTTTCCCTTAAAATATATGAAGTATACTTTATTTATTGTTCATTTTAACAAGACAAAGAATAAAATGGGGTGACAATGCTTCATCTTGTTTTATTTAATCTTTCCTCTCTGTCTATTTAGCTGTGCTCATTGCAAGTCTTCGATATGGTTCACATTGCAGTATCAAACTATACAGAACCTTTTCCCAAACTGCCCATATTTTTGAGCTAGTAAGATGTATACACCTTAAATGACAGTTAAGTTACATCTGTTATGTCCCATCATCTGCAATAAATATATAAAATAAATTGTCTTACCTACAGGTCCTCATATGCCTTACTTCTGCTATATGAAATGTAGAGCTTTTAATATTTTTTACTTTTTTGACAGCAAGTTTTTTTTAACTTAATGACTGTGCCACATTTCATTTCTATGACTATATGGTTTCCCTAGTAACATGTCAGAAAGCCTTTGTTGAAGGGTTCTTAAAGTCTAAAGAAATTGTGATTTTTCTTTTTTTATTTTGTTGAGTTATTCATTTCCAGTTTGGAAAGACAGAATTTTCTACACTCAGGTCAGATACACTTTTTTTTGTTGTTTTGTTACACATGCATAGCTGTGCTGGGTCAGTAAACAGCTGTAGCCATCTTACATCTGATCTAGCTGAAGGCTCTGGACAGAGGAGATCCCAATTTTGTTTTGTAACCTAACTCCAAGAAACAGAGTAGAAGGGAACTGTGCTTTGGCCTAGCCACTTTATTTAAAAAATAAAAAAGTATTCTAGGTTGATATGTGTACATCTGTGAATGTACACTATGTAGTCTGTAAAGTGTTAGTAAATAAAATGACTTAGTGCTACATGAAGCCAAAACACTCTGTGGTACATCTGTTTGCAGAAAGCTACAGTTAGCTTTTACAACTCTGAATGTCTCCCTGGGTGGGAAAAGATGTTAGCAGGAGTAACACTGGCTCTCTGAGCTCCAGTGTTATTGAGAGAAATCTCAAGTGAACTAAAGCATTTTTACAGATGTTAAATGACCAGAAGCAAGATTATAACATAGCATCCTCCCAGGTAAAGGAACTGGAGGTTTCTTAAGTCCTGTGTTCAAACAAATCATAAAATTATCAAGAGCAAATAATGAAATTCTCAGCTGTCAACCTGGCAGCGTGATACTTATCTGAAAAAACAATGGTCTGGAGAGAGCTTCAACCCTGGCTTGTTGGTTGTCTTAAAAGTAATTCTAGTGAACAGCTAGAATTAGCAGTTGTTGTTTGATTAAAAATTATTTCTTGATATAATTGTTTCTTGGAAGCATTATTAATTTCTGTCATCTGGAATAAAGGTGTGGAATTTCTGGAATAAAGACTTAATTTTAAGATGTAGGGACTAAAATAAACTTGTAAATTAATAAGTAGTAAACATCATGGGGTTTTTTTCTGATGATGCAAGACTGAATAAGTAACTTTAGGATATCTGTAATCCAAGATGAACATACACTGGGCTACGATCTTTCCTGGGAAGTTGTCAGTCAGTTTGGGGCTGACATTGTCTGCTGCTGGACAGAGTGGAGAAAACCTCTGCTGGCAACTGTTATGTCCTCTGCAGATGAAAGATACTGGCAAAGCAGCTTAGCACTGCAGGGATAAATCTTAATTTGTCACACCTCCCCCTTCGCAAGTATACGCGTTTATTGTAATGCAGAATTGTGTCTTTTAATGCTGCTTTTGCAAGTAGTATGTACACTTATTATAACTGAATTTAGGAAAAATATAGTCCTGTGCACTTATACCTCTGACAGCACTTAATGCTTTATTTACGAATGTTTTCCCAGTGTTGTCAGCTGGTTTTCCCTGTTGCTTTTATGTGAGCTATCATGCAGCAAGACAAGGGAAAATAATAATGTGCTGTTATAAAACAGCATAGCGTATTTTGGAGATTTTCTTGCCAATGTTTAGCAATTTTAATTTTGTTCTTATTCTGATTTTTAAACGGATTTGCTTAAATAAGAAGAATGATGTTAAAATCCAATATAATCTCCTCTGTTTCCATTATTTTGCACATTATTAGCCAGTTCAGCCCTGGTACTTTTCAAATACGCGTATAAACATTCCTTCTGATTTCAGTGACACAATGAATGAATCAGGATGGTAACTCTGCTTAGCTAGTGTGCAAGAGACCACAGAATTAATGAAAATGCCTAAAGTTAAACATAAAAATTATATTCCATACCACTGCCCAAAATAACTTGTGGAATCCTCAGAAACCAACTATGGAGGAAACAGAAGAACCACAATAAGTACGAAGTACAAGGATAATGTTAAAAGAGTGAAGTTGTCATGGAAACCGCTCCAAAACTAGTACAGCCACAAAGGCAGCACCAGACCACAGTATCATAAAGATGGGCTTCAGTAGTCTGGGTTGAGCCCTGGGCTCTACTTTGTTAGTAATACTATTTGCTTGTAGGAAATAGAGGCACCGTTATCTACACTTCGATTTCAGTATTTTTTCCCTGGCATCAAGCACTTCTTAAGTAGAAGAAGCTGTATAGGTAGTTATGATACATTGTGCAGGCCGGGAAGAGTTTTGGCTGATCAGCTGTAGTTTAAGGGTGTATCATCTTGTTTGGTAGATACTATCTTTTCATTATCTGCTGCATAGTTGTTTTGTAACAGCCATTTCAACGAGTTTTAGCAGGTATAACTGAAGTTAGCTGGTTTTTAATTACTTGAACTAACAATATGTATAATTAAAGAAAAAAAATTTCTCCTTTTTTTTTTTTTTTTTACTAACACTACATTTTCAAATATTGTGCAGTGAAGACTGGTACAAAATAACATAGCTTCTTTGAAATGACTGGCTTATCGTAATTTCCAGAAATATATGGAGGTTATTATCTCCTTCATTGGCCTAACTCATGATTTATTGTAAAAACTGTGGTTTAATATTGCAGAGGTAGCTATTTGCTCCTGAATTCGAACAGGTACTTTTAGTTACTTTCTCAACATTCGGTGTTAGAGTTAATGTTTCCTTTTATCTGATTAAAGTAGATTTTTTTTTTTTCCTTCTAAAATTCTCTATTAAAGAACACCTTTCCATATTTTGCAAAGAAGTTTGAACACTTGATGATACTGGTCAATCATGCAGGGGTTTTTTTAGTTTCCAAATGCTACTTAAGAATATTAAATATGGTATAGTAACTTTATACAAAACAAAGTCCAGTGTGGTTTTTTTCAGTAGGCCATACTACTGCTAACAGATTTATTTCATCAGGCTGTTAAAATCTGTAATTGTATGAATTTTTGAGTCTTGGTTCATATGTTTAAGAAAGCCTGAGATCATCTGCTTTCTAAGTAGCTCTGAGAGACACCTCTTGCCTTTGTGTTGTACAAGGACAGTTTTTCAATACTGATTACTCAGGCATCATCACCAAGCATATATGAAGCTAGATCTGACAATCCCAAGTTTACACGAAAGTGTAGCTTTTTATGTGCAAAAACATCTTTTGCTGATAGGGGTGTGTGTATTTTTCACTTTTTGGCGACCTTCATGATCTATGATTGTGGCTAAAGTTTTGCTGAGTAGAATGAGTCAGAAAGGAAAAGCTTCTTCATAGATTTGTTTTGCTGCCTGCAAAACATGCCACGTGGTTATACAACATCTCAAAAGAGATCAGGCGTCAGGAAGAAAGGTGATGAACAATTTTCTGCCTCGTATATCAGCTTTATTTCTGGTTGGCTGAACAACAGATGAAGGACGTACTTTTTTCAGTTGTAAATAGTGTTTAATCTTTAGGTGTCTACATGCTACATCACAGGAGGGGAGCTGCACAGTTGGGAAGGCAATGTTTGCTGGTGATAGGAAACTGAAACAGCTCCCCACAACCGAGCCTGAAACTTCATATTGGCCATCTGAAGATGAAAGGCTAGGAGTTATCTCTGAGCTGTAATCCTATTACGCTGGAACGGTGGCTCTGCTCTCCCTGCTGTCCATGGCTGGGAATATGCAACTTCTTGGCTGAGTGCCCGGACAGTAAACCTGCTTTTTAATATTCTGCTATCAGTCTCCTCACAAAGCTTTGGGCTCTGGAACTTGTATTTGGATGCATGATACTGTATAAAAGTCCAGGATTGATAGGGAGGAGTCACTGATTTCACATACTGGCAGATCCTAGTTTTGTGTAGAATGCTTGTTCTTCTTTCTTGTACTTTCAGATGTGTACAGCATTTTTGTGCATTAGATGTCTTTGCCATTTGCAAGGGCTTTAGGTTCAGAAAATAATTTGCAAGTTCTAATTTACAGGATCATATTTATTCTATGAAAACCTGCAATCTGTATTTCTAAAAGTACTTCACCTTAGAATTAGGAGAATAAGTGCATTTTTCTCTGTGTTTTCTGGATGAGACAGTGCCATCCAAATCTCCCCCCTCCCCTCCCTTCCTCCTTGTCTCAAAAGGCAAGATTGAACCGTAACCACTGAAGATGCCAGTTTGGATTTCTTAGTGTAGAACTGAAGCTTAAATCATCTGTCACGGAAGCAGAATCAAATGTGTTTAGGCAGAGCGTTTGGAATAATTTGACTTGGTAGTTGAGAGCTAAAATGTAGGAAGAAACTGCTGGGCTACTAATACAGGACATATTTTGAAAGGGCAGAACCTCTGAGTAACGTGAATGGTTATTTAACTTCAAATGTTCATGTAGCCAAATGCAAAATGAGCGTATGCAAATTAAGACTGCATCTACGCAAACATTTTTACTCCTGCTCTGACCTTTGGAGAATGTTATATGGCAGAAGAAAGACTTCAGCCAAAGTCTGGAAAAAATAAACATGCCCACACAAAGCTGTAAATGCTTTTTATTCCTCTTAATCCAGAAGGCGGGGTGGGGTCCCCATACAATACAGTGGTACATAAATCTTATGCATGAACAGTAAAATCCTTTCCTACACAGTTCAAAAGAGCATATTTCTTACGTGCTTCTTACAGCAAGTCACATAGATGGGTATTTATTGTAGAGCGCATTGTGGGGTGGAGGCGAATAATGCCTTATTCAAAAAGAATTTGTAAAATAGTGTTTAAAATATATAAAGATTTTTTTTATTTTCAAGTGTAACTTGATGTATACTTAAAATGTTTTATCAGTCCTTAGAAATACCCAGTGGAAATACACTAATTCTAAAGTTTTTTTCTTTTGAGAACTAGAAAAAAGGTCTGGATCTAGACCTACAAAGTTTCAATATCTCAAGTCAGAACAAAGGCAAACATTTGTTTTGTTTGTAATTGTTAAGATCCTCGTAAAGGTAATCATACTGTCTCTATGATCACTTCTGGGTTTTAGTGAGGTGTTTTAATAGAGCTACCACAAGGCAGAAATAAAAGAAACTTACTCGAAGCAGATTTCTAGTTACTTCAAGGAAAAGGATCTGGGAAAAATCAAAATACGAAGTACTCTGTCAATAGGAAGAAAGCAATATATGCTATAAATGCAGTAAACTCCCTAGCATTATTTTTTTAAGTGTGCTTGTAAGGTACAGTGGAGAGTGTGTGGCCATGCATGTTTCAAAAAAGTAAACTTACAGTTAATATTTGAATTCTTTAGAAAGGGGGGTTTACAACCTCTTTTTTTTTTTTTTTGCACATATAAAGCTACCAAGTCTAATTCTGTGTTGAGTCAGACATCTGTTTCATCTTTCATATTTAATTTACAGTGTAGCTCTAGAATAGGAAGATTGGTCTTTCATTCTTGCTATAAAACGTGAAACCAAAACAAATGATGCTTTTGTTAGGCAGACCTTTTTCTTATTAGAATGTGTGTTGGAAAACTTCTCAGTGCTTTGTTTTCAAATGATGTTACACAGAACCCTTATCTTTGTTGTTAAAAATGGGAGGGCAAATATTGAGGTTGGGAAGATTGGTTGTCTTTGTTTTGGAAAGAATATTGAGATAAAAATAAATGCTACAGAAAACCTTTACCCTCAACATAAGATGGATCAGCTAGGACTATGCTTCTAAGTGTGTTTTGCTGTTACTGCTGTTTTACTGAATGTTATCATAAATGTTTATTTCTGAATCTTTTATTCTCTTTTGCCACACTGAGAAAATTATTTATAGCTGTGAAAGTAATAATGTTTAGACCTTGGAAATAGTTCTTAAGAGTTCTTTCCTGCTGTCTCATATCAGTTTTTGTCTGATATTAGTATAATGAGATTAGGTGGCAGAAGTCATGTTTTGGGATTCTTGCTGTGCCCAGTCCTGGGTCCATCTCTGCTTAGGCTTGGGGCCAAGATGCCCCATGCAGCAGCCGCACCAGCAGAGAGAAAGGACCAACCACCTTGTGATGCTCCATCTCAGGAGTCAGAATTGCCCCTGTGGGTTCTTGTCTTTGGCTGCTTTGGAGAGAGCGTATGTCCCTGCTCATTTAATGTAATTTGAATGACAAAAGTTAGGTGGAGTAAATCTGGGCCTTTTCTTCATAGTCTTTACATATAATTGGTGAAGAATTGGTGAGCTTCATTTATTCAGAGGAAAAAAGTGATAACTGCTGGAAATGCCTTGACAAACTAGTGCTTCTGTGATGGCTTGAGAAAAAAATTACCTTCTTGTTGAAAGTTTACTAAATTCCAATTTACAGTATTCCTTCAAACATAAGTTGCAAGAGAATAATTAGAAAGTGTGTATAATTTTATGTGTGTATATATGTACACACACATATATAGGCTGTGTGTTCAATATTTGCTTTATGCCCCACATATAAAAAAAAAAAATCTCGCCTTGCCTAGTTTTGCTGGATTAGTTTCTCACCAATATTCTGTGAATAAGTATTTACGACAACTGGTTTCTGAAATTTTTTGCTATTTAAATAAATCACTGTAATTGTTTGTAATTCTTATGTTTAAAAAAAGGTCAAAGAATATGCACAGGAGAAATGCCTCCCCTCCCCCCTTTTTTTCCCCCTGGGTACCTAAGGTCATATTTTGCTTTTGCTTTTCAACTCAAAATCTTACTTGCTCTTCAGCTGACTGTATCACTACAGCAGTTCTAGCTCCCTGGTCTTAAGATGTGGAGCAATAAAGTGGAGGCTGGCAGCATTTTCAGCGTGGCCAACTTCAGCGAGTAGCCATGTGTGGAATTGCTCCTAGACTTCTGAAGCAAAGAGAGTAAAATGCTCAGACAAATTGATGATGGATTGGCAGCTGTTTAACATTGCAGCTCGAATACAGCCCCTGGCTGAAGAAGAGTGTAACCTACTGGTTACTGGTAGAGGACCTGGTTTTCTGCGTGGCTTTGCTTCGAACAGCTGTGCTGCCACAACGTGGGGAGTGTCAGAAGGGCAAGAAATGTGCAGTCAGGAATGAGAAGGTGGAAGCTACTTAGTACTCCTTGGCAAGTGTTAATAGATATGTTTCTGAGGAGCAGCACGGAGTACAAAATCTCAGGAGTACAAAACAATAAAGACCCTAAGCTATTGACTACGTGATGGTGTAAAGAATGTGACAAGAATCAAGTATTTTTATATTCCTGTCTTTCATTGTTTCCTGACCTTGAGATAAGTTGGTAAACCCTTTTTATGCTAGAATTTATCTAGTCTTTACTATGCAAGTATTCCGTTTTTGTAGAGAAGCAAACTAAAGGCAGGAAAGTAGTACAGAAATGTGAAGAGAGGGGTTTTTGTTTCCTCCTTTTTTTTTTTGCTGGTGACAGTTGCCTGGTGAAATTCACATGTATATGTTTGCTGTGACTTTTCTTTTATAGGCTCAGAACAAAGAAACAAAAGTACTGGCTGCTGCAAAGGTGATTGATACTAAATCAGAGGAAGAACTTGAAGATTACATGGTTGAGATCGATATTTTAGCATCCTGTGATCATCCTAATATTGTTAAGCTCCTAGATGCTTTCTACTATGAAAACAATCTGTGGGTAGGTATTTTATCTTCTCGAAATGCTTTTACTTATTTCAAAAGGTTATTGAAATCACATTTCTTTTCTTGGCTTTATTAAAAGATCATTTGTCAATCATATTTCTTCTGGGTTGTCACTATTGTGATAACTATTCAGTTTCAAAAAATTTATAAATTATGAATATGACTTGGGAAATTATCACTGTAAAATTGAGCTACACTAAGTCTTTTGGTCAGGAGTTTGAATCTAAAATTTGGAAATTAGTTCATTTTGGTATATGGAGAGAGTTCTTGGTGCTTATTTGTAACAGCAGGACTCAGATTTTAATTGCATTAGCACAATTTAGAGTGAGATTCAGAATCTGCAGCTGAAAAATAAATAATGTGCTGAAAAGGTCAGCCTGCAAAGTACGTATTTTAGGTATAAGTGAATTCATTGGTACATCCAGGAAGGATGGTTTACCAGGACTTGAACCATCGTTAATTTACTTAAAATCTAGATATTTGTACATAGAAATGTAGTGGGCATATGTAAGACTGTACGTCACTCTTCTGCTGTATCCTGTGCACTGAATAGCTTTAGCTATGAAAATACAATTTTTCCTTTTAGATGATCCAATGCAATACTTATAAGTGCTTGTGGAATTGTACAAAGAATATGTATGAAAAATTTGTGTGATCTGAATGCAGAGTAAAATGTTATTGTATAAAACAGCAGAATAGTGAAAAAATTTCCACGCGTAAAGGTCAACATAAAGGCAGAATATGAAACTGAGTGGATAGGCTTCACTGGCAGAATAAAGATAGGAGTGAGTAGTTTAAAAATGAAATTGTGGATATATAATTACAGTGAAATACAGAGGCCTGAAAATGGCAGCGGGAAGGCTATAATGATGTAGTAGGTAAACAGAATTTAGTGGAGAAAAAAAAGAAAAGAATGATAGTTGGACATAAAATATGTTTTTGCTTTCCAGTTTTAGAAACACAGTTTCTCTACCAAAGAGGCCATTGTCAGATCAAACAGCAAATTTTAAAGAAAGAAATGTTTTATTAACAATTTCCCACACATAACTTGCTTGGCAGTAGGTATGCAGAAGCATGTAAATGGAATAATGGTTTAAAGGATTTACAAGGAGTTGCCTTATATAATACATTTGTTAGTACCATTGTTGTGAGGATTAATTATAATGGTAATTTGAAGTAATATGTAACATAAGTGGTGTATGTATAAGTGTTATGGTATAAGGTATAATTTGAGCTTTCCTCTTTGGTAAGCAATTATACCCTGATTTTAATGGTACTGTAAAGGAAAAAAATTAAGATATTATTTCCCAGAATATTGACTGTTAGGATTCTGACAGGAAATACCTGTTAGCTGTCAGACTGAAAATTATAATTTAATGCTTAAAGCAAAGAAGAAAAACACATAAGGAGTGATGGGGTATCAGTCTTGGATGACCTTTCCTCTTTCTTGCCCTTCTCATTCCCATCGTCTAACTTTTCTCCTTTGTGTATGTTCTTTCTGTCCTACATGTCAGCATAGTTTGTGCCTGAAAATAGTTGCAGTTTATTTTTGTTTCACATGGAAACTGAGAACTGGAGATGGAGTTCTTTGAGTATTATTAGATTCTGGGATAAAAGCCTTGATGTATTGTAGGCATCAATGAAAATGGAGGAAAAGGAATGTAAACATCTGAATTTACTAATTTTCTGTAACTTTTAAGAGTGTTTATCCATATTTTCATCTCATCTGAAACAATAGAGGAGATAACATTTGCTACTGGAAAACCATCTGGCTCTTACACTTGGGCTTTTCAGAGAGATTATACTGTAGAAGTACATTGTAATAATTGAGAAATGAGTTTTCAAAGATTATGTACATCACATTACAATGAGTCAGATTCAAGCTGACTGTTTTATTATGTTTTATAAGTTTTATTATGCAATTTTATCTTTGGGTTAAAATTTTTGTCTGAGGATCTCCAAATTTTTTAATTTTTCAAATAACTTGCTTGAGCAGCACAGCCCTACTTTTAGCTGGGTAACAGTACCAATATTTTGCAGAGGTTAGTGAAATGATTTGTCAAGGCCAAATAGTCTGAAACTCAGATTTCCCAATAATACTTAATCAATAGTTCAGTTCAGCAGAACTATTTAATTAGTAATTTGTGTATTCTTTTTTTTATATGCAGATCCTGATCGAATTTTGTGCAGGTGGAGCAGTAGATGCAGTAATGTTGGGTAAATGAGTTGCTTCAAATAATAAACTTAATAACATCTTAAAATTATAATATATATTTTAAGACTTGTTTCACGTGTATATTGTTTTGAAATACAAATATTTATGTAATCGGTGTGCTATATGTGTTGAACATTGGGGTTTTAAAATTAGCATTTTACACCTGTGTCTATGGACATTATAACTTCTTAGGTTAATTTTTTCTTATTTTTAAAATGTTTTTTTACTTTTCAAAACACATTTTTTGTCTTGATCCTTCAAGTGGATGTGGTGAGTTGTTCTCATATGCTTACAGAGCGCTCTGTTGTTATAACGTAATCTGTATGAGTCCTTTTCAGGATCTCATTCTTCCCCTTCCCCTGCCATCTTCCACATTATGTTATGATAATTTTCTATATTGCATTAGCCTGAAAGTTAGATTTTTCTGTGCTTATTCCACGAATATGGTGAATGCTAATACCAGTAATAAAGGATCTAGTCATTAACATCTCAGTGTACCATGCAAAAGAACCAATCTCTAAACTGTATAGCTTTTTCACGGTTCAGAGAGGTAGGTGTGCGTGTGCATGATGAGGAGGGGTCTGGGTACAGGGGATGAAATTTTGACTGAAAGGAGCAAATATTTTAAGATGGAAGTTCTTCTGACATACGATGTTCAGAATCTGTCAGATTAATTAATTTTCACATATACCTCTATACTGATTGCTATGAACACATAACAACATAAAATGCAAAAATGTTGGGTTTATTTATGTCTTTCTCTCTTGTAGAGCTTGAAAGGCCATTAACAGAGCCGCAGATCAAAGTGGTGTGCAGGCAGACACTGGAAGCATTGAACTACTTGCATGAAAATAAGATCATCCACAGAGATCTAAAAGCTGGCAATATTCTTTTCACGTTAGATGGAGACATTAAACTAGGTAAGCACATTGCATGTAAGTCTTTGCCACAACTTTGCATGGTCTTATGATTGTGTTTTCCTTAGGCTGTATTTTGGCAGAGTTCAGTATTTATTCAAATATCAGTCTAACAATGAGAGCTTTTTCAGATGCAAGTGGTTTGCTACTATGAAGAAAGAAAAGAAAAAAAAAAACCACCCACCAAACTGCTGAATAAATGTCCTAACCGTACTTGGCACATCTTTCAGACTTCAAAATCAGCAGGGGTAGGAGTTGCATCAGTATCTGTACCAAGCTGCCTGAAGTCAGACACAGGTCCTACTGTTTCTTAGTATAATGTTCTTTATACTGAACTTTACTATGGTAACATCAGAACTTCCTTTGAAGTTGTTAGTTCAGGAAATGAACATCCTTCACTATCACCAAAAACCAGTACCTAGTACTGTCATCTCTTCCGTTATTGAGGGAGAAGTAATAATCTTAATTACTCAACTTGGGTTTTCCATGCCTTTTTTAATTGTTCGTTGCACTGAAATTAAGATCAAACAGCCTGGAAGAAAATTAATACACGCTTTCTATTGTTGATTCCTATTATTTTATTTGAGTTTAAACAGCCACCCATATTTTCCCTCTGTGGTAGGGAATCCATGAGGATTCCTCCATGAATAACTGACAAAGGACTACTGGTGGTGAATAGCATCCCTTCATTCAGCCAGGAAAAGATAGAAATTGTCTGGATCCACTTTGTTCAGGGCAGATGTGTATAAGCTGTCAGCCTTTACACTGGCTCTACTGATGTCGTAGTTCCATGACATAGCATCTTGCATTCAGGTTTCAAAAGTTTCTCTCTGCATGATGTGTGTGATTAGTTGTACTTCTTCAGATGCAAGGTACACATAGGGTAAAGGTAAGGAGAAACAGAACACCATCACAGTGAAACAGAGCTCTAAATTCCCAGCCTTGCTACAGATGTTCCTTTTAAACGTAAGCAAGAGTGTCCAAATTCACAAATGTATCTACTACGTAACTCGTATACCTCTGCAAGGTATAGTGCATCATCTCTGTCAAGAAGTTGAGAATATTTAAGAACCTGTTTTGCTGGATTGATCGGTTAAGTGTATCTGTGCTTTTTGCATGAGTTTCCTTGCACAAGATTACTACTTGTACATATATGTGCATGTGCCTTTTTCTTCATCCGCAAAGTACAGATGACTTTATTTTGGAAGATTTAGTGATGGACTCAGTTTCATAGGCCTTCTTTATAAATGTAATAGCACCACTACCTTAGTTGCTTAGTACTACTGGAAAAGAATTCACAGATCATAGCGAGATTCTCATGGTCAGAGAGAGAATCATTTGTTTCTGTTCATTTTATTTGCCTCACATGACCTTTCTCCTCATACAGCCTGAAACTATTTTAAGCTTTTGTCAAGCTTAGCTGACATACAGGACTGTGCAGGCTGTCAAGATGCTAATATACCATTCAGACCACAGGGAGATTTCTTCCATGCGTACGTTTAGTGATGTATTCAGGTTTGCTAATTAAGATTTCTAAAAAAAGATTTACTTTAGTTTTGAAAAGTGTACAGTATCCTTTGAAAGATCATTTTGCTCCTTTTAAACTATTTGCATTTTGCTTCTGGTACACAAAGAAATGGGTAATTCGTTGTCTTACAAATATGTGAACGGCAAATAAATGTCCTTCATTGCATGTTATTTTTATAGGAATTTGAGTCTTATTATTTCAGTATCCGTAGTCCCTCAAGATTTCAGATTTTGCGTTTGAACAAATAGCTGTCTTAATACTTACAGATTTTTTTTTTCCACAGAGCAAAATTAGTCTTCTCAAGTGTTGAGCCCATCAAGTAATTTTGTACAGATTAAAGAAGGCAACATATGTCTATTTTGTTCCTTTGCTTTAGATCTTTAGATCTAGATCTTTATTAAACAAGTTACATCTATAATAAGCATAGAACACATATTTAAATGTGGTCTTTTTTTCCTGAGAAATGTAGTGCTTTATAGACAAGCAACATTAATTGCAAAGATAAAGTTGATTTTTGGATGGACATTACATCAAAGATACATATGTGAGCTTTCAGATATTTAATATAAAGTGGAAAGTCATGTGGAAAGAAACCTGTAAGATAAAGGGAAAATCTAGCTTTATGATAATTTGAATCCTGAAATTAAAAATTGAATGAGTTGTTGAATTAATGAGCGCGCAAATATGCCATGTCTGAGGAATACAGCCTTTATAGAAGTTATTTTGTAATGAACGTAATTTAAACCAGTTATTTCTATAGTAAATATATGCATTGGATTTGTCCCACACAACAATAGCATTACTTTTTTTAGCAATGGAGAATAACGTTTATTCAATATCCCTCATTAGAAATGCTGCAGAACCTTGGCACTCAGTTATCAAAATGCAAATATTTTTATCTCACTTTGAAGTTTTAATACTGCAGCATGTTTGTTCTGGAACATACAACATTTTAAAAGAGAGTTGTAAAATATAAAAATGCAATGTATTTTCCACCACCCATTTAATAGCCTTTTACTGTTTGCTTTAAGCGGATTTTGGAGTATCAGCTAAAAATACAAGAACAATACAAAGAAGAGATTCTTTTATTGGTACACCATATTGGTAAGTGCACTGTTTTGCTGACTTTTAGTATGAGTGAATATCTTAATATTACCTTTGTTGTTAATATTACAAGCTTGATACAATACCGTGTAAATATATTAAGTAAGGGTACAATGTGCTTCTTAAAATGCTTCAGTGAATTTAGCTATTTAGAACCTTTTTCAGAACAGGTAGGAGTGCATTTTCTAATCTGGTACTCCATTATTCTCTTTGCAGGATGGCTCCAGAAGTAGTGATGTGTGAGACCTCTAAAGACAGGCCTTATGATTACAAGGCTGATATTTGGTCTCTTGGCATTACTTTAATAGAAATGGCTCAAATAGAGCCACCTCATCATGAATTAAATCCAATGCGAGTGCTTCTGAAAATAGCAAAATCTGATCCGCCTACATTAGCACAGCCTTCAAAATGGTTAGTATTTCATTTGGAACTTTCTCAACCCCATTTTTAGATTTTGTGTGAGGCATGCCAAGTCATATATGTACTAAACTTACATTCATGTTGAGCTTTATGGGACTAGCTTTATGTGTAAAGTCAGGTACATATTCTATGTATGTTCTACATGTATACATGGGTGCATACATCTCTCACTGTACAACTGGGACTAGGGCTTTTTTGTCATACTTCTGTATAGAAGCTTTTATACTGAAATATTTTGCAGATTTTGCATTAAAATGTATGCAAAATAGCTTTTTACAAGTGCAGTAAAAGATCTGAAGACCATCTGAAAAACAAAATCGGATGAAAGGAGACTAATGTATTTTTATACTAAGAAAACATTTTCAAAGGCCATGATCTATTTGGTCATTTTAATATCTTTATGTGTTTCAGTTAGTGATATCGCAGATGTGGTGTATTATACATCCAGAGCCAAAAGTAAACTCTTCTATAAATGGAAGAACGTTTTAAAGATTGTATTGGTGCCACAATGGCCTTTGCATTCCCATACTATCTTTGTGGTTTTCTAAATCAATAGCAGGGCCTGGAGTTGCAGTGTAGATGCATGTGAAAGCAAAAGAATATTTCACTGTGCGCTAGTCTGATGTCAAGACAAAAACCACTACTTGTTTGCTTTTTTGTGTAGGTCATCAGATTTTAAAGATTTTCTGAAGAAATGTTTGGAAAAGAATGTAGATGCAAGGTGGAGTGCGACTCAACTTCTACAGGTAGGAAGAGTTAATTATTCAGAACTATTGTTTAAAGGCAGGCGTATTTTGTATTTTTTAAAAGCAGATCAGCATCATAGTAACTACTTAAATAATTTCAAAATAAGTGTTCATACACAATCTGTTTTTAACATTCTTGCGTTAATGTCTCTGGTAAAATCTGATTAAATGATATCAAGTGCAGATCAAATTCTTTATTTACATATTTTGATGTAATATAACTAATTACTTTGCATAAGTATTTAAATTACACTTTGATATTTATAATGGATGAAGGAGATATTTACATAAGCAGTCAGTTGGTGACAGGTGGTTTAAAAGCTTTAGTGCTCAGCCTTCCTCTGTAATGCTGTCACTGCAGAACAGCTAAACAAGAGTGGATGTGACTAGGTACATTTGACTCTGTTTAACGTCAGCACGCATTTACTTTATCCAGAATACATCCGGTGTATGTTGACTAGATTTAAGCAGCAGGGCCAAGCAGAGAAAGAAGATTCAGACAGTAGGAGAAGAAACAGGTAGCGGTTTCTCCTTGAAGAAAAATGTAGAATTCTACGCTTTTGTTAGGAAAAATTGTTCTAAAAACAAAGCAGCCTTTTTCTAGAAAGACTATTTCTAGATAACGCTTATCAGAAAATAATTTAACTGTGGAGCTGAAAAGAAATGAAATTCTTGAATGAGGTTTCCAGGACAAATAACCTTTTAAAAAATCTTTCTACTTTTATTCTTTGGACTGTGAAACAGGTCAGTATAAATGAATTATTTGTATTTTTAGCAAGTTTGTTAGACTACTTAGTATATTTGAATACAAATGTTTGATTTTAAATCTACTGCAGAAAAAAATACATTAAGACAGTTACAATTCATGCTAACTGAATTTTCAAGTTTGAGATAACTTTAGAGAACTGTTACTTTGGTTATATTTCTTTCAAGTTATGATTTTCCCACTGTGTACAATGAAGTCAGCACTTAATACTGTGCATCTTTTTTATTTTCACAAGCATCCATTTGTTACTGTTACTTCCAATAAACCAATAAGAGAATTGATTGCAGAAGCTAAGGCTGAAGTTACAGAAGAAGTTGAAGATGGTAAAGATGAGGATGAAGAAGAAGAAACAGAAAATTCTCTGGTCAGTTTAAAACTCACTTTTTCAAATATGCAGCTACTTTCAATCACCAGTTTACTATGGAGAACTCAGTTTCTGATGTACTACTCAACTTTGGCATCAAGTCTTCTAAGAATAACAACATAAACTTACTGTAACTTTATTGCAAAATAAGTTGTCAACATTTTCAAAATTATCATGTTCTTAAACTCCTTAAGAACTTACAGTGAAGACTGTTATCTAATAAAGAATATTATCTTCATTTATTGTTACATGTATACGTAGTGTAGAATTTTAAAAATCAGACATCGATTTTTATATATATGGTTTTAAGTCAAAATGACTAGATGAATGAGTAAATGCATATTTGTATTCCATAAGATACTTAAAACATTAAGGAAGGTATGTGACCATTATACTATAAACTAAGTTTGTGATTTTACAGTGTGGCTGTCAAAGAAAAAAACAAAAGCAAAAAAACCAAGAAGCACACCTCCATTCCCTCCACTCCCCTCACCAAGCTAGTCACATCCCCTGCCGTTCGTACCACTTTCCCTGTCCACCCCAGCAGGTTTCCAAACATGTATTCCCACCAACTTCCTCCAGGACTTAATGTCTACCTCCTAAGGCATCACCCACCACCTCCCTCTGCTGATTAGCTGCTAAGCCATCAATCCGCAGGAGTCCACCCTGTCACTCAATTAAGTGTCTGGACACAAGCAGCAGGTTAGGAAACTGTGAGGTAGATGCATTGACATTATTTACTTGTGGTAGTTTTAAAAACTCCTTGGAGATCCACACTAAGCTTCTAGAGCAGTCACATGAAGAAATCTTTTAAATGCACTTTTGACTTAAAAGGAATTGTTTTCTGAATGCTTAGGAAAACCTTAAGGAAGGGCACGTGTGATCAAACCCATGCTTGTTACAATAGCTAGTATGTTCCCAATGGCCAATCAGAAGCCTGATCTGCAGATTACAGGGTTCTAACAGTAAGCGTAGACAGATATCGCAGTCACTTTGAAGAATGAAAGGGCAATTATGGTTGAAATGATACTTTATTAGTACATTCTTTTGTATGTCTGTATGTAATCCTATAATATTCATTCATATTCTGCCAGCAGCTATTTCTACAGTTATGTGACTGTTAATATTCTAGTTCCATATTGCTGCTTATTCAGATCTGCTGGAGGTTTTCACCATTTCAATGGAGTTTCACAGTGATTAAAAAACAGAAACAGAAAAATTTTTTTCAGGCATTTTTAACAAAGAACACAAGGAAAGATATTCTTTTTGATGAAGCAGAAGGTCTTAATATTGCATTTTTATCAGTGCTGCACCAATTAAAGATACACAGCTTCTTCCTAGCCAAACTGTCAAAAAGACGTGTCTTTCAAATCCAGCTGTAGATGGGACTACTGGGGAACTGAACTAATGAAAAAAAAAGAACAGGCAATGTGATTGGAAAAAGGCTCTTGAAGATTCTGTTAAGCGTGAGGCAGAGGGCTGATCTTGATCCCTTTCCTTCAATCACAGTGTAGTTTATTAAATTATGAGAAATGGAAGAGGGTTCTTGTGAAACTGCTCAGTTCAGAGCTTGTCTGCAGGTCGTGCAGTTGTTCTGGGGTAATACCTAATGAACTACTCTGAGATCATAAACTTCATATAACTCTGCCTGTAAATACAATATTCAACTCTATTCAGATATTCTTCAGTAGAACTGTGCTTTAATTAAGCTAGAAAATGATTAAATGTTTTTCCTCCTTTAATTTTTTAGCAGTTACCTGCAGACAAGCGTGCATCCTCCGACCTTAGTATTGCCAGCTCTGAAGAGGATAAACTTTCACAGAATGCCTCTGTTCTGGAATCTCTTTCTGAGAAAACAGAAAGTAACGCAGTGGAAGACAAAGCCAGCGCTATATTTCCGGATGAAAAAACAACTGGAGATGAATCTGAGGACATTCAATTTAGGAAAACAACTGATAACATACGCGATACTACTGTTGGTGATATGAAAGTGCAGAATGGTTCTGTGCCAACCGGTGAAAATGAGCAAGGCCAAGTATTGTCAGCTGAAAAGACTGGAGAAAGCCTGGAAGAAGCACGTGAAGATATGGAGCCCCAGAAAGGAGAGAAAGAACTTGATGCTGTAACAAAATCAGAAATAAAGGATGAACCCAGCCTAAAAATAGAGAAAGAAAATGATATAGGAAATGAACAGACAGAATATAATAAACTGAAAATAATACCTACAGCTGAAAATAGTGTAGAAACTGAAGAAGCCATTTCTAAGGAAACTGGTGAAAAAGAGGAGAAGGAAAAGAGAACAGATGTCTCAGAAAGTAAGGAGGAAAAGATCCCTGCAGAAAATACTACAGAGGAAAAGGAAGGTGAAGAAGGTCAGAAAGAGTCTGTAACAGACAGCACCACAGAAACTCTACCTGATGCTGCAGTTAAAGTGGCTGATGAAGAAAAGGAACTAGCAAAGCATGGAATTGACAACATTAAGGAGATAGGTGGTATTGATGAAAAACAGATCAGCGATGGGGATAAGATACCTGAGAAGGAGGATAAGCCAGTGGAAAGTAAGGATAAGCAAGTCCATGAGACAACCAGCTCTGAAGAAACTCTGTTGGAAAGCCAAGATAAAGTGATCAAAGTAGACAAGAAACTGGCAGAAAGTGAAATTAAGGATATTTGTGATATAAGCAGCATGGAGGAAACGGAGATCAAAGACTCTGGAAAAGATGACGTAGACCAGAAGGCAATACAGAGCAAGCCTGAGGATATTTCTAATAAAGTGGTGGATAAACTGACTGATATGGACCAAAATGCAGAAGAGCACAGACCTGAGAATATCCAGGAAAACAATATTCAGATAGACAAAGAACATTCGGAAGTTACTTCTGATGGAATAATGAAGAATAAGCTTCACGATAGTGCCGATGAACAAGCCAATGACTCTGAAGTCACTCCAGTCCCCAGTATTAATGTTAGTGCTGAAGAAAATGAGGAGAAAGTTAAAACAGAGAGTCAAGACAGTACTGAAACTCTACAGCAGCTAGAATCGGAGAATTTGAAAGAAAATGATGCGGACTCAGGCACTGGTTCTACGGCTGATAGCAGCAGCATTGATTTGAACTTGTCAATTTCTAGTTTCCTTAGTAAAAACAAAGAGACAGGATCAATATCTTTACAGGTAAGTATAAGCAATCATATATTTTTATCTAAAATCCTATGTGAGTGTGACCCTAAAATTATTTCCAAGTTTGACGTTTGTAACAATGAAAATTGAGTGAGAAACTAGTATGAAACTGTGGAATATAAAGCTTTGTAGAAACAGAAGTATTCTAAATTGCATGCTCTAACAGTGTCTGGATTTTGTGCAGTTATGCAGCAAAGCTAGAATCCACAGAGCTGCTAATTATTTTCTTATTTTGTTGCATAATGGTATTTTAAAAATGTAGACTAGCATATGGCAGGAAGTCTAACAATATTAAAGGTGAAGATTTGTGAGTGTTTCAGTAGTTCAGAGCTGATATTCACAAAGACTAGTTCAATGCAATAGTATGCACAGAATCCCTGTCTTAACAGGACATATCTCTTCTGACACTTAATCTTACATTGAATTACTGTCACTTCCATCTTCTGTGTCCCTGTTTAGATTTAGGAGATCTAAGGCAGACAGTCTCTCAGGTTTGTTTATTTTCAACGCTGTGCTCCTGTGGTTGTACTGTATCGATGCAGTTACGTCAGAATGAATGAGTTTTTTCAGAGGAAGCATATTCCAGATTATGAACTTTGTCTGTATCTTTATACTAATGTGGTTATAGCCATACTAGGATAGTCACTGTGTAACCATGGGTCTGAAGAAAAAACACTCCACCCCCCCAAAAAATCACAATTGTGCAAAGCGTGTTTGCAGTAGCCCTAACACAATGGAGGTGCAGTTTCAGCTGGGGTCCCGATTCTCTTGTAATCAAACAACAGCAGCTCTGAGAAGTGAGATTTCTCCAATTCTGTAGGCAAAATCATCATGTGATTTTTCACTAATATATATGAATAAAAAAAATAAACTTGCTAGTTTAATTTATTTCGAAAGTAGAAGTAAATAGGTGAGTAAACTGCTGTTTTGTTTCAGTACTTTTTTTCAGAATTAAATATCTTTTTTTAGTGGCTGGAAAACTATGGTCAAAAGCAAACAGTAATTGCAGCCATCTTCAGCTCTTGAAAATAAAACTACATCAGTGCTGTTCAGGGCTTATCTAGATTTTTTAAATTTTTTTTTCTTCAGGCAATTTAGATGATCGATAATTACAGTTTTCCTTTGCTGACTAGAGAAGGTTTCAGTACATTAGAATTTTTCAAGTTCTCACTTGATTAGCGAGGTACCTGATATGCGAGAACAACTCCTGATTACTATACAGTAGGCCTTCACAGAAATACTTGAAGAAATTTAATATTAAGAAAAAAAGAGAAAAAAGGATATAGCTTGTATAAGTACAGAATAACTTAGCAATGCTTTATTCAGGAAACGAGAAGACAAAAGAAAACTTTAAAGAAAACTCGGAAGTTTGTTGTGGATGGAGTAGAAGTGAGTGTAACCACATCAAAAATAGTTACTGAAAATGACTCGAAAAGTGAAGAAATGCGATTTCTACGGTAAGTGGTTTTAAAAGTAAAATTAACAAGAGGTTAGCAGCTATTTTTTTTCTCTTTGAATAAAAGAAGGGGGCTAATGATCTTATTTCTGTAATATTTGAGGATTAGTTTCAATTATTTTGTTAGTAGAAAGAAATGCAAACTGTTTCTTAATAAGCCAATCAGTTCAAAACTAGTTTTACTGGACCTAAGTTGTAGATGCTTTTTTCATCTTTTGTAACTGTCCCCTTCTTTTGTTTTCCCATCAATATTAAGTGTTCTTTTACGTTACTAGGCGTCAAGAGCTCAGAGAGCTAAGGCTTCTTCAGAAAGAGGAACAGAGAGCCCAACAGCAACTCAGCAATAAGCTTTTGCAACAGCGAGAACAGATGTACAGACGTTTTGAGCAGGAAATGACAGTGAGTTTCTGGATTTTGGTGCTCTTAAAATATGACAACTTGATGGAGTAGGCAGAACACTACTAGCAACAATCGGATCTTTCCTTTTATGGTGGCTATAGCTTAGTTTTAGTTCTTATTAATAAAAGGCAATATTTTGCATTGTGGAGTGCCCAGCTTGTACGCTAGAACTCGCCTGCCAGAACAGTTCATCTTGCCATCCACTGCTGTGGTACAGCACTTCACTGAACAGAACTTCGTTTTCTAAAAAAAAGATGTGAAATTATTTTTACAGAGCAAAAAGCGACAGTATGATCAAGAAATAGAAAATCTAGAAAAGCAGCAGAAACAGACAATAGAGCGCTTGGAACAGGAACACACAAATCGTTTACGAGATGAAGCAAAACGCATCAAAGCAGAACAGGAGAAGGAATTGTCCAAATTCCAGAACATGCTGAAGAACAAAAAAAAGGAGGTAAGAGGCAATGATAATAATATAGAAAATAAGCAGTATGGGCATAGCAAACGGTCAAGATTAGGTCTCCCAGAAGCCTTGTCAACCTCGTGTGCTATACTGAGTTACTGAAGAGTTAGTAGCAGTCGGTGTTATTTGTTTTACTGCCTAAAGCGAAATACAAACAGCTGAGAGGAAGATTTAGGTGTTGACTTAATCTAGAAAACATCACCAAATCAGAAGACTTTATTTTTCACAGAACCTTTAATAAAATACTTTTTCTCAAATATTAAATCAATAAAAAGGATTTTCTTAAAGGTTGTGAAAAATATTTGAGTTTTCTTTAAACAAATCCAGCTATGGCTACTTAGTAAATACTTATCAAATTAGAATTTCAAAGAAAGGAATATGGTCTTGGTTACTACTGAGAACCACTTAAATTCCAGAGATGGGGTTTATTTTTCGTTAATTTGTTAGATTTTTATTGACTGTGTGCTGCTGTTGTTTAGAATTCCTGTATATAAAGTGACAGCAATTACATGGATTTAGTTTTTTAACTCGAAAAGCCAGAAGACAAAAGTCTTGATAACCTAAAATCTTTTACAGCTAATATCATGTGTCATACAGTTAAGGCAAAATGAATGATGTTTGATACTGACACCTTACGCTATTAATTTGTTTGCATTGAAGTAAGAGCAGGTGCTGTGTTTCCATATGGATTTTGCATCTTAAAAGCTGTTTTATTTCATTTTCAGATCAGTTGTGTAGTACTCATTTCTATATAAATTGCTGTAGTGTTTGCTCTAATAGTTACTAGACTCACAGAAATGTCTTTAGAAATCTGTACAGCCCATGCTTTTGCATAGTATGATCCTGTAGTACAAAAGTGCATAAAAAATATAAGTTGTATTTGGTTTGAACCATATGCTCATATGTTAATAACACTTTTTCTTCTTTTGCGGTACCTCTTGCATTTTTGAGTCTCTCTCTTATTTACTGGTGATTGGGTCCTACATGGGAAATCGGGAAGAATTTTACATATTGCTCTGAGCTAGAAGCAGTTCTTTCACGGAAAGAGGAATAGCATGTGGTGATTTGGATTCTGTTCTTTGGTGATGCTTCCACTATTAAACAAACAGGCATTTGTTTCCGGGTGTGTAGTTTTGTATTTAGAGCTTAAGAAGACGATTTAGAGTTTGAGGGAAAATGCAGCTGGTGCTCTAAAACTACCCATGCTATATTGGAGTGTGCAATGTTACTTTTTTATAATTCTTAGAAATAAATAAAACACATCAGCAAATTAACAGAATAATAGTCAGTTCATTTAGCCTGGTTATATTTAGAGTCTTTCTACTAATCTAGTCTAATTCATCGTGGACTGAAACACGTTCCATTCCAGCGTACGTGTCATGAAAAGTTTCTTGAAAATGTACTTAGTTATTGGTGGTTTTTGCTTTTAAATTCTTCAGAACCAAACACTTACAAACAATTAATATTTTGTTTGCTTGTATGATTATTTTCAAGGTACATCCTGTGTAGATGTCATTTACGGTTGGAGACACTAATAATGGCATCTTATAAATTCATGTTTGAGACAGTGTCAGAATAGCTGGTTTTCAGTGGAGGTTGCTTTAAACTTCCAGCTATTTTTCACAGCTTTACCACGAAGTAAACACGCTCTGCAGTCCTTTTGCCATAGCGCTTCAGGAAAATGCCACTTTTGCAGGTGGTGGTTTTCTCAACTGTTGTCTATTCTAGCTGCTGCATGAAAATGCAAGCCAGAGACTGCCATTTCTGAGAGCCCCGGGCAGCATCTGCATGCAAAAAGAGGCTGGCATATACCTCCCTTCTGCGCTGTGCTGGCGTACATAAAGCACCTATTGTTCCTTCTCTTTTCGTTAAGCTCTTTTCACTAAACTAACATCCCTGCCACTGCAGTAATGCACGCTTCCCAGTACCTCTAGTGCTTGACCTGCATGTCCTGTGTTCACAGTAATGCTTGCTGTGGAGAAAAAGTGTTCTTTTCGCCACCTTCTGCATGCTTATATACACTGTAGGTTTTATGTGAAGTGGAGAAAGCACCAAAAGAGCTGAGAAAAGAGCTCATGAAACGCAAGAAAGAGGAGCTTGCACAAAGCCAGCATGCTCAGGTAACAACGGCAGCTTCAAGCTACTAAAATACAAAAGGCGGCAGTATTCACACAGCTTAATGATTTCACTTCTTGTTGTTGATGAGTGAATATGGAACTTAACTCAGACTAACCCTACGTACTGCTTTCTTTCTTCGACTACTCCCGTTATCACATCCCATAGAGTATACTGTGCAGAAATGTAGGAGCAGCAATTTCCAGGTTTGAGTGTGATATTTTATATGCAGTACCAAAACCGCTATTTTTCTATGGGAAGTTTATCTGAAGTGCTTTTATGAGTGGTAAGTACCCCATAGATCCATCAAGTTATAAAGGTTATAGTCAGTCATTTCGAGCTATATAAGCGCAGTGGAAGAAAATCAATTTAATGAGTAAGCATGAGGCGTCTTGCTCGTAGAAGCAGGTAAAATGAAGTCACTTAAATGTCGAAGTGTAGGTGTATGGAAACTTTACAAGACATCATGTGTAATTTCACGCCTTCAGATGTGCTGCTTTTATATGACCCAACTAGAAAGGGAGGGGGCTAGTATTTCAGAAAAATACTGACTTTGTGATGGCCACAGAGTGAGTCTGCAACACAATAGAGTGGGTTTGGATTGAGTAACTTAAAGAGTAAAAGTTTGTGAGTGACGTAGCCGAAAATAATAGCAACTTTATGCGTTTATGTGTTTCATTCAAGAGGGGATTTCCCAGGACAGAATGGGATTGAGTATCCCCCTAACAAGGATATGTGTCCTTGAACATTTTAAGGAAACAATTAGAAACCTAAATTTTCATAGTGTTTGTAGTGACTTAGTTTGTTTCCTTTGCTGGTTTCAATTTGCTGAAGTGAGAGGTGAAAGAGACAATTTTAAAGGTGAAATATCCTTACTTGGAATGATAAAGAAGTACTAGACAAGGTGCAGATGTTTAGTTTTAGAATATCTAGAACTTTCGTCAGTGACTACTTCTGTGTGATTAGCCTTGACATTTTAAAAGTATATTACTAACATACAGCAGATATTATTTCTTCTTTTTTTGAGAACAGAAATATATTTCATTATATTCTGACATAGGAAGTACATTGTGTCCCACAGGGCGTTGCTCAGGTTATGATTCAGTCTTTTCAGTTGTCTTCATGCACACTTTTCAACGCACAAATGCAGGATGTAAGTCTTAAAAAGCTGAATGAAAAAAGTTTTATTTCCCTAAGCTTTCAGATGTGTGTTTTCTCTTCTCCTGCTCATATGTGCTGATCAATGTCACTGCTGTCTCCAAACTAGTTAGCACAAATTTATGTAATTATGCACTATTCATAGTCAAAAGATCAAAATTGCAGTAGTTATTAACTCTGGGCAAGACACTGAAGTTTCACACAAACGCAATATAATAGTGTTCTCTGGGGTGTCTTGTTTGTTCAGCACATGTGAGAAACAACGTGTGACTTCTGTGTGTGCAGTGAAACAATGTATGATAAAGATATCTGAGTTTATTTTAAGATACTTATGGGACAAAACCAAGTGGTAATTTTAAAAAGGTGGGCTGCCTTGCACTGTCCACCTTTTTCAACATCCAACATGTTCTATAGTAAAGTCTGTGATATTTATTATGTGTGATACTTCAGTAGATGTGGGAAATGGAAAAGCCAGAATGTTTTCTGAGATTGCCTGGTTTATCTCACAGTGCTAGCAATTACAAAACTTCTTAAGATTTACCATGTAGAGAGAGCAGCATTGGTATTTAAATCACTGAGTAAAGCTCAAGCATAATTACTTTTTGACCATGACTACACTAGGACAGCCTTCCCCCCCACTCCCTCCAAATCAAAAAATCCCTGACAAATTAAACACAGTGTTAATTATGTGCCTGCACCCTCAGAATAATAAACTTCTTGTTTATTCTTTTCATCTGGAAAGGGAAAAGGAACAGTATTTTTCACCAGTCCATATATTTGATTAGGCATATCTGATTTAATTTACAGATGTGGCCTTCCAGTTCTTTTTGTACCCTCAGGTCTGCCACTGTCAGAACTTTTCACCAACTGATTCCATCTCTGGGTTTCTGTTGCCTAAGCATAACTCTGCTGTCCACGGGGAGAGATGAAAGCCTCATCTATTAATAACTATCTGTGAAGAGGAAAACCAAGATTCTCCTGGTCATAATAAAAAGTGCTTCTCATGAACATTTAATTCCTTATGTTGCTGACAACTCTTAGCAAGTAGCATAGGTTCAATAAAGAAAAACAAAAATACATAGCTCAGGAGACCCTTCCACTGATTGTCTGTAGCCCAGTATGGTTCTCCTGCCTGATCCCATCTCCCTTCCAACAGGCCATCTTTTAACGTTGCTTTCTTAGATATGATTGCAAATGCTTCAGCTGCCCACCTTGGCTCTGATAGGACACTGCCATCATCCTTTCTTTTGACCTTTATATCACAGTAGAAACATCTCCATTGATTTCTTGTACTTAAAGTGTATGTGTGCATGCTTGCATGCTTGTAGATGCTTTTTTTTTGATAGTTGCAAAGAAGAAAGGCAACATGCTCTTGGGCATGAGGGGGGATCCTTAATACTGACCGCTTTTCATGATGTGGTGCAACAGACAGGTACACCTTGGAGAAGGGGCAGACGCAAGTGATATGGAGATTGCATCTGGCAAGTGGCAAATCGCTTTGTGAGGAGCCAGCTCAGCTCTGGTGCGACAAGCTTACGAGTCCTGCAGAATGCAGCTCCTGCAAAAGCCACTGGGTGTCTTTGTAGCGGTCTTGCAGAACTCCCAACCTCAGTATCTTTGCGTTCATGACAGGATGAACCACTCAGGACTGAGACACAAATCTGAAACCCAGCTGTGTAGATAAACAGGCTTTAACTAATCATCCAAAGCAGAATAATCATACTTTTATTTTCTTACATCCATGAACAAAAAAAAGATGTAATGAGATCAACTTTATATTGAGCACGCTTGTCTGCTAGCTTTGAACCTGCAGCTTGTTTTGAGGAGAGAGAAGAGATGGAATTAATTGCGGATTGTTCACTAGTTTGTTACCTTTAGTCTTATTTCTGAAGGTATTATTTAAATATTACATATACTCTTAATTACTCTCTATGTAGAAAATACAAGAGATGCATAATTTTATAGCCAAGGCATATTAGCTCAAATTTTCGTAGATGGATTTGTTTCATATATAGCTAATACTGAGAGAACTGGGAGTTTCATTAAAATGTAATGTGGTTAGAAGAACACAATTTGATTTACTCCTATTGGTTTTTACCAGGAGCAGGAATTTGTGCAGAAGCAGCAACAAGAACTGGATGCATCTCTGAAGAAAATTATTCAGCAGCAGAAGACAGAACTAGCTACTATTGAACGGGATTGCCTCAACAACAAACAGCAGCTCATGAGAGGTATCCAGCGTCAGACTCTCTTTTTAAAAACAGAGATTTGTGTTGTACTTTAACAAAACAATAGTCTGCCTTAAATTTATGAAATCAAGACCTTCATGACTATTCTAGCACTGTAATAAAAATATTTGCTACGGAATAGCATTGTTCTTAAAGTGCACTTGTAGGCCACTTCTAAACACACCCTAGCAGGCAGATTCGAGAGTACTGTACTGCACTTTCTGAACCAACCTTCCTCTGTTTTCCAGCTCGCGAAGCTGCAATCTGGGAGCTGGAAGAGCGACATCTACAAGAGAAGCACCAGCTCCTCAAACAGCAGCTCAAAGATCAGTACTTCATGCAGAGACACCAGCTGCTGAAGAGGCATGAAAAAGTTAGTGTTGACTTTGACGGTTTCTTTCGTGTATTGTAATATCCGTTTTTTAATCACATAGTCTTATGATCTCTACTGGTAGCTGTTTGCTTGCACAGGCAAGACCCACACAGGTATTTTGAAGCTGTATACGGTCTGTTGAAATAAAAAAAGCTTAATCGTTGTACTTTAATAACTCAGTAGCATGTTGAGGTATAAGCAGTCATATTTTTCCCTTTTGATTCTTAAAAAAAACTCCACAACATCAACCGTTTTCTATTAAAAATACCTAATTCTGCTTATACACCAAAACTGGTTTTGGCTTGTGCTTAAATAAAACTAATTGGTAGGAAATCATCCTGGAATTAAATGAACATAATAAACTGGATTAGCTTTTGGGCAAGTAGCTGACAACTGTCTCTTTATAGATAAATCCTGTCAAAGCCCAGAAGACAACACGTACTTTCCCCAAGGCATTTTGTTTTTATAGAAAACGCTAAACAGAATAGTTCAATTTTTGAAAATGTAAGCCAAATAGAGAGATATTATAGTCCAGTCCTTTGTGACTGGATCAGGAGCAGCCTCCACTGAAGGCTCGTTTCTGCCTGGGCTGGCTATCGCCATAATGGCTGTTGCTTCCACCAGCTTGTGCGGCAGACTGACCCTTCACAACTGCAGTAGTGGAAGTTCAGTTCCACAAAAGTTCCTGCCTTTGAATAACATAGACTTCTTAACATGCAGTTCAGGAGCTGAACAACCACTGGTAAATATATGCATATTTGTGTTCATTAGAGCATTAGAGAATTTCACCTGGGTTGGGCATGATCCAGAGCGCTCTGGGGTAGGTGGAAGGTGCCCTCTCCCCATTGATGTCACTAGGGTTGGGTCTGTCTTTCTGCTGGAAGAAGCTGACTCAAACAGCATGCTTATGGATCAAATGAGATGCAAATATTCTAACTTAATACTTACACTGTAACGTTTCCATACGGTTAAAATTTTAGGAAACAGAACAAATGCAGAGATACAATCAACGCCTTATCGAGGAGCTAAAGAACAAGCAAACTCAGGAAAGAGCAAGACTGCCTAAAATTCAGCGAAGTGAAGCAAAGACTCGAATGGCTATGTTTAAGAAAAGTTTAAGGATCAATTCATTAGCCTCTCCAGACCAAGATCGTGAAAAAATTAAGCAGGTAATTAATAAAAGCCATTTTAATAGTGTAAGTGCTTAATGTGAGGGTGGGATAGAGCGCACTCTCAGCAAGTTCATGGATGGTACAAAACTGGGTTGATGTACTGGGTGAGGTTGGAGGAAGTCACCCTTGCCCTCTGCACTGGTGAGACACAATCTGGAGTGCTGGGTCCAGTCCTGGGCTCCCCAGTACAAGACAGACATGGATTTACTGGAGCAAGTCCTGCAAAGGGCCTTGAAGATGACTGAGGGACTGGTGGGTCCTGTTATAGGATGAGAGGCTGAATACCCGGGACACCTCAGCCTGGAGAAGAGAAGGCTTGGGATGATCTAATCCGTGTGTGAGTTCCCGACGGGAGGGATCAAAGAAGGTGGAGCCAGACTCTTCTCAGTGGTGCACAGCGACAGGATGAGAGGTGGCGGGCACAATTCAAACACAGAAAATCCAACATGCACATAAGAAGATACTTTTGTAGTGTGAGGACGGTCAGACGCTGGAACAGGTTACCCAGAGAGGTTGTGGGGATAGAACCCAACTGGATGCAGTCCTGCGCAGCCTGCTCTAGTTGACCCTGCTTTGAGTAAGGGGGGTGATCTTCACAGGTCCCTTCCAACCTCAATCGTTCTGTGGATCTGTGAAATATTATTAAGAATACTTGATTTTTGTGAGTTTTTGAACTAAAACTGTAGGTATCCACTCATTCTTCAAAAGGGAATGTCGTGAAGAGGTTTAGAGATCTCCTTTGTACTGATGCACAAAAGTCCCAAAGCATGATTTCATACCGTGAGCACTGCAAGGCTGAAAACTCTGGAAAATTCAATCTCCTGTAGCTGTGTAACACCAACCTTAACCGACACGCGTGGCAACACTGCGGTGTCACTTGGCTTCAGAGGCAGACAGTTTCAGGGGTCTGGAAGTGAAATGTGTTGTGTTTTAAGGAAAAATTGGAGTGCAGACAGAGAAATGGAATGACAGACAAAACTGAGGGCACTCCCTTTGTAAGCATTTTAAAAAAGAACAAAGAAAATGCAGTTATTGTTTAAACCTTTTAAAACAATTCTTTTCAGCTATTCTGTATGTATGCATTTTGTTATGCTTTTGACTCATGTAAATCATTGTATCTGGAGGCACAATATAAACTATCTCTTTATTGTTAATTTTAGTTTGCTATTCAAGAAGAAAAGAGACAGAAGAATGAGAGACTGGCTCAGCATCAGAAACATGAAAACCAAATGCGGGACCTTCAGTTGCAGTGTGAAGCAAACATCAGAGAACTGCATCAGTTACAGGTTAAAAATAGATCGTATTAAATGAACATTCAGTGGGAAGACCCGGGTTAATAACAGCCACAGGCGAAGCAGAAACATCTTTTCCTTAATTTTTAGTGATTGGTCTAGATTTTTTTTCAACTTTGCTTTCAAAGGCCAGCATCATACTGCTTAACCAGACTCATGTGCTTATGTCTATAAATGAGAACTCATTTTACACACAAGAAGAGCATGAACCAGAAGCAGATGATCACTTCTAGAATAACTGTCGAGTTCCCAGTGCTATTTTCTGTAGGCAGCATTTCCTTTTAACCTGATTTTGCTGAAATACCATTAATCAGAACAGACGTAGGCAGCGCCAGGCACTACCCACAAGTCGTTTGTGGCAGCACATGGAATGAGGTGGCTTGTACAAAGCGCAGGCTGCCGTGCGTACGTGAGCCTCTGGAAGGCATTTGGAAGGAATTCTCTTTTTGCGATAAGGAACTGTAAGTTGTCCCTTTTGGGATGCACTTTGTGCAAGTTGCTGCTGTATGCCAGAGGCCTTTCCCACTAAATGTGCTTCTCCCTGTTTCAGGGGCACAAGGGAGTTTTAAAGCATTAATGCTTAACTGCTGATAACCTTTGCGTAGAGAAGTCTTACAGTGACCGGTGAAGCTAGTTCTGCTCTGCTCGCTTTCTTACGTCCTGTGAAAACCGTCCCTGAGTGTGCCACTCAAATGCCTCAGTAAATCCCCAAGTACCGTGGGAGGGAGTCTTGTGAGAGTTTCAGCTTAAGTAAAATTGAGCAGATTAGGGCTGCTCTGAGCTTCACCAAGAAAAATTGGCCCCTCGCTGCCCTCAGCTCCAGCCAAGTGCTTGGCATTTTTGTGCCTGTGGTTTTGTACTCTGCGTCACACCCAGCTGGGACTGGAACCCTGGAAACAAGAACATGGGGGTTTAGAGACCGCCATTGCCAACTGCTCTGAACAATCAAAGATCTGATGTAGCCAAATGCTTTATTTTTTTTTTCTTACCATGCTTCAGAAGTCCTCTGAAGGTTAGGCAGATGCACCTACACCTTACGGAGCGGAATGTGAAGCTGGTGTGTGGTTTGATTATCCTTATCCATTTCACAGGGCGATTCTGAGGCTGCTTCTGCAAGCACGTTTCTCTCCTCTCTAAGCCCCGTGTGTTAGTCTCAGCTCCTTGGCAGCAAGAGTTGAAATATTTCCAAAAAGTGACCTCCTTTTTAATGTAATTGATTTTAGGAAGTTACACAAACTGTCTGCAGAAAGCAGAGCAGAAGCGCTGTATGACCTTGAAAAGCAGTATTACGCAGTGAGACACAGTTTTGAGTAACGCTGTCAGCTGCTGCCGTGATTCCCAACACTGTGTTTGGATTTACAAGCATTTCTTATCTCAGTTGGTTCTGGTGGAAAGGTCAGCTTTTGATAATGCAGCCTCGTAACATACTTTTGTCTTCTAATTGGCCACATCACTATTTACATGGAATAAGCTAATTAAAAAGAATTAGGACAACATATGTCACTGTACAAATGTGGAGTTGCCTAATCTGAATTAGTTTTACATAAGGATTATCTTTATCTTGTTTTAAGAATGAAAAATGCCATCTACTGGTTGAGCATGAGACTCAGAAGCTAAAAGAGCTCGATGAAGAGCACAGCCAAGAACTGAAGGAGTGGAGAGAGAAGTTGAGACCGAGAAAAAAGGTAAATCAGAGCAGTTTGTGAATCGGAAGAGTTGGATCTAGAAAATAGAGTACAAAAAGTACCGCAGAGGAGGAGAATCAAGCTGCTGTGCAAAACTGCTGTAGTTCACTGAGTAATGAAAGATGTTAAAACAAAGTGCAAGAGCTGAGCAAAGGGCAGGTGCAAGAAAAAAGGGCTTGCATGTTGTCAGCCTCTTGCAGCGCATGTGTGCAAATCTGCACATAAAACTTCTTAGCTGGAGGTAAGTCTGGCTTTAGGAATATACTTCAGAAGCCAGTAGGTTACTGCAAAAATGGAGTGCTACGTAACGGAGAGAGGGTGCTGCAGGTTGGTTTGGGGTTTTATATTTTATTTGAAAATGGGCAGTACTAGATTTTCACACAGTTCAGAGAGCTTCCTGTGGGCAGATGGTGCCCTTAGCTGCTCTCTCTTGGTCGTCTGCAGTTTCATAATTGCTAGGTGATTTTTTTTTTTTTTGTAATGGCGCGGGGAGTCACCATGTTACATCAGTCGATGTGTCAGCAGAGTAATAGGTTTCTTGTTCTTTGCCTTGTAATCCTATGGCAATCTGATTTCGGTTTTAGACGCTGGAAGAAGAATTTGCCAGGAAACTGCAGGAACAGGAAGTTTTCTTTAAAATGACTGGAGAATCCGAATGCCTTAACCCTTCAACACAAAGCCGGATTTCAAAATTCTATCCAATCCCCAGCCTTCACTCCACTGGGTCGTAACTCTGGGAACTGCTGTAGGGTTTTCATATCTGGAATTCTCCATCCTCCTCGTCTAACCTGACTTCATCTGCAGCGTACAGCAAAGGACGGAGCGCTTTCGTTTTTGGTGGAGACAATCGGTGTCGCGATCGGTTTCGTTACTTCTCGGAATGGAAGAAAAGAAAAAAGGTGTCTAATGGTAACGTTACGTCCTTCAGATGTTTCAAGAATAAGTGGGGTTTTTATCTCCGTCTCAAAAAGTATGCTATCTGTGCGTTTGACTTTAAGCCTAAAATATTAATTATGCTCTTTCTGATCACAAAAAAATAGTTTCTCATGTGAACATTTAAATGGTGTAATATTAGTTCTGCTATTGTGTTTTTAAGCGTCTGATTTCTCCATGAGAGAATTCCACAACTGAAACTGTCGTGAGAGGTTTAAAACTTCAGAATGTTGAGCAGTGTCTGCACAGCAAGGACTGAGACCAATTACTCGGAGCACGCCAGTAATCAGAGAAAGAAACCCTTATGTTTAAACAGGATGGGTAAAAGCAAAAGCCTTCGCAGCTTCTTTAAAAATAAACCTCTGGCATAAATTAAACTGAGCTGATCTCCATGACATATTTTGTCCATTAGTTCCAGAATGAAATGGGGTGCTAGTTTAATTACTGCAGTGCCTGAAATGCATAGATATGCTAATCCTGGCAACAGGAGAGTGTTTTGTCATTTAAAAATACAAAACTCCTTAGCATTGTTGTTGTAACTGTACAAACCGGAAGATTTCTTGCTGCTACTGCCATTTTTGTTGTAAATCCTCACCCTAAAATATTTTGCACTAAAATATGTAAAGGTGAAAGAAATGCTAACTTTAAAATGCACAGTTTATTATTTTCCTTAGCTATTATAGGTAGTTAGTTCTACAAATCGAAAAATCTGTAGAATGTGTTTTTCAGAAAGCGGTGTGCAAACGCGCGCGGTTCCTCTGACCCTCCCGGGAACGGGTGTAGCCATCGTTCTCTTCTTACCAAAGCCTGCTCCTTCAGCCTCCATCCCCAGCGCGGAGATGGATGCTCCTATTTATAAATAACCATGGCTGAAGTCTGATTTGATTAGAAGTGTTAGATGTGATTTTTTTTTTTTTATTTTAGTCATTTTATTTTATAGAAAGATTTTAAGTTAAATATATAGGCAAACTGCTTTATGACGCTGGGTTTTTTGCATTTGTGTTGCCACGTACTAACACAGGCAGGTTTTCTTTTTCAAGTTGGTAGATGTACAATAAGTTATTTTACCTCACTGATGTGCAGTGGAAAAAATCTGAACTGTTTCTGGTAGAGCTGGTAGGGCAATCCGGCGCTGTTAGGTCACTTCTGCTGCACTCTTTGTGGTGGTCAGAGCTGGGGTCCTGCCAAGACCAGTATTACAAGCTGTGCTTTGCTACGCTGGAGTTCCGTTTGTAAAATAGTGTTTGCTTTCCGTCATTTGAGGCCTGGCTTGCTGGTCTCCTCTGGCCTCAGCGGTAAGCGGTTTGTTCTGCTCGCTTGCGTCAAATGTGCGACTGGTGGCCGTTACGTGACGCTCAGTTCGTGGGGACAGGATTCACGCATGTGAGTGAACTCCAGAAGTATCACAGGACGTCAGTCGGACATGTCGAAATCTGGGATGCTGAAATTCTCGGACGTTGAACCGATACCTTCTCAATGAAGACACTTCATTTCCAGCACAAGTAAAAAAAAATTGGAAAATGCATGTTTTAATTTCAATTTTGTAACTTTTTGATAGCATAATTACTTTAATAGCTAGCCTTCATTTCTGGCATTTTATTATGTAAATGTCTATTGTGTACTGTTGTAAGTTCACGTACCATATCTCTAGAGTGTTATCTGTTACTAAATGCAAAGTTCTTTAAATGTTTTTTTTTTCAGTAGGGTGAAAAATGTCTTTGAAGGCCTTTTACTTTTAAAGCTCCACCATCATAAATTGACTGTTACTAACAGAACATTAAATAATCTTCATCTCTGTCTTGAACAGAATTTATTTGCAGTGCCGTATGAAGTAGGCTCAGTGCGTTACTCGGGGAGCAGGCAGGGCAGGCAGACTTCCCCTCCCGGATCGTCTCTACCTTCGTCCACGTTAAATCCTCAGAGGGAAACGTCAGTCTTCTCCTGACATTTTTGGCAGTGTCGGTGATAACTTGCCAGTAGATCTCGGCATAGTGTTTACCTCTGTCTAAATCTTCTAAATCTTTTACTTGACGCTCCTGCTCACAGAAGCCCCTGCACATGGGGTCTTGCTGCACATGGCACAAGTAACCCAGCCCTGCAGCGGAGGAGGGATCGGGCGCGGCGGTGGGGGCTGCAGCCGGGTGCATGCTCAGGCCTCCCGGGGTGCAGTGCTGTTCAGCAGCTGCAGCCTTGTGAACTGTGCTGAGAATTGGTAACAGGTGTGAAAATAGGTTTTTCTGGGGGCAGCAGGAACTGGTGTGAGTACTTACACGGTGTTAAGTACTGCAGAAGCTGAAAGAGGCGTGCAATGTTCTGTCAACGTCAGAGAACTCCATTCAAATGAATTTGGTCTCGCATAGGCCTGGAAGAGATCTCCTGAGATGCCAAATCCCATCTCTCTACTGGCACGTGTCACTTCCCTTTAGTAGAGGTCAGAAGCTCCCTCTCCAAGGGAGCTGGGTGCATTTTCCTTACCCTAAACAACGTGCTTTCTCACTGAGTGTGTGGCAGATCTCATTTTCCCCACGTGCCCTTCAAAAGATGACTGCAAATCAGTATTTTGGCACCTTTGTGTTTTACTACATCATAAATACTGTCCACAGGGAAACGAGCAAAGGCGCTGAAGTGTGTGAACTGCAGTGCAAGCTGTCGGTTGTCCACTGGTATTTACAGCGGATTCTCACAAAACCCTGCCTGCAGGCCCGCGGCCTCCGACGGCTTCAGTCGCGGCAGCTCTGCGCCCGTCCCGGTGGTTACTGGGTCTGAGCTGTCTGCGGGATCCCGCCGGCCCCTGCTTGTGCAGCGCTGCCGGGGAGACCTTCGGCTCTCCCAGCCGCGGGAGTCTCGCTGCCCCTGTTCCTGCGGTGAGGAGCTGCACCGGCGACAAACGCGGCCTCTCACCGGAGCAGGGCTATCTGAGAGGGTCTGCCAGCCGCGGAGAGCGGGGCCCCGCCGCAGCCCTTGGCCTCCCCCCCGGCCCAGGGGAGCTTGGCTGTTGGCCTGGCTCTAGTGGGTCTTTTCCTCTCTGATTCCCATAAACCAGATTTGTTTCTTTTTCCAAGCACTCTGCTGAACACAAGAAGCACGTAGGTATGACAAGATGCGATACTGAGGTGTGGTTACGATGGGTTAGATAGAGCCTGATTTATTACAAATTTTTCTTTAGAAGCTGTTAACTGAGCTGAGATGGAGAGGAGGCAGTGCCGTGCTGTCCTGGCCGGTGGCGCTCGCTCAGACTGATTTTTCACATCACTTTTAAGATGCTGATCTTCATTCCGAGCCACATCCTTTTTTTCAGACAGTGCTGTAAGCTAATACCCTTTTAAAATTCCATTCACGGGTATTCAATATCTAATCAACCACATGGTTTAAAAAATATTCTTGCGTCCCGGAGGACTTTCTCTGTTACAACTCCATGCTACTGATCTTTTTTCTTAACAAACAGGAAACTTAGCAGCTTAACTAAGACAGAGCCAAGCAAAGCAGTAATGTAATGCAATTACTTTCGTCACACCACATCATCTTTTACGATGGCAACAGCACGCAGCTTAAGCTGATTCTCCACCTGAAACAGAATCTGCCTTGCAAGTGTTTCAAGGACGCTTTGGTACATGGAAGATTTAAAGAAGGTTTTTTAACTTCAGACACTTACATCTACTTTTAGGCAGCCTGATTTTCAGAGCAGCTGTGCAGCTGCAGCTCCTCGGACCTCAGAAATGCCCATCTTTGCTGAAAACCAGGGATGAGGCTGCACTGTGCAGGTCAGCTCCGTGCGGGCCACCTCGGCTGAACTGCTGCCTCGGTTCATCGGCGGCGGGGCGGGTTCAGAGGCCAGTGACTGTGCGGTCGCTGGAGGAAGGGGCGCGGAGGACCACTGGGGGTGGTCGCTGCGGAGGTAACTTTCTGCTATGTTAGTGTTTACAGCCCTGTCATTCTCCTTCAAAACCTGCTTCTGGATCCCAGAAACTTCCTTGCATTGGTGGGTCCACGCACGTTTCCTGTCCCCTGACTCGCACTGTCAGCTTCGCGTCAGCTGCGAGACAAGGTCGGGGAGAATTAACCCTCCTCGCCCACAGGCAAGCCGAGGCCAGGATGCCCTGGCGTGTTCCTCACTCTTACACAAGGTGAGAACAGATAAAGAGAAGGCCAAAGAAACTTCACAGCTTTTCTCTGTATTGCTTGCGGAGCTCTCAGTTGTTCCCCACCCTCTTTCTCTTGCCTCAGTCCTCACTCTTCATCTCTGAGGCTGCTTCTGGCCTTGAGGGCATTCAGTGGGGCCAGAGGACAAAGGAGGAACGCGTCCCAAACCGGCTCCTGAGTAAGGAGGGGCTCGTGGGCTTCCACTGCACAGAAAGCAGCAGGGAGGCGCTGGGCCCAAAGATGCTCTTGTTTTCTAAAATTACCGAGCCAGGCGTGCCGAGCTTTCTCTGTCTCCTGATTATCAGTCCTAGAATGGTGGGAAGGACAGAAACGAGAAGGACCCTGAGCGCAATCTGTAACGCTGAACACAAGCCTGAGGCATCTCCAGCCTCGTGCTGTCCCAGCACCTTGTGGAATGTTTTGTGTTAGCTGCAAACCGAGGCATTTTTGCCTTACAGAGAGCAACCAAAAATCGTGAGGTGGACGAATAATTGGCCAAGGGTCTGTGTGTACAGCTCGTGGAAGTGAACTTGCAGTAGCAGCCGTACAAATGGCACGTTTTTTTGTCTTTGTTTCTAAAAGTAATTTGATTTCATGGCTTTCTGTAGAATATTGTAATAATTCTGCTGTAAATACAATAAAACCACAGTTTGCTGAGATGGCCTCCGTGTTGTTGATGGAAAACAGATGAAATACAAGTGACACTGTCAGCCACCGGAACCACCGGGCGCGTCTGCCCATGGCCGTGGTGCAACTGGTGCTCGCTGCCCCATGTAACACCGACCAGGGAAGCTCGGGGTGACAAACACACTTTAATTGGGCTGTTTACATTAAAAATTTATTTTTCTGCAATGTTTAAAAAAACAGACATATAAAAATATTTTTAAAAAGATCGACAAATTCTGTTTAAAAGTGCTTCAGTTCGGCCGCTGGACGCGTCATGTCCCTCTGTGCTGCCATAAGCAGGCGTCGCAATGCGCGTGCCGACCAGGCTCCCCGCACAGCGCCTGCGTGTGCCGCTCCCCAGCGCCAGTACCGGTTTGTCCGAGGAGCTGGGCGCAGGAAGGGGTTATGGGCACTGAGCGCTTCAGCATGGCCAAACTGCTGTGCGGGGCGGGCAGCGCTTTCCAAAGCCGTGAGCAGGTGCTGCGGGCTCTGCGTGGGGGCTGTGGGGCAGACACCCGCACCACCGCGCAGCCAGGGGGGAAGGCAGAGCCCGGCCACCCCTCCCCGTGCCCCGCTATGCTGCAGCAGCCGGCCCTTGGCAGGGCTCCGCGTGGTGTGTGGGTCGCTGCTTGGGTCACCTCAGTGCTGCGGGCCCCTTCCCAGCGCCCCAGAGCCACAGCCCCACTGGCGGCTGCCAGCACCTGCCCCAGCGCGTCCTCCCGCTCCCGGTCAGCACAGCAGAGCCTGCGGAGGGGAAATCCCAGCGCGGCAAGCAAGCTCAGTCCTAGGGTTTCTTCCAGAGCCTTTTGTCCTGTGGGCTGAAGCTGAGCTCTGAAAAAAGGAGGAGGAGGGATGGGTTTCTTTCTCTTTTTGCTGACTAGTTGTTAAAAAAACAGGTGGTTACACAGCTGGGAGTAACAGAAGCAGCTTGGACTGGCTGAGACGGGGAGCCCTGGGAACTTTGGGGAGCAAAGCCAAACATCAGCAACAGGAGCAAATACCCACGTTGGGCAGTAAAAGCCGTTCGACTCTCGGCAGCAGCACTGAACTAGGCAGGCTAAGTGGTTAGCTGAGCAGCAAGGACGTTTCAGCACTAAGGCAGTGAAGATTCAGGCTAATTCTCTACAGGCTGCTGGGAACGCTGCCCAGTGCAGAGCTGAGCTGGCTCTTTCCTTAAACCCCAACACTCCGTCTTTTTCTTCTGCCAACATACACTTGTTCACCTGGGGACAAGAAAGTCAAAAGGAGGGTTATTTGCAAAGTTCACGTAGAGGAAAAAAAAGACAAAAGAACCAAAACAAACAAAAACAAAGCGGGGGGGGCCATGTGGGTTTTCCAGTGGTGACCACAGATGGGCTGGTGCCTGGGGAATCCTCCACTCCCTGACCGGCAAACCCCACTCTCCTGGCGACGGCAGACACCGTCATACCTTTCTCTCCTTTCTCTCCTTTTGGTCCCCTCTGCCCGTGGCGTCCTGGTGGGCCCATCGGTCCGGGGTCACCTGCAGGAACGAGAAGACCAAGTTTGTCCTTGAGTCTGACTGGCCCACAAACAGCGACAGTCCAGCAAGGAAGACCAAGCTAGGACAATGCTTGGGCTGAGATTCTGAAGGTGCCACCTCCACTGTGGGGAGGCTGTGACCTGGAGCAGCCCCGTGCCGACACTCTGTGGACGCAGTGCTGCTTCCTGCGCTACAGGGATTGCGAGGGAAGGGCCGGCAAGGCTTACCTTTGGGTCCAGGATAACCCCTCTCCCCCTTTTCACCGGGCGGCCCCTGGATGGTTCCATGTGCTGGGGAGGGAAGCGAAGGAGAGGATGAACGAGCGGGACAAACCACTCGCAAAGGGCTCAGTCCTGACGCAGAGAAGCAGCGAGTCGCACCGCAGGACATTTCTCTAGGTTAGATGGGATCACACTGACTGAGAGCAGGATTTTAAAACACACTTTCAGTCCAGGCGGAGTCCCAGGGGCGGGCTGTGAGCTCATTTCACCAGCACTGCTCCGCCACCCTTGCTGGGCATCCTGGCTGCCACCAGGGCTGGAGCTGGCCCACGCTCAGTGAGGGGACCTGAGAGCAGAGCGAGCAGCTGGCTCACGTCGCCCTACGCGTGCCAGCCCAGCCATGTTAAAATCGGCCACAGGGGCTGAAAGCACAGTGAGCTTCGTGGTTTGGGGTGAGTTTCCTACAAGTAGTGGGAAAACCTGATGTCCTTCCTAATGATGAGACTGCACCTCTCAGCAAGGGAGGAAGGAGATGGAAAGACAATCAGCCCCCAGCTTTGTATCTTGACTGTATTTTTGCAGCATGCAAAGGTGAAAAGCTCACTAGATCTACAAGCAGTTGGAGAGGTCTCATATGTATGAGCCAGAAACACCAAAGTAATACATCACTTACTTCTAAAGAAGTCCATGAGGTCCTCAGTGACATTCCCATAGGCTGCAAAGACCCTGCTGATGCCAGGAGGACCGGGAGGGCCTGGGGGACCTGCAGGTCCCTGTGCAGTGTAAGACATCAGGTCCTGGAGAATACCTCGGCCTGAGGAATTAAAGATGTCATTTGAAAGGCGCTCTGGGAAAACTGCGGCTGGATGCTGAGGCAGGAGGGTGTAAGGGAGAGCTGTAGGCAGCCGGAGCGGAGAGGAAGCGGACAGCGTGACACCAGGCACAGGGGGTTAGGAGTTGTGGGCTGGGACAGGACAGTCAGGACAAGCACTCACTCTGTAGGCTCTCTGACACGCGGAGTGCCAGCTCGTTGTAATCCAGGGGACCAGTGAAGGAGCTGCTGTAGGATCTGCCTGAACCTGCTGATCTCCTGTGTGATTCCTCCTCTGTCAGCAGCCCGTCGAAAGCCCCATCACTGCCCATGGCGGCACCATAAGAGCCATCGCTGCCTACAGAGGCACTGTAAGACGACACGCTGCTCATGGCGCTGCCATAGGAGCTGCCTGTGCCCAGTGACCCCCCGTGGGCTCCCTCAGCACCAAGGGATCCTCCATGCTCAGAAGCCCGTAACCCTTGGTATGATGAAGACATAGACCCAGCCACCAAGCCACTATCTCCTTTGGGTCCTGGTGGTCCCCGTGGCCCAGGGGGCCCAGGCGGCCCTGAGATGTAGCTTCGAACTTCATCACCTGCAAAACACAAGAGAGGGGATCTCAGGGACACTGGGGTACCTGGGACCCCCAAGCTTAGGAAGAAGTCCTGTGCTACTACCTGAATGAAGACTGGAGTGTGAAATTCTGTCCCACCAATCATCGCAGTAACCCTCATCCAGTGCCATTTCTCAGGCAGCAGACACATATGTTGACCTTGATCTCTAGAGATGGCACAACACCCTCCTCCTTCTCATCTCTCCCACAATTTTGAGTGCCAAATCTTGGAACCATGCCCAATGATTTTGCAGAAGGGTGCACTCCTCTCAGGCCAACAGCACCTCTGCCAAAGTGGCTGTTCTGAGAGCAGTCTCCCACAAGCGAGGGCATCCCCATGTTTTTGAAAGGCTGCCCTGGATGACTCCCCAGCAGGAGAGCCCAGCCAACGCTGCTTCACAGCTGGCTCAGTGCTGCCCTCCAACCTCTCCATCATCCATTACTCTGTAGGCAGGTGTTTGACAAAGAAAAAGCTTTTCCCACTGCAAAACCCTGCAGGTGACCTTACTAGGGACCTGCTGTGCAGTACAGGCCAGCTGTAACTGCCCAGCACCTGCCCCTTTTAGCTCACAGCATGGACTTTTGCCTTGCTGTCAGACTGAGAGGGGACAAGCCTATGGGGCGCAGTGCAGTCCTGCGTAGGGCTGGTGCAGAGAGAAGGTGTTGCTGCAGCCCCTGTTCAGGGAAGGCTCCTACAGGGCTGCCTCAGCTGTGGCAGGGCCACCAGCCCACAGAAGGCAAAGCACGGCTCGCGGCGTGTGCAGGGAGGAGGGATGGTGTCCCCTTACTTTTCAGGTACTGGATCAGCTCGCTCCTGAACTCGTCACTGTGGGTGATGTCAGCATAGGACAGGAGGCCGGTTCCTGAGAAGCCAGGTGGTCCTGGAGGGCCAGGAGGGCCAGGTGGGCCCTGGATTCCGGAGAGGGAGGAGTATCCCACACCTTGAGAGAGAGGAGGAATTATTTTCTGACAGTGAGAGGGCAAGGAAATCACACATGTCTGGGGAACTTGAAAGTTTAAAGGCTCCAAACCCAACTTCCATCGCTTTCCAGTTGATCAGATTTTTTTTTTTTACAGTGACCTTGTTCTCAATGGGAAGTCACAGCCCTGGTAAGCTAAATCTCAGTCTCAGTCCCCCCAGCACCTACAAACAGCATCTCCCTACCAGCTGTGAGAAACAGAAGTGCTTTACTTTGTAGATAAGCAGAGACGTCCTCCAGAGAGGTGCCAGATGATCCAGGGATCCCTGGAGGTCCTGGGGGCCCTGCAGGACCAGGGGGCCCGACAAGACCACTGAATTCAGAGTCTGTAAGACACAAGGGAAGAAAAGCAGTCACCTACACCACCATCACCCTGATGAACCTTCCCTGACAATACAGGTAATGCCTGCTACAGCCAAATATAAGGCACTTTGTTTTTTCTCTCCCCAGCACCTTCTGGTTCAGCCTTCCTGGTGCACCTCGCTTCCCTGTGCGTAGATGTCAAACTGGGAAGTCAGGAGATTGCAAAGAGGGTAGACTGCCCTATTTTTTAAAAATACTTTTAAAAAGTTGCATAAGAAATTCCTTTATGCTGCAGAGTTCGGAGAAGACAAAGGGCTTCTCCATCCCCAAGACAGCACCTTGCTGCTGCTGCTCCCCATAGGAGCACGGTGACCTGTCCGCAGCCCCTCGCGGTCTGTGCAGATCCTGGCAGAGCCCAGCAGGCCTGCAGTGCTGCTAACTACAGCAGAAGGACCATCAGAGTCTCACAGAGAGTTACTTGTCGTGATGGGCAAAAGGGCAAATTCTGTGAGCCTGTGAAAAAAGATCCTGGGGTGTGCAGGGACCTATGGCAGGGGAGTAAAGACGACTTACTTCGCAGGTATGCTGTCAGGTCACTGTAAGATATACCAGGTGTCCCTGGAGGCCCAGGTGATCCAGGGAGGCCAATGCTCATCCCAGAATCTGCAAAAACAAAGAGATCCAAGAGCAGCACATTATTAAAACAGGCTGTTAAGGTGTTAGCAGACAGGCTGCAGGGCTTATTCACAAGCAGTGCAGGAGGGACTGCTGCCGGGTGGAGTGTTCCCATCAGCAGATCATGCTGGGAAGCAGGGCTCAACTCTTCTTCAGGACTGGAGTTAAAACGTGCCCCATTAAGCCCAACACAAGGGCACCTGCAGACAGGCAGGCATCAGGCCTCTATTCTTGGCAAAAGCTCTGCACATGTCATGAACCCCTGACATGGGGGCAAGGGGGCACCCCCGGACGTGTCGCTTAGCTGTGCCCCACCGGCTGATGCATGTGCTGCTCTCCCTGTGTCTGCCTGTCTGTTAGCAGCTCTGGCGCAGAACTTTGCACGTTTGTGATTTGCTTTAATGAAATGTCCTTGCTGATAAAACGCAGCTGTACGGCTTGAGCTGCTGGGGTGCTGCTGTCAAATAGCAGTTTCCTGCTTCCAGAGTCAAAGAGGAAATTCCTGCCATCTTTGGAGCAACCCATTAGTGAGATCTGGTCTCCAAGGGCAGCTCAGAGAGCGCAGGCACAGACCAGGCCTCGCTTTTGAGCAGATAGTTGCAGCTGCCAGGCTTAGGCATTTCAGAACTGCTGTTGGAGATGCTCCAGAGTCCTTTCTGTCCAGCAGTTCTTACATGCCATATCACCCCTTTACAGATGGGAAAATGAAGCAGAGAGGTTGTCTCTGCTGTCTCAAAACCAGGACAGAGGTGGAACTCATTTCAGCTAACTCTCAACTTCTAAGAGATGGGCTGCCTTGACAGAACATGGGCATAGACCATCTCCTCCACAGAGAGATATATCCTGGCCCCAGAGCCAGTAAGAAAAGGGTTATAAAGACACTTCAAGGTGTTGATGGGAATTCTAAGATGGGTAAGGTGAAATGATGTTCCTAAGCTAGTTTTTAGCAAAGCAAGAATTAATTACTAGAGTCTGTGGATAGTATCTTAGCTACAGGGTATCTTTGTTGTCTTCTAATCCTGTGAGGTGGTCTCTGTATATAGAGATTCACACAGTGGACACTGGAAGAGTTTTCACTGACAGCATGAGCTTTCTGCTCAGCTCCCAAAGAAACAGAGGGAAACGCACACTAATAAAGACCATTACTTGTCAAGTAGCTGATAAACCGTCTGGTCAGATCATCATAATCCAGCGACAGAGACATGCCATCTCCCCCTGGTCCAGGAGGTCCTGGTGGGCCCTGAGGTCCAATCAGATACTGACGAATTTCTTCTCCTGGAAATGAAAAATGCATCTATTAAGACTGTCCAGCTGCTGCAAAGATGCCAGGTGCGAGGGGTTCCCAGCCTGCGAGCTGAGCCCCCACCACTACAGAGACCATCAAAACCTATGGCTGCAAGGCTACTTTCCTCCCTCGGCTCCTTTTCTGAGTGTATGGTGTCACAAATATTTGTGACAGGGCTGGGAACCTCTATGACCCAGCGTTTGAGGAGGATCAGAATGAAATGCCAAAGGGATGTCCCTGTGGTCTGTTTCTTCAGGACACCCTGGACAGCATCTTGAATAAAGGGAAAAGGCCATGCTGAGCTCTGTGGCATTTCAGCAGCCATTTGTCTGTTAGGAACGTGGAATCTGATGGACTCCCCACTGCATCACATAGGAGGAGCTCAGTGTTGGCCAGCATCATCAATACCTTCAGGCACAGCAAAATGACATCCTAGTGATTCATCTGCCAGCCCACAACAACAGTGTGTGTCAAAAAGAATACAGAGCTGGGTATCCTCCTCATCTCAAAAACAAACACATAGCAAGGCTCTGGAGGGACCAAGCAGGAATGAAGAATCCTAAGAGAGTGGAGGAGCTGGAAAGTAGAAGCCCAAGGTTTAGTGGGAGACTGGGGGCAATTGTTGGAAATTCCTGAAAAGGAGGGACATAGGCAGATGCCACCTAGAGAGCCAAGGAGGGGAAGGGAGGCAAGAGAGTGGGAAACTGCGGAGTTCCAACAGTGGGTATGAAAAGCAAACAGGTAAGAAAGTATAGCTCTTGGAACGCATGCAAACTCTCCAGTACAAGACACATAAATATGTCTCCAAAGGACTTGGAAGGAGACATTGCAGGTCACTCAGCAGCACCTACAGCAGGCCTTCGCCCTCCGAAGCAGCTGCTGGTAACTCCTGTTGGAGGCAGGAGACCAGAAGGGAAGGGCAGATCACCAGCCTGCTGTGATGCTTTCCCCCTGTCCCCCATGTTTCCCTTCAGGGTCACTTACTCTGCAGCATGTCCAGAAGTTCTTGGTACAAAACAGATGTAGTTGATACCGAACTGGCAAATGACTGATAGCGATCTGAAGAGCCTGTGAAAATAAAAAGGTTTTACCTCAGGCAGGGTTAACAGGAGACAGAAGGTGAAGAGGGGCCAGGCAGGGACAAAGCAAAGCTGCGTTAATCTGGTTTAACTGGTGGAACGGGCTTCCCACGCCCCCAGCCATGAACCAGTTGCTGTCTCACACAGACTGGCTGTCTCCACAGCAGTGTGGTCTGTGCTCCTCTTACTGAGCTTCCAGGCTGCTTCCAAAAGCTCTCGGAATTTCATCTACTTCCGGAGGGCCCCAGGCATTCAAGACAGACCCAGAATACCCGAGACCACATATACCAAATACAGCCACCTCTGTCTGGGTCTCGGGGACGTTACAGGGTCTAACAGCTATGCTTAATGTGAGACTTTTTAAACAGCACCAACTGTTAGTTAACCCAACCATCAAAATGGGACAAAGCTCAGAGGCCACCTCAGCTGTGTGGAGTCCTGGGCCAAGACTGCAGAAGATGAATAACTGGGTTGGGGTGCTGCTATTTAAAGACTGTTGTTTCTCCTCCAGTTCTCACCTCCTAGGTGCTGCACAAGCTCAGCTGAGAGCATGATTCAGTACAGAGCTTACCAAACATGGTGCTTACTTGTCATATAGCTCATAACACGGGTAGCCAGCTCCGCATAATCCAAGTTTGACCCATCTGCAGTGGTGATGACTCCAGGTGGGCCTGGAGGGCCTGGTGGGCCTTGGGCACCCATCAAATAATGCCTTACGTTGTCACCTAGGTAGGAAGTTCAAGATATGCCCACATTACTAGAGGGAAGACAATGGCCATATGCACAGTTTCTGGACCCTCTTCCCCTGGCAAAAAGCAAGCTGACAGAAGGACAGTTCTGCAGAGGCCACAGTGGGCAACAGCACTTCATAGTATTCAACAAAAACAAGGCCAGAGCAGTAGGGCTGCTGCTTCTAAAGGGAGAGTGACAAGGGGCTCAGGGAGCAAAAGAGACATAGGCATGCATCTGCTGACCCACGGCAAAATCGCATTATACTCACTTTTCAGGTAGTCAGCGACATACTGCTGAATCTCTTGAGATGAACTTCCACCTGGGCCAGGAGGACCAGGCGGCCCAGGAGGTCCCGGGGGTCCCTGAATTTGTCTGGATCCACCTACGGAAAGCATTGTAAGGAGAAGGAATGTTTTGGGCCTGGTTGCATTAGATGAAGTGATGCTGAAGCGTGCTTGCATTGAGCTCTTCCCACAGATCTGGAAGGAGCTTTGGGAATGGACTATGGAGGGTGTCCCACTTCGTCTCTAAACACAGTCTGAGCATCAGCAATTAGGTAGTATAACATCTTCAATTAATTCAGCATCTTGTAATTCAGCCTACGCAGCTCTGCAGGGCTGAGTCCAGAGACCTCCCTGGCTTCGTACTGACAGATGCGGTCAGTTTGTGCACCAGAGTGCAATGCTGTGCAGAAATACAGATAGAGATCCATAAAGCACTCAAGCTCATTAGGCGAACCTCAATGCCCTGCTGCACCAAATCCCAACCAGCCTGGGCAGCACCAGCTCAAGAACCTTCTCACTGATCTCCGTTGCAAGATATGGGTGGCCCTTGTGTGACTCCTGTCACCATGGCATTGAGCAACACCTCATGCTCTTTAAGGTGTCTGTCTTCCCAACACCCTGCGGTAGTATTCCTAGGACACGATGTGGAGAAGCAGAGGGCTTGTTCACGTGGAGGGATATTTACGTTAATCCATATGTACTTTTTGTGAAACTGCATTAATATCCTGCATACAGAGATGCTCTTATTTACCATGAAAGCAGCTTAATTCACATGAATCCACCTGAGGGTAAGTAAAACTGAACAAAGGGCACTTCTGTTCTGATCAGAAGTGTTTCCACAGGAGAGCTGAAGGCAGCTTCCCTAATCCCTTGTGGAACATTGTTAGCCAACCTGGAATCCCTTTCTTTCATGTCCCGTGAGGACAAACTCTGGCTCAAAGGATTCCCAGTAAGTTGGAAATAGCAAATTGCAATTCTTATATTGTCTGATTTAAGGCAGGCTGTGAAAAAAGAAGTTTTGAACACAAATCCCATCAGCATTATGTTGGCACCCACGCTTGTAAAACTCAAAGGAGCTTTTTCAAAGTCTCCACCTGGATGTCAGCATTTCTTGATAATAACAGAGCAATGATGGTGTGGTCTCTTACCTCGAGATGCTCCTGGGATGCCAGGAGCGCCTGGGACACCTGCATCACCTGGAAACCAGAGTGAGGGAGACAGACAATTGTAGTGGGTGTCACTGCATGTTGCATACTTGGTTGTGTAAAACAGTTGAGCTACATGTCATCAGAGGAGCAACTACCCAGCCCTAGTAATGAATATCTTGAATTAGCAGCTTCTTGGGGAAGAGCTGAAGGAAGAGGCCACAGCAGCTTTCCTGAGCCTTCTCTGATCTGCCCAGGTGCTCCGTGCTCAGAGCAGTTCTATTGCCATGGTCCTGCTCTGCCTAGAAAAGCCAGGGGTGGCACAGCTGTTGTTCTCAAAGGACCAAGTTGCTCCATCCTTTACCGTCAACCACTCTTGGCTGTGTGAGGCCAACAGCAAATAAAGAAAGAAGATTCTTAACTTCACCTTTGGGTCCAGGTGGGCCTGGCGGGCCTGGAACTCCTGGAGGTCCCTGTATGGTGACTCTTTCACCTGCTAATTGCAGAAGGAGAGTCAGAGATTCACAGGAATAAAGTATGCGGACAAAATCCTGGCTCCACTAAAAAAACTAAGCTAGAATCAATAGAGCAGGATTTTGCCCCCTGGTTTCAGCCTAGGGACAACGAATTCAAAGGAGGAAAGGGGGCACAGACTAACCATGGGAGGAGAATGCTGAAAGGCCAGGTTCACCCGGTTCTCCTGCATGGGACACAGAAATGGAGGAGCAGTCATATACACAGGCAAGCTACGTTGCACCCCACTGATATCTCCTGGAAGCCTCCTTACCTGTGAATCCTCGTGGACCTCGTTCGCCTATGAACAGGGAGCAGAGGAACAGTGTTAGCATTTGCTTTGGTCTGACCTGCAACATCCCAGCCCACACTGCAGAATATTATCACAGCCTTCAATTTGCACGGCAGAAATGGGTAAAGGGAGTAGGTCCCATGTTTTCCAGCCAGCTGAGAGCTGAGCTACGCTTCACAGGATGACCCCCTTGCACTGACTTCACCAAGTCCACACTGCGTTTTGCAAAAAGATTGTTACCCTTTATTGGCAACTCTGAAGCTTTGAACACTCCTGAATCTAATGGGCTTGCAAAGCTGGGATCTGCATACAGAGATAGCCTTGACACCAGTACTGGAGGCTAATAAATTTCTCTGACAAAGACTGACTTGTTTTATGGCAGTAGACATGAGTGACCACTGCGCTAGCTTTCTTATAGCCACAGAAAAGCAGGACACTTTCTGCTTCTAAGCCCTTCCTTCCTTCTTTACAGTCTGAGGTGCTGAGATCCATCTAGTACCTTGGTAAGACAGCAGGTTATACCCACCTTGGTCTCCCTTTGGGCCTGGTGGGCCTGGTGGACCTGGTGGGCCTGTGAAGAACGATTCTGTAATTAAAACAAAAAGGTTTCTTCATGACATCCAATACAATATGACACAAGTTTTCTGTGGTCCACCTGGTCCTAGCCAAGGATGTGCTCTCTGGAACCCCAACAGTCAGGACATTCCCAGGGCACAGGTGAGGGAATGAGTGGGAAGAACCTACCTGAGGTGGACATGGAAGATCCTGGTCTCCCTGGTGGGCCTGGAGGTCCTGGCAATCCTTCTCCTAGGCAAAAGGGACACAAACAGGTTTCAGGAATGATAAGCCTCAGCAGTGTAAATAAATGCGTGTCAGAGCTGCTACATCTCCAGCCATGGGCACACCTAAATGTTTCCAAATGTAGGCTAGTATCATTGTTTTCTCCACACACATCTACCCCTGTTAGTATTTTTCATTATCATTTGCCACCACAGCAGACGCAGGACAGAGAAACTCCCTTCTTTGTGGCACAGAGTGCCTCTCCCAGCTGGCCTTTACTACATTGAGAAGGTAGATTTCATCACACACCTGACCTGCTCGCCTTTGCTACGAAGCAGAGAGCAAGGAATGGGGTTATGCTCCTGTCTCGTGTCCTCCTGCACCTCCCCTCTCCTGGCTGCGAAAGGGAAATCTGTGCTACGGGAAGTGGAGTGGGGATATGTTCCTCATGATAAGAACCGCTCCATCTGCCCCACCTGGAAGTTAAGTAAGAAGTAAAGGCAGAATTGATTGCAGTTACTTCCTCTGGGGACTTGAGAACAGTGTCTTCCCAAAACGTATGGCTGTGATGAGTTACTGTTCTGGCTAGCAAACCTCTGCCAAAGCAAGCCTCCTCTCTTGGGCAGCGTCTTGCTGCTGTGAAATTATATTGCAGTGAAACTGTGTTAATAGGAACCTACTATGTGAAATTCTGCTTCCAATAAAGTCATGCCTACTAACTTCCACCAGGTTGAAGATTGCATCTGGGATATCACAAGGCACAGGACAGAGGCACTGGAAAAACCTCCCACTTTCCAGGTTTGTTTCAGAGAAACAGGCTCTTACCTGGGGGGCCACGAGGTCCAGGGGGTCCCTGTATAGATTCACCTGATGAAGACAGAAACAGGGGTATGACAGATTACTTATTCAGCAAACTGCACAGCCCAGAAACGTGTCATGTGTGTTAGCATTCCACTGCTTATGCACTGAACTCTGCTAGACGTACCTGGTGGTCCAGGGGGACCTGGTGGTCCTGCTCGCCCTTGTAAATCTGCCAGCACTGCGCAAATGAAATACACACACAAAAAAGGAAAATTGTTGCTATGGAGCTACTGGTGCTACAGAAACACTGTCATTACGTTGCTGTTAAAAGCTCTTACAGTCAAAGGTGGACTAAGGCAGGACCTGGGTGACCTCAGCCAAAGTTGACACAGAGAGGGGAGAAAAGGGATGTGTTTGGCTGCCAGCACACAGGTTAGGACACGCAGCAAAATAACAGTGCTGAGCAGGCTGGCAGCATATAGGAAACAGGGAAGAGATCTCTGTGGAGAGTAATGGTTGCTGAGGAAAAGACCAAAGGACTCAAAGGCTACAGCAGGAGGGAAAGAACTTTCAAGAGGAAAAATTCTTTCAACAAGGGGCAGTTTTTGGGAGGACAACATTACACAGCCATTATTTGAAAAGGAGCTGCACTGTGTTATCTTGATTGGAGATGTATCCTCACCTCCAAGCTGAGGTAGAAACTCAAAGTTCAGGGATGCTGAGATCCAAGACTCCTGAATGAGGGACGGGACAGTACTGAAGCATGGTCTGGATCTAAATGACCGCATTCAAAGGGTGATCATGCAAGGACTAGTTATGATTTTATGCCCTTCTCTGCCTTGCCTCTTCTGCACACCCCAGATCCTAGCAATACTGACTGTAACTGCACCACACATCTTGTATCACACAGAGTAAGCTGACACTTTTCTCGGGATACTGCTAAACCATTCTGTTCTGCTCCACTTATTTTCATTTTAAAATAGCATTTGCTCCCCTGTGAATTTATCCTCTAATTCACAGAGAGATTTTGATTTCTGTTGCTTAGATTAATGTGCCTTTTCAGACTGGTTCTCCTCTTATGGATGGCTCTGTGTTTGTACTACATAGGGAACTGCCCTGTGTAAACACAGTGGCTAAAAGGCCAGGCTGAAACCTCACAGCTCTGTCACCACCTCTGCTGTTGAGGGCTGTTCACTAGTCACCGTTCCTTAGCTTTCCTCTCTGTGACATGGGCCTGGTGCCACCTATCTCCTACCTTTTGAAAGCACTTTGGGATGCACAGATGAGAAGGAGGGCAGAAGAAACAGCTGGTATTGCTGTCCCACCACCAAACATACACACACACACACATTTGCCCTATGTCACGTTGAGGCGAAAGAGGCAGAGGCATCTTCTGTCAGCTATGAGCTGGCCGTGAGGCCTCTGGCACCTCTCCAGGCAATGGAGTGGAAAGGCAGGCCCACTTACTTTGAGATGTTAATGATGAGACTTCTGTTTTGATAGTTTCTATCACAGCTTCACCTGGGGATCCCTTCTCACCCCGTGGACCTTTGTCAGGAAAAAAAAGAGAAAGTAAATTATTTAACTGAGAGAGGGTGACATTTTGTACCCAGTCTTCACCTTCCTGACAACAGGTTCAGACTTTGCTTATGTGAACTGGGAGCATGAACCCAGTTCCTGGCTCTGAGGGACGCTGTATTCAGATGTGGAAACCACTGCACAATTTGCCCCAACAGGATCACAGAAAACTGGCTAAGAAAGGTTCTTAGGAGTCAGCTCTGTTTAGGCACTTCTAGACAGATGTCTGTCCAATTGGCAGTGGTTTCACAGTGACATTATTCCCAGCTTGGCTCTAGTGTGTTCTCCCACCTCTCAAAATGGCAGGAGGTATCCTGCTGAGCTATATCCTATCCCCTACCACAGAAAGACAACTGCACTTGAGAAGTGCCTTAGAAATACCAGCCTCTGGAAAAAATAACATAAGAAATAAAGACATTTGCAGCATCCACATCACACTGGCTCTTGCCACCCCCGCTTCTTGCCCTGGGAAAGAAAAAAAGAATAGAAACTCTTTACAAGATTAATTAAGCCAAATAATGCAGCAAAATGAACTACAAGGAAGAAATCTGCCAACAAAAGGGTGAGAGATTGTGCCAAGGGTGGAGAGAATTAGAAACAAAGGAAAACTAATGAATTCAGTTCTCTTAAGAAGCAGAATCAAAGCTGATGGAGAATGGTACCTTGCTGTCCAGGGAGACCAGCTGGTCCAACAGGACCTGGTTTCAAAGGAAAAAAACCCAAATTGCATTAGATTTTCCTGATTGTATTTTACAGTAGCAGGAAAGAATCAATAGGTTTTTTATAAGAACTGAGACTATCAAATAATGTGTTTGTCTGCACAAGGAAATGGAATTGCTATGGGGTATGAATCCATCAATGTCATCAATGTCCTGTGTATTACTTGAGGCTCCAGAGAAGAGGCTTATTTTCCATCATGTGGCAATTAAAGTGCTTGGTGCCTCTTAGACTGTGGAAACAGCCAGAATGTCACTGGTCACAATAGAAATGCAATAGGCCTAACCCTCCTCTTGCATTCCCTGCTGCAATTTGAGGTTAGCTCTACCAAACCAGCTCCAGGATTAGCTCCAGCTATACAGCTGGGAGAGGCACAGAAGTGCCCGGAGAACCAGGGCTCAGGAACTCTGCTGCCTGACACCAGTGTGCTGGAGGGCGGTGTCTGACCTGGGACAGAGGAGTCTGAGGACCAAGCTCATGCATAGCTAGAGTCTGTGTGTGTTTGTGTGAGAAATTTGTAGATGGTCATGTGGGATTTCTGCTGCCTTGAGTTCAAAGCTAAGACTGGAAAACGAGCACTTCGTAATTTCAGTAACAGTGCCAGGAAGGGCTTAGAAAAAAGTCTGCTTCCCTGAGAGGCAGAAGAGCTTGATTCTGCTCCCTGGATTTGACCTATCAGTACTTCATACTCATCACAACAACAGTGTTGCCAGTTTCTTCATCTTCTCAGCCCTCCCTTCTGTCCTGCCCCTCTGTGATCATATCCCATTTCTCCCTTGAGGCTGCTGCCTCCATAAGCCAGCCTGAAATCTTGGCCTTTCTGCAGGGAAGGGTGAGGACCATGAGTATCTAGACTGCCTGAGCAGTCTTGCCTCCCAGACAGAGCAGCCTGGCAGAGACAATAAACATCACACATTAAATTAAGAACTGGATGCACAGCAATGCAAGCTGCCTGCACAAACCACAGCAGAGAAGCAGGTTCCTCACCTGGAACACCTGGGGGTCCAGTGGGGCCAGCTGGGCCTGGGGGACCTGGTGGGCCTGGCAGAGCAATTGTTGACGAACCCTCTGAAACACAAACGCACACACTTGCACACATACACATATATGCACACATTCAGTGAACATGTAACAAATCTATCCTTAAGGAATCACACTTCTATAGCATATATATTCTTCCAACACAGGGAGTCCCAGTACAGGTTTGACACACAGTCTAGATGAATTTAGGAGGCATAACAAAAAACAGAGACAATTCTCCAAAAGCACAAGTGTTTGAACTCTCAAAGCACTACCTACCAGCACTTATAACTTTTCCTGGAGCTCCAGGTTCTCCTATGAAAAGAAAGAGAAAAAAGATTAATTTCTCTTTTGGGCAAGATTTGTCACTAGCTCATGACATTGTCTTTTTTAAACATGTGATGTCTGTTCTCTTTGTCATTGATCTTTTGTCTGATAAGTCACAGCACTAGAAGGTCATGGGGAAACCAGCAGAGCTTAGCTAATCCAGAGATATCCTCTGATCAGCTTTCCAAGCACTACAGCCACCAGAACAGGCAATAGGCCTTGATTTATCCGAGGCAGGCACGCAGCTTCCATTGCAGTCACCAAGCATCATACTCATACACCCAGGGCAGAACGCGGTTTGCTAAGGTTTTCTCAGTGGAGAACTGTCACACTGAGTGCCTCGGCAGATGCCCTGCCGTTTGTGTACGGTCAAGGAGGCTCTGGCTACGGTCTGTTTCTCAGACTTTCCCTTCCTAAAGCCACTAGATGCCACTGTTGATTCAGGGACCGGTCAGCAGAGCAGATAATCCTCCCTAAAATGAAGTGCTTAGAGAGAAAGTGAGTATTAGGGAAGAAACAAAACTCACCTTTAGCCCCTGGTCGGCCTGGGTTGCCTGGAAGTCCTGATATGAGGTAGATGAACAATTTAAAATGGTTAGTGCAAATATTGTTTGTTCTATTTTTTCCAGGAACCCCTCTGACTTTTACTTGTGGGTTAATAGAAGGAACTCCCTACTCAAGACCATGGCTTTCAGCATTTATAAGTAGTATATAAGCCGGTCCCTGATAGCAAGTGAAGGAATTCACAGTGGACTGTAGACTGAGCTGGTAGTGTCCCTGGGCATAGTTAAGGGCTTCCCTTCTCCCACCACTCCTTTGATGATGGCACTGCTCCCTAGATTTACCTGTAGCTTCTTCCAGGTACTGCTCCCTGTCCTGAGGCTCCTGGATAAATTCACTGGTGACCTGCCCCCCCAAACCACCTATGCTTGGAGACGACACATCCTCTGCTCCCACCTCTATTGCTACATCCTCTCCCCTCTGTTTCTGCTGCTGACTAGGTGTTCTCAGTGATGCACAGAGAACTGAAACATGTTCTTTGTTGCAAACTATGTTCAGGCGAGAGGCAAATTTTCAAACACTCCAAGGCCCTGCATTCCTCAGAAATCACACACCAACCACAAAAGCCCAGGGAGATGCAGAAACCTTGGGATATCACTTTGGAAGCCACGAGCAGCACAGAGGTAAAATTACGAGGTGTTTTTGAGCCCATATCAAAGTGTGTCATTGACAAATTGGAATGCGGTGCAAAAACCTACCTGGTGGTCCTTGGGGTCCTGTGAGACCTGGAAGAAAAAGGTAAAAATTCTAAGATGTCTAAACAAATTTCAGGTGGGGAAAGGATAGACAGGGAGAAAAAGATTACATTTACTGAAAATTACAGCCCACAGCCCACAGGTGGTGTAAATTAGCCTAGCACCTGGTATGTAAACTGAATGTTGGCTCATAGCAGCTGATATTCTTGTTTGCAGTGTGTCTAATCCTGAGATCACAAAGGCTCTAGATTCCCTCTGTTTTCCTTTCATCACCACCTTACAGTACAGAGATCCTCTGCCAGCCTTAACTGCAAATTAAGACTGGGAATTGTTGACGAAGACATCTGTGTTCCTGACTAAGCAAGAAGTGTTTTTGGTGTCTGTACACTTTTACCTGGCTGTCCTGCATCTCCAGAGGGTCCTGGAGGGCCTCGGGCCCCTGGCATTCCCATAAGACCTGGTTCACCTAGGGATATAATCACCATTAACAAGCCAGAAGTCACTGACTTACAATCTACCAATCCATTCAAGCTTGGCCACCAGCTGTCCTGCAGCACTTTCTACCTGTTGTATCCTCACAGCCAACTGGCTATTTCCAGCATCAGTGCCTGGTAGGTGAACATCAATGACAGAAGAGTTCCGTAGTGAGAACTCTGTCACGAGTTTACAGCCAGCTCTGTTATACATCTCAGTTCCATGCTTACATGGTTGACTCTACAGTTCTGAGACAGCAAGATCCCAGAATATGAATCTGCTGCCATCTTCTCCCACCCCTTTTACATATTAACCTCCTTTCAAATCAGAAAGTACCTCCACTTTTAACTCAAAGGAATCCCTTACCTTTTTCACCCGGCTGTCCATCACGGCCAGCTTGTCCTGTCCAAAACAAAAAAGAGATTGTTAGGGACCGCTGAAATAGTACCACAGTTGCCCTGTCGTACTAAGCAGAGCACAGCCCTAAACACAAGAGAATGGCTTTTCATCATATCGCATCTGAAAGAAACCTTGGCTGCAGTTACTGAAGATCCACAAAAAGTTCACTTGAAACTTAGCTGTAAGACATCTTTTCTGAGTATACAGACTAATCTTAGCTATCTAGAGAAAATACCTAGGATCACAAGCAGTACAATTCCACTCCCATGTTGTTTCCTTCTCTGTGCTCATAGAAACACACTCTGGGTGGAAATGACATTGCCCCACATATAGACACAGCTGCTTTCTGTTACCCACCTACAGGTCCTTTAGCCCCTGGCTCTCCTGGAGGACCAGGCATTCCTCTTGAGCCTTGTTCACCTGTAGCGAAATGGTATGAAAATGAATCAAACAAATCTTTGTGAAGATACAATTTCTGTCTGTCAGCAATATTTGGTGCTTTGCAATTGAAAAACAGCATTGACAGGATGTTCAAGCCTCATGATTTGTGACCTTCTCTGGGCATTAGAAAAGCTCAAGTGACATGAATACAGGGCACATGAGGGAGAATTTCCTTAAAGCTAAACACAAAGATTGCTACCAAGATCATAGAATCACAGAATCACAGAATGCTTTGGGTTGGAAGGGACCTTTAGAGGTCATCTAGCCCAACCCCCCTGCAGTGAGCAGGGACATCTTCAACTAGACCAGGTTGCTCAGAGAGCCGTCCAACCTGGCCTTGAACGTTTCCAGGGATGGGGCCTCCACTACGTCTCTGGGCAATCTGTTCCAGTGTTTCACCACCCTTATTGTAAAAAATTTCTTCCTTATATCTAGTCTAAATCTACCCTCGCTTAGTTTAAAGCCATTGCTCCTTGTCCTATCGCAACAAGCCCTGCTGAAAATATTTTCCCCATCTTTCCTACAGGCCCCGTTCAGGTACTGAAAGATTACTGCACTCAAGAATGGGATCTATTTGTTTAAAACTTGGGTGTGGAAATAAAACTCCTACAACAAATAACATTACTACACTTTTTCAGAAAGCTAACTAGGATTGGCTGGGCTATACTGTTATTCGAAAACTCAGATAATACACATGTATATTAGATAGGCTGTAACTCCAGGAAAACAATCCACTGACCTGTCATTCCACGAGAACCCTTCTCACCCTGATCACCTGCGGCAGAAAAAAGGGAAGGATTCCGTGAGATTGTTTCATTGCAAAATGTTTCCATCAGAGAAAATAAAGTTTGCTTACTGACAAAAGCTCAAAAGAAAAAGCCAAAGAAGGATAGGGTTAATACCCATGGACAGGATACACATCTAAAGGAATCCAAAGAAAATATCCACAAAAGATATCTAATTGATCAACATACCTTTGGGTCCAGGGGCTCCAGCAGCTCCTTTCTCACCTGAAAGATATATAAATGATTAAAGAATAGTAATAACAAGTCCGAAGGCAAAGGAATTACACGCATCAAGAAAAATCACAGGGGAACTACAGATACTCTGATATCACAAAATCTCCAACTGGAAATTCCTTTCCTTCAATATAGCTCCATCCATCCAACCATGTTTCCTCATCTAGACTGCTCTATTACCTCTGTGTCTCTTGTATTTCTCAATATTTGCTTGCAATCACTGATTAAGTTTAGTTCCTCCTCCCCTTTCCTCAGTGTTATGCTTTTCTTCGCCCCTAGCATCAAAATGCTACAAGCTCAGACCAAGTCTACTACTCAGAGCAGTGCTAGAAAAACACATCAGCTAGTGCTGCTGTAATTGCCAAGGGGAAGAGACGCTTACCTTTAGCACCTGGGAGACCTGCTTCTCCTCTAAATCCTTGTAGGCCAGGAGGACCTGCAGAAAAATGAGATGGAGGGTTTAATTCATCCCACTCGCCATTATGCATCAATGAAGAAGAAAAACTATGAGCAGCTGTCACTGCGCTTTTGTTTTCTCTGGTCTTCTAGATGCCATAGCAAAGGAACGCAACGCAGCACTCACCTGGAGGACCTTGTGGGCCTGGAGAACCCATCAGACCTGTGAATAAGGAACATGGATTTTATTTCAGTAACACCACAGTTAGAAAATGAACTAACCTCTTTTGGTTTGCCCACCAGCATCCACAACCCAACAGGTGTTTAGCAGATTGGAATTGCCCCAGCCACTGGAAGACTTTGCATCACTGATATCCTCAAAACCAGAACAACAAATCTGCACAACTTATTTCTTGCAAAATAGAGGAAGTGGTTTTCCCTAAAGTAAGGTAGAGATGCTGGGACCTGTGCTTCAGGTGGGACCCATTTTTTTATACTGCAATTTTTATCACAGTTAAATGGATTGCAGAGCTGTAACTCTGTTAGAAGCCTGTTAGGTATATGCAATTTACCTTATTATTTCTGAAAGCAGAGAAAAAACAGCTGGAAACATCACACATCTCAAAGATTGGTGTTTTGAGAAACCTCCCTGCCAATCCCCATTCTCACTAAAATTCTCCAAGAATTTATTGCTCTAGGTGTCCCTACCAAAGTAAATTTTATCTAAAATGAGGACCATTAGTTTGCTTTTCTGATTACTGCAGTGCAACACAAGTCAAACAGGAAGGCTGGAGTGCTCATTTACTCCTAACTAGTCTGCTAGGCTCTCTGTGTCCATCTTCATATCTACCTTTCAGGCCAGCAGAACCTGGGGGACCAGGTGGCCCTGGAGGACCTGGCTCACCAACAGCACCTGCAAAATAAGAGCATGAATAGATACTGTAGAATACAATTGTGATCCAATTTTTCCATTATCCCATCTCCTATTACTCTTTCTTTGGCACATGTCATGAATAATCTGCTGGTCAGTTCAAAACACACAAATAAGCATGCACTGTCCTAGAAAAAAATCCCATCTCACTGGGCTTTAGGATGAACAAGACAAGTCCCCCAGCTTTGGTGACTTGGATAACAGGGAAGAAGATGACCTTGATACTAAATGCTTTTGGTTCTGCCAAACTCAAATCTGACTGTGAGACCTGGCAAATCAAAACAACCCTTGTTTACCCATTGTAAGTTTGGCAAAAAAAATCCCTTAGGCCAGATTTGTCTGTGCTGGGAAATACCTGAAACTAAATCTGGATTTGAATAATCAAACCAAATTCCATCACTGAGCTGTTTTATAAATCAGGATCAAACTCTAGCTTTTTGTCCACCTCTGCTTTATCCAAGAATGGGACATCTGGTTCCTACCTCTATCTCCTTTTTCTCCAAATCCAGGTGGTCCAGGCTCCCCTCGAAGCCCTGGTAGCCCTTCTCGACCTCTTTGTCCCATGGGACCTTCCGTGCCAGGATCACCTAAAGGAAACAAATCCATTGTAAAAAAATGTGTCTTTGTGGGAGGCCTTGGGCCCCTCGATGGGGTAAGGCAATGATCACACCAATCTGGCATCTGTATTCCCACACCATGCGTCAATCAGTTGTGAGAGACTCACAGCACTGACAGAGATGCTTACCCATGCTGCCTTTCTGTCCTTTGGGTCCTTCTGGTCCTTGGTGCCCAATTGGACCAGGAATGCCTGGAAAGAAAAAGACAACCGAAGTTCAGAGTCCTTGTCTGTGTACCATGAAGGAATAACATACAAATCAGGGGAACCTGAAGCCCGGAGGGATTCATCAGCTGGGGCAAAGAATGAGTTACTTGGAAGGTGCACACAGGGATTTCTTTAGAAGAACATAATACATATAAGGGCACAGGGGAAACTGGGCCAAGTTCTCATGCAGCTGTGGGACTCTTTCAAAACTAGGCTAAGATCTTCACAACCCCAAATTAGGCATGTTCAACTAACTGGAAGCCAGGCTGAGGCCTTGCTTGTAACCAAGTCTCCGAGCTGTGTCTGTAGCTCAGCACCAAGGTATTACTGAAGTGACTTAGTCTATGCTAAATATCAGCTCTTTAGAAAACAACCTTGAGCTAGCTTTGCAGTGCAAAATTTGTTCTTGTCTACAGCAATGTCACTAAATGTCCTCCCTCAAAGGGGAACTGTACTACTGCCCACCTGGGATACCAGGAAGTCCTCGCTCTCCTGTAGGGAGAAAGAAATAGACAGTCAGTGGTGAACAGGTCTCCCCTTTTGTCACTTTGGCTGACCTCACTCCCCCCTGTAAAAAGGAGTTTATGTTCCTGGCATGTTTAGAAGTTCTACCATCAGCAATGCCACATTGAGCCCTTGTATTTATGCAATGGATTGAATCATTCACACCGTACAAAATCCTCTGAAGCACTCTGAGTAAACCAGGTAGAGCTTGGCTTCAGGAATGACTTTCATCCAGGTGAAAGAAGTTTCTAGATTCAAAGTGAGATCTCTCTTCTACTGTGAACTTTAAAATTGTCTTTGCCCAGAAGAAGAGCAAAAAAACCCTATCATCACAACAATATCTGACCTACAGAATGCATCAGCTTCCCTAAGTCCTGGAGTAACAAAAATCCATTCGCTACCCAGGCCCTATGGCAGGCTGCCAATCTACATGAGAAAGCAGGTAACTCCAGACTCACCTCTGGGACCTTGCATTCCCATGTCACCTGAGAAAAGAGGGAGGAAAAAAGTAAAATCAGAAGAGATCCTAGAGATATTTCCAATGATTACTCATTCACTTTGTTTTTCTAGTTGTGCTCCCACCTTCAGTGAAACATGAAAGAGTTTTGGGTGCATAGGGACACTTCACACTGGAATAGCACAGGATCAGACTCATCCCACTAGTGGTAAACAGGATCTGGCCTTTCACGCTGGCATAGTGCAACACTGGGCCTCCTGTATTAGTTCTGCATGGGATCAGACCCTCTACAATATACGTGTCAAACTAGCTTTGCACTCTTTTTCCTCAAGTATAAACCAGCTTCATCTTTCTCACTGCCAGTTGCCCCTTGTGGTAATATCCACCCCAAACTTGTGCATTCTCAGAGCCAAGGAATAGGACGGGGGAAGAGAAGGACTATATGGCTGTACCTTTCTCACCAGGTTCTCCTCTCTCCCCTCGGAAGTAGCCTGTAATGGGAAGTGAAGGGGTTGTTAGAGTGTATTACACAACAGAATAGCTACTTGCTTCACACACAAGGATCCTTCTATTTGGATTTTGAGGCTGCAGGCAGCACAGGCTATCAAGCACAGCATGGCTTTGTAAGTAGAGTTTCCTCAGAAAATTTGCTTTTGCAAATCCACAAAACTTCTGAAGCTGGGAGAATGTAGGCTTCTCTGTTCTTAACCTTTTTCCATCATCTGCTAAACAGAAGTAAACCACCTTTCTCCTGCTAACAAAAGTAGCATGAGAAATGAGGTGTGGGTTCATCTTCCTGTGTAGTTCTTTCAAAATGGAAAACTCACTTGCCACAGCAAACATGACACATCCTGGCACAGGACGGCATGTCCATAACCTCCTTTCTTCTCCCTTTTTTGCTAGCTTTAAGGGATGCACCACCAGCACAGAGGTGCAGCAAAGTGGGAGCACTTTGAGCTCCAACACAGACTGTCTGTAAGCACAGATGAGGGCAAGATTTTTGACAGACTTCACTGCACTCTAAAAGTCCTGGTCTTTATGTCTTTGGGCAATCAAATCCTCCCACTCTCCTTTAAATAATCTGGTCTCATGCAGCATCACAGACACTGACGCTACTCACCTCGTTCTATTTCCTTGTTCAGTCTGTTCTTCACCATCAACCAAACTGACTCTTCATTTTCGTAAGCGAAGGTTGAGGAAGGTGAAATACCATGAAGAAAGTCTACTCTTGAAACATCTTTTTCTATTTTTGAATTCCCTTGGTTAATTGTCAGGAGGCCACCATTGATTTTTTCCAGGTTTTCCACACGAGATTTCAGCTTTCTCACTTCGTCCGCTGGAAGGTTAAAGTAAAATGCTAGGGAACATTCTATCACAGAGGCATGCCTGAAATACCTATTTCTCATAGCGGGGACAAGGCAACACTGCGTCAGGTAGCTATGGCTACTGAATTTTGTAGGATTATTTTGTATCTTTTTTTCTAGCAGGGATATCTGGAGCTTAAATGACAATTTTGGAATCTGTTAGTCTCTGAGAAGACCTCAGATCTTAAGAGTTTTAATATCCTACTAACCCCAAGACTACATAACCCCTCATGACAGGTTTATATTCCTTATCCATTCTCTATGTCCTTTTGTAATACCTTAGTGGCAGTCACCAACAAGCTGAATGTGCTCCTCAGTTCTCTAGCTTGACATCTCTGGTACTTGGCCTCTTTGCCAGCTTACACCCTCTGTTTGTCCTCCTATCCCATTCAACATTTTGTGCTTCAGTTATTTCTTACCCAGAGCAATGAGTCCAAAAAGCAATCCAAGCAGAAGCAACCAGGCCAGAAGCAAACCCAGGAGCCATTTCCACCAGCTACAGCAGGACCCACAGGGACACCAGGATGGTGCTGATCCGATTGCACCCCCCACATCTCCATTTCGTATTTCTGGAAGAGGGAAGGGGCAGTCTCCTGGTTAATGAAGAGTTCCTTGACTTCAGAGTCAAGAAGCTCTTGAGAATAAGGACACCAAGGTCTAACTCATTACACAAAGGGCTATGAACAAAAATCTTTACACCACACTGCACACGTTGGGTATAATTCTACTCCCTGTGAAAGCTGGGAACAGCATTCCCAATGGGAATTCCAACAGGGGACAACACTCTGTGCTTTATAAAATAACAGTTGAAAAATGTGATCTCCTTGGGGTCAATTTTTTGTACAATTTTGAGCCACAAATGACAGTAATAGCCAGCATAGTCTGTCTGAGCCTTCTCCTCCCCATAAACCTGTCTGGGTAGCAGGATGCAGCTGTATTGTAAGCTATCCAATTTCCTACAGCAATAAAAAATACCCCAACTGTCCACTCATCCATAATCAAATCATTGGTACCAATTTTGCTGGTGTGTGCTCTGCTCATGACAGACAGAGCAGACTCCTGAACATGCCTTCCCTTGATGTCATTGCACAGAGCTCACCCATGTCACTCAAGAATGATTGTTTTTTTGTATGTTGTGCTTTGGTGCTCCCTCCAATGAAAGTCGGAATCCCACCACTCACCTGCGTAAGTTGCTTTGTCCCTTGTTGGCACGGATTTCAGTCCTCCTGTTTTAACAGCAGTAAAACAGATGTTAACAGGCTTTCTATGAATGATCAAACTTAGAGCACAGGCCTGCAATGGGGAGGTTGTAATGGAGGCAGATGGAGAAAGTTCTATTGCATTGCCACAGGGACAAACTCTTACCATTTGCATCTGATTTTAGGCCAGTATCTGCAGCGTAAGAGGAGGAAAATCCCTGCTTCTCTTTCTTCAAGGTGTCTTCTACAAAGGATCCTCAACAGGAATCAAATATAATGAAAAAGATTACACCAGAAGTTCAACCAGGCCTATCTCCTTTCATTGGCAAAAGGTATGTCTTCTACTGGGAAGCCACAATAGCTCTGCTGTTTAAACTAGATCTAGTTCTTGCTTTCAAAGCTCCTGAACTTTGTGAAATGTTCCAAGGCACACTCTGGACCTTCAAATGCAAAAGCTAGACCTAGACTGCAGCTGGCATGGTTAAAGGCTAACTGCTTGCCACAGCTTCTTTTTTGCCTTGCAGGGTTTGAGTCAGGTGCAGTGTCCTGAACTCTGAGCTCCCCCTGTGATCAGTCTCCATTTCTTGGCCATCAGCATATCCACATGTCTTGAAGAAGAGAAGTTACCTCCATTTAGCCCAGTGGTAGAAGCACTAAAGACTTTGCCACTGTCCTTTGTCATGATCAAGAGCTCCATCTCCTTCTTTGCTGGGGCATTCTCCTTCTCCAGCAGCAGGAATTTGCAGTCTTTGTGCAGAATGTCATCTCCCTGGGAGCTCAAAATGGTTCCCCCTGGTATATTGGCAAAGGATGGGAAAGGGGAGGAGATGAGCGTGGGCCACTGTGTATTAACTACAAGCCACAACACTTTTGTTCATTAAAATAGGTAGTCCCATTGTGTTTAGCATTGCCACTACTATAAACACCCAGTAAGAGACCCACTGGTCACTGAAGCTAAGATGAGACCTGGAAGTGTCATTAGGTTTCTTTAGAGATGTGTATTTCACTAGCAGGGGAGGGACTGCTACCAGAAATGCAAAGCATCTGGAATTCAATCACATATAGAAATGTTTTGCTCAATAACCTCTTCACTTCTCAAACACACTTACTACAGAATCATAGAAACTCAGTCTGAGAGAGATGTTCAAGGGTCATCAGACCCAGTACAGTTCAAGCTGAGGAGCACCTTTAGCAGACCTACTCTGTTAAGCATAAAACACTCCATATCTTTCTGAGCCAGGCATGGTTATGGGGCACTGAACTGTAGCTTACTGAGGTTTGGTACAGGCCAAATCAGGCTCAAAAACATTTAGTATGGTCACCCTTCTGCCATTAGACAATATCAAGTATGCCTGGAATGGTGTACAAACCTGAATTTGCACACAAATTGATAGAATATTGAAAATCAAGATAACCAGAATGGTATTATTCCATTAATCTAGCACAAACCTGGAGTAAACCTGTATCAGAAATGTTATCATAACTTCTGTGGTATTTACATCTATTTTTAAGGCTCATTTTTGGGAGTCCTTGGATTATAAAAGAAACTTGGCTTCTCTTATAGAAAAAATAAAAGACTAATTTCTAGCTCTCAGAGTTGCAGAAAAAAGACTGGAAAGACGAATCCCAACCATTGAAGGACAAAAGGCCAGTAGAAAGACCTCAACTTCTCTCATTAAAAAAAAAAAAATTTGATCATGTATAAGTCAAATCCTTGACTTTTGAGTGGCTGAAGCTGGTACTACTGCAAAAAGATTTTTAAGAGTAACCTTGCAAATGTTACTGCTTCAAATGAAGCATAATTTCACACGTGTGATCTTCTATCCAGTTACCTGCCTGTTAAGCAGAAATAGTTGTAATTAAATCATCCAAGTGACCGCAGAGTGGGGGAGATCTGAATTAGACCAGCTCATTTACTCATTCTTCGCTTCTGGCTTATTTGCTTTCTTTCCAGAAAGGTACTGGTAGGAGACTTGGCTAGTGACAAGTCATGCTCCTGAGGAGCCTGGTGTTAGTGTCAGTCAGCTGGCTGAAATCTCTAACTCGTTTTTATCATGACATGCTTGTACAAGGTCTTGCTTAAACAACTGTGAATGACACACTCACCCGCTGAGGCAGACACACCAGTACTTGCCATGGTGTTGCTCTGAGAAGTGTTCTTCATCCCATATGCTGCAATGAAGAAATTTGAGAATGAAAGAGATGAAGGATAACAAGGTATACATACACACCACAACCTTGGGCTGCACACCATTTAAAAAGTCTTTTCTCATTCAGGGTACCTAGGACAACTCAAGCAAGGGCTTCCCCAGCAAGCAAATCTCTAGTGCTTACATAGGCACTGAGAGCTGTTCCGGCACATGCAAAGCAGAGGACATGTTCCTCAGTACCCCCTCATACCACACTGCTCCACACAAGAAAATGGTAATGAAGGAGCCTCTGAACTTTCCAGTCACTACAGAAAAGGTGAGAGAAGGTAGCACACATTGGTGACTCTCACACTTTTTCTAAGCTTAAATTGTTGCTGACCTGCGGAGGCTGCAGTAGCATTCTGGGTCAGGGTTGGAGAGCTTGGAGACAGGTTGTTTTGAACTCCAAATACTGCAAAGAAAAACATTGCAATGGGTTTTATAGGCGTCCTGCAGTGCAGGTGGTATTCTGGCTAAAACCAAAATGAAACCAATGATAATAACAACAACCTCTCTGAAGAAATTTCACCAGCTAGCTGGAGGCATCATAGGCCTAAGCATTTCTGTTCAAAGATCTTCCTTTCAAAATGTTTTTTTTCCTTAGGTCATTTTGCTGTATAAGTTATTCTTGGTCCGGGACAATAATGGTGACCATTTTAAAACATCTCAAGTTAGACTGCAAGGCCATTCTCATGGCTGTGTGGACATTTCTGCAGGTGGGTTACCTGGGAAAAAGGTAAATTCAGAAAACTGGGTTGGTATGACTAAGGGAAATTTAAGGAGATAACTGCACATAGTATGTGTCAAAGTACTGGCCAGAGAGAAGCAAACGGCTTGGAAAGTGGCACCTTTGGTGCCAGAATCAGTGTGGCAATATCGGTGCAGTATACAGACTGCTCTCATCCACCTTGCTCTCTCTGCAGGACCAGTCAGAGACCCTGCATGATGGCACTGTGCTGTGTAGACACAGTGTGTGTGACTGTGAAAGGAAGAGAAGTGGTTTAGTGACACTGAAGAGAGTCTACCAAAAGCCATGAGCCAGGTGAAGCAAAGGGAAATTACAGGGAAAACTGACAAAGGAGCAGTGGGCCTTTATGCATTAGGACACGAGTTTATTTTTTAAGGTGCTACCCTGAGTTGTTCTAGGGAAGAAACAGGCTGGCCTAACAAGAGTCTTTCAACAGACAAATTATTCTCCTCAGAAAATCTCTAGTTTTCCCTGCCTCCCAGGCAAAAATAGTCAGGAGCTAACATCAGCTATACAGGGCCAGCTCAGAATAAATCCACTGTAACCAAAGAATAACTGGGTGTGCAGACAAGCTCCTGACACTGAGATGAGTAACAAAAGAGAAACAAAGTGATGTAGCTATTCTTTCATTGTACATGTCTTCCAGGACTGTGGTGTTGTGAAAGCATGAAGGGAAGAAGAGAAAAATCTGACCTGTAGAGGAAGTACTCAGTCCTGCATTCAGAGTATGATTGCTGGGAGCCAGGTTATTTGGAACACCAAAAACTGCAAAAACAGGAAGTGAAATGTTATTACTTCTCTGGAATTAGAAATCCAGCACCTGAAGGTCAGTGGCACAGTCACAGAAATTAAGTCAGAGTTACTTGGAAATGCAGTTAGTGAAAATGCACAATAATTGCACAGAGGAAGAATCTTGAAAACTGTGACACTAAACTACCCTTTTACTGAATTGACAAAGGGAAGAAAATCCTACATCAGTCAAGGTGCACTCATAAGACACTGTGAGAAAGCAAAGCTTTTAATAGTATGCTATTATAAAGCTTCCTGTGTTTTTTGCCTGCAGCTGAGAACTGCAGCATCCCTGGCATTTAGCAGTGAGTCTTACAAGGTATAAACACACTCAACACTTACTGATCATATCTTTAGTGTACAAGGACTGAAGGGTTAGGCTCAGTAGTTCTTACAATGGGCCAGGATAATCCAATGTTCACTAGAGTCTGAAACTAGTTTTGATAGGGAATGTGAGCCTGACCTCATTGATAAAGCTATCATCAAAGTTTAGCAACAGATGAGGCAGTCAGGACAATAGATCCTCATGAAGAAGGATTTTCAAATATAGCCAGTGTAGAAGCAGAGAGCACCAAGCTACAGAAAACCAGAGAAAATTCAAGCATATCCCCTGCATCTCAATTCTTCCGTCATTTTAGCTCTTCTTGCTGTGCAAGAAAAAGTACTGCTGTTGATTCACTTTCAGTATGGACTTACATCCTTCAAGCCTGGGTGGTCCAGGGAGCATACCTGATCCTGTAGAGTGAGACATAGCATTGATCAAGGAAGAGCTGTTATGGTATCCACCAAGGGAAGACCCAGCAGGCAGAGTGGAGGACCACATGTATGAAGGGAGGGCGGTATTCAGTATGGTTGTATCATATGTACCTGACACTGTGAAAAAAACCCAAACAAGTGGTTTTCAATGAGACTAGGCTTGTGGCTTAGTATGCATTGCAGGTTTACATGGCAAAGAACTTCATCTGCCTTAAATTTCAATTACCCTTGTGGAGTCAACACAATGACTCCAGGTTAACATGGTATAACTAATCTCAAATGCCAGCTGATTAAAGCCCACCTGAATGTTAACCATTAGAATAACAATTGACCTGATAGCATGATCAGTCACAAAACACCTTGAAGAGATTTCATTGCTTATAGATGCTATGATATCAGAATCAAACACTCCAGTCTGCCATTCTGTTAATAAATCACCCCAGGCCATGGGATGTCTGACTTCTGCTTCCCACGTGTGGGTCTCATTGGTTCACTAGTGTATTGGACTAAAATTCCCAGTTTTAGACAGGATTTGAGCCATGCACAAGAAAAAAGGTATTGCTTGTTCCTAGATCCTGATGGAGGGCAGTGGATTAAATGTGAGTATCACTGCCTCAAGCACTGTGGTGAAGCTTATAAATAATAAATTCTGGTTATAGTATTTTAAGTACCACTTCTATTATTATCATGCTCTAGTGATCTCTGAACCATATGGTGTGGCCAATAAATCAAACACTGACCCAAACATTCTCTTCAGTGCTATCTCCATCGTGCTTGGAGATAAGAGATCAAGTCACTCTAAGACGTGTTTGCTTAGAGCTCTTGTCTCTGCCAGAAGCACCTCGGAATTAAAGCTGGTGGCAGCAGGAACTGGCTTATTTTTATGGAAATTAGACAAGTCACTAGAAAGCTACCCAAGATAGCTCTTGTTAGGGCAACATCTGGATAGCCCTCCAGCACTCTGTCCTTTTTCTGTATTGCCACCACTGTCTGGGACAGAGACTATGTCTTCTTACTCGGATGTTCTTAGCAACAGGGTAATTTTACGGCAAAAAATGTTTGGAATGGCTCCAGAGTTGCTAACCGTCCTCTGCCAAATACCTGACTGAGAGCTTTCAGTAACCATCTTTGTCTCCACCACAGCCTTTTTCGGTATCGGGAGCGTACTTGACGGTGATCGAGTAGGGCTGCAGCTGGCTGATCGACTTCCTTTCAGCAAACGTTTCACCTCGTCCAACTCTGTCCCTGGCAGGAAAAGCAAGTGTCCAGACTCACCCAAAAGCCATTGTTTCATTGATCTGTAATCATGCCCTGGCTAAACCATTCAGTGGAATTTACCTGTGTCTGTGCAGTTGTACTTTCTGGGGGTGTAATTTACTTAATGACAAAGCTTCAGGGCCTCATTTCTGGGACTACGTACAACTACATCCTCGCAAGACCACCATCTAACCTACAGCATGCTTCCTTGTTCAGAAAGGGGAGACAGATGAATGTTCCTAACAAGAAAAAAAGAATGACGTGCTGCTATCTGTCATCCTGAAGATCGGGTCCCAGAGACACTACAGACATACCCAGAGCAGCAACACTCTATCTTATACCTGATCCCCCTAGAATACCCTCTTATACACCTCTAACTTATACGTCATCCCCCTAGAATAAAATCCATGGCACTTACATCTGCCAGAGGGAGACGCGCTCTGCAGTCGGACTCGTATTTCACTCTCTAGGAAGAAAAAAAAGCAGATCATGAATATGGAGTGAGATGCATTTGTGCCCTGGGCTGAGAATGACTTTTTAGGCAGAAGTGAATTCTTTCCTTCTTGCTGCCTGTGTTCCATCTTGCTGTCTTGCTGTTTGATCTGAGCAGCACCCATGGCCCATGTGAATTGGCTTTAAATTGGTTTGGGTGACTTTTTGTTTTGGGGTCACATTTTGCTACTTTTAATTCCAGAGAGCTGTATTTTACTCATTGAGGGCCTCTGTTGAAGTCAATAGCATTGTTACTGCCAGACATACAGAAGGCCTAATTATGCAGTCCTCAATCACATTGATAGTCCCACTTATCACAATTATTATTATTATTATTGTCCTTCTTGACAAAAACCTAGAGAGCCAAAAGAAGCTTACTAAATATACAAATTCCCTACTAGTTCTTGAGTAAAATTCACACAGTCATCTCTACAATGGGCTGCACGATTTAGTCTCTTACAGCCTGCTGACATCTCTTTTGGCTCACTGAATGTAACCAGGCCAGTTTTAAGCCAACATTCTCACCAGGTACTCAATTTTATTACTGACTTTGACTGTCCAGCACAAAAGACTATAGATGAATGTGATTTGGTTGGGGCAAGCCTTTAAGCTTGCTACTCACAAGCAACATGTGATGCACACTCCTCAAAATGAAATCTGACAGTACATGCACTATAAAAGAAACACTAGCTCTGGCATTCATGTGGAGAAGCTGATAGATTGGAATTATTCTCTGAAGTAATATGAGAAGCTGGAGCTTATTCTCTGGTGTCTGCTTCATAACGTATGGCATAGTTCTGCTGGGAGCTCAGGTATGTAGTGTGGTAGAGGAGACTGAGAAGATCTGAGGTAGAATAATTGGTAACTGTGACACTCTTGAGAAGGAGTGTGCAAGAGCACGCTTTGATTTATATCCACCGCTAAAATTAACTTGGATAAAGTGACATTATAGTTTCCTCTTCAAGGAACTGGGAACAGATATTACGCTCTTACAGAGCAATATAATCCTGCTTTCCCCAACACTGTTCATAAATTATTAGAATAGCTGAATGATTTAAACAATGCAGAGCTTTACAGTGACCACAGCAAGTCCATAATTTCCTCACCATCTCCTTACTACCAGCATGAGATCATTTCAGGGTATAGCCTTCTGGTTTGTAAAATAGATGGCAGCAGGAGGAACATGAATACAATTACTGTAAATATTTCAGAGGCAGGTCACAGAGCATGAATGGACTGAGTTTATGGTGAACAGAAAAGATGGAAGACTATGTCCTATCCCCTGATAGGATATCCAGATGTCCTGGTCCCCAAGGAGATCCTCCTTTCTGACACAGTCCAAACCACCATGACCTTCATTAGGGTCAATTTTTACACCAAGCTTGTTCAAGCAATTGCTTACTGATAAATGGTTCACATCTGCAGTGGTGTAAATCCATGCACCTCACCTGACTGCTCTACACTTAAACTGGTTGATTTCAGCAAAGGAATAGGTCCATGTAACACATCCTGAATCATACTGAAGAAACCAAAGGAGGCTTCTGAAAGCACAATACTACTCACCTCGACTTTGGCTTCGCCCTCTTGTGGAGGCAGATGCTGTGAACAGCAATGAGAGAAAATATTAGGTTTTACTGCCTGTGACACCTCTGAAAATGAACACACAGCTCAGAGTGCTTAGATTCAGACAGTAACATTCTTTACTTGGGGCACAGCTGGGGGAATTGAACCCTCAGAGTTTTTACCAAGCCCCTTTTAGACCATAAGGTGTCTTAAAGAACAAGTAGCACCTTTTGCATTTCTGGACCAGCTGCTGTTTCTTCTTGTACACATAATTGTTGTTCATGGATGGTGATCTCCCATTTCAACAGGTCAAGAGGAAGCTAATAGGCCTGTTTACCTCACCAATCAAGGTTGCACACTGTGAAACCCTGCTTCCTCTCTAAGCCAGAAAGACAGCCTGATCATATTGTTTCACTGTCTGCGCTGAGTAGAATCGGCAGCTCAGAGTTTGAACAGGGCAAGCTCATATCTGCTGACAATGTTCTCCACAAATATATCACTTGATAGCCAGTTCATCTTTCCATAAAGACATGTTGAAGCCTAGAAAAGACCTACTGGAAAAATATATCCAGCAATGGCTCAAAATCCTAAGAGTCTGGGCTTTCTTGCTTGGAGCTATTCTCCCAGCTATGGGAGGTGGGGGAGGAAGGAAATGTTATGAAGCATCCCACGTCTCTGTTCTCCTGTCTGTGTCCCATGCCATATGGGGAGCGTCACAAAAGCAGTTGAGGATAGCAGATATGCAGTATGCACCCTCTGTTTGAATATGTATCAGCTAGAGAACCTGCTGTCATCTGGTAATGTAAATCCCAAAAAACTCCTTCGAAGTCATGGGGCTGCAGTGGAGCAAGACACAGTAATGTGCAAAACGCCACCGTCGTCACCAACTCACATGACCTTGCCATAACGTTCAGAGGAACAGCTCTGAAAAGAACATACCAAACTCTCTTCTGGGAAACTCAGGAGAAGAGTTGGCACTGGAGCTCCCTGCAAAGAACAGAAAGGTGTTCATTAATACTTTGCACAAGATCATTAAAAGCTTTCAAAACTTGTCTTCCTGGTAACTGTCTAATCCCAGTGGGTAACAAACATTACATTAAAAAAAAAGAGCTATTCAGGATTACATGACAGAGCTGCTAATGGCTTTGAACAAAAATATGCCACAACTCCTTTCAGGAATGAGCATTACTATAAATAGGACTTAATCATTAAAATCTGTCCGTGATGGCTTATTTCCTACCAAAACCACAACGGGATTCTTGTGCTATTTGGGACAATGCTGCATTAATGCGACCCCACAGTGCACTACACGTTGCCTCTTTTCTATGGCATGCTCTGTGATACCTTCATATGTTGCATGGCGGTTGACATAGGTTTTTCTTTCGAAGGTTGAGCCAGGTGATTTGGTAAGAGTAGAGCTGGGAGACTGGGTTTGCCTGTAGCTGGAGCACGATGATGATGAATTCAGTCTACCGCTTCCACCTATAGGTAAAACAAAACGCCCTCAGCAGATTGCAAATATGCCCTGAATGTACACTCTGATGCCCTGGGTGCTTCATGTTAACGTCTTCAGAGCTGGACAAATTTGCATTGGTACCTCACAACTAGAGATGGGCAAGAATCCCATTTGGGTTTAACTCTGACTGTCTTCAGCATTCAGTGCAGAGAGGAGTATTGGTTATCTTTGTGATTTTAAAACAAATCTTGTCATCGATATATATATGACAGCTCGTTTTGGCCTAGGGGATGAATAAGCCATCTCACCTGAGCAGGAATAAATCTGGCTCTGGATGGCGCTGTGTTTTGGTGTGGATACAGATCCACCTGTACACTCAAGTGTTATATGACACATGCCACAAAAACTGGGAGAGTGTTAAGCCAAACTCAAAGTGCTGAAGGATGCAGTTCATAAGAGAAGGGCAAGCAGAAATGAGTCCACTTCCCTTCCAGAGAAGCTATCCACACTCTCAGTCATGCCTCAGTTAGTCCATTTTCTTGAGAAGTGACTGAGGTGTCGATCAGGCCCAAGGCAGCCTGGAGGTTATTAGCAGCTGTTTTATTTAGACAGAGGGAAGAATTTCCCTCCTAATTCACATCAGTGCTGTGGAGAAAGAACTGAGCAGCCCTAACTAATGCATTCATACTCTTGTATGAAATCTAATGCTGGGTTATGATCAGAGAGCAGCAAAAAGGGAGCCCTCTGATAAAGTGCAACGTATCCCCATTGATCAGCAGGATCAGACTGAATATTGTTTACTCATCACTGCAAAAAGAGCATGCCCCTTTGATCCCAACAGTTTTTTCTTGCCTCCTGTCCTCTCTACAAGGACCTGTTTTGTTCGGTAACTTTTCCACTTAATTCAGCAGAAAGAACTACTGTGACAAGTAGGCCTCTGTTGGAAGCATTCTGCAAGCAAAGCGGGAAAGCAGAGACTAGAAAATGCTCTGTGAAACTTCAAGAACTCATTATCCCTGAAGTTCAGATTCTTTTCTCTTCCTCCACATGCTGAAAAGAATTAAGAAGGAAGATGGCAATCCTGCAGAGTCGTCTGAGTTTGCAGGGCTAGGTTCAGTTCTTAGACTGGTGCCAGTCCAGACAATTAGACTGACATCTTCACTGGAGTTACTTCACATCTGCCCTGAGGCAAAGTGATTCCACACTCTGGCCTTTAATTGGTATGGAGGTGTCTGTCAGATCTGTTGGGTATAACCAGTTCTCCTGCTGAGCTTCCAAACTGCACTTCACTCCCTTTGGTTTGTCAGCTCTTTTGGAGCATGGAGCATGTTTTCTACCAGGATAGTTACACAATCTATCCCACTGGGGACAGAGAGAGTGGTGTGCCAGAAACCTGGCTAGGAAGCTTATTCTTCAGAATCCTTTGCTAGGACAATCTAACAGCTGTGCAAAGCATGCTGGTAGAGAACCCATTTCTTATAGAATAGACAGCACAGATCAATTTGGCACGTCCAGAAGATCTGGCAGACTGTCAGCCACGGACACACACACACAAGAAAATATCTTCTAGTAAATTCTTTAATAGTGTTCTATTCTCAGCAAGATCAACAAAAAGACAGACTGAAACTGTCTTTTGAACAAAAATGGTCAGAAGGACTGTGATTTGGAAATCCTGAAAGAAGGGAAATTTGGTTTGCAAATGACTTCTTAACAACAGTGGGAATGGCATTTTTGTTGCTGTTTTCCTGAAATCAAGTTTTCCCTTTGGAAAATGGGAATTCTGTCATTTACTGACCTATCCTCATACCCTACTTATGTGAAGGAATACCTTTGCTTTGAGTATTTGCCACTTCTACTTCCATAAACCCTGTTTTCCTTACCTCTGGTTCATCCTAACTCCCTGCCCTGAATCTCTCCTCAGACCATTTATGCTGCCTTTGCTCTCTGTTTCCCCCCCTGCACAATGTCTTCATTCCTTACTTGAAGTCACATAGCTGCTGCCATGGGTGTAAGACCTCTTTTCCACTCCACTCCCTCCAGTGTGGGATGATGTTTTGAGCCCACTGCTGCTCCCTCCTTCTGGAAGAGATAAGCAGAAAATGAGACATTCTCTCAGGGTGAAAGATGAGAAGACCAAGGACACTGTAAGACTGTCCTCACACTCAATTGCAAGCATAGCTGTATGTCTGGCAAGGTATCAGAACTGCAGAGAAGTGCCTCAGCAGAGCAGATAAGCATTCACACTGCAGACCCAGCAGATTTGTATTCAAGTTTTGCTCCATACATGGACTGAAGGATACTCCTGTAAACCCTCTTCATAAATGAGACAATAGTGCAATTCCTTTCCAATCGAGCTGCAGCAAGCTAATCAAGAATATGGTGGCATAAAGAGCATGGAGGATTCTTCCTTACTTGGTACTTGTACTTCCCTACAGAGGTAGAAATCACCCATGACATCTGGTATTACACAAAAAGATTCACTCACTGTTGTCAACTGGGTAAGATGACAAGAGAATACACTGCAGCCCCAGCAGTGGAGGCTGCAGACCCATCACTTTTGACCCTTGTCCCCAAGAGACACTCTTACCACTGGAGACCCTATATTTGGGCTCAAGCCCTTGAAGAGTCTGGTCTACCAGTCTTAGTGGACTGTGTGGCTTTGTTTCTGACAATATCCAGACAACTCCCCACATACTGCTCCTTCTCGCCACCAGCAAGTATTCTGGGAGAGGCATTTCTGAAAACAGCTTCTCTTTGGGTGCAAATATTTCTGCACTGAGACCTGCTGGACCCAGCGATTTATGAAAATAATACAGTCAGATAGCATGGAGGGGCACAGAACACTAAGTAGAAGTAATCACAATGACTTACTGGGTGGTAAGGATGTCAGTCTTGTGGTTACAGTCTCTGTAATAACTGAGGAAAGAAAAAGGCGCAGATGTAATGGCATGTTAACAGAGCCAAACAAGATCAATGTTCTACTTAATTTCCATGGAATAGCATGACTCTTTCAAAGAAGATTGACTCATTTAAAGAAATGTCCCCCAAAATCATACTGCCTGGGGGCTGGAGCCTCATTAGGAAATGATGCTGTGTGTTTGTTTGCAGGCCATTCTAATTCTGCAATAATTAAGAACATCACTGGCACAAAAAGCTTTTTTTCTTTAGAAGATCGCTGTAAAACATGGAAGTATTATTACTTCTGGGCACTTCTGAACCACAGCCATTGCTGTAACAGCAAAGCCCACGGTCAGACCTCTTACTAGCTTACCATATTATATAATATCATAAAATGCTTTGAGTTGGAAGGGACCTTAAACATCACCTAGTTCCAACACCCCTGCCATGGTCAGGGACACCTTCCACTAGACCAGGTTGCTCAAAGCCCCATCCAATCTGTCCTTGAACACTTCCAGGGAGTGGGCATCCACAGCTTCTCTGGGCAACCTGTTCCAGTGCCTCACCACCCTCATAATAAAGAAGTTCTTCCTAATATCTAATCTAAATCTACCCTCTTTCAGTTTATAGCCATTACCCCTTGTCCTGTCACTACAGGCCCTTGTAAAAAGTCCCTCTCCAGCTTTCTTGTAGGCCCCTTCAGGTACTGGAAGGCTGCTAGAAGGTCTCCCTGGAGCTTTCTCTTCCCCAGGCTGAACAGCCCCAACTCTCTCAGCCTTTCCTCATAGGAGAGATGTTCCAGCCCTCTGCTCATTTTTGTGGCCTTCCTCCAGATCTGCTCCAACAAGTCCATACCTTTCCTGCCGAGGATGCAGGACTCCAGGTGGGGTCTCACCAGAGCAGAGTAGAGGGGCAGAATCCCCTCCCTCAACCTGCTGGCCACGCTGCTTTTGATGCAGCTCAGGATATGGTTGGCTTTCTGGGCTTGTAGGACATGTAGAGCTTCTCATCGACCAACACCAAGTCCTTCTCCTCAGGACTACTCTCAATCCATTCTCTGCCCAGCCTGTATTTATGCTTGGGATTGCCCTGACCCATGTGCAGGACCTTGCACTTGGCTTTCTTGAACTTCATGAGGTTCACACTGTCCCACCTCTCAAGCCTGTCAAGGTCCCTCTGGATGGCATCCTCCTGTCCCTCAGGTGTGTCGACCGCAATGCACAGCTTGGTGTCATTGGCAAATCTGCTGACGGTGCACTGGATCCCACTGTCCATGCCACCAACAAAGATGTTAAACAGCACCAGTCCCAGTACTGACCCCTGACGGACCCCGCTCTTTGAGTGCAACCATCCAGTCAATTCTTTACCCACCAGGTGGTCCATCCGTCAGATCCATATCTCTCCAATTTAGAGACAAGGATGTTGTGCGGGAAAATGTCAAATGCTTTGCACAAGTTGCTACTAGCTCATTCCCATAATGCCAGCAGGGAATTTATTTATAATTGATATCAGAGGTAGGAGGAGAATCCAGATGTCTGCACTACTGGCTAGAAATGTTACCAGAGGGCAGTTATCTGTGGTTAAACAATCAGGTCATGCTACATGTCTCTAAATGTCTGATCTTGGCCCATTCTATTCCTTATTCTGACTTCAACAGAGAGACAGAGGGACAGGTGCAGAATTTAGCTCTGAACCTCTGGTCAGCACTCAATCCCTTACAAAACTTGGCATCTGCTTCTGGGATTTTTGCTATGTGACATAAATATAAAAAATGTTCTCCTTACGTCTTTCAGTAACTTCTGATCCATCTTGCCTCGTTTTCTTTGTTACAGAATCCATACCATTGCCACCTGCAGGGAAAGCAGAGAGACTGCACTCAGAGTTCTGTGAATAGTAGGAGATTACATCAGCTCCCCACAAGTCCCACCACTTTTCTCCCTTCAGCTGGGGACTAGACTGCCTGGACGACATCTGTGCCAGGGAGATTACAGTGCCTTTCCAGAGCCATGTGAGTATTACTAAAGGACCAGCACCACTTTCCTACAAAACTGGATGCTACACAATGCAGCAGAGCTGAAACAGCAGGAAGCGTTGTAAAGCCAGCAGGTGAGATAGGGGCAGTTGAAGCAAATCCACTCTGCTGGAGAAGTTTAGACCTGCATTTATATCCAGACTTTGTGGCATTATGCTGTGGTCTCAAGTTGTGCCCCTATAAAGGCTTGATCAAAACCACAGGATCCAAATGCCACTCCCACACATCTGCTGTGGGCAGGACTCACAGTAGAGGATTAGAAATGTAGGCAGTTGCAGGAGTAAACTGCCTACACCACGCCAGTACTGCCAGAAAAACCTAAGCAGAGATACTGTTGCACTGTTGACAGTAACACCGTGAATTCTCCAAGCACATTGATGCCAACGCCACAGCATTAACTTTAGTGAAGCAGAAAAACACTGGAGCTACCCTTAAACTAGCCATTTTTGGCAGCAAGAAACTTAAGGGAGGAAGTGCTTTATCTTTGCTTTACAGGCAGAGCAGAGACGGTTTGGAGGCCCTGCCCATGACTTTCGAATCTGATCCAGTTTAATGCCAGCTCAGGTCAGTCTACACAGTATGGGAATCCCTGCTGGGAATGCTGTGTATACTCTTCTTCATGACCTGGATCCCCCTCTAGTCAAAATTACGATTGCAGAGGTATGACTGTCTGCCAAGGCAGCAATACCACAAAGAAATCATGTGATTGTGGAAAAGAAACATCAGCTAGAAAACACTTCTGTCAGAAGAAAATCTACAGTTGCTCACTCCTAGTCTCTGTAAGATAACATTTCATCTTGTGCAGCTGTAAACAATGAGCAGGAAGAGATTTTAATTTGCGAGCAAGGTGATAAAAGGCCAAACTCTCCACTGCATTTGAAGACTTCTCCTTAAAACTGAAAGCCCAGCTATACCAAAAACTACACTTTTAACAGGCTGAGTCTAAAAAAAAGCTTTGGGCAAAATTGCGTCCAAGTTTTAGAGCAGAACCCAAGACCATGTCCTCCAATTCAGCTACCATTTCAGTTTGATCTTCATGATTCCTGTCACCCTTCTGCAAAGTGTCTACAGGTAGCCCCCTTGATGTTATGCTTGTACTGCCCATGCATAAATATACTGACACAAGGCAGAATGCAGCAGAGAATCTGCAGGAATATCTGAAGTTCAGATTCATTTCTATCTGTGAGCAGCTCCCACTATTCCCAGAGCTGGACAGGAACAATTTGAGTGTAGAAGACACACTATCAGTCAAGCCACTTTAGCCTCCTATCACAGACTCAGACGAACTTTGCTGAGAATGCCCACAGCCCTCACTCTCTGCACCCTAGACCCTGAGCCTGGCTAAGCAGCCCTGTAAATGTGGCTCCTGAGACTACATCCAAGTGTTTACACAACCTTGACAACAGGATACTAGCTAACCCTTACAGTGCTTGCTAATACTGCGGATTTCCAAGGGATTATCCAGGGCACTGATTCCAAGACCAGAGCTATAGGCATTAGGAGAGCTCCTCCTCCAGCAGGATGACAGTCCCCTGCAATGGAAGGGTTCTTGGTCATTCACTCCAAGGAAAGGTAGTATCTCTGCAAATCCTCCTTGCTGCATCAACAGTGGAAGCGTCTTTCAAGCTCCTTCCCTAAAAACAGATGCTGGAAGCTGTTGTCTAGATGTCAGCACTGTTGGCTTTGCAGGTGTTTTTGGCAGGGAACACAGTTTTACATTTGGAAATTGCTTTCCTACTGCTTTGTAGCCCCAGAACTCCACTTCCTCTCTGCTAGTGGGAAATAGTGACAGCTACATATGCTGGAAGATGCTAGTACCAGCATGGAGTGAATACATCTTCTGCATCTTTGCCTTCCCTTGAGAAAGGGGAATATCTTGCTCTGATGCCAATCCAAAAAAAAACCACAAGAGATTAAACCACATCTCTGGAGTCACACATGCCACAGCCCAGCCCCAGCACATGGTGCATTTTGATCTATGTTGCATGTGTGTTTGCCACGTGAATGCAAAAGCCAGCCCAGGCTCCAGCAGGCTGACTGCCCTGGATTTCCTTTATGTGCCAGGACTGACTCACTTCACCAGCTCCTATCTGGATTCACAAAGACATGGCTGTGGGCTATGTCTGTGGCAAAGCAATAGCGCTGCTGAATCAGAGAAGCCACCTGCAATTATCTCTGAGCAACAAGCAGGAACTTGTGAAGTGGGATCACTCTCAAACAGTGCAGGCAGCATAAGACAGTGCAACCCTACGGCTGCTTTAACATAAGCTCAGGGGTTGTAGTGCGCTTGTGGCACCCACAAAAACAGGCAACTTGCAGACCTTAATGGCACTAGGAACCAGAAGAGGTCTAGCACTGTCACACTTGTGCATACTGCTTCCTCCCTTACAGCACTGAAAAGCAGGACAGTAATAGATTTGCAAGGCGTGCTTAGATCTGTGGTTTCCACATAAGCCCGACACTGCAGGGGGACTCCTGCATCCCCTGTTCCACCTGACTGCAGTGCAGCACGCTGGCAAGCATGCTAAGCCTGTCTGAGATGGGACATTCAAGATCGTCTTACTATTTTAGAAGCTAGTTATTGTGTGCAATGGTAATAAAGTTTATTACAGACATTTTTCAAAGGGGAGGGGAATAGCCACAAAGTCATATTTTAAGAGAAAAATGAAAGCAGGCGTGTTTGAGATTCTTTTATTCCTCCACCATGTCCTTCCAGTTGTCACATCAGAATGCTGTTACACTCTCACATCACATCCTTTCAGCTCTCTCCTTCCTCCACTAATCAGGGTCCTGCTGTGAGACACTCCATGAGGAGAAAGAGGCACCAGCAGGTGCTGAGATTAATACTATCTAATGTCAATGGAACCCTTTGATCACACTCTGAGACTCAGTAGATGGCTCCAAACCATGTCACTGACTACATTAAAAGGAAATGCCATGGCTCCCATCATATCAAATGTCTCATAGGGTGCCCCTTCCTCTTAATCTAGCCTTTCAGGCGCCATTGTCCTGGGACTAATAGAACTGGTTAAAAAAATGGCCCCTTACCTCTCTTTACCCTACAGTCTAGCAATCTGACCTTCCCATTCTGCTTTAAATGCTGTTGCTTTCCAGTTATTCTACCAAAACCAATACAGTCAGAATCAAATCAATCACATCATGCTTCCAAATCTGCTCATTTTGTAGAAACACAGAAATGATGGTAATGCTAGGGAAGCAGGTTAGATGCCCAACCAAAGCTTGGACGTGCTGTAGGAACCAAATTCTGCGCTGCCCACAATCTGTCCTGGCTTCTTTGACACCAGTATGTGCTCATTTCCCAGAGCACAAGCAGAAGCACTGCTGAGACTTCACCCCACACTGCCAGGTGCCTTCCTTTCAAAAATGCGTCCTCACCATGCCTATTTAATTGTGCAACCCAAAGAGAAACAGATCAAAGCAAGGCCATTCTGACCTGCACAAGCTTCTCATTTCTGGTGCAGAAAGGGAGCCAAACAGTTTGGTATTATACAAAAAATGTTTGCAGAACAGGAAAGTGCTGCTGCCACCATTTCACAGATGAAGAAACGAGTCACAGAAGGACAAGTAACTACCCTGAAGTTACTCTACAGGTCAGTCCAAAGACAGGAAAAGAAGATAGGTCTTCTATCATATGCCATTATGTTCAAATTGCTAGAACTGCTGCAGAAAGGATTCAAACTGATTCTCAAATCAGACTGTTCTGACTTTCTGTGACAAAGCTTAAAAACATCTTACAGTGACTCCTAATCTTCTATGGCAAAACCATGGTCCCTAAGCAATGAGCCACGGCTGATAAATAAACCCACCTGTCTGAGACAAAGCAACACAAACTTTCATTCAGAAGCAGTTCCAGGCTTCTTGGGACTAGAGATCAATTCCTCAATAATACACCCTGCACCCACCATCTGAAGCTTCGATTTACAATCATTATTCCTCCAGCACATTTCAGATCTGCTCGGTTTTAAAAACAGCCAACAGATGATCTGCATTTCACCATGCTGGCACCCTTATGGAACAGAGAACATTCAGCTAAACGTTATCTATTTGCACAGTTGTTTCACAAAATGCATTAAAAATGTATCCAGAGCTTGGCTTCACATTTCTTATCTCCCAGCAGGTATACTCCTTTCACTTGATACTCATAAAAGATATACATTCACTGACAAACACAAAACCAATATTACCTAGCTCTTACACAATCTTACTTTTACATTGCATTTCCCACAGAAAAATGTAACATCTCCTCTACTTTGCCTGAGAATAAGCCTTGTTCTGCAAGGAATCTGGAAGAGAGAAAATAAAGGATACTTTTTTCTTCTCTTTTTTTTTAGTAATATGACTTACCTGGAGTGCTTTGGTTACTGAACTGAAAATCTGTTTTTCTTCTCAACCGTTTCCTTTCTACCAAAATTTTCCACCTACACTTTATATCATGTACTTCCAAAGGTGTGTGGAATCTGAGTGATCATCCAAAAATGTTCACCTCCTTATTTAACCTGTTTTATTCTCACCCTTCTTCTGCTTTTCTATTGCCGTGCTCTTAAACAAGTCCCAACAAAGGCGTGTCCTGGTTTCCTGCCTCACCCTACCCTTCCAATTATCTGACACTCACTGGAAAAAAAGATCTGCCTCCAGGAATCAAACTTTATTGAAAGTAAAAATGCTCATACCTGTTTGCTCAGGTAGATTAACTGTTTAGATGCCAGACAGACAAAGGTATGAAGGCTTATGTCAGGGAAAATGAACTATTACGGCAGTGCTTTCTGACACATGATCTGAGATCTGTTTTGGCATTTTCTTACAGAAAGTTGCACAGCACCTGCTGATGTCTCTGCAAAGCTGGCTGCAAGCTAAGCATATTTTGCTGCTTGCAATACAAGGGGCTAAACTCCCACCTAGTATAAACTGGCTGAAAACCGCTCAAGTCAGTGGTCTGAACCGCCTTGTCAATCCCACAGATATTTATGCCGTATTCAGAAGGCAGCACTATTAATAAGTAAAATACACCAAACTGAGTAAGGAACAAAGTTTCTTCCATGTATATAGCACCTACAGACTTCTCACTGAATAGGAACTGGAGCAGAAGAGCAACCATGGTGGGTCAAACCAAAACTCCATCTAGCTCACGACCCCGTCTCCCACCACGGCCCAGATTAACAGCCCTAGTAAGACTACGTCAACAGGACAAGCACCTGCAGATATTTCCCTGGTGTACACTGGAGATCTCCTAAGTCAAAGGCAGCAGCATTGCAATCATTCTTTTATGGATTTTTTCCATTAATTTGTCCAATTAGTTTCTGAATCTGTACAACATTATAGTACTTACAGTGTCCTACAGCAAAGATTTTCACAGCTTAACTATAACCTGTGTGAAGATTCTTCCACCTACTGAACATGACAGTGTCATTCAGTGCCCTGTGCTTCTCTGTAAGAATCAGAATTCACCTTGGCTTCTCTCATCCTACACAGACTTTGACAGATTCATACCATGAATAGGAAAGAACTTGATGCTTCATGTGTATTTTTCCACAGACCTTTTGAGGGATTGTAGGTGCGTACTGTCAAGATTGCACTCTGTTCTTTTAAGGTCCATACTGGAAATTTCCAAAGGCGTGTAGGGACATGGCTGCTGTTCAGCACTACACTACCACTCCAAAGCTACGCCCCATGTTTGCTGATGGGGATCAAGACTTCTTCAGCATTCATCGATGCATCTCCTAAATCCCAGAACTAGTATTTATGTTTATCTTTACTCAGACATATATATGAAGCATAATTTCCTCCCTGCATGGAGGAAGCATCCATGACTCTGTCTTATGAACGCTAATCAAAGGACATTTATTTGTCTAAACAAGCTGGATGTGGTAATTAAGTCATTAAGAGGTGTAGAGCTCAGCCTGGGACCTGGCCAGACTGCACTTGGCTTAAGTCTTGATCAAAAGGATAAAAGCGGCTTTAGCTTTTTGAATTTGATGCTCTTTGAACATGACACATTACTGTCCCTCTTATTATCAACTGCACTTTAAACCTGTACTTTAGTCATCTCATTTTCTCATTTTACATCTGCTTCCAGCACAATCTACAACTGTGTGCTTCAGACATACCCTGGCTGCTCACAGACAGAAACTGTTCAAGAAAAGACAGCACTGAATGCACTGGGCTATTCTAGCTCTGTAAGATGCACCAGTATGAGAGAGACTCACTGGAATGGCACACAGACTTCACTGGAGCAAGAGGTGGGATCTCACATTTTAAGATAATGTCCTCAGGACTGGAGGAATTTTCCCCCTCCTTTACTTTTGTCTACCAGTTTTCTTTATATATGTATAAAGAAAAGGTAGCCATCACAATTTTAATAAAATAAGAAAATTACAATATTTTAATCCCTGGAATATTGTCAGTGACAGAGACACTGGTCTAATGTTTCTTGAGACCAAAGTGTTCATGGACCACCTCTTCATGAGTCATTTTGCCAGCTTCTTACTGGAAAGAAAAAGAAGGTGGTGGTGGGGTATTAGATAGAAGTGCCTTAAAAGGAAAGTGAAAATAAATCACATCTTGAGAACTACTGGTTCTGCATTTAAAAGAGGAAATTTAGGTGAAGATGAAGTTGAAGCTGCTGCCTTATGAAACACTGATTAGTTCACTCAGGTTCCTAACAGACAAGTGTCAACATCAAGAACATAATTTAGAGAGGTCTTGAGCTGCTTCACCTTTTATGGAAGTCAGTGATGCCTCAGAGCCACTGAAAGTCAGGTGGCCAGCTGGCAAAGTGCAATGAACTGCAGGAGACCTAGCTTCAGGTCACCAGCTGCCACTCAGTGGTGGTTTGTGGACTGGTGGTTAAAGTAGGAGAGGCAGCCTGAGCTCCTCTTGGAGGTAACAGTCACCATCCTCCCATTCCCCCACATGTCCTGCTCAATTTCACTTGTAGAAGAAGTTTGTAGATATGGGATCACACTGCTGCTGGGTGTACTTGGGAATGTGCTACCAGATGCAGAGTTTGCTGCTTTCCCTGTTTCCAGCACAAGAAGAAACTGCACAGACTTTGGGCTTTCAATCGATGCTTCAGTCTGGCAGCTACAGAGGTCAAATCATAGTTGAAGACAGCACCATTTTCTATGGTGAAAGATGCTCCAAAAATTTACAGCAGCTGATGCTGGCACTGGAAAAGTTGAGAAGATGAGACAGAACTCTACACTGCACATTCACGGCACCTGGAAAGGGGCTGTGCTACAGCACATCTGAATCACTTCTCACTCTGCAAGGGGGGCCCAAAGACGAAGAGTCTCAAAGCTGAACCAGCTGTTTTTGAGATGGCCATCCTCTAGCAGCTTAAGGTGTGTTCACGGTTTAGAAACAGCCAAGTGGTGATAACTTGTTATCTTCAAAGGGAGCTGTGGAGTGCAAGATAAGGTGTACATTGGTCTGATAATTCTGTCTCAAGTGACACATAAATTACATCGCTAGTGAATCAGCCAGGAACCTGATTGGAATAGTGCAGGCCCACACAAGGATGGTTCGCACAGGGAAGAGAAACCACACCTATTTCTGGCTAGTAGCTGCAGCTCCCTCTGTGCCTTGGTTTTACACAATGGAGCTGGGCAGCTATGCAACCAAACAGAGCCTCCTGAGTCACTCCCTTGACTCAATGTCCTGAGTCCAGAGTCTGCACATCACTTGAGAAACTCACTGTGAATAACCTTGGGCATGAATAAGAGCCTTGTGGGGAACAGATCATTGCTTTGGGGTGCTTAGAAGTGAGTAACAGCAGGATGCAAAAAAACATTGCTAACCCAGTCTCCCAGGTCCCAAGAGAATTCAGTGATCAAGAGAAGATATCATGGCTGTTTGTATTCATTAATATAAAAGCTCTACAGCTAAGGACTACCTTTCTTCTCTCCTTCTGGCTTTAAAGAGCATTCCACACAACAAGAGGCTTGCTACAGCTTCTAAGGTTCATCACAGTGCAAACAATAAATAGCAATAACTATAATTAAGCTATTTATGCTTACAGAGCATTCTGAAACACTGATCCTTAACAGTGCAAGACAAAGTGAGAGGAGAGGTTGGACTGTTCTGGCAGGGGACAGAGACTGGGTGGATGTGGCTGAAGACCTGGGCTTGCTGCTCTAATTATTAACATGTAGACAGGAGGAGTGGGACTTCTCAGCAGCTGTAGACAGCTGTCTACCTCTGCTCAGAGACAAGCCTGTACAGACACTAGGGCCCTGATGCTGTCTTCGTGCTCTACAATATAACTGCCTAATAGTTTCCAGCAAGCAGCCCAGTCCAAGGGCATGTGCACTGCCTTGTGTGTCTGGGACTGCTCCTGAGAATGTAAACTTTGGTGATAGATAGATCCAAACAAAACACACTTGTGACCTCTTAGAGTCCCCCTGTCCTCCATGCAGCTTTTCAGGTGCACTGATGCTTGGGCACATTTTACATCTTGGTACAGGTCAGGCTGTGCAGCAGGAGTTGGCTGGCAGAGCCAGGAGTTATCACCCACGTCAGACTCACCTCTAACGGCATCAAGGCTGGGATGTCAACAGACCTGTTTGCAAAGGTGACCTGCTGTCAGCTCTCCCTCTCTCTGTCTCCCCACCTCCTTCCTCGCGCATGGCAATTAGGGAGCTACCCCAGCTCCCCAGCCATTCACAGGATCTGCCAGGGAACACAGCTGTGAGGCCGATGGTCCTGATCACTGCCACTCTGAGGGGTATCGCTGTCAGTTTAAACTAAGTAACTTCCATCCATGAGATTCCTCTCCTTCCCAGTGCTGGCATGATGAATACTCCCTTTCAGCTTGCTCTCTGGAGAAGCGTAGCCTCCAACACACGCTGCACACAGCAGCAGAGCTATGAGCTTGACTGAGTCTCTTGTTTGACATTGCTAGTTACTCGCAGTCAGCCCCCTCCCTAATCTGCTTGGTCAAAGGAAACCAATCCTTCGGTATTTCATTTAACAAAATGCAAAGTTTGATTCACAGGATCAAATAATTTCCTATCCCCTACCTTTTAGAAAGCTAGTGACTGTTTGCAAGCCCACCTGTGAACCCTTAAAACAGTTTTAGCACCAGTGTCTTTTAGACAAAAAATATGCACCAGAAAACACATTATTTGCTAACCTCACACATCAAATGTTTCAGTCAGCCAGGCAGCAAAGGGACACAACCAACGCCAGATGACCCGGCTGTGGTGCTGCTAATAGAAATAATGGAGAAAGGTCAAAGCAAACTGTTTACAAAAAACCAGCAGCATGCAAAAAAACCCCTTTCTGGCAGCCTCAGAGAAAACAAGATTTGATTTGTGAATTGCTCACCAGCCACACCCATGGTCAAAAGTCCAAGCAATTAGTATTTCAAACAATTCAACCAGTTCTACCTGCTGCCAGTCCAAAGCCTGCAAGTTTAAGCACCGCTATAAAAATAAACACAGGGAGAAGTGCAGTGCAACAGTGCACACAGGACAAAAGCTGGAGACAACACTTATCTTAGAGATCTGCCTCAGAAAATGTTGAGTGTTGGCAAATAAGCCAGATTTCTGTCTGCCATCTTGAGGGAAAATTCAAAACACACATTGGCAAAAAAAAACCCTAATGGAAAATCTCTGTTGGGCTCAGCTACAGCTTGCAGCAACTCACTGTCTACACAGAGAGAGGAATTCTTACTAGCAGGATGGGAAATGCATGGAAAGGTGACTGACGGGTCTCCAGGAGCAGTTTTCTTTTGCTTTTTTCTTTTTCTTCTCCAGCTCTATACATTCCCTGCTAAGTTTCAAAGAGTCATTTTTGGATCAAGGATTATTTCACAGCCCAGAGATGATTTTCAGGAGACACTAGGAACAGAAGTGCAACTCAGTGTCACTCAGGTTGAGTTTGTACATAGTGCAAGAACATCTCTTGAAAGTACCTGGGCACAGAAAAAGAAATTAAACACTGTGCGAAGGACAGTCTCAAGACTGTGCATAAAGCCCATAGCTCATACCCAGCCCAAGGCACCTGGCTGAGCACCAGGGATGGCTGAGGGGCAGTAAGTGAAGAAAGCACCAGAAGTGCTGCTGCGGGGTCAGCAGAACTGCAACTTGGCCTACACTGTTTGTGGTACATCTTGCGTATCCCATCCCCAAGCTCTCTAGCCACATCTATATTATCAAGATCTAACTTTGCTTTCAAGAATAGATTTCTTCATTATCTATATTGTTCTCGCATAAGCTTGTGCTAAGAAAGAACATTAGCCTGAGCTCCAGAGTAGCTTAGGGGCAGGCCCAGATCATCAGCAGTGGCCAACACTCCTTCCCTTGTGAAGTCCAGACTGATTTTGCAGTGTATATTCTCCAGAACCTGGCTTGTCCTAAATGCTGTGTTGACACAATGAACTCCAACTACCGGATTCCTAGACCAAGACAAAATCAAGAACGCGGAGCAAAAGTCAATGACTTAATGGATGTGGCAGATCTTTACTCACTCTTGAGGTGGTGCTTGCAGTGTGTGTACACCCTCTATGGCCCTGCTAGGTGCAAGAGAAAAAGGGAGCTTGCTGAGAGACTCTCATCCATAAAGTGCAGAGTGCCACGTGCAGCTTCTCCCATCACGATCCCAGACATCGCCTGATTCTGGGCAGGGGATCCCCAGCACCAGAAGCAAGCACAATGAGCACATCTAACAAACTGAGCAATGATAAAGTTTTGCAGGACACCAAGAGAACATGCTTAAATAGAAGAAAATGATCACCCAAGATAAAAAAGAATTGAGGTATGAGAAGATTTTAAATGTATGTTCAGTATGTTCATTCTTCTGTTTTGTAACCTGACAACTTGGAGCCCCTAGTAGACAAAGTACGTACCACCCACTATTTTCAACCATGGATTTTCTGAGGAACCTGTAGTAAGTAAAAGAAGGATACAGTCAAATGATTTTAGTCTAAAATGGAGGGATTTTCCTCTCCCTTTGAAAATCTTCAGAAGTCTGCAAGTTGAAAAATGCTGGAAACTATTATACCAGATCAGAGAAAACATGTTAAAAGCACAGAACATACAGCACAAGTATACTATGTATGCAGGGATCATTCCTAGCACATGAAAGTACATAGCAATTTTGGATTCAGGGTAGGAAGTAAATGATTCAAACTCATTTTATTTTATTAACACAGACCTTTACTGTGCCCCATCTATACGGCATGACAGTCTGCCACTTCACGAAACGTAAAAGCATTAAAACCCCAAACAACAAAAAACAAATCAAGCTTTAGAGCTTTTCTGTTTTTATGTTTGCACACAATAGGCTTTTTGCAGTCCCTGGACAGAGGGTCTGCATTTGTTGGCATGTCTGTGCACATATGTATGTTGATCATGAAACTGCCTTTGCTTTGAGTTTCAATTCGAAAACAAAAGGGCATTGAATACAAAGGCCAAACCTGGTTTTGTACTCCAGAAATGTTCTTGCAGATTCTGTGTGGCTTAATTAGGGATGATTTTTTCCTCAAGAGTATAGGGCAGTCAGGAGAAGGGGAAAAGACAGATCCAGAACCAAGATAATCTCTGCATTGTTTACAACAGAAGAAATAAATGATGGGAGAAAACATCATTACCCAGCCGAAAATTCTCCATCAATTTTGCTTTTCACACCACTTTTATGGAAAAAATTTACAAGAAAAAATTATTTTTGTTTCCTACAGAGTCTGAAAATGACAAAAAGTGGAAAACTTATTTTTGTTCCTTTCCTCTTTTTTTCCAGGGCAGTAATAGGAATCATTGGCAACACATGTTTCCCCAAAGTAAACGGTTTTGAAAAAAAATTTCAAAGCTTTTTAGAACATTTTTCAACATTTCTCTTTGATTTTTATAATTTAAAATGAAAATCCCTCCCACTAAAAACTAAACAAAGAAAACCATGCGCTTCTTCCAAAAATGTTTGCTTAAGTAGATCCCATTTGTGAACCCTCTTTGCTAACTTTTTCAAGCTGTAGTCTGGTTCTAGGCAGAACTTGAAAAAAGTCACTGTTAAATGAGGCTGGTACAACCTAAACCCAGAAATTATAAGATAAGCATAAACAGCTGATTTTTCAGATCTAAACTGTGGTAGCACTTGGACATTGTCCCCACATAACATTTTTCTGGGTTCACTCTTTATAACGTAGGGGAGTTGAAAGCACAAAGCTTTTATATCAATAGTTCCACTTCTTCAACAGGCAAATAAAAACATTTTAAAAACACACATTTCATGTACAATCATAAGGCTTGATTCTTCACTCAGTTCTGCCAGGGTCACATAGCTAAGATTCAAGAGTAGTAACTCGTCTCTCCGAGTTTCTGTCTTCATGTTTGAACTTTCATGAGATCAAATGATGTAGCAGATACCATCTGGTGCTATATTAATTACTGATGGGTAAGAGTCTCCCCTTAATTTAAAATCTATGTCAAACTGAAATCAAGGCATTTTGATTTTTTGTGGAGAAGCAAGAGAAGACCAGCCCAGTGGTGAAAATATTCACTTGGAGTAAGCAAAGACCTGTATAGTGATTTAAGCCTGTGATTTTCACATTGTTCTCTCTAACCCTATGATGAGACAGCTTGTCCTGGGCTGAAGGGGCTTTCAGAAGACCTTTCCTTTAAAAGAATAAGATTTCTGGGGGAATTGTCAAGTTTAGGTAGCAATATTTCTGAGGGGAAAAAAAGCGGGTTTGTACAAACATGTTAAAACAGCTGTGCTCTGTATATCCTGGGAAGTTCTGACTATGCCCCCTGCCCACTCATGATGAAGACCAAGGCCATTCAGCAAATTTCCTGAGTCAGACTTTGAATGGAAGACTACACAATTCTACAAGATTTCTGTTCCAGACATGGTCCCTGTCAACCTATAAAGCAACATGATCCTCCTTCTTCACTAGGAAGGTACTTCCTGTGATTAGACTCTCAAGCATTTCAGGGTGGTGGCTCACTTTTCACTGCCAAAGTAAACAGCAGAATGAAAAGTCCCTGCTGGGCTACTAAGGCGTTCCCTCTGAGGGGATGTGCTCTGTTGTGAGCGCTGTTTATTGCCACTGATCACTGAGGATTTATCGTGGATTGGCATTTCTCACTGTACAGATTGGTGTTTTTATCAGGGATAGGCATTTTAGCTTACATCAGCTTTTTGTCCTCCTGGGCGCTTCACAACCATAAATCAATTTCCAAACGTGCTTATTGCAAAAGAGTTTTAATTCAAGAGACTGCTTTCCACTAGCGTAAAGCTGGATTGTGCTTGGTTTGTTTCATTTGTTTAGGTCTGGATTAACACCACGCACTATAATGGAGCAATCTGGATCTCATTTTGGTTCTGAAGGCGACATCATACCACTTGCTCTAACTGCTTGTGGCAAGAAGGCATGTGAAACTATTTCATTCCTGTTTCTACTTCTATTTATTTGCTGAATTGGTCCTCCTAAAGGCTTGAATCCTTCCTCCTGGCTGCTGTCTTGCTGCACCTGCTTTTCCTGGGGCACACAACCTCACCTGCCATGTGCAGGCTTGCAAATCCCCAATTTAAATGGCACTCCTTTATTAGAAGATACATTCCAGAGGCATAAAATATTATTATCCAATACACATTGCTAGAAGACTGCTGATCTCCTGCAGGACTGCAAGCACAAGACGAGACATGAGACTCTTGGTTAAATCACTCTCCAGAACACACCCCACGTGGCAGCTGGAAGCTTCGTACATGTTCTCAGTATGGAGGCTGGAGATTGCCTTGGAGACCCTTCTCTCTCACACTGTAAAAATTACTGATGTAAAGAATGCGTTAATCTCATGCAGAGCTAATAACACCTCTTTGGAGTTGCTTCTTCTTTGGAAACATTCTCCTATGTTATTGAAATTATGCCTCCATCACTTTTTCTCTCTTCCCTTCTTCAAGAACTGCTAAGTATCCTCTTCAAGACATAGATATTAACTGTTCTCTCTCTACACCTTTCACAAATTTTCCTTGTCTTCTCTTTTTAGAAAGGAGCTACAAAAATTTATTAATTCTACGTTTTGTGGTCATAGGAGGGAAGGTGTTATTTCAATTCATGTTACTAGCAGCAGAGTTGTGTGAGCTGTTGTACCAAAGTTTCAAATCGAGTACCTTTCCCTGGTCTATTCACTTCAACTGTGTCTTGAGCCACTCTATTTACAAAATGGAACTGCTCATTTAACTTACAGTGCACTGTTTCTACTCCTTGATTTAATACTTGAAGTTTTAATTTACACATGCTAAGACTTTTACGTTTCCTGAACTATTTTTTCCAAAAAAACAACCACCATCTTTACTGAGTTCTGCTGGAAGGACATTCACCCCCCTGAGGCAAGTAAATGCACCATCAGATCTATACTGAGGGGGTAAGTTGTGCATAACACCCATTGCGATATATAAATATTCATGACAGAAGTAATATTCATTTATCCAGAAATGTCAGCTATTACACAGAGAGACTCTGGTTACAGCATCAATTTAAATACGTGTTTTGTAGGCTACCATGTACATGGGTTCTAAATCAGCACCACACCCCCTCAAAATCTCTTCAGCTCAGTAAATACTGATAAAATGAAGAACTGGATTATTGCAAATAAGAAGTATGCAGTTTACAGCACCAATAAAAAGCTGGGTCCAGAATAAAAGACAGATACAACAGTTCTGAAGTCTTTTTTTTTTTAATGCTATTTTCGGTAAGCAAAGAGGCTATAAAGTCCAAAGCCGCTATATTCTATACTGCATACAAGGCCTATGGCAAGAATGCAGGGACAATATGTGAGATAGTAAGAAAAATACTTCATTTTTTTGCACCTTCAATAAAAAGAGAACTCTGACTGAAGTTCTTTAAAGCAATACAACCCAGAAGCTCATATCCCAATTTCAATACCGCATCCACAGAAGATTTGATCTACGGACCTGAAAGCAGGGAAAATGCTTTTGTCCTCAACAGAGGGATGGGATGCTCATGGTAGAAGACATCAAATTAGGCTGTGATGGATTTGGTCACAGGTTCTAAATCACTTGCGTACCAGTACAGTATCTTTCTCCTCCTATGTGTCTTTAATCCATATGATCAAAATATTAAGTCCTTTCAAATTCATCAACCAATTTCTTAGGAAATGGAATAAGGTGGATGGACTGAATTATTATACGTCAGACTTTCAGTCCTTCAACAAAGATAATGATAGATGAACTGTACAGAACAACCAAAGTCATCAAGTTTTAAACTATCTTTCAGGAGTAATAAGAGCTACAAATGCCATAGCAGGGCATCATAAGCAACCCTTGACTCCACAAAAACACATCAAAAACAAGCATTAAAGGAGTCATAATGTTAAGCAGATCTGCAGCTGAGTCTGAGTCTGTTAAGATCTCTTTCAATAGGGAAGTTATAGTTTTATTTTCTCTAGAACATACTTCTATCCTGACTTTCAAGGTGAACTGGTTGTTTACAAAAAGACACCTCTATATCAGCTTTGCAGAAGGCATAGTGGTCTTTCTATGTTCAACCTGGTTACTGAAAAGTTTTGGAGAGAGTAAAGTATCCATGGTGCACTGCCTGCTGTGTGGTGGTTATCCTGGAGGTAATCCACATCTTTGCTCTGTTCATGAGGAAGCTGGCACAGACTGAAACTGGGATTCAACTTTGTTCCACATTGGGATTTTTTTTTAAGATCTTGGCCAAAAGGCACAAGGTCTATCTTTCTCAAATTCTGTTGTTATATGTTACTCGTTATTTATCTCTTTCACAGTGCCTTTCATCTTTATCTTGTTGTGTTTAAATTAATTATAGCATTTGTGGACTTCCTTCTGTTTTGGTATGCCAGCACTTCCGTAATCTCAACCAACTTTCACACCTACATCTGACACCCTGGCACTGACTTCCCGACCATAAACGTTCCACAGAGACAGAATGAAAGATCAGACCCACAGGGAACAGTCACAACATAGACTCAACACTTCTCTTCAGAAACCATTCGGAAAATACAGATACTAGGGTTAAACTAAGCCAGTCTCTGCACATTCTTTTTTGCCTTGGCTCTGAGTTAATGATGAACAGGCATACATAGAAGCTGGAACTGTGGCTGGAGTTACAGAGCAGTTAGAGACACACCATTCATCAACAGTTAGAATGAGAGTAAATATTTGAGCAATATTATAGAAGTCAAATGTCATAGCTGGCAGCTCACTAACAAGTGTTTCTCAATCTGTTTCATGATCCCTCACTGTTCTTTAATCTAGAAGATTTTTTAGTTTGCAGCTTTCTTCTTTTGTGGGTTAAAAGCAGTATTCGGCACCATTCATGGTTATTTTCTTTATGCTCCTATTCCCTCACATCTTTCCAAGTTTCTCACTTTTCATTAGAGATTATGCTTCTGCAAGCAAATCTCTAGCCAGACACACCTTTGCCACACAAAACCACAAGCAATATGCTAATTCCAACCAAAATCTGTTCATTGAACGATAAACAAAGAGAAGATTTGTGACCCAGATGAGAAAAGAACAAACCAGTGCGTGTCTGTGGCCCTTTGATATTATTTATTTCTGCTTCATAAGAACAGAGAACTACATTGCAGTCTGTGGAATATCTACTCCTGTTTATAGGTGGAGTAGTAGTAAAAAAAATAGTAATAATAAATTCTACAGAAATCATGCAGCTTTTTCATGCACGACAGTCTTACAGTTCATCATTGGGCTAGATGACCTCTAAAGGTCCCTTCCAACCCAAAGCATTCATTCTATGATTCACAGTTAGCATCCAGATGCCCCAAGCTGCTGCATCTACCACAATTCATCTAAATGATCCGGAACTCATTGTTACAACCAAAATGACAACGTTAAGGTGACAACTGTAGGGCCAGCTCTCCATTATGCCAGAGCTGATTGGGAAGGTTTTGTTTTCAGCAGGACTCATATTTCCATGGACATAGGCAACAATGCCTGTTCTTTTTAAGTGCTGACTTCTTTCACACGTTTCTCGTCATGGTTACAAGGACAAGATGATCCTAAACTGGCTGGGGTCATACTGCCTTGCACAATGGGGTTTCTCCTGGAATAGCTCATCATTTTTGCAAAAGGTGAGTATTACAATTTCAGTTGCAATGAGTAAAGCAACAAAGATATAAACAAGGAATATCCAGAGGAAGATAACGTGCAGCAGCTGGCTTTACTGGAAAAGCCCCTACATAATCTGGCTACTAGGCTTTGAGCTCATTGCTTTCCCCGGTAATGGTCATCAGTGATTCTATCCCTCCTTCACATAATGTTGCCTGCAAGAGGATCTCATTTTACAAACCAGCTTTTCTCCAGTGACAAGAAGGTATTTAAACTCAAATGTAAAAGGAGAAATGGTGGCATGCTAGCCACTCAGCTGGTAGGGCAGAACCCTGGGGATAAAGGAAGCTTTTCTTTTCAGTTGCTTGTACTGGGGCTTGAACACCGACTTCAGACTAGCAGATTATATTTTAAATAGTTCTGAGTAAGACATTTGCAAGTGAATCCTCAAAACTTGGATCCAAGCTATTTACGTAGCCTCTGCTTCCAGTTTCTGGCAGTTTTTCTGACTTGGCTCTGAGCCTTCTGACTGTGCCCATCTCTATTTTCATGTCTCTGCTTGAAAAATCCCGTTTCTTATCCAAAGCACAAAAGTATTGCCTTTCCCAAAAGCCAGGTCTGTTGTGTGTCACTTCTTCTCAGCAAGATGACTGGCTGGAAACTTAGTTGTTACTCAAACTTTTAATTTCAGAGCGATTCAGATTCTCATTAATGTACTTCCATCAGAAGTTCAGCTTGTGAGACCTGTAATAACACACAGCCTTATCTTATCAAAATCAAGGCACTCTGGGCTCATCCTCACTCCATATGTTATGTATTTTAGATGTTCCTGCTGGGATGGATCTTTCTGGGTATATTTATTGCTATCACAGGGTTGCCCAGCTGCGTGGTATGGTGGCTGCCTTCCTTACCCAGTGCCTGCAAAGGAATTGCTATTTGTATTCTACTTTAATAACAAACATTATTAAAGTTGTCAGCTGACGACTTTGTAACCACAATACCTAAAGATGTTTCCACTTTCGAGTATAAATTAAAGAGGTCAGAACAAAATATTTAACACCCCCCCCAAATATTAAAAATCTGTATTAAGAAAATCATTCTGTTAGGTATGATGGCAAGATAAAAATAATAGATAAAACACAGTATAGGTGGTGATCTGAAGTGAAGAACCCTCACAAGCGTCTGTATTTTTGCAGTTCAGTACACTGAGTTCACTGAATCCAGTTTCTTTTGTAACCATGAGGTACCAACAGGAAGACGA